>Ga0137410_10000137_pt1 | contig 50560 bp, 47 predicted proteins | sample CZODoug1_16funga_FD_108878 | JGI IMG/M metagenome (GOLD analysis project Ga0137410, IMG submission 108878) | Vadose zone soil fungal communities from Angelo Coast Range Reserve, California, USA - CZODoug1_16fungal (Illumina Assembly) | ecosystem: Environmental > Terrestrial > Soil > Vadose zone... | reverse complement strand
GACCGCCTGAACGCGGGCGAGTCGGCGCGCGGGATCGACTTCCAGGATGCGCGCCATGTACTTCGAGAAATCAAGCACGACGGCGACGTTGCAGCATTGTCCGGCGAGCGACGTGCCTCCGCCTCGGGCTAGCAGCGGGGCCTTATACTCGCGGCACAGCGCAACCGAGGCGAGAACGTCTTCGGTATCGCGCGGCGCGACGATTCCGATCGGAACCTGACGGTAGTTGGAGCCGTCGGTGGCGTAGAGAGCGCGGCTCCCTGCGTCAAAGCGGACTCCTCCGCGCAGATGGCGGCGGAGGGCGGCTTCGAGGGCGATGGCGTCAACGGCTTCCGAGCGCGCACGCAGAGCGTGGGCTGAGACGTCGCGCTGAGCCTGGGCTGATGTCGAATCGGGGGACATGGGGTATAGACATCTTCAGGGATGCAGGGCAGGAGGCGCAAGAGCATTGCGCCAGCGATTGCAGAGGTCTGAAATCAGAAGCTGGAGTGGAAACCATCTTTCGAATAATCACAGCGGAAAGCAGGTCCTTCGCTTCGCTCAGGATGACAATTTCAATACTTTACGCGCACTACCGCCAGGCGCGTGTCAGATAATCCGCCATCGACAGCGATAGCAGGATGGCGAGGAAGAAGAATCCAGCGACGACCACGACACCGGTCAACTTCTCGCTGGCGCCCTTGACGTGCATAAAGAAGAGCACAACCAGTGTGGCCTTGATGGTGGCGATCAGGAGCGCGACCACCGGATTGAAGGCGCCCAGATTAATGAAGGCAGCTTTCACGGTGATGGCGGTGAGCACCAGCAATCCGATGCCGAGAGCAACAGAAAAAGCGCGCGATGTGGCATGTTCCGACATAATCAGTTCTCAGTTCTCAGTTCCCGGTTCTCAGTACATCCGTTCTCAGTCAATAGCCTTTGCTTGACGCCAGACATTACGAGTGGCGGCTGATCAGGTACAGCAACGGGAACAGATAAATCCAGATGATATCGACCAAGTGCCAATACAAGCCCGCATTCTCGATCGGCGTGTAATATCCCGGCGAGTAGTGTCCCTTCCAGGCGAGTATGGCCAGGACGCTAAACAGGCCGCATCCGATGATCATGTGCAGCGCGTGCATGCCGGTCATTGCGAAGTAGAGCGAATAGAACAGCTCGGCTTCTTTCGGGTTCACCGGGATCTGCTTGCCGTTGTCATCGAAGGTGTTGGTAAATGCAAAGGTTGGTCCGGGAACATGGTGCTTCTCGAACTTCTCCTTGTACTCGATGGCCTTTACACCGAGGAAGGTTAGCCCCAGTAAAACGGTGACGATCAGGTACGCGACAAGTTGCTTACGGCTGCCATCCTGTGCAGCCCTTACCGCCAGAACGACCGTGACACTGCTGATCAACAGAACGGCGGTATTGAACGCTCCCCACCGGATGTCGAGCTGCTGGCTGGCGGCGGCGAAGGCGTTGAAGTGCATCAGCCGGTAAATCAGGTAGGCGCAGAACAAGCCGCCGAAGAACATGATTTCCGTTACCAGGAACAGCCACATGCCGAGCGAGGCGGAGTTTTTCTGCTGCTCCATGTCGGCGAAGTGATGCCGCAGTTGGGGCGGATCGGCAGTGTCGACGGCGGTAGCGTGGCTATCGCTCAACGGGACCTCCAATATCGTGCTTCGGTTCAATCTCGTCGTAGTTGTAGGCTTCCCAGGTTACGACCGGGGTCTCATCGAAATTAAAAGTGGGCGGCGGCGAAGCGGTTTGCCACTCCAGGCCAGCAGCGCCCCACGGATTCGCATCGGCGATGGGTCCGTAGCGCAGGGACCACGCGAAGTAGATCATGGGTAGGAGATAGCCTACTGCCAGTACGCTCGCGCCCGCGGTCGAGAGCACGTTGAGCACCTGGAACTCTGGCGGATACTGCCAGTAACGCCGAGGCATTCCGACGTAGCCGAGGATGAACTGCGGGAAGAACGTCAGGTTAAATCCGACGAAGACGAACAACGCCGAGAGTTTCGCCCAGCCTTCGGGATACATGCGCCCTGTAATTTTGGGCCACCAGAAATGCATACCGCCGAGATATCCCATCACCACCCCGCCGACCATGACGTAATGGAAATGGGAGACTACGAAGTACGTATCGGTGACGTGAACGTCGATGCCGAGCGAGGCCAGGAACAGGCCGGTCAAGCCTCCGATCGTAAACAGTCCTATAAATCCGAAGGCATACAGCATGGGCGTCGCGAACGAAACTGATCCCCGGTACAGAGTGGCTGTCCAGTTAAAGATCTTGATGGCGGAAGGCACGCCGACAAAGAACGTGATGAACGAAAAGATGAGCGCGGCGTAGAGGGAAATTCCGGCCACGAACATGTGGTGCGCCCAGACCAGAAATCCAATGACGGCAATCGCAATGCTCGAAAGCGCAACGATCTTGTAGCCGAAAATGCGCTTATGCGAGAAGCAGGCAATCAGCTCGCTGATCACCCCCATCGACGGCAGGATCATGATGTACACCGCCGGATGCGAGTAGAACCAGAATAAGTGCTGAAAAAGCAGCGGGTCTCCGCCCAGCTTCGGGTCGAAGATTCCGAGATGGAAGAGGCGCTCGACCGCCAGCATTACAGTGGTGATCGCAATGACCGGCGTTCCCAGAATCATGATCAGGCTGGTCGCATACTGTGCCCACACGAACAGCGGCAAGCGGCTCCAGGTCAGACCGGGCGCGCGCATCCGGTGAATCGTGACAATGAAATTCAGGCCAGTGAAAATAGACGAGAAGCCGACTACGAATACGGCGAGGCCGGCCTCGATAACGTTAGTGTTGCTGAATTGAGTGCTGAACGGGCTGTACAGCGTCCAGCCAGTATCCACTCCACCGTTCAGCAGGACGTGGAGCATCATGCCACCGGCAATTATGTAGAGATACCAGCTCAGCAGATTGATCCGCGGAAACGCCAGATCCTTCGCCCCCACCATGAGCGGCACCAGGAAGTTCCCCAGAATCGCCGGCACCACCGGGATCAGGAAGAAAAACACCATGATCATGCCGTGAGCTGTGAATACCTTGTTATAGGTATCCGCGTGCATGAGGTCGCCCTGCGGGGTCAGCAGTTCAAGCCGAATCAGCATGGCGAAGAAGCCGCCCAGGAAAAAAAACATCGTGACCGAGATCAAGTAGAGGATCGCAATGCGCTTGTGGTCCGTGGTCAGCAGCCAGCTCTTGAGAGTGAAGCCGTTGGTCAAATAATTCACCGGCTTGGAGGCCGGCTGAGCGGGGATGACTGTGGTCGCCATGCTATTGCACCTGCTTCTGGGGTTGTCCGGCCGGGGACGCCGCCGCTTGATTCTGGGTAGCGCCCGCGGGTTGCTGGGCGAGCGACTTGACATAGGCAACCAGGGCATTCAGCTGTTCGTCGCTCACCAGTCCTTGAAACGTCGGCATGACTGGCTTGAAGCCGGAAACGATCTTTGCGGTCGGATTCAGAATTGATTCCCGCACGTAGTTATCGTCCATCGTCACGGTGCGCCCGTCTTCCAGAAGTACCGGCTTGCCAAAAGCGTTTTGAAGGTTCGGACCCCGGCCCTGAATGTCGAAGCGATGACAAGTAGCGCATCCGAGCGACGTGAATAACTGTTTTCCCGCTTCCGGCAGAGGCACCGACGGACCGCCTGCCATCCATTGCGCGTAATCCTGCGGTTCCATGACTACCACGTTGCCAATCATGCCGGAGTGCGACGTTCCGCAATACTCCGCGCAGAACAGGTGATAGACGCCCGGCGTGGTGGCATTGAACCACAACGTAGAGTAGCGGCCGGGAACCACATCCTGCTTCAGGCGAAACGCGGGAATGAAAAAGCTGTGGATCACGTCCTGCGAAGTCATGATCAGCTTGACGTTCTGGCCCGTCTGCACATGCAGTTCGTTGATTTCGCGCTGTCCCTCCATGTGTTCAATTTTCCACATCCATTGCTTGGCGACTACATACACTTCGGTGGAGTTGGTAGGCGGCGTGCGCTCCTTAAAGAAAATCACAGCGCCCCAGATGAAAAAGGTCAGCATCACGCCGAATGGAATCACCGACCACGCGGTTTCCAGGATGGGCGAACCTTCGATCGGATGTGGCAGGACGCCCGGACGACGGCGGTACTTGATCGCGAGCACCGCGACCGCAATGAAAATGAGCAGCGTCATCACGGCCGATACCAGCACCAGGTAGATGTAAAGCGCGTCCACCTGGCCGGCTATGGTCGAGGCCCGATCGGGCCACAAGGGTAGAAATTTCGACATGATTACGTGGCTCGCCTCAATGCTTTGTTCGCCGCGCTGGCATCGGCGCGGTACAGGATGAAAATAAATGTCCCCAGCAAAAGAATGGTTGCCGCCCCCGCGATACTCAGGATCCGGCTGATGATGGCGCCGTATTTCCCGGTCCGCGGATCGTAGTGATAGCAGTACAACAGCATCTGGTCAGTGACGCTGCCAATCTTATTGTTCGAAGCCTGCACGAGTCCGAGGCGCAGGTCTTTGGGCGGAAATTCAACTCCGTAAAAGTATTGCGCGACGTGCCGGTCGGGCGTGAGCACAACGATGGTGGTGGCATGCGCGTATTGTTGCGTCTTCTCGTCCCACTGGAACTGGAAGCCGACGGCTCTGGTGAGCGCGTTGATCGACTCCGCCGGTCCGGTCAGGAAATGCCAGCCCTTGTCGGCGCCTGCTCGTCCGTAACGCCGCATGATGTCGCGTTTCTTGGTCGCCGCCATATCGGGCGTTTCGTGCGGATCAAAGCTGACCGTGACTACGTCGAAATTTTTTCCGACGTCGAAAGTCAGGACTTTTAGAGAACCAGTCAGCCCTTGCAACACTTCGCCGCACAGCATGGGGCACTGGTAGTAGCCCAGGTTCAGGATGACGGGACGTTCCTTGCCGAAGTAATCGCCCAGCTTTACGGGATTGCCCAACTCGTCGCGGAAGGCCAGATCTGCGGGAACCTCGGCGTTCAGGTGCTGCTCGATGCCGACGAACTCCAGGCCCGGAAGTTTCTGGCCCGCGGGCATGCCCATGGACTCGCCATTCATCATGGGACCACGCATGCCTTGCGCCCACAGGGGGAGCGAAGACAGCGCCAGCAGGAATGTCGCGACGATGATGGACTTACAGCGCACTGCGTGGTTCCTCTTCCGTCGTTCCTGACGGTCCGTGCTTCTTACCGCAGCGCCTAAAGGCGCCCTTCTCATCACTCAACTTGCGGTATGCCTGAAGGCATACGCTGATACGAAACTCACTTGCACAGCCGTCTGGCCACCAGCACCTCTCTTCAATAGCGGTTACTTCGTAGCCGCTTTCTTTGCGGGCGCTTTTGCAGCGCTCGCGGCGGTCCCATTCGCGCAGCCCTGCGGACACACTGGCAATCCGCGCTGAACGATCAAGTCCATTGCTTGCTTGATCGGGATATGCGCCACTCCTGCCTTCTCATCGACCCAGCCGTAGCTGTTGAGTTGTTTTTCCTGATCGAGGAGAAAATCACGGAACTGGCCGCGTTCATCCTCTTCCAACAACGGGGCGCCGTTGTCTTTGAATTTGTTCTTGACGTAAGTGCTGGTTACGCGGCGCGCTCCCACCATCGCTGAATCTTCGGCTTTCATCAACGGACTGGAGGGGGTCATCTGAGACTGCTCGTACTTATCCAGGAACGTGTACATCCCGGTAACGATGAAATAGATGACTACGCCGGTGATCGCCAGTCCGACCATGAAGCCGAACACACCACGGGAACCGAGGTCTTCATGTTCATATTCGACTCCGTGCCCGGAGTGTCCGTGATTCAAGCGCTCATCACTCATGCGACGGCTCCAGAAGTCTCAGCGTCTGCGGCGCATACACGGCCACCAGCGGACGCGCTCTGAGGTTGCGGAAGAAGTAGGCCATCCACAGTCCACCCACGCCGGCGAGCGCGGCAAAAAGCGTCCAGCTAATATGGAATGTGTCGTGATGCAGGGACTGCGCGGGCTCAATGTGCCAGAAGATATCCACGATCCGCATCAGGATCAGCCAGGAGGCGATCCAGACCAGCGTGCCGGTTTGCTTTTTCAGCCGCTGCGAGAGCAGCAACGCAAACGGCACCGCGAAATGGAACACGACTAGAGACATCGCGACATATCCCCAACCGTTGTTGATGCGGCGAAGGAACCACGGGATTTCTTCCGGCAGGTTACCCGACCACATGATCAGCCACTGCGAGAAGTTGAAGTAGGCCCATACCATGACGAACGCGAGCATAAACTTGCCGTGATCGTGAATTTCAGCCGACTTCAGATACTCCGACATCGGCTTGCGCTGTCCGAGAATGGTTTCGATCAGAACTACAAAACAATAGGTGGAGAGCGCCGCGCCGGCGATGAAGATCAGGCCATAAATGGTCGAAATCCAACGCGCCTGCAACGACATGACCCAGTCGATGATGGCGAAAGAAAATGTCAGCGAATAGATGACCAGCCCGGGCGCGCTCAGCGCGCGGAAACGGAGAGTGCTCTGATTTCTAGCTTGTTCGCTATCCTGCGCGGTGGACCAGCGGTTGAGCAGGAACGCCATTAGCATCCACAGGATAAAGTAGATAGCCCAGCGGGTCATGATGCCGTTGAAGTTGAGATAGGAACCAGCGATCTCCTTCAGCTTGGCGTTTTTCAACAACTCCTCGGGCCGCGCCCATTCATAGAGGCGCGGGAGATTGAACAGGATCGGGACGAAGAGGGCCGCCATCAGCGGCAGCGTCATCATGCCGGCTTCCAGAATGCGTCGGCTCACCGTGCCCCAAGTGCCTCCCACCAGGTGATAGAGCATCAGGATGGACATGCAGCCCAGGGACAGGCTCAGTCCCAGCATGAATACCGTAAGATAGGCCGAGTAGAAGTCGTCTGGCACCATTACGGCGCCAGCCACCGACGCCACCACGCCAACCAGGCCAATGAACATGGAGCGTGTCTGGAGGCTCTCGGCCACGGGCGGGGCCATCAGGTCCGCTTTGTTTATGGTCGCCGTGGCCGTCATTGTTTCTGCTCCTCTTTGGGTTCGGTGGATGGCGGCTTCACGACTGGCAACGTCGCGCCCGTGCCGATGTCGCCAAATTCAGGAGCCTCGGACGGAACTTTCTGCCCAGCGGGAACGTCGGCCGAAGTCGCATTCTGACTCAACTGCAATGCCCGGATGTACGCTGCGATCGCCCAGCGGTCGTTTGGCGGAATCTGCGCGGAATAATCCTGCATCACGCCGAAACCATTGGTGATCACGTCGAAGAAGTAGCCTACCGGCACTTTGCGCAGCCGCTCAATGTGATACGAGGGCGGTCGCTTGAGTCCGCGCGACGGAATGAAACCGTTGCCGTCTCCGACGCGTCCATGACAGGGCGTGCAGTAGACATTGAAGCGCTCGTGTCCGCGTTCCAGAACTTTCGCCGTTACCGGAAACGGCATGTAGTCGCCCGGGTTGCCGTTGATTTTTCCGGTGTACAGATAAGCGTCGTCGCGCAGATCGCCGCGAGCTACCGTGCCGTCCACGGGATTGCGCGCCGAACGGCCATCGGCAAAGAACTCGCTCTTGGCAAGCGGACGGTAGTAAGGCTGGATGTGCATGTCGATGCGACAGCCTGCCGTCACAAAAATCAGCGCGAGCAGCGCTGGTAGAATTTTGCGCACGTTCCTCATGGCTTAGCTCGGCACCTCCGAGACAGCGCGCGGGGCGAGGCCTTTGAGGAACTCGCGAGTGCGGGTAGCGTCATACTTCGGGTCGGTCGACGACACTACCAGGAAAAACTTGTTGTCCGAAGCCTTGCTGAACGCAGGCACATTGAAGACCGGATGGTAGGGCAGCGGCAATCCATTTAGCGCGAGCATCCCAACCGCCGCTGAAATCCCGCCAAAGAGAATCGTGAGTTCGAAGGTCACGATAATGAACGAGGGCCAGGAATGAAGCGGCCGTCCGCCCACGTTGACCGGATAGCTGAGCACGGCTACATAGTACTGGAGCAAATATCCCGACAATCCGCCGATGATTCCACAGATCAGAACGACCAGAGCGACGTTGTTCTTGTGGAACCCGATGGCATCGGCCAGCCCTTCGATCGGGAAGGGGCTGAACGCATCAATCTCCTTGTAGCCGGCTCCGTGTGTTTTGTGAGCGGCGTCTACGAGTTCCTGCGGGGAATCAAACTCCGCCATCAATCCGTAGACCGAGTTTTCGACCGATGCGTCGCTCATTTATGCACCTCCTCCTCCTCGCGGACATGCGCCTCAGGCAGCAATGTCCGCAACTCGGCGATCGACACCATCGGCAGCACGCGCACAAAAAGCCACATCAAGGTCAGGAACAATCCGATCGTGCCGATGTACGTCATCCAATCCCATTTTGTCGGGTAGTACATGCCCCATGCCGAATTCAGGAAATCGCGATGCAAACTCACCACGATAATGATGAAGCGCTCCAGCCACATGCCGACCAGCACGATCAGCGAGATCACCCACAACCAGAACGTACTGGTACGGAATTTCTTTAGCCAGAGCAGTTGCGGGATGAAAATATTCGACGTCAGCAGGCTCCAGTACCACGCCGCGTACGGGCCATGCAGGCGGTTCCACAAGAGGAACGAGTCAAACGTGTTCCCGCTGTACCAGCCCATGAAGGCTTCAATGAAGTAGCCATAGGCGACAATCAGTCCGGTCGCTAACATCACCTTGCCGGAGTTTTCCAGGTGGCGCATGGTGATGAAATCTTCCATCCCATAAACCGCACGAATGGGGATGGCCAGACAGAGTACCATCGCAAAACCGGAGTAGATCGCTCCCGCCACGAAGTAAGGCGGGAAGATGGTGGTGTGCCATCCGGGAACGATGCTCACCGCGAAATCAAAGCTCACGACCGTATGTACCGACAGCACCAGCGGCGTTGCCAAGCCGGCGAGCAGCAGGTACGCCGTCTCATAGCGATGCCAGTGCCGGGCTGAGCCGCGCCATCCCATCGCCAGAATCCCGAAGATACCGCGAATCACCGGGTTCTCCGCGCGATCACGTAGCGTCGCCAAGTCGGGAATCAGTCCGACGAACCAGAAGACCAGAGAAATCGTGCCGTAGGTCGAGACCGCGAACACGTCCCAGATGAGCGGACTGCGGAATTGCGGCCAGACGTTCATGGAGTTCGGATAAGGAAACATCCAGTACGCGAGCCACGGACGTCCGGTATGGATCAGGGGGAAGATGCCGGCGCAAGCGACTGCGAACAGTGTCATGGCCTCCGCAAAGCGGTTGATCGAATTGCGCCAGCTCTGGCGCAACAGAGCAAGAATCGCCGAGATCAGCGTGCCCGCGTGCCCGATGCCGATCCACCACACGAAGTTGATGATGGCGAATCCCCAGCCGATGGGAATGGTGATACCCCAGATGCCGGTGCCCTTGAGAAACAAATATCCCATGGCCATCAGCAGCATGTTCATCACCGAGAACATCACCAGGAAGCCGAAGATCCATCCCAAAGAAACGGGGCGCTTCAGCACGATGTTGCTGACCTTCTCGCCGATGGTGGAAAAAGAGTGCCCGGGCTCGATGACCGGCGCGCGCTGGTCTTCTACCGGGACTTCCACCGGAATTTGCGTTTGGGTAGCCATTGCCTAGCCTGCGCTCCGCTCTGTTTTCAACTCGGGATTCGGATTGCGCACTTCCGCCAAATACGTTGTGCGCGGCCGCGTATTCAATTCGCCGAGCAGGGAATAATTTCTCGACTGCGCCTTCCACTGATTGACCCGGCTGTTGGGATCGTTGATGTTGCCGAAAACGATGGCGTTCGCCGGACACGATTGCTGGCAGGCGGTTTGAAGCTCGCCGTCTTTGACCACCGTGTCGGCACGCTCGGCGTCAATCTTCGATTCATTGATGCGCTGCACGCAGTACGTGCACTTTTCCATGACGCCGCGGCTGCGGATCGTCACATCCGGATTGCGCATCATCTTGTACTGCGGCGTCTCCCAGTCCTGGAAGAGCAGGAAGTTGAAGCGCCGCACCTTGTAAGGACAGTTGTTCGAGCAATAGCGCGTCCCGATGCAGCGGTTATAGACCATGTCGTTCAGGCCCTCGCTGCTATGGACTGTTGCGCCTACTGGACAAACCAGTTCGCACGGCGCGTTCTCGCACTGCATGCACGGTACGGGCTGGAAATAGCCCTTGGGGTTTTCGCGCGGGCCCTGATAGTAGGCGTCGACGCGAATCCAGTGCATGTGCCGGCCCTTGAGCGTCTGATGCTGGCCGACAACCGCAATATTGTTTTCCGACTGGCAAGCCACAATGCAATTGTTGCAACCCACGCAGGAGTTGAGATCAATCGCCATCCCCCAGTTATAGGTTTCCTTGGAGTAGTCGACCGGGGGGTAAAGCGTGAGTTCTTTTGGCGTCTCGCCTTCCTTCGCGAAGTTCGGCTCTTTCTTATATTCCTCGAGATCGCGTTCCATCACCAGCGGACGCTCGCTGCCGTCGGGCGTTTCCATCGTCTGGTAGCCCTGGGTGCTGGCTAGATCGTAGGTTTCGCCCGTCGGAGTCAGCTTTACGCCGCTCGCAAACCAGAGAGCTTGACTGGTGCGCATCGGATACACGTCAAAACCAGCACCGGTGCCCACTTGTCCGGAGCGCGTGCGTCCGTAGCCGAGGAACACCGTGACCATGTTGTCCGGATGGCCGGCTTGAATCCAGATTGGACCCTTCACTTTCTTGCCCTGGAATTCCAGTTCGACAACATCTTTGAAGGTCAGCTTCATGCGCGCTGCCATCGCGGGACCGATCATGACCGGGTTATCCCATGTCAGCTTGGTCAGTGGCTTGGGAAGCTCTTGCAGCCAGCCGTTGTTGGCAAAGCGGCCATCGTAGATGGAGGGATCGCGTCGGAAGTTGAGTTCGTAGACCGGCACGTTGCCTGGATCGAGTCCGCCCATTTCCGATACATCCGCTTGCGTAGCGGGTTTCAGGGCAACCGTTTTGAGCGCGTAGGCCGTGCCCGCAACCCATCCGTCGTACAGTGATTTCCGCCAGAAACTCTCAAAGTCAGATCCCGAGTGCTGTTTTTGCCAGTAGCCTTGAACCAGATCGTGTCCGCTAAGGTCGGGCTGACCGGCAAGTATGGTAATAATCTCGTGCGCGCTCTTACCGCCATAGAGGGGCTCGATCAATGGCTGCACGATGCTGACCGTCCCATCGTAAGCGCGAGCGTCACTCCAAGATTCAAGATAGTGAGCTTCGGGCACGTGCCAATGACAAAGTTCAGCGGTCTCGTTGCTGTGCGTGCCGAGGTAAACCTTGAGAGCGACCGCGTTGGATTTCAGCGCGGAAGCGAACCCCAGCTCAGCGGGCGCGTCGTACACCGGATTGCCGCCGAGAATCAGCAGCAAGTCCACTTTCCCGCCGCGAATATCCTCGACCAGTTCGTGAATGGACTGGCCACGATTCACCGGATTTGCATCTACCGAATCGGAATAAAAAACAGTCTTGCCGACATTGCCCAACGCCTGATTGATTGCGTGTGCCAGCGCATGAACGGCCGGTGGCTGGTGATCGCCAGCAATCACGACACTCGATCCGCGGTGTCCTGTCAGATCAGCCGCAACTGCCTTGTCGAACTCTGTTGCTCCTCGAGATTTCTCCTGATCAAATCCACCTAGCTTGATTCCAACAGCCGCCGCCAAAGTCTTTGCAAAGTCCTCAACGTAGCTAGCCAATACAGGGAGCCGATGATCCGCCTTCATCCCCGTCGAACTCGGCGTGCTCTCGACCACATACAACCGGTTCATGTTGCCGTCGGGATTGCGGCGCGAAGCGAAGTCGCGAATGTATCGCGTGTTTCCCGGGAAACCCGCGTAGAGGAAATCCGCGTCGAGCGAAACGATCACATCAGCCTTCGACAAGTCGTAGCGCGTCTCAACCACTTCGCCGAACGCCATCTTTGCGCCTTCGTTGGCATTATCGCGGCTGATCGGCTCGTACACATGCCACTTGGCCTGCGGATTTGCTTTCAGGTAATCGCGGATCTGTCCCGCCAGCGTGGGCGAAGAAACCGTTTGCGTCAGGATGCGAACGCCACCACCCGCAATCCCCTTCGCCGCCGACATGGGCCCGCGTACCGCTTCGGTGAAGGCAGTCCACGAACGCACATCGCCCATGTAAGTGATGTTCTGGGCGCGATCGGGATCGTAGAGGTCGAGCAGCGAAGCCTGCGCATATACATCGGTGCCGCCTAGGCTCGCGGGATGGTCCGGATTGCCTTCAATTTTTGTCGGCCGGAACATGTGGCTCTCGACCAGAATCGGCGAAGCGTAGCCGCCGAGCGTGTAGGCGGTCGCGTAATACATCGGCTTGCCTGGAATCAAGTTCTCCGGCTGCTTCACGTACGGAACGATCTCGGTCGGCGGCAGCTTGGTGCAGCCCGTCAGTCCGGCCAACGCGAGCGAGGCGCCCATTGTTTTGAGGAATCCGCGGCGCGAGAAGGAGTCGAGCCACTCGGAAGCGCCTTTGGGAAACTCCCGGTGCATCATTTCCCGGAAGTCGTCGCTGCCTGCCAGCTCTTCCAGGCTGCGCCAATATTCGGGGCCGGTGGTCTCCTCGATCTGCTCTTTCACCGCCTGGAGATCGAGCTGCTTGCGCTTACCCGGACAAACGTCCGGCCCGCCCTGGTGTTTGTTGTTCTCGTCCATTTTCGTCAGTGGCGAAACTTCTCGCGAATTCTGTCTGCCTTTAATGTCTGCCATCTACCGATGGCAGGTGTTGCAACTGGTGATGTCCCTGACCGAACGAACTTTGTATTGCTCTTTTATGGCATTGCCGAGTTCGATCTGGTCGTCGTAAGAATGTCCGTTGAACAGAACGTCGTTGATATGCAAAGGATTGTGCGCCGGCGGTTCGTACCGCATGTTAAACACCTGCTCGCGCGGACGCAGATATTTTTCCGGAGCTCGATGGCAGTCGAGACAGAACTCCATTTGCAGCGAGGCATACTGATAGACCAGCGGCATCTTGTCGATCGGCCCGTGGCAGGTGTTGCAGCCTACGCCCTTGTTGATATGAATGCTGTGATTGAAATAAACGAAGTTCGGGACCTGGTTGACGCGCGACCACTCGATCGATTTACCGCTCCGGAAGCTCTCGCGCACTGGTTCCAGGTAGGCGGCATTGGTCCAGATTTGCGAATGGCAGTTCATACAGGTCTTGGTAGGAGGAATACCCGCGAAGCTCGAAACCTCCACCGAGGTGTGGCAGTAGCGGCAATCGATGCCGAGCCCCGTCACGTGGTGCTGGTGGCTGAAAGGCACAGGCTGCGGTTTTCGCACGCCGGCATTGGTGATGTAAGGCGTGCGCTCCAGTTCCCACAGAGCCCATCCCAGCCCGGCGACGACCACGGCAACGATCACCAGCGAAGCGCGGGCAATGGCATTGCTGCTGCGTGGAAAAATCTGCATTTAGATCGAGTCTTCCGCTTGGCGGGATCGGTTGCGCCGCTCCCGGCTATACCCATTGATTATGATTGCGTCACGCTCGCGTGTGACTGTGGACACTAAAACCGGAAATTATAACAGTTGAGTGGCATTGTGGAATCAGCTTTTCTTTTTTTTCAGTTTGGGAATCGGATGAGAGGATACGACCCGTTGCCTACTTCAACATTGAAAAAATTGAAAATGCCACAATGAGTTCGCCACGTTCGGTGCATTCAAAGCTTTCGAATATTTCAACGCAGGTTCATGACCAGAAGTTTCGGCTCTGTCATCTCCTGGATTGAGTCGCGCAACCCTTCGCGTCCCAGTCCTGAATCTTTCACGCCGCCGTAAGGCATGTGTTCGACGCGAAACGTTGGCACATCCCCTGCGATCAGTCCGCCGACTTCCAATTCCTCGTACGCCTGAAAAATGAGTTTCGCGTCGCGCGTGAAGAGCCCTGCTTGCAGGCCGTAGGGAGAATTGTTCACTTCCCTCAGCGCCGATGCGAAATCATGGTATGGCTCCACTGTCACTACCGGCGCAAAAATCTCCTCACAATTTACTTTCATGTCGGGCCGTGTACCGGAGAGCACGGTCGGTTCCAGCACGGAGCCTTTTCTGGTGCCGCCACACAACAGGCGCGCACCACCACGGACGGCTTCTTGAATCCAATCGGCGGCGCGGATGGCATCGCTCTCGCGAATCAAAGGGCCGAGGTCGCTCGATTCATCCAGCGGGTCGCCGACTCTAAGCTTTTTGACTTCCGCTAGCAGCAGATCGGTGAACTTGCCGTACACGGAATGCTCAACCAAGACGCGCTGCACCGAAATGCAGGACTGCCCAGCGTAGGCAAATCCGCCCGTAACGCAACGTTCGGCGGCGTACTTCAGATCGCAGTCGCTGTGCACGATCACACCGGAATTTCCGCCCAACTCCAGTACGACCTTCTTTTTTCCGGCCTTATCCTTGATCGCCCATCCGACGGCGGCGCTGCCCGTAAAGCTGATGAGCTTGATTCGATCATCGGTGACCAGCAACTCCGAATCTTCATTCGAGAGCAGCAGCACATTGAGTCCACCGTCGGGCCAGCCCGCCTGCTGGACAACTTCCGCCAGCAGCAAAGCGCTCAGCGGAGTCTGCGGCGCAGGCTTGAGAACCATGGAACATCCAGCGGCCATCGCGGGAGCCACTTTGTGCGCTACCAGATTCAGTGGAAAATTAAACGGCGTTATGCCCGCAATGGGCCCGAGTGGAAACCGCCTGACGATACCCCACCGTCCCGCCGTGGACTGCTGCCAGTCGAGCGGCAGATATTCACCGTAGCCGCGAACCGTCTCTTCGGCAGCGATCTGGAACGTGAAAATGGCGCGGTCTACTTCGATGCGGGCTGTCTTGATTGGCTTGCCCGCTTCTTGCGCAAGCGTGCGCGAGAATTCTTCTTTGCGTTCCTGCATGCCGGTTGCAATCTGGCGCAAAACGCGCTGCCGCTCGAATGCAGGTAAGCGGCGCGTGGTTCCAAAAGCCTTGACGGCAGCTGCGATCGCCGCCTCAGCGTGTTCGCGGCGTCCGCGATAGACCCGGCCGACCAGAGTTCCGTCGTAAGGAGCCCGGACTTCGACGATGTCCCCTTCCTCCCACCACTTCCCATCCAGAAAGAATCCGTGGGTTGCGACGGGAACGATCGTCATCTCGGCCATGCTGTCCTCCGGTAATAGACGATTATAGAACCTGGCGGAGAGGACTACTTTCCGGGCTGCGCCTTGAACCGTTCGTCCACTTCAACCTGATATCCCGCGACCAGACGATTGGTTTCGTTAGCCATGCCGACTACCGACATCAGTTCCTTAAACTGAGCATCGGTCATCCCCTTTTTTTGAGCGGACGCTGTGTGCGACGCAATGCAGTATTCGCACTGATTCGTGACCGAGACGGCCACATAGATCATCTCTTTCGTAAGCGGATCGAGCGCCCCCGGAGCCATGATCTGTTTGATATCGGCCCAAGTGCGTCTGAGCATTACGGGGTCGTGCGCGATGGCCTTCCAGAAATTATTGATCCAGTCGGTTTTGCGCGTGGCCATGATGTCGTCGTAAATGGCACGTACTTCGGGGCTAGCGTCGGCGTATTCGATGAGTCCAAACAGTGACATGAAGTTTCTCCTAGTCAAACCAAGGGTGCTTTACGAAATCCAGTCCAGAACTTTGTAATATGCTCCCGCGAACGGGAGGAACCAGGGCTTGCCGTTATAGAGTCCAAGCGGCGCGCCTGGGAATGGGATCTCTGCAAACGGATTCTCGGTCTTTCCGTCCGCGATCCATTCGGCGATCCGCTGTCCCTGCCAGGTTGCCATGGCGACGCCGTGTCCCGCGTATCCGAGCGCGAAGTAGATTCCGTCCGTCTGGCCTGCGTGCGGCATGATGTCGAAACAGAAATCGAGGGTGCCGCCCCAGACATATTCGACCTTCGTATCGCGCAACTGTGGATAGACCTGGATCATTCCGCGGCGAAGAATCTCAGCACTCTGCCGGATGGTCTGATCGGTCTCTGGGAAGAACGCCGCGCGTCCGCCGAACAGCATTCGATTGTCAGGTGTAAGGCGGAAGTAATAAAGATAGTTTTTGGAATCATAAATTTGCCGGTTATGCGGGCTGAGTTCGCGAGCCATCGCGTCGGACAGCACTTCGGTCGTAATGATGAACGATCCAATGGGGATGATCTTCTTCCGTAGGGCCGGAGTCGCCGCACCGGTGTAGCCACTCGTCCCCACGAGGACGTTCCTGGCCCGCAAGCTGCCGCGGGAAGTGGTGAGGTGGAAACTAGGCGCGCCATTTTGCGAATCACGTTCGATGTTCTGAAGTTTCGTATGTTCGCAGATCACAGCCCCGGCCCGTATCGCGGCTGCGCCCAGTCCCGCAACGTAGCGGGCGGGGTTGAGGCCAGCGCTGACTTCGTCCACCATTCCGCCGAAGTAAATGTCGGAGCCAATTTCGCCGCGCAATTGATCGCGCGGCACGATTTTCAGCTGATGGTTGAATTCGCGGGCGATGACCCCAACCTGACGGGAGTAGTCGTCAAAGTGGCTCTGCTTGCAGGCGACTTCCAGATGGCCGGTGCGAGTGAAATCGCAGGCGATGTTCTCTTCTTTCACGGTGCGCTCCACGCAGTTGATCGTGTCGAGAGAAGCCGCGTACATCCGGCGTGTCAGTTCGCGTCCGTACTTTGAGATCAGCTCATTGACGCCCAGCTTCAGGCCAGTCAGCACCATGCCGCCATTGCGCGAGCTGGCGCCCCAGCCGATCGTCTCAGATTCGAGAACGACAACTTTCGCGCCGCGTTTGGCGAGTGCGAGTGCGGCGGAGAGTCCGGTAAAGCCGGCGCCGATGATGGCTACGTCAGCGTTCTCCGGTAAGGGCTGCGGCGCAGCTGTGGGCATCTCGACGGTGGTGAGCCAGTAGTTGAGTTCCTGGGGCATGCGTCAAAAACCTTGAACCACGGGGGACACAGAGGAGCACGGGGGAAAACTCCGTGACCTCCGTGCTCCCCGTGGTAGCTCTTTGTTCGCGTCCATAGAAATGATCGACCGGCTACAGTACCGCCGTCTCGTGAATCAGGCGGCCTTCCGCAAAGCGTGAGAAATTCAGGAGTAACGCGTCAATCAAATCCGTCTTGCCCGTCAGAATCAGATCGCTCAGAATTTTCCCCGTGGCCGGCGAGTGCATCACGCCGTGTCCGCTGAAGCCGTTGGCAAAGAAGAACCCCGGCACGTCTGGCGATTCTCCCAGAACAGGATGATGATCGGGCGTCATTTCATATAGCCCTGCCCATGCCCGCTTCGGATTCACCGCCAAATTCTCGAATACCGGCACGCGATCGACAGCGCGAGTCAGAATTTTCTCGATGAACGTAGGCTCGAAATCTGTCTTGTATCCAGGCGTTTCGTCCGGATCATTCCAAGCCAACAGAAACCCGCGACCCTCGGGACGAAAGTGAAAGCCATTCGACATATCAATAATCATGGGCGCGCTGTGAGGAAATTGGTCAAAGGGCTCAGTCGGCACTAGCATGCGGCGCAGCGGTTCCACCGGCAGGTCGATGCCAACCATGTTTGCGACCTCCGCTGACCAAGCCCCGGCACAGTTGACAAGCGTCGGCGCTGAAACTGTGTCACGTGTGGTCGTGACTTCGAAACAATCGCTGTCTTTCGAAATTCCGGTGATCGTCGCATTCTTCCAGAGCGTCGCACCGTGGTCCGACGCCCAAGTCATATAACCGATCATCGCGCTGTAGGGATCGACGAATCCGTCGGTCGAACAGAAGCTTCCGCCGACGATGTCGTCGGCACGGAGTTGCGGGTACAACTCGCGGATTTCATCCGCCGCGACCAACCTCACGTCCTTCAGCCCCATGGCAACCTGTTTTTCATAGTTCGTTCGCAGGTATGCCATGTGCTTTTCGCTGGTGGCGCAGAAAAGATATCCCTGGGGACGGTAGTCGCACGGATAGCCCAGCCGCTCCTCGAAACTCGCATAGAAAGGAATCGAGTAGAGCGACATCTGAATGTTGACGGACGTCGAAAATTGCGCACGCACGCCGCCCATACTCTTGCCGGTCGATCCCTTGCCCTGCGCGCTCTCGCGTTCGATCACGAGTACGTTCTTGCAGCCCGCAGCGACGAGGTGATAGGCAATGCTCGACCCGACAATGCCTCCGCCGATGATGGCGACGTCCGCGGTGTGCATGATGCGGGAGCAATTGTAAATGGAGAGATGTGAGCGGGTGGGACGCCCGCTCACGCATCACGATTGGATTCGCTCTGCAACGCCTCAGGCAAATGCCGCAGCCAAGCCAACGCCGACCAGAACCACCACGGCGTACCACCCAAAAACGACAGCATAGGCAGTCCCGGACTTGATCTTACTGATGCAAGTGATCCCGATCGCCGTCAGAACCAGCGTCCAGATGGTAAAGACGTCAAACGACGTAAGGAAGCTGGCCAGCGCTGGATTCGTTACGGGGTCGACAAAATAACCCGGATTCGTCGCCACCGGATTCTGGAACGTAAAGGAGTCTCCGGCGACTCCAGCAAGGATCGACACCATGGCAAGCAGCGCTTTGAGCAAACCAGGCAGACCCGCAAAAATCACCAACGCGAACAGAGTCTTGAATTTCACATCGGCACTCAAACCAAACTTGAGTGTCGCGAACAGAACCGCCGTCACGATCGCCGACCAAACTAAGATGAAGAGCCAGAAGCCATAGGAGAATCCTTTGGTGAAGGCGGTTCGTTGCTGCATGTTCTTTTCACGCTGATCGGCCGGCATACGCTCCAACTGGTCGGCTTGCTTCGGTTGAGCGCGAAGCTGGTTCTCTGCCACCTTGCGGAAGCCGACTTTTTGATCGACCACATAAACAAAAGCAATCGAAACAATCGCACTGATCAGGAATGGGAGCCACCAACTCGCGCTTCGGCGCAGGTCGGTGAACGTCTTGCTGGGCGCAAAGAAAGTGTTCAGTACGCGGGCGGGTTCGGACAAGGGTGCGGCTTCGGAAATTGGTTGGGGCGTCGGCGGTACCGGCATAGCGGCCATGCAAATCACCTCCGGGGTCTATCTCGGGCACGGATTCTAGTCTGTACGGAGATTCTAGACAAGTTGTTCCGTGAGTCAAGGCCGGCGAGGACTAGGGCCCCGGATTCACACGTTCGCGGCGATCTCCGGGGTGGCTGCCAGCAAAGCGCTGGTATAGGCGTGCTGCGGATGCCCGGTGATCTGCTCTGTGGACCCAACTTCCACGATCTTCCCGCGATACATCACCGCAATCCGGGTCGACAGATAACGCACCACCGGCATGGAATGGGAAATAAACAGATAGGTGAGTCCGAACTCGCGCTGCAACTGGCGCAGGAGATTCACAATTTGAGCACCCACGCTGACGTCGAGCGCCGAAACCGGCTCGTCCGCGACGATGAACTTTGGCCGCAGCGCCAGAGCGCGGGCAATCCCGACGCGCTGGCGCTGGCCTCCGGAGAATTCATGCGGATAACGGCGCATCGCGGATTCGTCGAGCCCGACCGCACGCAGCAATTCCTGCACGCGCTGCAGACGTGTCGTGGCGTTCATTTTCTCGTGAATGATCAGCGGTTCGGCGATTACATCTTCCACGCGAAACCGCGGATCGAGCGAACCGAACGGATCCTGAAAGATAATCTGCATGTCGCGGCGAAGTGCCCGCAGATCCGAGCCAGTCGCGGTCAGCAAGTTCCTGCCGTCAAACAGAATCGTTCCGCCAGTGGGCTCGATGAGACGCAGAATGAGCCGCCCCAGCGTGCTCTTGCCCGAACCCGATTCCCCCACCAGTCCCAGAGTTTCGCCCGCTTGGATGTCGAGTGAGACATCGTCCACTGCGCGGACTTGGCCCGCCAGCCGAGTCCCGAACGCGGACTCGCTTAGATCGAAAACCTTGGTCAGGTTGCGAACTTCGACGAGGGCCACGGGTCAATCGTATTCCATATTCCAAAATATGGAATAAGGCGTTTAGTGATCATCCCGCCACCAGGGGCACCGCCGCCAGGGCGGCAAGCATTCCGACTGTCTTGCTGCGACTGAAGTGTTCATGCAGGAAGAATCGCGCCAGCAGCACGGTGATCGCGGGGTAAAGAGAACTGAGGACAACGGCCGTATCCAAGCGTCCGGCCTGTGCAGCGCGAACAAAGAGTGCGCTACCAGTGATATCAAAGCACCCCGCAATTATCGCGACGGCAAGAACGCGCCGTTCAATGGTCCCGAGGTGTCCGCCTATGACCACGAACAGGCTCGTCATCAGGAACGACATAACCCTGGAACAGAACGCGATCCACAACGGAGAAGCGTCCCCCGCTTGCTTGATGCACAAGTAAAACCCGGCAAAACCAATTCCGGCGACTACCGCCCATCCCAAACCTGCTGGCCGGCCGGACTCGTCTTCGCGCGAGATCAGCCACACGCCAATCCCTGCGACGACGAATCCCACACCCTGACGATAGCCGGGAAAGCCAGCCACAAAAGCAGTGACGATGGTCGGAATGCCCGCTCCGAGCACCGCTGCCACCGGTGCGGTCAATCCCATTTTGCCGCTCGCTAACGCTCGGTAGAAGAGCGCCAACGAAATGCCTCCGACGGAGCCGGCGGCGATGCACCACAGCACGCTCGATCGTCCCGGAAACGGAGCATGCGTCAGGATCGCTAGAGAACCCATCAGAATTACGCCGCTGAGATGTACGACGGCGGTAAACAAAAACGCGTTGGCGCGGCGCGCTCCAACGCCGCCGAGAAAGTCGCTCGCTCCCCAAATACCCATGGCAGTCAGGCTGTACGCGGCAGGCAGATATGCGGCGGGGATGGCCATGGGGAATTGAGACTAGCAGAAGATACCAGCGTGTGGACGTAGAGTCGCGGCTTGGCGCGTCTCATCCCGTTAAGCGCTGACTCTGTGCTGCGCTTTTCCTGCCAGTAACTGCCGCAAGACGTATTGCAGAATGCCGCCGTTGGCATAGTAGAGGGCTTCCTGCGGCGTGTCGATTCGTACCGCTGCTTTGAACTCAGCCTTTTTTCGACCTTTCAGACGCACCGTGATCTGACGTCCGGCGGAAAACTTTTCAACTACGTCCGCGATGCCGGAAATCTCGAACACCTCTTCACCTGTCAACTGTAGCGTTTCTGCATTCTCTCCGGCCAGGAATTGAAGCGGCAGAATGCCCATGCCCACCAGGTTGGAGCGGTGAATCCGTTCGTAGCTTTCGGCAATCACTGCCCGTACGCCCAGCAGTCGCGGCCCTTTCGCAGCCCAGTCACGCGAGGATCCAGAGCCGTATTCCTTTCCGGCCAGGATGACCAGAGGCACCTTTTCGGCATGATATTTTTCGGACGCTTCGAAGATGGACATCTCGGCGCCGTCGGGCATATGGCGTGTGAATCCACCTTCGGTCGCGACCATCTTGTTGCGCAAGCGAGTGTTGGCGAAAGTTCCCCGGACCATTACTTCGTGATTGCCACGGCGCGATCCGTAGGAATTGAAGTCGGCGGGCTGCACGCCGTGGGCGATGAGATACTTGCCCGCGGGACTCTCTTTCTTGATCGATCCCGCAGGCGAGATGTGATCCGTCGTGACACTGTCGCCCAGTACGGCTAGCACGCGCGCGCCTTGGATGTCTTCAATCGCCGAAGCCTTCAGCTTCATGCCGTCGAAGTACGGCGCCTGGCGGATGTAAGTCGAGTCCTTGTCCCAAGCATAGGTTTCACCGGTCGGCACAGGCAGCGAACGCCAGCGTTCGTCGCCCAGATAGACCTCGCCGTAGCTTTTGCGAAACATGTCGGACGTAATCGAGCTCGCCATCGTCTGTTCGACTTCAAGTTGCGAGGGCCACAAGTCGACCAGATAAACGGGATGGCCTTCTTTGTCTTTGCCGATTGCATCTTTGCGGAGATCGATGTCGATTCGTCCCGCCAGAGCGAACGCCACCACCAGCGGCGGCGACATCAGATAATTCGCCCGCACCTCGGAGTTGATACGGCCTTCAAAATTGCGGTTCCCCGAGAGCACGGAAGCGACGACCAGCTCTTTTTCTTCTATGGCCTGCGAAACTTCCGCCGGCAGCGGGCCAGAGTTTCCGATACAAGTCGTGCAGCCGTAACCAACCAGATGAAATTTCAATTTCTCAAGATAAGGCGTCAGTCCAGCCTGATCGAGATAATCGCGCACCACTTTCGATCCCGGCGCGAGCGAAGTCTTGACCCACGGCGGGGTCGCCAGCCCCTTCTCGACCGCCTTCTTCGCCAATAGTCCCGCCGCGATCATCACCGATGGATTCGAAGTATTGGTGCAACTGGTGATCGCGGCGATCACGACGCTGCCATGCTTCAGCGCCGACTTTACATCCCGCGGAACGTGCTCGTGGACCCGTGGGTCTTCAACGCCTACTGCCGCCGGATTGCCACCTTCCTGCTCCCAATTGTTCGGCGCAACCCCAGTCGATGCCGCGACCGCCGCCTTTGCTTTCGGCTTGATCAGCGAAGGCAGCGCCTGCGTAAACGACTCGCCGGCTTGCGAAAGCACCACGCGATCCTGCGGACGCTTCGGTCCAGCAAGGCTCGGTTCCACTGCGGCTAAGTCGAGACTGAGCAGCTCGGAATATTCAGCTTCCGGAGTGCGTGCATCGTGAAACAATCCCTGCTCGCGTGCATACGCTTCCACCAGCGCGATCTGCTCATCGCTGCGTCCGGTGAGCTTCAGATAGCGCAGACTTTCTTTATCAATCGGGAAGATGCCGCAGGTCGCGCCGTATTCGGGCGACATGTTCGCGATCGTTGCGCGATCGGCCAGCGGAAGATCCTGCAAGCCCGGTCCGAAATACTCGACAAACTTTCCGACTACTCCATGCTTGCGCAGCATTTCGGTGATCGTGAGAACGAGATCGGTCGCGGTCGCTCCTTCGCGCAGACGTCCGGTGAGCTTCACACCGACGACCAACGGGATCAGCATCGAAACCGGCTGTCCCAACATGGCTGCTTCGGCTTCAATTCCGCCGACGCCCCAACCGAGCACGCCTAGTCCGTTGACCATCGTCGTGTGCGAGTCCGTGCCAACCAGAGTGTCCGGATAGGCCGTGCGCTTCCCGCCCTCTTCATGGACGAACACCACGCGCGCCAGATATTCAAGGTTTACCTGGTGCACGATCCCCGTATCCGGCGGCACGATGGCGAGATTGCGGAAGCCGGTCTGTCCCCAACGCAGGAAAGCGTAGCGCTCTTTGTTGCGCTGAAATTCGAGCAGCGCATTCATATCAAATGCGCTAGGCGTACCGAATTCGTCCACTTGCACGGAATGATCGATTACCAGTTCGGCGGGCTGAAGAGGATTGATCAGCTTCGCGTCCCCGCCTAGGCGCTTCATCGCATCGCGCATCGCGGCCAGGTCGACCACCGCCGGGACGCCGGTAAAATCCTGTAACAGCACGCGGCTGGGGGTGAAGGCAATTTCCTTTTCCGGCTTTGAGTTCTTGGTCCACGCCGCCAGCGCGCGCACTTCGTCCTTGGTCACGTTGCGTCCGTCTTCGGTGCGGAGCAGGTTCTCCAGCAGAATACGCAGGGAAAACGGCAGGTGCTTCGTGGAGATGCCCTGCTGATCGAGAGCGTCGATCCTGTACAGCTCGTATTCCTTGTCGCCGACTTTGAGGGCGGAGCGAGCGCCAAAGCTGTTTAGTGACATGGTTCTCTTCCTTCACACGCAAACGCAAACTGTGAACTTATAGTGTAATTCGTTTGGAGGCCCTTGTGGCGCGGGGCCCCCGCCCCCGTCGCTATCGATAGTCGTTGCGGGGCGGACTGGCAACACATCGACCAACTAAGGAGTTGCGTTAGAGTAAAAGCCAACGATGAACCAGGCTTTGGGCCATATCGCGCTGGTCGTCCGCGACTACGACGAAGCGCTGGAATTCTTCACGCGCACACTCAACTTCAAAGTGGTGGAGGATACTCGTCTGAGCGAAGACAAGCGCTGGGTACTGATCGCTCCCCCAGGCTCTCATGGCACTAGCCTGCTTCTAGCGCGGGCGGCGACTCCGGAGCAAACGAGTCGTATCGGTAACCAGACCGGCGGACGCGTCTTTCTTTTTCTCCATACCGACGACTTCTGGCGGGACTACAACGAAATGATCGCGCGCAAAGTGAAGTTCACACGGCCGCCAAGCGAAGAATCGTATGGGACTGTCGCAGTCTTCGAGGACCTATACGGCAATCAATGGGACTTGTTGCAGCTGAAAAAGTAGCCAGGACGGCCAGCCAACCAACCCTCTATTTCGCCCGGAGCAGTAGCACCGGCGCACTGATGTTGTGCTGCACGCGGCTGGCGGTCGTCCCAAGAAAGACATCGGCAAGGAAACGGTGTCCGTGGGTGCTCATGGCTACCAGGTCGCAGCCCTTTTGCTTGACCCATTTGATGATCTCACTGGCAGGTTCGCCGTAGGCGAGTTCGGCCTGGGCAGGAATGTCAGCGGATTGGAACTCGGCCCGCACTGTTTCCAGATAGGCAGTGTCTTCGGTGATCTCCGCACTGACCGCGTCCGGGCCATAGGTTCTGGCGGCCCATCCATCGGCCACGTGCAGCAGCACCAAACGGCTGTGCGCGAGCTTCGCGAGCTGTTTCACGTGTTCAATAATTGCGCGGTCGCTCGGCGTGCCGTCCAGCGTAACGAGAATTGTGTTGTACATGGCTTCGCTTATGTGACTCCGCAATTATCCGCCGACGATAACGTGCCACGCGGCTTTAAGTGAGTCCGGCAGGCCGTAAAGATCCATGGCGGTGATCAGAATAGCACTGGACCAACCGGCAATCAGCAGGACCCAGCCGTTCTTCCAAGTCCCCATGCGCTTGCCGGAACTCGTGAAGTGCAGGAGCGGAAACATGGCAAACGGAAGCTGGAGGGCTAGCACCACTTGGCTGAGGGTCAGCAGATCGGTCACGCTGCCCTCGCCGCGCAATCCGATGATGAAGACCGCCGGCAGAATGGCTAGCGTGCGGGTGATGAGCCGCCGTACCCACGGTTGGATTCGCCAATGCATGAAGCCTTCCATCACGACTTGCCCGGCGAGTGTTCCGGTGATGGTGCTGCTCTGGCCGCTGGCCAACAGCGCTACGGCAAACAAGGTGCTTGCAGCAGCCGTCCCCAGCAACGGTGCGAGCGTCAAGTAGGCGACCCGAATCCAATCGCTGTCAAAGCTGAACGTGACTACTTGCCCGCCTGACACGGTCACGCTTTCCTTCCCGAAGAACACGGTCGCAGCCAGTACCAGGATGGCCGCGTTGACGAAGAAGGCGATGGCCAATGCCACAACTGAATCGATGGTGTTGAAACGGATGGCGCTCCGGATGGATGGTTCGTCTTTCTGAAGTTTGCGGCTCTGCACCAGCGCCGAGTGCAGATACAGGTTGTGGGGCATCACCGTGGCGCCGATGATGCCGATCGCGACGTACAACATTCCCACTTGGCCAAAGTGCGGTGAAACCAGTGCCTTCCCCATTTCCAAGAAATTAGGTTGGGTCTGGGGAAGGACGAAAATTTCAATGAAGTAGCACACGCCAATGGTCACGATCAGCAGCAAAACGATCGCTTCAATGGTGCGCATTCCAAACCGTTGCAACATCAGCAGAAGCAACACGTCCAGGCCGGTGATGATGACCGCCCACAGGAGTGGAATATGAAACAGCAGGTTGAGGGCCACCGCGCTGCCCAATACCTCTGCTAAGTCACAGGCGCCGATGGCCACTTCGCTCATCAGCCAATTGGGCCAGCGGGTCCATTTGGGATACCAGTCGCGGCAACATTGGGCGAGATCCTTGCCGGTGACTACGCCCAAGCGCGCGGAAATCACTTGCATGAAGATCGCCATCAGGCTGGCCACGCCCACCACCCACAAGAGCGCGTACTTGAATCTTGCGCCGCCTTGCAGGTCGGTGCCCCAGTTTCCCGGATCCATGTACCCGACGCTGACCAGAATCGCCGGCCCCACAAAAGCCCGCCATTGCTGCCAGAATCCCGCCTCGTGATGGGGAACTTCAACGGAACTGTGCACGCCTTCCAGGGAGACGTGGCCGGTACTCGGAACTGGGGAAGGCGGCGCGGCGCTGGACGAAGCGCTACCGTCGGCTAGTCTTTGCGAATCTCTCATCTCTTAATTTTTTCTGGGGAAGCCAACGTCAACTGGAGTATACACCAAGATGTTAATCGTAGTTAATTACTAAGAATGAGATGACAAGGGAGAAACCCAGACTTTGTCGGCTGCCGGACGGCCTAAAACCACGGTACGCGCCCCGGTCTTGATAGAAAGCGTTTTATCGTAGTTGCGCTCGATCAGGCTGAGTTTCGCCCCAGGGCGGATGCCGCGGGCTTCCAGGAATTCCAGCAGATGCCGGTCCCGTTCGTAGATCCCGCTGACCAGATACGACCGGCCCGAGTCGGCTTCGGCCAGCAGTAGCAACCCTCGGCGGCGGCGACTGGCGGGACTCTCCACTTCGCTCAGATTGCCGTGTGGGCAAGCGCCTCCGCGCCCCAGACGCGCCAGCAGCTTGGCTTCGAAGTCGGGTGAGACCGCATGCTCCAAACGCTCGGCTTCGTCGTGTACCTTCCACCATTCCATTCCAAACATTTCGGCCAGCATGCGCTCGATTAGATGATGCCGAAGGGTGAGCTTGCGCGCGATACGCCGTCCGGCAGCAGATAGCGCGACGCGCCCGTCGGCCTGCACGCGAGCCAGTCCATCTTTTTTCAAGCGGCGCAGAGCCATCGTTACCGCCGGCGGCGACACTTTGAGCCAATGCGCCAGCGTTGCCGAAATCACCGACTCGCCCTCGCTCTCAGCCTCGTGAATAGCCTTGAGATAGTCCTCTTTGGAAACAGTGATCACGGGAATCGATTATACGGTGCGCATTAAGCATAGTTAACCATTAAGCATAGTTAACAGCGATTGCAGAGGTCAGAGGTCAGATTGCAGAAGTGAAACCCTGCTCAATGCTCAATGAAGGCTGGATCCTTTATTTCACCTCTGCAATCTAACCTCTAACTCTGACCTCAGTTTGACATCCCCATTCCTCCGACCCTACCCTTGATTGTCCCGAAATTATGAAAGTACTCGTCATCGGCAGCGGAGGGCGCGAGCATGCGCTGGTGTGGAAGCTCCGGCAATCGCCGCGCGTCACGAAGGTCTATTGCGCGCCTGGAAACGGCGGTATTGCCGAAGAAGCGGAGTGTATCGCCGCCGACATCAAGAGCCTGGAGTCGCTCACTGCTGTCGCGAGCCAGATTCAGCCAGACCTTACCGTGGTCGGTCCAGAACTGCCGCTGATGCTGGGCGTAGTGGACGAATTCACTCGGCGCGGCTGGCGAACTTTTGGGCCCACCAAAGCGGCCGCGCGACTGGAAACCAGCAAGAGTTTCGCCAAGGAATTTTTGCAGCGCCATCGCATTCCAACCGCGCACTACGCGATCTGCAATTCCATGGACGAAGTGCGCGCCAGCCTGCACCACTTTCATCCCCCGGTGGTAGTGAAGGCAGATGGGTTGGCCGCAGGCAAGGGTGTCGTCATTGCCAAGAACAAGGACGAAGCTTCCGCCGTCGCCAGCGAGATGCTCAGTGGAAAAATGCTGGGCGAAGCCGGCGCGCGGGTAGTGCTGGAAGAGTTCCTGAAAGGCGACGAGCTTTCATTTCTGGTTGTGAGCGACGGCGAGCGGGTTGCGCCGCTGGTAGCCGCGCAAGACCACAAACGCGTGGGCGACGGCGACACCGGCCCGAATACGGGCGGCATGGGCGCATACACAACCCCCACCATCATAGACGACCAGATGCGCGACTGGCTCGTGAACCACGTTGCCCGTCCGGTGGTGGCAGGTATGAAAGCCGAAGGCGCGGAATATCGCGGCATTCTCTACTGCGGTTTGATGATGACCGCGCGCGGTCCGATGGTTCTTGAATTAAACTGCCGCTTCGGAGACCCGGAAACGCAACCCATCCTGATGCGATTGGAAAGCGATCTGATCGAAGCGATGGAAGCCTCGATTGACGGTCGGACCAGCGATGGCGACTTCAAATGGTCGGCGGATTCGTCCGTGTGCGTGGTGATGGCCTCGGGTGGATATCCGGGCTCGTATGAGGCAGGCAAGAAAATTATCGGCCTGGAAGACGCGGCTAAAATCGAGGGTGTGAAAGTGTTCCACGCCGGGACATCAAGGCGCGACGGTAGCTTCTATACTGCGGGCGGGCGCGTGTTGGGTGTGACCGCTCGAGCAGCGGCGCTGACGACGGCAGTCCACTCAGCCTACAAAGGCGTGTCGACGATTGGTTTCGACGAAGCTCATTACCGGAGTGACATCGCGGCGCGGGCGATGAAGAAGTAGGCCCGCCGGTGGGTCTATTTGCTGGAGCCCGAGATTTTGCGTACTCAGGAGATTGATGAACAAACAACCCCTCGTTTCCATCGTCATGGGCAGCGACTCCGATCTGGAGATCATGCGTGAGGCGGGCAAGGCGCTTGAGGAATTTGGGATCGCCTACGAGATCGACGTGACCTCCGCGCACCGCTCACCCGACCGCACCGCCGACTATGCGCGGAAGGCCGCCGGCCGCGGCATTCGCGTGATCATTGCAGGCGCGGGCGGCGCGGCGCATCTGGCTGGCGTGATCGCGGCCCACACGACGCTGCCAGTGATTGGCGTGCCGATTCCGTCGACTTCATTGCAGGGAATGGATTCTCTTCTCGCCATCGTGCAGATGCCGGCCGGCATTCCGGTTGCGACAGTTGCGATCGGAAAGCCCGGCGCAACCAACGCTGGAATCCTGGCCGCACAGATGATCGCGTTGGCCGACGACTCGATTGCGAAAAAATTGAACGCTCACAAGGAGAAACTGGCGCGCGGCGTTGAGGAGAAATCGAAAAAGCTGCAAGTATCGCTAAGAACGTGAGCCAAGGAATTGGATTTTCAGAGCTAAATCTTGGCCGGGAGTTACTGGCTTTGGGACTTGTCCCTGCTCTCGCGGTGTGCGGTTTCTCCCAGTGCCTCGGGCGAATCGGTCCAACATTCTTTTCGAAAGGCGGCGTCCGAGATGACGCCAGTGTTCCAGCGTCGTAATGCGTCGATAGTGGCTGCGACCATTCCGCCATCGGAGGCGTCGATCACGAGCACCACGCCATCAACTTTCATATTGCTTCGGCTGATGCGGTCGTAGGTGGCGCGAAACGCCGATCGGGCCAATTGCCACCGGTCCATGGCGCCTTGCACGCCGTCTGAGGCGGGCTCCACCCATGCGATTCGAACCATCCGTCCACGTAACGCAGTCCATTCTCCGGGAAACAATGACGTCTCTTCGTGCGTTTCTGGTTCGGGAGCAGTTGCCGGCTGCTTCGTTGTGTCGGCGGCAGCGATCGCTTCACCGGGCATTTCCAAATCCGGCCGCCGAATCCATCCGCGCGAGATTCCCGAGACTTGTACGTGCACCCAGCCGCCGGACTCATCAAGCACCTTGAATTCGTCTTCGGCGTCCGCACGAAAGAGCACGTCACCGGGTTCTACAGGCTTCGCGAACACTGGTGTCCCTGCCTTGCGGACCGCTGCGAGATCGTTGGGGTGCGCCTGATTGTGCAGTACTTCTTCCAGGTTCGCGGCCTGGTCGCTGAGCTGCTGGATGCGTTTCTGCTGAGCCAGTTCGTGCGAGTCGGGGGGAGTCATGGCTGCTCTGGAATCCGGTTGCGCGCGTGGAAATGTGAGGCCAAAGGTCGAGGACTTCGCAGAGCGAGTAGAGGATCGAGCCCCGGCGGGTGTGCGATCTGTAGTTGTCTGCGCAGGGCCGGAGTTGGAGAGTGTATCGCCTGCAACGTCCGGCGACTTTTGTTGCAAGGCTTCTTCCAGCCGCTCGACCAGATCGGTTTCGAGCCTTCCGTTCGAAGGCAGCACCCGGTAGCCTGCTTGCGCGGTTTTGTCACCCGCGTACCATGCGGTGACTTTGGCGCTCACGCGCAGCGCCGTCGCTCCTGCACCCGCTGGACGGATCTCCAGCTTGTACTGGAAATAGGCGCGTTGATATTTCTCCAGCGCGGAAACTTCCGGCGCCACGAAGCCATCCAGAATTGGCAGCCGCCCTGGTGAGGTCGCGTGCAGGGACGCTAGTGCCTTATCCAGATCAGCGCGTGAAACCTGGAAGACATGTTCCGAGGAATTGCTCTGAGCCGCCGCGACGGCGCCGCCGAGCAGCAGGGAAACGATCATCCTTCGCAGTCGGCTTCGCAGCCGGTGTCTGCACGACCCTTGCGCGGAGATCGCATCAGAGAAGATCATGGCAGCGGCTCCACCTGGCTGCGATGGACCCATCCGTGATGCCCATCGACCGTTTCGACGCCGTACCAGTATTTGGTCAACACGACGACCAGCAACTCGGCCTGCGCTGACAGCGGTTGCAAGGTAGCCGCGGTGCGATAGGGCGCAGCCTTTAATGCGGCGCCGCCGGCTGCAGTACGCATCTCGACGCGATGTTTCAAGTCGGCGACGCGCTTTTCCAATTCGTCCGCGGAAGAGACCGGCGACGACATGGGCTCTGCATTTCCTCCCGCCCCGTCCTCGGCCGAGGTGGGCGCCGCTGAGGAATGTTTTTCGGACATTTCGGCGATTGCCTTGGCGTCGGACTGCATCTTCTGCAAACGATCTTTAATGGCCTGGAATTCGCTTTCCTCCACCGTTCCATCGGACTGGTGTTGTCGCCGCCGGCTCTTCTCCACGTAGAGGGCGTCGATGTGAATCGTCGTGGTACCAGGACCGGTGCCCTGCACAACGTAGCGCAGGTAGATCGATCCCAGGTCGGCGGTTTCCTTGAAATGCCGCGGGGCGAGCACGTTTTCGAGAACTTTAAAAAACACTTTGGCATCGTCCGGGGAATCTCCAAAAACACGCAGGGAGGTTGCCGGCTTCGCGCCTTTTAGCTGCTTTTCTTTTTCGTATGAATAGGTGCCGTGGACGATGGGGTCGTTCACGATCGTGTCAACCGCCTTGAGCACTTCCGCTTCGGGAGCGTCCAGCGAGCCGTTGAATCCGCCCTCCTGCGCGGCACATAGGGCCGCGCTCAGTCCAAGGCTCACTAGCAATGCAATGCAACATGGGATTCGAGACAAGCCGAGACCAGACAACTGGCGTTGCTTTGGGGAAACCATGGGCGGCAGACAGATCACTCCAAGTGCATGCATACCTACACTTGCCGAATACGAAAGTCAAGATCAATAGCAGTTCGATCATCGCCGCGCAATTTGATGATCCCTTTTGCAGCCCAGTTTGCGCTTTTTTTCTTGGACCCTGCCAAGAAATCTCATGTCGAGGTCACACGCTGGGTACTATGCTTCCGCCATCGCCGATTTCTTTTTCCGATGGCTCTAATCGAAAATTTAAAAAGAACTCTTGACTGCCTATGGGAGGCCGAGTATAGTCCGGCCCCAAAGCTTGGAGTGAGAAAGCTGGCGTCGCTTGAGGAAACTGGAGATTCCTCAGAGTTCGCCGTTGTTGTGCCGCGCATTTGCGGCCACAAAGCACCGGGACTTCGCGCCCGGCCTGCTCTTCCCACGCCTACGCTCGACTCAATCCGAAATATTTTTTGCTGTTTAGAGAGGATCGTATGCACATGCTCTCCCGCTTTTGCGTGCGTCGTAAACAGACCCTTCCAGCTTTTCTCCTTGGCGGGTTTGCGATGCTCTTCGTCGTACTGAGCAGCACTCCCGGATACGCGATTCCAGCTTTTGCCCGCAAGTATGGGTTGCCGTGTTCGGCCTGTCACGAAGCGTGGCCCAAGCTGAACAGCTTTGGGCAGAACTTCAAAGATCAGGGCTACCAGCTCAACAACGATCGCGATTCGCCAATCTGGTTGAATCCGTCGTACTGGCCCGTGGCGATGCGTATCACGCCGCATTGGCACTATGAAAGCCAGGGCCGCCAACTGGTGGACTCTGGCGGCGGTCAGGTGGAGCAGACCATCAAGACCTCGGGTTTCGACCTCACCGGTATCGACATCCTGACTGCAGGCACTCTGGCGAAGAACGTTTCCTTCCTGCTCGTGCCTTCGATTGACCCGGGCGACGGTACCACTGGATTCGAATCGGCCAATGTTCGTTTCGACAACATCAAGGGCTCACCGTGGCTCAACCTTAAGTTCGGAAAGTATGAGCTCGATACGCCGCTCACCGAAAAGCGAATCATGACGCTCTCCAACAACGGCGGTTTCTATCAACTCTGGCACTATGCCCCCGCCGGCGATATCAACGACTTCACGGTCGGTGAGAATCAACTGGGACTTGAATTGATGGGACACTCGCTCGACGATCACACCCGTTACGCCGCGTCGTTGATCAGCAGTACGAACGGCAACTTGGGCCTGCCCGGCGGCCGAAGTTATGACGGATACCTGCACGTCAGCCAGGCCTTCATGCTGGGCAAATTGGGCCTGCAACGGGTCGGGGTCTATGGAGTCACGGGACTTCGTCCCACCTACTTCCTGACTCAGGACGGGGTCCCGATCCCCGGTACTGGGCGTGGCAACAAATCCTTCTATCGCATCGGGGCTTACGGTAATTTGTACATCGGCAAGTTCGACCTGACGGGCGTCTACCAGCATGCTTCCGACAATGTCTTCCTCGCGAATGCCACGCCGGCCAACGGAGAGTTACCGGAAGGTGCACAGGGCGCCACCTGGAATGTCGGAACCTTCGAAGGCCACTACGTCTACTCGCCCAAACATTTCATTCTTGGCCGCTACGAACTGGTGCGCAATTCGCGACAACCAGTAAGCGACTTACCGAGTGACTTCGGCAATGTCGACGTCTTCACCGCCGGATACCGCTACTACCCCTTCATCAACAGCCGCGCCGGCTTTGCCTGGCACATCGAGTTCTCCACGCTGAAAATGACGAAAACAGCCGACAGCGGCGCCGACCAGCGCAGCAACAGTTTCTTCACGGGATTCGACTTCGCGTTCTAGGGAGAGTGCATGATGACAATACGAAAACTTTGCCTCTGCATTGTGCTCATTGCCACGGTCGCCGGCACCGCGCTCGCCCAAGGTTCCGGGATTAGTTCCGGCTATCCGACCCCGCGCAACGGTTTCAGCGTTTCCGAGCAGCGCGGACACGGCTTGTATCTGCGGTATTGCGTGTTGTGTCACGGCGTTTTTGGTGACGGCAACGGGGACAACGCTCCCTTCATCGATCCGAAACCGCGGGACTTCACCGCCGCCACGTTCAAGTGCCGCTCCACGCCCACCGGCACTCTGCCGCTCGACTCCGACCTCATCGGTACGATCACGCGCGGCGTCCAGGCTAGCAATATGCCGTCCTGGCGTCCGCTCAGCGACGAGAACCGGCAGGATTTGGTCGCCTACATCAAAACTTTTTCAGAGCGCTGGAAAACGGAAAAGGCTGGTGAGCCTATCAAAATTCCAGCGGAGACTCCCGTGACCATCGAGAGCATCCGGCACGGCCATGAACTGTTCGAGAAGATGGAGTGCTGGAAGTGTCACGGCCAGCAGGGACGAGGCGACGGGCCGTCGGCTTCCACACTCACCGACAGCAAGGATCAGCCTATCCGTCCTTACAACTTCGCTCTCGGCCGCAACGACTCGCGTTTTAAATGCGGTTCTGAGAATCAGGATCTCTACCGCATCTTCATGACCGGCGTGGATGGCACTCCGATGCCGTCGTTCGCGGATGTGATTCAGCCCAACGACGCCTGGGATCTGGTGCACTACTTGCGCACGTTGCAGACCGGCCGGCGAAGCAAGGAAAACGACGTCCTCAAAGCTGCCGGAGGCGCGTCCACGCTGAAGGCGCCGGAAAACAAGTCGGAGAACGTACCGCCGTCCGATTCCAGAGTGCAGGCGCACATCGGCGGCCATTAGACAGAGATCGCGACCCAAGGGAGGAAGTACTGCAATGCGCAATAAGAAAATACTGCCGGCAATTCTGACGCTGATGCTTTGTCCGTGCCTGTTGTTCGCCGGGACGGTGAGTGGCAAAGTGAATTACACGGGTACGCCCGCGAAGCCGAAGCCGATCGACATGTCCAAAGAACCATCGTGCGCCAAGCAGCACCCCACGCAAATCACGACCGAAACGGTCGTCGCCGGACCGAACAACGCGCTAGCCAACGTGGTGGTGTACATTTCCGCCGGTGCGCCCGACGAGGGCCAGGTTCCGGCGCAAGCCGTTACCTTCGAGCAGAAGGGATGTCAATATCTGCCGCACGTACTGGCGATGCATACGGGGCAGGAATTGAAAGTTGTGAACAGCGATCAGACGTCGCACAACATCCATCCGCTGGCCAAAATCAATCGTGAATGGAACAAGTCTCAGCCGCCGGGCACGTCGCCGCTTTCGGAAAAATACGACAAAGAAGAATTCATTACCGTGAAGTGCAATGTCCATCCCTGGATGCGCGGCTACTTTGCGGTGCTCAAGACTTCGCACTATGACGTGAGCAAGGACGACGGCGGTTTCAAGCTGCCCAACCTGCCTCCGGGTAAATACACCATCACGGCCTGGCATGAAGACTATGGCACGCAGACCGCCGACGTCACGATTACGGGCAACGAAACCAAAGACGTGGCCTTCACGTTCAAAGCGAAGGCGTACTGACGATTGAATCGACAAATAGTCTTTCTGGAGGGCACGGCTTGAGCCGTGCCGTTGACAGGCACACCAATGTGGGGCTTTAGCCCTGAGGGCATCAGCCGAAGATGGCAAAATTTTTCGCAATCACGGTCGTCATCATTGCGATCGCATCCGCTGTCCCGATCGTCCTCCACACCTGGACGCCTCCGCAAGATATATCCACGCACGGATACATGATCGACAAGCAGATGGACGAAACCATGATTGAGGCCGGCCTTTCCTTCCTCGCCGCACAACTCATCTTGGCGTTGTTCATCTGGCAATTTGCCGGCCGCGGCAAACAGGAAAAGATTAAGACTCTCCCCGGCGGCGCCAAAGGCTTAGTGATTGCCGCGTTGGTGCTGGTCGGATCGGAAATTCTTGCTCTGGGCGTGATTGGACAGAAAGCGTGGGCGAGCGTTTATTTCGCTCCTCCCGACAAAGACGCCATGACGATTCAGGCGCAGGCCGGGCAGTTTGCTTTCTATTTCCGCTATCCCGGCCCGGACGGCAAGTTTGGCGGCATGCATCCTGACAAGATTGACGAGGGCAACCAGAATTTCTTTGGACTTGATCCCGAGAACGATATAGACGCGCGCGACGACGTAGTCGCGGCTGAACTGGCGATTCCGGTCAACCGGCAAGTCAACCTGACGCTACATTCCAAAGATGTCGGGCACTCGTTCTACGTTCGGGAGCTGCGCATTCAGCAGGATTTTGTTCCGGGCCTCGATCTGGGGGTGCACTTCACGGCCACCAAACCAGGGCGCTACGAGATTCTCTGTACCCAGTTGTGCGGACTTGGGCATTACAACATGCGGGCGTACCTGTCCGTGCTGTCGCAGGAAGATTTCGACAAGTGGCTGAAGGAAAGAGCTCCGTAGGGGTTGAGCTTCGTATCAGGGCATCGCTTCAGCGATGCCGAAAGCGTTTCATTATTCATGCCCTTTAGGGCCGGAGTTGTCGAGGAATCAATGTCCGAGGAAGCAGCGATCGCGCATCACGGCCCTCCCACCAGTTTTCTGCGCAAGTACGTGTTCAGCGTCGATCACAAGGTGATCGGCAAGCAGTATTTTGCTCTGGCGCTGGTAGCCGTGTTTACAGGGATGATCCTTTCCTGGCTGATGCGTTTCCATCTGGTGTGGCCTACCGCTCCGATTCCCGGTTTGCAATACCTCTCCAAAGTTGGAGCGCCCGGCGGCATCATGACGCCCGAGTATTACTTGTCGCTGCTCACCATGCACGGCACGCTGATGGTTTTCTTCGTGCTCACGAACGCGCCCTTCGCGGCCTTTGGCAACTATTTTTTGCCCATCCAGATTGGCGCCGAAGACATGGCCTTCCCGCGCTTCAACATGATGTCGTTCTGGGTGACGTTCCTGGCCTTCGCAGTACTGATGGCCGCGTTCTTCGTCCCGGACGGCCCGCCCATCTCGGGCTGGACTGCGTACCCTCCGTTGAGCGCCGTGGGATCGGACGCCGGCCCCGGCCTCGGCATGGGGCAAAATTTGTGGGCAGTCTCCATTGCACTGTTCTGTATTGCATCGCTGCTCGGAGCGTTGAACTTCATCGCCACCACGCTCGACCTGCGCACCAAGGGCATGACCTTAATGCGCATGCCGATTTCGTGCTGGGCTTGGTTCATCACGTCTTGCATTGCTCTGCTCGCATTCGCGGTGCTACTGCCCGCGTGCCTGCTGCTCATCCTCGATCGCATTGCCGGGACAAGTTTCTTCATTCCCGCGGGACTCGTCATCAGCGACCGTTTGCAGCCGCACTCGGGAGGCTCGCCACTGTTGTGGCAACATCTGTTCTGGTTTTTCGGACATCCCGAGGTTTACATCGCCATTCTGCCTTCGATGGGCATTGTGTCTCACATCCTGATCAACAGCATGCGGCGTCCGCTGCTCAGCCATAAAGTTGTCATCGGTTCGATGCTGGCGATCGGATCGCTGAGTTATATGGTTTGGGGACATCACATGTTCATCAGCGGGATGAATCCGTTCTCGTCGCTGGTGTTTTCGTTTCCGACGTTGGTAATTACGATTCCGGCAACGATCTTGACGCTGATCTGGCTTGGCAGTCTGTACGGATCGAAACTCCAGATCACAACTGCATCCTTGTTCGCGCTGGGATTCATCTCGATGTTCGTCAGTGGGGGCGTGAGCGGATTTTTTCTGGCGCAGCCTGCGATCGACATTTATTTACACGCGACCTATTTCGTAGTCGGCCACTTCCATATGGTGATGGGCGTCGCCTCCATCTTCGGCATCTTTGCCGGGACTTACTTCTGGTTCCCGAAAATGTCTGGCCACATGCTGAATGAGAAGCTCGGCAGAATTCACTTCTGGATTACTTTCGTCGGTGCGTACTGCATTTTCATGCCGTTTCATTACCTGGGATTGGTGGGCAACGTCCGGCGCACTTCGTCGTTTGTGTATGACTATGTGCAACCGCTGATTCCCGTGCATCGGTTCATCACCATCGCTGCGCTCTGCACGGGCGCAGCGCAGTTGATCTTTCTGTTCAATTTGATCTACAGCCGTTTCAAAGGCGCACCGGCCCCAGACAATCCGTGGAACGCGATTTCCCTGGAGTGGACGACTCCCAGTCCGCCGCCCTGGGACAATTTCGGCGGCAAGCACCCGGTCGTTTATCGCGATCCATATCAGTACGGAGTTGAAGGCGCGAGCTCCGATTTCATCATGCAGGATTCGCCGGAGGAGCTTCCGGGGACAGTGTGAGCGGTAGCGCACGGATTCAGGCGTGTAGCAGAGAACGCTGAATGAAAAGGTTGGAGTCGCCGGCGTAATACAGGAGCAGGGGAACGAGGGACACAAGAAGTAATGGCCACTATCGCTCATGAGCCACCCAAAATCGAGACGCCCTCGAACGGACACGGTGGCACCGTGCCTCCCGCGCCTGAGCTAGCCTCGCGAGCCGTAACGGACCGCCCGCCAGAACCGGCCCGGACTGGCATTTGGGTCGGAATAGCGGCGATTGCCATGACGTTCGCGGCTCTGACTAGCGCGCTCATCGTGCGCCGGGGATCGGGGAACGATTGGAATCCGATCGCGCTGCCACCGGTTCTCTACTTCAACACCGCGATTCTGGTCCTCAGCAGCCTGACGCTGGGACAAGCGCGCAGGAAGGTCGCGGCGTTTATTCGCCATCAAGGGACGACCCACGGAGAAGCGCTCGGCTGGCTGAGCATAACTCTCGTCCTGGGGCTAGCCTTCGTAGCCGGCCAATACATCGCGTGGCTACAACTGCGGTCGGAGGGCTTGTATCTTGCGACCAACCCTAACAGTTCATTTTTCTACGTACTCACGGCCGTGCACGCGGTCCACGTTCTCGGCGGATTGGGAGGGCTGGCGCGGGTGATCTGCCTCCTCGCCCCGGCCGTACCGATCTTGCGCAAGAGCACCATGGACGCGACTTCGTACTATTGGCATTTCATGGGTACGCTTTGGATCTATCTGCTGGTGATTCTGTGGTTTCGGCTCTAGCAGTTTGCTAGAAAAAGTCCAGGGCCAGCCTCTGGGGCTAAAGCCCAAGATCAAGGAGTGGGCTTACCGCAGCGGTAAACCGCTGCGCCACCCAAAACCAGACTTGTTTCAGCAAGCTACTAGGCAATCTATGGGAGGCGCAGTGAGTCAAGCGAACCTGGCGGTCGATTCGCATATCGGGACCATGGAAGCGAAGCCGTTTGCCATTCCTTCCAGCAAGCTAGTGATGTGGCTGTTCATCATCTCTGACGCGGTCACCTTCGGGGCGCTGCTCTTCGCCTACGGCTATATCCGCAACGCCAGTGCTGACTGGCCCACTCCGTTCGAAAGCTCGAGCATCTGGAATTCGCTGCTGATGACCTTCATCCTGGTAACCAGCAGCCTGACTGTTCTGATCGCACTCAAAGCCGCTCAGGCCGATGATCGCGCACCCGCCTTTCGGTGGGTTATCGTCACGGCCGTTCTCGGTGTGCTATTCACCGTCCTGCATTTGCGCGAGTGGATGGACCTGATCGGCAAAGGAGTCCGGACGTTTCATAATCCCTGGGGCGCGCCCATGTTCGGAGCCACTTTCTTCGCGATCACTGGACTGCACATGGCGCACGTTATCGGCGGTGTTGTCGCTCTGATTGCCACGGGCCTGATTTACAAAGCGGGCCGCTACAGCGCGAAGCACATCGAGATCCTCGCGCTTTACTGGCACTTCGTGGATCTGGTCTGGATGTTCGTGGTGCCGCTGGTTTATTTAATGAATATGAAGCGCTAGGCGGAGGTTCCGTCGTTATGAATTCAGCTGATACTTCCAAGAGTAAGGCCAGTGGCAGAGTCTATGTTGTCTATGCCGTCATCATGGTGCTTGCTGTTATGCAGATCGTAGTTGCCATGCAGAGAGGGCCTTCGCTGGTCTTCATGCTCCTGGTCGGGGTTTTGCAGGCATGGCTGGCCGTGACATACTTTATGCATCTCGGCGAAGAGCGGCCTCTTCTGGTACTGGCGCTCATCCCCTATACGATTTTCGTCTTGCTCATGATGAATGTGATCTGGTCCGACAGCTTTCGGTTGTTACGTATGCGTCCGCATTAAAATGGGGGAAGAGTGATGAACCCGAGACGCACCCAGGCAACCTGGATCAGGCCTCTGATACTGCTACTCCTCTGTTTGGCCGTCTCCTTGCCCGCTTGGGGACAGAGCTGCTCGCTTTGTTACACGCAGGCCGCCTCGGCGGGTGCCCGCATGGTGCAAGCGTTGCGTAGTGGGATCCTTGTACTCATCTTCCCGCCCATGGGCATCTGCATCGGATTGATGATCATGTCCTACAAGAAACGCAACCGATTCCGCGACGACGGCCCCGATCGCGAATCCGACCTTGGTTGGTAACGAGGATAGGCCAACGCAATCCGGGTTGGCTGGATACAGCGATCCCCGGGCGTCAATTTAACCCGTCAAGGCCCGCCACGTTTGCGCGTAACAGCCTTATGCGGATCTTTTCTGACCGTGGCTACCAATTGAAGAAAAGGTGATGGGGTTGATTTCTGCCACGCGGTGATGGCCAGCGCATTCGCGAGTTTTGCAACTCTCGATAAGCAATGTAAGCAGCGGGTCGAGCATCTGCTGAAACCTAATAGGCTGGCAAGAATTTTTATGAGCCAGAGCTTGATGCGATGGTCATCAGTAGTTAGAAGATTAGCGCGACGGCCTCATTAGTTCAGGCATGGTCCGACGTTGGATCAGCCTCACTTCGTGAGCGGCAGGCTGACTGACTTGCCGGTCTGAGCGGACTGCCGCGCTGCATCCAGAATCTCGGACGCCGTCACGTTGGTCATCAGAGAGGACAGGCTGTTTCCTTCCTGAATCTCTCCGTTCACCACCGCAGCCAGATAGTGTACGGGATCGTCATACGGCGCGGTCAGGCTCTCTCCCTGTGTGGTCTGGGCTCCAGGGTCATTCGCCTTTCGAACCTCGATGCGCTCGGAGTCGATGGTCTTGGCATAGCCGGTACGTCCATAGACATCCATCTGCTTCAGGCCGAACGGCCAATTCCAGGAGGCCTGAACAATGGCAATGGCGTTTTTGTAGTTGAGGATGATTTCGGCCTCATCGTCGACCTCCGGGTACAAGTTCGGTTGCAGCTGCTTGGTAACTGCGGTGACGGAAAGCGGAGCCTCACCATCCATGAGCCAGGTCATCAGATTCGCTCCATAGCAGCCAAAGTCGAAGAGAGCTCCGCCACCGTTCTGCTTCGGGTCGATGAGGAAGGCGAGGAACTCGGGCGGGACACCAATCAGAACCGGTCCTGAATGGCCGTCACGAATCACGGTCTTCACCAGAGGCCCCAACGCGCCCTGTTTCAGCAGATGAAAAGCTGCCGTATTGCTTGCGTACCAGGACGTTTCCAAGTTGACCAACACATGGATGTGGCCCCGTTGTGCGGCGTCCTGAATGGCGAGTGCGTCTTGATAGCTGATGGCTAGCGGCTTTTCCACCATTACGTGGACGCCCAACGCAGCGCTCTCCTCAATCACCCGTCGATGCTCACTCGGGGCGGTAAAGACCAACAGTGCCCGAGGATGCGATTGCGAAACCATTTCCTGAATGCTGCGGAAGTGCAAACTCGCGGACAAATGATAGCGCTGTGCATACGAGTCGAAGAGCTTCTGATCGGGTTCGACAATCCCCACGAGCTGCACATCAGGGCGATTTAAAATTCCGCCGGCTGGCGTCAGCGAGCCGCCCTTCAGAAAAGCCTCGACATGACCATGAACCAAACCAACGATACCTATTTTCATGGGAGAACCGGGAATGGTGGCCGGCACGGCGGCGTTCGCGTGAACCGCGAGGAATGTAAGCATCAGCACAAGGATCGTCTTCATCGTGTCCTTCTTCAACGAACAGTCGTGCCGTCATATCTTATTCGCGACGTACGCGATGAGTGGCGCCCATAACTTCAACCATAGTTTCATCTTGACGGGCGGCTCCCGCAGGAACAGAATACATCCCCTCAGCCGTCTCCCGTGCCGACGCGGCGCTTCTCCCGGAAGCCCCAGGGCGGGCCGACGCACCCAACGGTAGAGTCCACGGCTTCGCCGTGCATCCATCACGCTCGTCTCCGGGAGAGGAGGGTGAACACAAATGAAAATCCAGAAAATTTACTTTGCGGTGACAGTATTGGCGACCATGATGGCGATCGGTGCCACGTCTGTCGCATGCACCAACGCCAACCTGGTCGGGGTGTGGGGATATCAGGTGGGCGCAGCGGTTGGTCAGTTCACAGCCGATGGCAATGGACACCTCACTGGATCACAGACAGTGAGTCAGAACGGAGTAATCGGAACACAAACCTACACCGGCACCTATTCGGTTGCCGCGAATTGCACCGGCAGTCTCAACCTCAACATCACTGGCGGCGGCACTGCGAGCGCCACCTTTGTTCTTGACAACCTTAAAAAGGGCGCCCAGATCATCGACACTGACAGCGGCACCGTCGCCGACGGTTTTGGCCTCGTACAAGGGGTTGTTACCTGCGGCTTGACGGGGAAAAAGGCGATCTTCGCTGCGAATCTGTTCGGAAAAATTCCTAACACGGGTCCGATCGCGTATGTCGCTCAATTGACTCTGGACGGTAAGGGAAACGTCCACGGCTCTGGAACCTTCGACGTGAACGGGGCGATTGTCACGGCTCCAACAATTGCGGGCACATATACGGAAAATGTCGACTGCACCGGAACCCTCCAGATCACGCCTTCGGGATTCAGCACGTTGAATTTCAATTTCGTGGTCGTCAACGCCGGGAAGGAAATTTTGCTGATCGAAACCGATAACAACACCATCGTCGCCGGAAACATGCAGAAGTAGCGGAGTTTGGAGATTAAATTGTCCGCGTGGCCACGCAGGGCGAACCAACCATCTCCTGATTCCGGCCCAATCACGCCGGAAGCGAAAACTGGACGACGACAAATGTCAGATCGTCCTGCGGTGGCGCTGCACCCAGAAACTGGCCTACCGAGTCGACGACGGCCTGGCGAATTTCTTCCGGACTGCGGTGTGGACGGAGGCCGGGTGGGCGCTGAGAACGGTCGTGCCGTCAGCGATGACATTTATGTGCCTGGGATAAGTGGTCAAAGTGCTAGCCAGGAGTCGACGACTATGATCCCGCGATCTCCCGATTGTGCCGACACCTAGTCATTCGCAAACGTACGCGAATGACTGGGGCACCCTGGTCCCGAACACAGTAGTGTTAACGCTAGCTTACTGGTCTGGAATCGCTTAGCAGTTAGCACCTGTGTTCAATCGCACCCATGCACCCAGTGATGGGAGTTCATCAATTCTGTCCCAACTTCTCCCAGATCCTTAGCGTCGAACTCTTAGTCTTTTCAGCGTTCTGCTGATCAAGAGGAGCTGCACTCACCTGGTCGCCTCCCGCTTTCTTCGAGACATACATTGCGGCGTCAGACCGAGTAAATAGTTCCTTGGGGTCGGCTGACGGATCAGAGAAACTGCCCACCCCGACGCTTACATGCAGTCCGCCTGGTAATTCTGGTGTTCTGATTGAGCGCACTTTATTGAGGATCCGTTCTGCAACAGCCATCGCTTCTTCAGTTGAGTGGTTGGGTAACAACAGACAAAACTCATCACCTCCATAACGGTAAACCACACCTTTTCCAGTGCACACTTCAATCAGACTACTGGCACATGCTTGAAGCACTGTGTTGCCTGCGAGGTGGCCGAGGCTGTCGTTGATTGGTTTGAAGCCGTCGAGGTCTAGGATTACGAGAGAACCCGGCCGAGTTTCGCTGGTCTCCGAGGTGAACAAAGGAAGGTCTGCGAGAAACTCTTCCTGATTGTAGGTTTGGGTTAATCGATCCAGCCGCTTCTCGTGTTTTTCAACTTGTGGAGAACCTTTCAACTGTATCTTCGCCTTCCAAACCTTCCATTTCGATAGGACCCGATCGTGTCCATAAGTCGAAACTTCTTCGATCAGTGTTTTGAAATGCTCTTCGGAAAATGGCAACCCAGTTCCAGATGAATGGATAGTTCTAACCGGTGTGTGGGTTGCACGCCCGATCTCGGCGAATCTGATGGCCTGGCATTCACATAAAATTGTGTTTAAGTCTTGCTCGGAGGCACGCGGCCCGTCTCAGCGTATGCAATTTGATAGGATTCAAACCTTGCATCCATGTATAGCTCAATAGTATCCGCGTATGCCTTTATCAGAAACTGGACTTGTGATCCGCTTACTCCTATGGAAGTATCTGTTGAGTGCCGTAGAACTTCTGACCGCCGTTGCCGCATTTGTTCGCGAGCTTCTGCACGATAGGTTTCTTGAAGTGCGTCGGCATAATCTTGGATGTCTTTATCCATTTCACATACAATTTTACCTTTAATGACGTTCGTCATGTAGACGTGCCAACGCCGGGTGCCCCACACATTGGCGTACTTTGCGAATGTGTGGGCGCTGCGAACGGTCGTGCCGTCGGCGATGACATTTATATGGCTGTGATAAGTGGAAATTTGACGATTGTGCCGGCTCCCCCCGGGAAGATGGATCGAGACCAACGATGGACTTCGTGATAGTCGCAATTGACCATCTATGGCAGTCGGTCCTTTGCGATCCCTTTGAGCCTGCGGAAGAGAATCGAGCTGAATTAGCCGCGCTTCTAACCAAGACGATAGAAGCGCGAAAAGTTGATTTGATTTGCGAAGAGTCTGACCCAGCCAAATTGTCGGTTGCCGAGAAAATTGCGGCCGAGCACGTCCCACCCATCCGTTGGAAAAACATAAACATGTCTGAAAAGGAACGGCAAGAGGCTGGGATCGCGGAAGGGTACCGGCGACGACCGCACCGTTTCATTGAAGGGGACCTTCCCAATGTCGGCCAGAGGATCGATCAGCGTATCCCTGAAGACGGGGTACGCGAACAGTTCTTTGCTGCTGAAACGATTCGCGAGGCAAAGGCATCGGGCGCGAGAACCGTAGTAATTTTGTGCGGTGATCTCCACGCCGATTCTCTTGGAGTACTGCTTGAGAGAAACGGGAACTGCGTTGAGGTGGACCACACTCTGATTCACGAGAAGCATTGGGAGTAAGCGAACAGGAAAGGCCGCTTGCACCGAAAGGGTACTTGGGTTAGGACTGCCCGGGTCGAAGGCCGCGTAAGTAGCGGAAAACAATTTGGTCGGGACGGCGAGATTTGAACTCGCGACCCCTTGCACCCCAAGCAAGTGCGCTACCAGGCTGCGCTACGTCCCGACACAGTTCGCTGCCGAGGCCGGCAGCGTGGGGTTAACTTTCAGATTCTACACCAGCGGCTTGGCATAATGGTGGAGGTCAAAACCATGGCCGCCATCACAGACTCCATACACGAGCGTTACGTTGCGCCGCGGCGGGCCGAAATCCTCGCTCGCCATCTGGTTCCTCTCTTGCCGGAGAGCCGTCGCGTGCTCGATGTGGGGTGCGGGGACGGTGCAGTCAGTCACGCGATAAAGCGCCTGCGTCCCGATTTGCATTTCGAGGGCATTGAAGTGTTGCCCCGCGGATCGCCGCAAATCAGCGTTTCGACCTACGACGGAGAGACTATCCCGTTTCCCGACAAGTCTTTCGACGCCGTGATGTTTGTCGATGTGCTCCACCACGCCGCGGACCCTGCACGGCTTCTCCGCGAAGCGGCCAGGGTGGCGGCGAAATGCGTCGTGATCAAGGATCACTTCGCCGAGGGTTGGTTGGCGGCTGCCACCTTACGATTCATGGATCGGGTCGGAAACGCGCGCCACGGTGTGGCCCTTCCGTTCAACTATTGGAAGCGTGCGCAATGGCAACGAGAGTTTGATCGGGTTGGATTGTCTCCGGTGGTCTGGCAGGATTCTTTGCATCTTTATCCATGGCCCGCGAGTCTGGCGTTCGACCGCAGATTGCATTTCGTTTGTCGGCTTCAGCCAACTTAATCAATTTCATCTTCAATTTCATTGAGGCGGAGTGTCGCTCGTTCCCGACTCGGTAGTCTTTCTGAAAACTCTGCCGGAGTAGTCCACTTTCTCAAGGTGAGGCCGGATACCACGCTTGAGCAGGAACTCATCGACGGCTCGGCGCGCCCCTTTCCAGTAGCCATAGTCGTCCAGTTGAATCCATCCACCCGGCGCGACCTTGTCGTAGAGATGCTCCAGGCAGGCCTTTACACTCTCGTACCAATCGCCATCGATATGAAGCAACGCGATCTCGGCGACCTGACTCCGCGGTAGGCTCTGCTGGAAGAGACCGGAAACGAATTCGACATTGTTGTTCACGCCCAGTCCCGTAAGAAAGTCCTGAACTTCTTCGACTGAGGCCGCGCAGCCTCCCGTCCAAAGTTTGGCGATGTTGTAATCCGGATCGTCCTGCGTCGGCGCGGGCAGGCCCTCGAAAGTATCGAACAGCCAGAGGCGGCGATGAGCGCGAAGTTCCTTCAAAGTCAGAGCCATGAAAGCGGCGCTGCCGCCCCGAGCGCAACCACACTCGACGAGGTCGCCGCGGATTTCGTTCTGGACCACGTAGCGCACGCCACGATGCAACGCCCGCAGGCGTGCGTTGCTGCACATCGTGTGCCCCATCACCTGGCGATAGGTGCGCGAAAATTCAGAAGGGGAAACACGGTCCCAAAGAGTAGTGCAGCCGCGCACGAGGACATCTGCAACCAAGGCTGGATCGCGAAGCCGGTAAAGAATTTCCCGAAGCGGCCGGCGGAAAAGGGCCTGAGGGTTGATTTCTCGCTCTCCCATCTACTTTCGCCGCAGACCAAGAATGCTCAGGAAAAAGCTGGCGAGGCAGATTTCGACGCCCATCGTGAACAGAACAATCGTGCTCGCCACTACACGGACCAATCGTTCAGGATCCATGGGGCCAAAGTGGTGGGCGTCCCAGAGAAACAGCGAATACCCTGCGAGCCCGACTCCTGCTGCCATCAGGACGCCGCCGATCGCGAGGCCGCTCTCAAGACTGAAATAGCGAAAGAGCCAGTTCAGGCGAGAGTCCTCCGGCATCAGCTTCTCGGTAATGGCAAAGACTTTCGTGAAGATTGAGAACGTTACCATCTGAAAGCCAATCAGAATCGCCATGACCGCGTATAGCAAAGTGTGGATATCGATGGTGATCGATCCAAGGCCGCGTGGTCCCGGCAATAAACACAAAGCCAGGGCCGTTCCGCCGACCATGAGCGCCAGCCCTGGATAGAGAAACGACCAGCGCGGGCTGTACATCATCAGGAAACGCAAATGTCGCCAGCCGTCGCGCCAGCTCCGCAGGTGAGGCGGACGCTCGCGGCCGGCGGGAGAGAGCGTCGTCGGAACTTCGGCAATCTTCATCCCGAACAATGACGCCTTCACCACCATCTCGCTGGCGAATTCCATTCCCGTGGTTTGCAGGTCCATGCGGCGGTAGGCCTGCATGCTGAATCCGCGCAGGCCGCAATGGAAGTCTCCGCACGGAGCGTGGTAGAAAAGGCGTCCCAAAAAACTCAGCACCGGGTTGCCGAGATTGCGGTGCAGAAAAGGCATCGCGCCTTTTTGGATGCCGCCGCGAAAGCGATTGCCCATGACCAGGTCGGCGCCAGCGCGCAACTGCTCCAGAAATTTCGGAATGTCGCCGAAGTCGTAACTGGAATCGGCGTCGCCCATAATCACATATCGTCCGCGTGCCGCCGCGATGCCGCCCATCAGAGCGCTGCCGTAGCCTCGCTCGGGCACAGCGGCGATGCGCGCGCCCAGTTCAGCAGCGATTTCAGGCGATCCGTCGGTACTGCCGTTATCGGCCACGATGATCTCCGCGTCGATACGATGGTCGGAGACGGCGCGCTGGATCTGCCCGATGCAAGCAGGCAGCGTACGCGCTTCGTTCAGGCACGGGAGCACGATCGAGAGTTCCGGCTCTTGCTGTGCGGCCGACTCCTCCTGCCGAATTTTCTCGTCCGTTACGCTTGAGGACATTCTCCCGCCTTGCTGCTCCGATTGAAAATCGAAACCCGGCTCCTTGCAAGTCATGTTTCAATCCGCTCAAATAGAAACGCGGCTCAACTACGGAACGAGGGACTAATCCATTGGCGATTCTAGTGGTGGGTGGGGCAGGTTACATTGGCAGTCATGCGGCGCGCGCTTTGCGCCGTTCTGGCTATGAAGCGATCATCTACGACAGTCTGGTAAATGGCCATCGCCGCCTGACCCAGGGATTCGAACTGGTAGAGGGCGACATTGCCGACGAGGCGAAGCTGAATCCAGCCCTCAAACGCGTGGACGGCGTCATGCACTTCGCCGCCCATGCCTATGTCGGCGAATCGGTCGAGAACCCGCGGAAGTATTTCCGCAACAACGTCGAGGGCGCGCTAAGCCTGCTTAATTCCACGCTCGATGCGGGCATCCGCCGCTTTGTCTTTTCGTCAACGTGCGCCGTCTATGGCGAGCCGGCGAAGGTTCCAATCACGGAGGACAATCCGCGCCAGCCGGTGAATCCCTACGGCACGTCCAAACTTTTTTGCGAGTACGCTCTCGAAGCCTACGATCGGGCCTACGGACTGCGCTCTGCTCGTCTGCGCTACTTCAACGCAGCAGGCGCTGACGAAAGCGGGGAAATTGGCGAACTGCACAATCCTGAAACGCATCTGATTCCGCTCGCGCTCGCCGCTACGCAGGAAGGCGCCGAGCTGAAAATCTTTGGAACCGACTACCCGACCCCCGATGGAACGGGCGTTCGCGACTACGTTCATGTAACCGATCTAGCTGAGGCGCACGTTCGGGCCCTCCAACATCTGGAGAAAGGCGGCGAGTCGATCGCTCTCAACCTGGGATCCGGCACTGGAAATTCCGTGCTTGAGGTGATTCAGGCTGCGGAAGCGGTAACGGGGCGTCCAGTCCGCCGACAGTTCGGGCCGCGGCGGGCCGGCGATCCTCCGGTTTTGGTGGCGGACCCGTCCCTGGCCCACCAAGTGCTTGGTTGGAAGGCCACGCGGGCGCTTCCGGAGATTGTTTCTAGCGCCTGGAAGTGGATGCAGAAGGTTGGCAGCGCTTCCTGACCGGAATGATTCCGAAATTACCTACCTGCTACCGCTGAAAAAGGCACGGCGTTTAACCGTGCCTTCGCTATTTATCGTTGATAGTGGTCGCGGAGCGATCCGTCGTAATGGCCTGTTCGCATGCAGCAGTTTTTGAAATCTGCGCCCAGAACCGCACGGACACGGATCTTTTCGTCCTAGCTTCTCGATTAGCTCCTTATCAGAGTGAACCACTCGGAAAGCCGCGCTTAACTCTCGTCTCGGACGGGAATCCCTTGCGACGTTTGCTGCTGGTTTCGAAGAAGAATTCGGTGTCCACGGCAGTGTCTCCTTTTGGATGGATTTGCCCGTCACATCCCGAAAGCGAAACTGCTCTCGCAATCCTAGCGTATTGAGGTGGGGCAGTCGATCAGATTTCTCCGAGACGCCGACAACTGAAACGAATCAATTAAGACAGCGCTTCTGTGGCTACTTCGGAAACTACTCATTCTGCCGGCGCGCACCTGCATTGGCCAGGCGATTGGCCTCAGCGTTGTTTTCCCGCGAAACGTGATTGATAGAAAAGATTAATGAGTGGGCCAGCTTGCGACAAATCCAGTGCAGTGAATACAGACGCGGGCTCCGGCAGGTATATTCGCCCCGCATCTGGCGGACGACGACCTGGGAATCCGAGTACACGTGCAACCCGCTCGCCTTGAGGGTTAGCGCGCACTGCAACGCCTCCAGCAGCGCGATGTATTCGGCTACGTTGTTGTCCTGATGGCCGATCCACCTGGAAATTCGGATAGCGTCGCCTTCGGGAGTGTCGATTACTACTCCAATACCGGACGGCCCTGGATTGCCAAGCGAACCGCCGTCTACGTAGGCCACGAAAACTGACATTGCCAACCTGTCCTCTTTCCAACATGCGGGAGGAGGAGGCGTTGCGTCAAGAAGATAACTTTTGCCCGAACATCGCCTGTAACGACCTCTCCGATTTCTGTGCAAGATTCTGTGCAAAATCCGTCCCAAACTAATCGCGAATTCGCCAAATATCTGCGATTCATGAACTTGTAACATTCAACGACAAGTCTTTTAAATTCATCAATTGCACCGAAATGCGGCATTGACAATTCGGAACACCGGCTTTAGGGTTGCACACGTCGATGGCTGAAAGGGTTAGCCAAAATAAAACGTGGCGGACCTGAAGTAGGCTGGGCGACAGGCAAGCTGGGGCAACTCGGTAAGCTGCCAGACCCGAAAAAACCGACTGTTCTGCGAGGTTCAGCCGGGGTTTGGAACTGCGAAAGCAGTGGTCGCATCGAGGGTCGTGACGGTGCATGTCTCCACGCGGTTAGCTTCCTCGCAGGAGCTGGCAGCTAGAGCATAACCAATGTCACGGCCCTTTCAATTTCTACTCGCTTTTTCCTCTCGCACTCCGTTAGGCGTATGACTGTCATCACATCTCCCTCTGATTCCCCCTTAATGTCGACCTTCGCCGCCCTGGAGACGAAGGATGGTATTGCGACGGGTCCGCCTTTGGCCCCAGGGAGTCTTGAAATGCGCGGCAAATGATGCAGAACCCAGGCACGCCCGCCAAGGGCGCGGCCGGAATAGTCGTCCGGCCGCAGTTTCCTACTTGCTGGTGAATGAGCGAACCGCCTTCATTGGTGTAATCGCCTGTTAACGTCAATCTTCCGTTAGAATGACCCACTGCGAGGGAACATGGGTGTCCGAGAAGCCGAAATACGTTGAGATTCCACAGCGCGAACGCGAAGAGTTGGAAGCGGCGTTTGAGAGCAACGATACGAACGTCGTCTGCAATGCGCTGTATAGTGCGGCGCAACATGAGATAGGTTGGCGTAGGTCACAGGGGCAGTGTTTGAAAATGCTAAACCACGAATCGCTATTGGTGCGCGCTACTGCGCTCATCGCGCTGGGCGAGATTGCACTCTTCCGTGGTCACCTTGATCTAGAGACCGTGCTGCCTGAAATGCAACGCTTTGCCAATGATTCCGCCCTAGGTCCCTTCGTGGAAGATGGCCTCGACAACATCAGGGCATCCAATCTTCTTTAATGGGTCTGGAACCGTAGTTGGTGTAAACGCCTGTTTGCATCAGTTGACTTCCGGTTTGCCGGTAAATCCGACGAAGTAACCGTCTGATGTAGAATTCCCCGGCAAATCAAGTCCCGCTTCAACAGGAGTAACCGTGAACTACGTCCGCATTGCATTGGCTTCCCTCGGGGCCATGGTCGCCTACTTTGTCTATGGCTTTGCCATGTTCGCCGCATGGCCATCCATGAAAACTGAATTCATGAAGTACCCCAATGTCTATCGTCCCAAGGACGAGATGATGAAGGTGATGCCTTACGGCATGGTC
>Ga0137410_10000135_pt1 | contig 51137 bp, 46 predicted proteins | sample CZODoug1_16funga_FD_108878 | JGI IMG/M metagenome (GOLD analysis project Ga0137410, IMG submission 108878) | Vadose zone soil fungal communities from Angelo Coast Range Reserve, California, USA - CZODoug1_16fungal (Illumina Assembly) | ecosystem: Environmental > Terrestrial > Soil > Vadose zone... | reverse complement strand
CTTCGACCGCGCCGATCAGCGCTTCGCCCGCCGGGCCGCTCATCGTTACCGTGACGCACTCGGGCGAGTACCTCGTCAACGATCGCACCCTCATCAACAACAACCCGGACACGCTGCGCAGCGCCATCGTCAAGGTGATGGGTGAGAAGCGGAACGGACCGGTCACCATCCGCGCCGACGCCACGACGACGCACCAGTCCGTCGTGACGGCCATGGACGTGCTGGCGCGCCTCGGCTTCACCGAGATCAACATCGCGACGATTCCCGGCGCGCGGAGCAAGTAGCGGCCATGGCGACGCTACCGCTCAACCAGGACGCGAAACGCATTTACCTGCGCCTCATGGGCTACGCGAGGCCCTATTGGCCTGTGTTCCTGCTCGGGGTGTTCGGCAACGCGCTCTTCGCCACGACCGACGCCGGGTTCGTCTGGTTCGTGCGCAACTTCCTCAAGGACGCCTTTGCCAGGCCCGATCCGAAGGTGCTCGTCTGGGTGCCGATCGGCGCGGTCGTTCTGTTCTTTATGCGCGGCGTCGGCGACTTCCTGTCGACCTACTGCGCGGCCTCGGTCGGACGGCGGGTCATCAAGACGCTGCGCGGGCAGCTTTTCGGCCACTACCTGAAGCTTCCGACGACATTCTACGACCGGGAGGCGGCCGCGAATCTCCTCTCGAAGCTGACCTACAACGTGGAGCTGCTGGCGGAAGCGAGCGCCAATTCGATCACGGTCATGATCCGCGACTCGCTCACCGTCATCGCGCTGATCGGCTATCTCTTCTTTCTCAACTGGCGGCTCGCGGCCATCAGCATCATTCTCGCACCGCTGATCGCGTGGCTGATCCGCAAGGTGAACCAGCTTTTCCGCCGCTACAGCCAGCGCATCCAGAATTCGATGGGCGACGTTACCCGCATCGCGAAGGAAGGCATCGAGGGTCACCGGCTCATCAAGCTCTTCAATGCGCAGGCCCACGAAGCCCAGGTGTTCGACCGGGTGAACGAGCTCAACCGGCGCAACAACATGAAGCTCATCCTGACGCGCGCGCTGTCGAATCCCGTCGTGCAGCTCGTGGCATCGATCGGTCTCGCCTTCGTGCTCTACGTCATGATCGGCATGGTGCTCAGGCACAGGCTCCCGCTCGAGGACTTCTTCGCCTTCCTCACGGCGCTCCTGCTGACGACGGCGCCGTTGCGGCGCGTGGTGAACGTCGCTGCCCCCCTGCAACAGGGCATCGCCGCGGGCGGCAGCATCTTCGAGATCCTCGACTGCCAGACCGAGGAACTCGACGCGGGCCGCCCGCTCGATCACAGCCGCGGTGACGTCGAATTTCGCGACGTCGGCTACCGCTACACCGCCGAGAATGGCGAGGTGCTGTCGGGAATCAGTTTCCACGTGCGCCCGGGAGAAACCATCGCCATCGTCGGCAAGTCCGGCAGCGGCAAGTCGACGCTCGTGAGCCTCCTCGCGCGCTACTACGACGTGACCGAGGGCCAGATACTGCTGGACGGCGTCGACGTGCGTGACTACCGGCTGCGCGATCTCAGGCGACAGGTCAGCATGGTCAGCCAGGACGTGCTCCTCTTCAACGACACGATTCGCGGCAATATTGCCTTCAGCGTGCCGGCGGCGCCGCCGGCCGCCATCGAAGCCGCGGCCGCAGCCGCCCACGTCACCGAATTCACGGACGATGCGCCGGGCGGACTCGAGTTCCTGGTGGGCGACCGCGGCTCGCTCGTTTCGGGCGGTCAGCGGCAGCGCATCTCCATTGCGAGGGCGGTCCTCAAGGACGCACCGATCCTCATCCTCGATGAGGCGACCTCGGCGCTCGATACGGAACTCGAGCGCAAGATCCAGCAGTCGCTCGATGAACTGATGCGCGGGCGCACCACGTTCGTCATCGCGCACCGCCTGACGACGATCGAAAATGCGGATCGCATCCTCGTGCTCGATGCGGGCCAGCTCATCGAATCGGGAACCCATGCCGAGCTGATCGCGCACAACGGTCACTACGCGGCCCTGCACCGCCTGCAATTCAACGTGTAGGCGGTTACAGGCCTTGGCCGCCGACCAATCCCGTCCCTGGCTCGAGCGCGTGTGGTATGCCGGCGCCGCATCGGGCGTCTGGCTGATTCCATTCGGCTGGCTGTTCGGCCTCGCGACCGCTTTGCGCCGCGCATTGTTCCGCAGCGGCATGCTCCCGAGTTTTGCCGTGAGCACGCCGGTGGTCGTGGTTGGGAATCTGACGGTCGGGGGAACCGGCAAGACGCCGCTCGTCATCTGGCTGGTGGAGGAGCTTGCGCGCCGCGGTTTCCGGCCGGGCGTCGTCACCCGCGGGTATGGCGGCTCGATCCTGGGCCCGGCGATCGTCACGCCGTCGATGACGGCGGGCGAATGCGGCGATGAGCCGCTGCTGATCGCCGCACGCACGCATCGCACGGTGGTCGTCGCCCGCGACCGCGTCGCGGGAGCGCGGCTGGTAACGGAATGCGGCGCGGACGTCGTGATCGCCGACGATGGTCTGCAGCACTATCGCCTGCGGCGCAATTGCGAGATCGTCGTGCTCGACGGTGAGCGGCGGCTCGGCAATGAGCGCCAGCTGCCGGCGGGACCCTTGCGGGAACCGGCCAGCCGGCTCGGCAGCGCCGACGCCGTTGTCGTCAATTCCGGGACAGCGGGACCCGGGGAACTCACGATGCGGCTCGTCGGCGGCAATGCCCGCAGCCTCAAGGACGGCACGGAGCGCAGGCTCGAATCCTTCGCCGGCACCGCCGTGCATGCCGTCGCGGGAATCGGCAATCCACAGCGCTTTTTCACGAGCCTCAGGGCGAAGGGCCTGAAGCTCTTCGAGCATGCATTTCCCGATCATCACAACTTTCAGCCCGGCGAGCTCGATTTCCCCGATTCGCTGCCGGTGCTCATGACGGAGAAGGATGCCGTAAAATGCCGGACGTTCGCCCGCGACGGGTGGTGGAGCGCCCCGGTCAGCGCCGAGTTCGAAACGCTCGCGGCGGAATCGTTGATGACCCTGGTGCTCGAGAAGATCCGTCGACCGGTCGAGTGCGGGTAACCTGAAGGAGCCGATGCCGATGGATGCACGCCTGCTCGAAATTCTGGCCTGTCCCGTATGCAAGGGGCCGCTCACTTTTCACAAGCCCGCGGCCGAACTCGTCTGCCGGGCGGATCGCCTCGCATTCCCCGTGCGCGACGACATTCCGATCATGCTCGAAGAGGAAGCGCGTCAACTCGACGCGGGCGATCCGCTCCTCGAACGTGCATGAAGTTCCGCGTGCTCATCCCGGCGCGCCATGCCTCTGCGCGCCTGCCGGGAAAGCCGCTCATCGACATCGGCGGCCGTCCGATGATCGCGCGTGTGTACGAGCGGGCGGCTGCAGCTGCGCCCCTGAGCGTCGCTGTCGCAACGGACAGCGAGGCGATCGAAAGGGCCTGCCGGGCGCTAGGTCTCGCCGTCGAGATGACGGGCGCCACGCACGTTTCCGGCACCGACCGGATCGCCGAGGTCGCCCGCCGGTCCGGCTGGAGCGATGAAGAAATCGTCGTGAACGTGCAGGGCGATGAGCCGCTCATTCCGGTCCCTGTCATCCGGCAGGTCGCGGCGCTCCTTGCGTCGGCGCCCCGCGCGGCGATCGCGACCCTCGCGACGCCGGTGGAGTCGCTCGCCGAGTACCTGGATCCGAATGCGGTGAAGGTCGTCGGCGATGCTACCGGCCGCGCGCTCTACTTCAGCCGGGCACCCATTCCCTGGATTCGTGACTCGGCCCCGCAGGGGCTCACGACGCAGACCGGCTGGAGCGGGGCGCTCCGGCACGTCGGAATCTATGCCTATCGTGTCGGCGCCCTGCTCAAGCTCGCCGGACTTGCGCCAACGGCGCTGGAACAGGCTGAGCGCCTGGAGCAGCTGCGGGCGCTCGAGAATGGACTCACCATCCAGTTCGCGGTCGCCGTCGAAAAACCGCCCGGCGGAGTCGATACCGCGGCTGACCTCGAGCGGGTCCGAAGACTTCTGACCTCCTGACGACCCGCCAGCCGTCCGGCGGCATTGGCGTTGCGGGGGCGCTTCCGCTGAAACCGCATTCAGGCCAGTTGATCCGCACTTTCGGCTGCGCTCGGCGTGGGGGCCGGCTGCCGTGGCGTGCGAAAGGCCAGCACGAGCGGTATCAGGAGGAGCGACGTCAGCATCATGAGATAGAAGACATTGCCGAATGCGAGCACCGCCGACTGGCGGCTGATCTCGTTCAACGCGGCTTCCGCCTCGCGTCCGGGCACGAGTGATTGCAGGACGCGCCAGCGCTCGCCATCGAGCGAGGAGAAGAATTCCACCAGACGCGACTGATTGCGCGCTGAAATATTCGACACCTCGGCCGCCACGAGCGACACGCCGACCGCCGAACCGAGGTTGCGGGCGAGCGTGAGTATCACGGTTCCCTCCGTGCGCAGCTTCGGATCGAGCGTCGAGAATGCCGCGACGTTCACCGGCAGGAAGGTAAGGCCCATTGCCGCGCCCTGAAAGAACGACGTCACGCCGATCGTGGTCGCGGTCGTATCGAGCGAGATGTGGGCAAGCGGCCAAAGCGATGCCGCGAGCATGACCGAGGCCACGATCATGAGACTACGCGGGCCGACCCGGTTCACCAGGCGCCCGCCCACGATCATCGAGGCCATCATGCCTATGCCGCGCCAGACCATGAGTTCGCCGGAGCTGATGACGGGATAGCCCTGGATCTGCTGCAGGTAGGTGGGTACGAGCGCCGTCGAGGATACGAACATCAGGCCGACCACCAGCATCACGAAGATCGCGGCGGCGAAGTTGCGGTCGCGAAGCAGCGCGGGCTCGATGAAGGGATGGCTGCGCGTCGCCGAATGGGCGACGAACAGGTAGAGGCAAAGCACGGCGAATCCCGACTCGAGCAGTATCTCTCCGGATTCGAACCAGCCCTTGTCCGCACCGCGGTCGATGAAGAGTTGCAGCGCGCCGAGTCCTAGTGCGAGCAGGACGTAGCCGAAAAGGTCGAAATTCGCCTTGCGCCGGCCGATGTCTCTCGGGATAGCGCTCGCGATGCCGAGCGTCGCGAGGATGCCGACGGGCACATTGACGTAGAAGACCCAGCGCCAGCTCCAGGTCTCGGTGAGGTAGCCGCCGAGCGTCGGACCGATGACGGGGCCCACCATCACGCCCATCGACCAGATGACGAAGGCGCGCCCGTACTCTTCGCGCGAATACGCGCCGAGCAGCACCGATTGCGAGATCGGCACGAGCGCCGCGCCGGAAATGCCTTGCAGCGTCCGAAAGACCACGAGCTCCGGGAGGGAGGTTGCAAGCCCGCAAAACATGGAGAACAGCGTGAATCCAACGACACTCGTTATCAGAACGCGGCGCGATCCGAAGCGCGCAGCCAGAAAGGTAGTCAATGGCGTCACGATGGCGCTCGCGACGATGTAGGAGGTCAATACCCAGAAGACCTGGTCCTGGGTCGCCTGGAGGGAGCCGCGAATCTGCGGAAGCGCGACGTTGGCGATCGTCATGTCGACCGTGTAGAGGAGGGTCGCGAGCGTCGTCGACACCGCGATCATCGTGCGGCGTGGCGATGCTGCTGGTTCGGCCGGCAATTGCATGGCGAGCGCGCCGGGGCCTGAGATTCAGCGTGCGCTGAGCGCCGGGTGCCCGCTCGCTTCGCTGCCCGCGGCGTTGGTGTCGATGCGCACGTAAGCGCTCATGCCCGCGCGCAGCGGCAGCCGTTCGGGACCCGAGTCGAGCGCGATGCGAACCGGGATACGCTGCACCACCTTCACCCAGTTGCCGCTCGCGTTCTGCGCGGGCAGCAGGGCGAATTCCGCGCCGGTTGCCTGCGCGATGCTGAGCACGTGGCCTTGCCATTTCCTGCCGCCGTAGGTATCGATCTCGATCTCCACCGGCTGGCCGATGCGCACCTTGCCGAGGTCGGTTTCCTTGAAGTTCGCCTCGACCCACATGCCCTGTTCGGACACGATCGCGAGCGCCGTTCGACCGGCCTCCAGGTGATCACCGGCTTGTGGCAGGTGGCTCACGATACCGTCGCGCGGCGAATGCAGCTGGGTGTGCGCGAGATTGAGCTCGGCCTGCGCGATGGCGACATCCGCGGCCCGCACATCCGGATGCCCGTCGGGCGACAGTTGCGGGTTGCCGCCCAGACGCGCGGTGATGGCCCCGAGATCCTGGCGCGCGACCGCGACATTGCCGTCGGCTTCCTCCGCGGCTTGTTCGACGCTGTCGAGGAGGGCGTAGGCGATCAGGTGGCGGGCGGCAAGCTCACGCTGGCGGGCGAGTTCCTTGCTCGCGAAGTGGGCATTGCGCTGCGCGAGGTCGAGCGCCGCGCGCTTCTGCGAATACTGCGCCTTGAGCGAGGCGATTTCCGTGCGAACGGTGTCGCGATGGGCGCGCGCCTGAGCAACGGCGAGCCGCGCATCGGCATCATCGATGACGAGCAGCAGTTGCCCGACTGCGACCCGCTCGTTTTCGTGCACGAGGACCTGCTCCACGCGACCGCCGATGTCGGAACTCACCTGCACCTTGTCGGCATGGACGTAGGCATTGTCCGTGGTCGCATAGCGTCGATTCAGCAGGTAAAACGTCGTCGCGACGGCGACCAGCACGAGCGGCACGACGACGAGCAGCAACAGGCGCAGGCGGCCCAGCTTGTTCGGCTCGCTCGGTGCCTCAGGCGCGGCCATGCGAGCGTTCCTCGGCAGTGGCGCGGGCGTCCGTTGCACGCCGGGCGGCGAGGTTACGCCGCACGTAGGTCAGAAGGTCGAGAAGCTTCTCGCGGTCGGCCGCGCTGACACCCGTTAGCGCGCGCTTGCTGATGCCATCGGCGATCGACCGCAGCCGCTCGACCTTGGCCTTGGCGCGTGCGGTCAGGAACAGGCGTGTCGCGCGACGGTCGTCCGGGTCGGCGCGCCGTTCAATCAAATCGAGCGCCGCGAGGCGGTCGAGCAGGCGGCAGACGGTGATCGGGCGAACCTCGATCACTTCCGCCAGTTCGTTCTGGCGGCAACCCTCCATGCGCGACAGATACGCAATGGCTCGCCACTGCGTCTGCGTCAGCCGCAGTTCCACCGCACGGGCGGCGAATTCCGTCCGCAACATGCGGCCGACATCGTGGATCAGAAATCCGAGGGCGCGGGTTTCCTGCATGCGGGCTGTCCACTCCGGTCCAATAATAAGCTATGCGTATTGTGTCCTCGGGTAACTATCTGTGCAACGCTCGCCCTGCGCAGACCGCTGGACGGTCACACTCTTGAGGTACCATGCGCCGCAACGCAGAGCGGCATGCGGGGTGTGCGGTCGCGATGAAGGTGCTATTCGTCTGTCTTGGCAATATCTGCCGTTCGCCGACGGCAGAGGCGGTCTTTCGCCACGTCCTCGTCAACGAGGCGGCGGGCTTGACGATCGAAGTCGACTCGGCGGGCACCCATGGCTATCACATCGGCGAGCCGCCGGATCCGCGCACGCAGGCGGCCGCACGCAGGCGCGGCATCGAGATGAGTGCATTGCGTGCACGTCAGGTACAGGCCGGCGACTTCGAGGACTTCGACCTCATACTCGCCATGGACCGCGAAAATCTGACGGAACTCAAACGCCGTTGTCCGGCGCGCTTTCACGATCGCTTGCGCCTGTTCCTCGCGTACACGGCCCTGACCGATCACGAGGTGCCGGATCCCTACTACGGCGGCGAGGCAGGCTTCGAGCAGGTGCTGGATCTCGTCGAGAAGGCGAGCCGCGCCCTTCTCGACGACCTCCAGCGTCGCCTGTCAACTCATCGCAAGGCGCCGTAACTCACTGACGAGCGGATTGCCCGTCAGTGATCGTCGCGGCGCGGACCCTCGGTGGGACTCGCCGGCCCCGACGACCAGACGGTGAAATGCTTCTGCTCGGATGATGGCGGACCTGAATCCGGCGCCGGGCTCGAAGGAGCGGGCGGCGTCGATTCGCGCACCGGCGTTTCCTGCTGCGGTCGAGTTTGCTCGCCGGCGGAACCGCCGTCGCCGCCCTGAGGTGGCGAAAAGATGTCGTGCTGGCCGCCGGTCGGACGGGAGTCGCCACCCGCATTCTCGGATCCAGGACGCTCGTCGCGCCGGCCCCTGCGTCCGCCGCGACGTCGACGGCCACGCCGCTCGCCGCGATCCCCGCCACGGTCCGGCCGGTCGCGATCGAATCCACGCTGTTCCGGATTCTGCGGCCGATCCGGCCGCGTCTCGCGCGGCGCAGGTGATACGCCTTCTGCCGGCGGCGCGGCCATCTGCGGCGCCTGCGGTGGCCGCTCACGGTCCCGCTGACTGTCCCGATGGCCATCGCGGCTCGCGTCGCGCGGGTGCCGGTCTCCGCGCTCCCCGCGATCGTTGCGGTCGTGCCGACGTGGCTGACCGTGCTGTCGATTGCGCTCGCCAGGACGGTCGTGACGCTCGCGGCCGCCTTGCCGGTCGTGCCGCTCATGCCGTCCGCTGTCCCGATTTCGGACGTCCTCGCGGTCACGGCGATGCGGCCGAACCGGCCGATCCGACGGCGCAGGAACGGCGGGGCCGGTCCCAAACAACGCCCGCCAGGCGCGCACGAAGATGCCGGGCCGCTCCGGCGCAACGTGCTTTTCGATCGGTGCCGCAGGCGGCATCGGTGTGGACGTAGCAGTGAGCATGGGTACGACCGCGGGCTGCGGCGCCGGCTTCTTGTCGCGGCCATTCTCGGCATGGGTCGCGGCGGCAGGCTCCACGGGCGGTGTCGCCAGCTGGTAGCTGGTCCCGGAATTTTCCGCGAGCAGCGTCTCGTCATCGCGCACACGACGGATGAGGTAGTTCGGCGTCAGCATGTTCGAGTTCGGCACGAGGACGACTTCCGCCACGCCTTTTCTGCCGATGTTGCCGAGCGCTTCGCGCTTCTCGTTCATGAGGAAGGTCGCGACCTCCACCGGGACCTGCGCGATGACCCGCGCCGTCCGGTCCTTGCGCACCTCCTCGCCGATGATGCGCAGGATCGCGAGCGCCAGCGATTCGACACCCCGGATATTGCCTTGCCCGACGCAGCGCGGGCACACGATGTGCGTCGATTCGCCAAGGCTCGGGCGCAATCGCTGCCGCGACATTTCGAGGAGGCCGAAGCGCGAGATCTTGCCGATCTGGATGCGTGCGCGATCCTGCCGCACGGCATCGCGCAACCGGTCTTCCACCGCGCGCTGGTTGCGTTGCGACTCCATGTCGATGAAGTCGATGACGATCAGCCCGCCGATATCACGCAACCGCAGTTGCCGGGCAACCTCGTCGGCGGCTTCCAGGTTGGTATTGGTCGCCGTTGTCTCGATGTCCGCGCCGCGCGTGGCACGTGCGGAGTTGATGTCGACCGAGACCAGGGCTTCCGTGTGATCGATGACGATGCCGCCGCCGGAGGGCAGGTCGACCTTGTGCGAGTACGCCGACTCGATCTGGCTTTCGATCTGAAAGCGCGTGAAGAGCGCGACGTCATCCTCGTAGTGCTTGAGCTTGCGCAGGGAGTCCGCCGGCATGAAGCGCTGCATGTACTCCTGGGCTTTCTGGAAAACCGCGGCATCGTCGACCAGGATTTCGCCGATATCGTCGGAGAAATAGTCGCGCAGGCTGCGCGTTACCGCGTCGCTCTCCTGATAGACGAGAAAGGGCGGCGCACGGTCCTTCGCTGCCAGGTCGACGGCGTCCCAGACACCGCGAAGGTTGTTGAGGTCCCACTGCAGTTCCTCCGCGGTGCGCCCGACTCCCGCGGTGCGGATGATGGCGCCCATGCCTTCGGGGATCGTGAGCGACTCCATCGCGTCGCGCATCTGCTCGCGGTCCTCGCCTTCGATGCGGCGTGATACGCCGCCCGCGCGAGGGTTATTCGGCATCAGCACGAGGAAGCGGCCGGCAAGCGAGATAAAGGTCGTGAGAGCAGCGCCTTTGTTGCCGCGCTCTTCCTTCTCGACCTGTACGACGACCTCCTGGCCTTCCTGCAGGAGCTCCTTGATGTTCATGCGGCCGCCCTGCGGCTGCGCACGGAAGTATTCCTTGGAGACTTCCTTCAGAGGCAGAAAGCCGTGGCGCGGAACGCCGTAATCGACGAAGCACGCTTCGAGACTCGGCTCGATGCGCGTGATTCGCCCTTTGTAGATGTTGGCTTTCTTCTGTTCCCTGGAGGGTATTTCGATCGCGAGGTCGTAGAGCTTCTGGCCGTCAACCAGGGCTACGCGCAACTCCTCTTCCTGGGTTGCATTGATCAACATTCGTTTCATTTGTCCCTACTTCAAAAGCGTGAGGGACCGCTGAGCGAGAAGCGTGCGGCGCTGAATCGACAGGGAGGGTTTTCGGCAATGTGAGGGTCATGGGGCCGAAAGCCGGGAGCGCTGGGCGCTACCCGGCGAAATCATCCTGTAGTTCCTGTTCCGCTTGCCCGGAGGCTTGCTCGTCTTCGGGGCGCGGGCTCCGGTTTCACTTCGAAGTCCCTGCGCTCCGCTCAACGGCCTAGCGATGGTCTGGAAATCCAGAACCAACTAACATGCGACGCTTCCAGCGCTTGCGCTGCCCGCGTCGCGATTCACCGGTCTCAATGCCTGAGCGAGCTCGGGCTGGGGAGGCCGGGTCTTAAGAAACCGGCCGGCAATATACAACATACATTCCTGCGAAAACAATGAATTACGAATGGCGTCGACGATGACAGTCGAAATCGCTGAGAAGGCCAGGGCGACGCAGGGCGTGCGCCACGAGGAGGTTGCGGCCGATTGCGCGGGTCAGCGCATCGACAACTACCTGCTGCGTATCCTGAAAACGGTTCCGCGCAGCCGCATTTACCGCCTTTTACGCAAAGGCGAGGTCCGGGTAGGCGGCCGCCGCGTCAAGCCGGAACATCGCCTCAAGGCAGGCGACAGTGTCCGGATCCCGCCAGTGCGCCTCGAGTCCGCGTCGCAGATCGCGCCTCCCCGGCCGATGCGCGAGCAATTGCGCCAGGCGATCGTATTCGAGGACAAGAATCTCATCGCGCTCGACAAGCCGGCGGGCATCGCCGTCCATGGCGGCAGCGGCCTGAGCCTTGGCGTCATCGAGGCGCTGCGGGCCGAGCGGCCGCGCGAAGCGCTGGAACTCGTGCATCGGCTGGACCGCGACACCAGCGGCTGCCTGCTGATCGCGCGCAATCGCAAGACGCTCCGCGAGTTGCATGCGTTGATCCGCGACGGCGCCATGGAGAAGCGCTATCTCGCCCTGGTTCGAGGCAACTGGCAGTTCGGTGAAAAGCGCATCGACGTACCTCTGCAGACCGAGCATCGCCGCAGCGGCGAGCGCCATGTGCGGGCCGCAGCCCGTGGCAAGGAGTCCGTGAGCGTATTCAAGCCGGCACAGTTCTTTGGCGCGCGAGCGACCCTGCTCGAGATCGAGATCCAGACCGGACGCACGCACCAGATCCGGGTTCACGCCGGCCACACCGGTCACCCGGTTGCCGGCGACGAAAAGTATGGCGATGCCGGCTTCAACGAGGAGATGCGCAGCTTCGGCCTGGAGCGGCTCTTCCTGCACGCCCATTCAGTCGCGTTTTCGTGGCCGGGCTCGCAAGAGCCCGCGCATTTCAGCGCGCCGCTGCCTGTCGAGCTGAGGACGGTGATCGACCGGTTGCAGGCGGCCCCCGGGCGCTCTCGCGCCAAGCGGCGCTAGGGAACGGGGAAACCGCAGCCGCGCAGGGTTGCCGCCAACCAGATGAGCGGCAGGCCGATCAGCGCGGTTGGATCGCGCGACTCGATCGACTCGAAGAGCGCTACGCCGAGGCCCTCGCACTTGAAACCGCCGGCGCACTCGAACGGTTGTTCCGCATCCACGTAGCGCAGGATCTCGTCGGACTTCAACGGCCGGAAGCGCACGCGGGTCGTGTCGATATGCTGGAAGCTGTCGCCGGTCGCACCGCGCAGGACACAACAGGCCGTCAGAAATTCGAGCGTGCGGCCGCTCGCGAACGTCAGTTGCTCGATGCACGCTTCGCGATTGCCCGGCTTGCCGAGGATGCGATCGCCTGCCGCGGCGACCTGATCGGATCCAATCACCCAGGCATCCGGCGCAAGGGTGGCCGCGTTCGTGGCCTTGGCAAGTGCCAGGCGCTGGGCCAGCGCACGGGCGGCTTCGCCGGTCCTGGGCGTCTCCTCGGTGCCCGTCGTGAGCATGCGGAAGGGCAGCCGCAGGCGTTCGAGGAGCTCGCGGCGGTACCTTGAGGCGGAGGCAAGCACCAGCTCTGGCGTGGTCGATGGGACAGGCATATTTAAGGCAGGAAAAACAAAGGTTTGCGTGTTAGAAAGGTTTGACACCCCCGGGGGTCGTCACTATCATACCGCGCCCATGTCGAGGCCCCCGGAGCCAGAAGTCGATGTCAGCCAGCTGGCATCGGAGGAAGCCGAGCTCGAGAAGCACTTCCCGGTCTCGGACTTCGATCGCTTGCGCGATGTCGTCGCCAGTGCGCAGGAATCGGGATCGCGCGCCGTGCGGGTACGATTTCGCTTTGCGATGGAACAAGGCTGTCCGGTTGCAGTGGTCGACGTGGATTCGCGGCTCCCACTCACATGCCAGCGCTGCCTGGAACCGGTTGAGTGGCAGGTGAGGAGTTCGACGCGAATCGTGTTCGTTGACGCCGCCGGGATGGCCGCGGCGCAAACAGACGATCGCGAACCGTTCGAGACGCACGGCGGCCGGGTCGCCCTGCGGGAAGTGGTTGAAGAGGAGTTGCTGCTGGCATTGCCGCTGGTTGCCACTCACCCGGCGACGGTTGCCTGCAGGGCACACGCGCCAATGCTTGAAGAGTCCGATGAAGTTTCATCCGATGCGCCGGCGCAGCTGCCGTTCGCGGGACTGAAGGAACTCCTCGGCCGGAAGTAACTGGAGACAAGTTTCATGGCAGTTCAAAAGAGCAGAAAGACGCCGTCCAAGCGGGGCATGCATCGTTCACACGATGGCCTGCGCACGCCGGCGCTGTCGGTCGATCAGCAGTCGGGTGAGACTCATCTGCGCCATCGCATCACGCCGGATGGTTTTTATCGCGGTCGTAAAGTGATCGACCGCAAGGTCGAAGAGCCGCAGGAAGGCTGATTCCGATCCGGTTCCCCTTCGGGACCGTCCACGAGCGCCGGCTCGGTGGCTAAGTCGTTCACGATCGCGGTGGACGCCATGAGCGGCGATCATGGCGTGGGCATTTGCGTGCCCGCAGCTCTGAAGGCGCTGACCGAACTGCCGCAACTGCGGGTGCTACTCGTGGGGGATCCGGCAACCATCGCTGCTGCGCTGGGCTCGGCCGCTGATCGCCTCGACGGACGGCTGCAGGTGGTCGCGGCTTCACAGGTCGTGACGATGCATGAGCATCCGCGGGACGCCGTCCGGCACAAGAAAGACTCATCGATGCGGGTCGCGATCAACCAGGTGAAGCGCGGCGACGCCCAGGCCTGCGTCAGCGCCGGCAATACCGGTGCGCTCATGGCCACCGCGCACTTCGTCTTGAAAACGCTGCCGGGGATCGACCGCGCCGCGATCATCTCGGTCATCCCGGCGGTTGGCGGTCATACGTACATGCTTGACCTCGGCGCCAACGCCGGCGCGACAGCCGAGCAGCTGCTGCAATTCGGCGTCATGGGCAGCATCGTTGCGGCCGAGCTGGCGGGGATCGTGCGGCCGCGCATCGGGCTCCTCAACATCGGCGAGGAAGACATCAAGGGACACGAGGTCGTACAGGCGGCGCATCGGCTGCTGCAGGCGAGCGCGCTCAACTACGTCGGTTTCGTCGAAGGCACGGACATATTCAGTGGCGAGATCGACGTCGTCGTCACGGACGGCTTCACCGGCAATGTCTCCCTCAAGTCGATGGAAGGCCTTGCGGCGCTCATCGGCAGCACGATGAAGCAGGAATTCACGCGCAACTTCGCGCGCAAGCTCATGGGCCTGTGCGCCTGGCCTGCGCTCAGCGCGGTGCGCGAGCGCTTCGATCCGCGCCGCTACAACGGCGCCAGCATGGTGGGACTCGCCGGCATTGTGATAAAAAGCCACGGCGGTGCCGACGAGTTGGCATTCGCGCAGGCCATCCGCACGGCCGTGCGTGAAGCCGAACAGGACGTGCCGCGCAGAATCGTCGATGTCCTGAAAGCGCAAGCAACCAAAGGGCTCCCCCCTTGACCTACTCACGCATCGCCGGCACCGGCCGCTATCTGCCCGAGCGCGTCCTCACCAATGCCGAGCTCGAGAAGATGGTCGACACCACCGACGAGTGGATTCGTTCGCGCACGGGCATCGAACGCCGGCACATCGCAGCCGAGAACGAGGCGACCTCCGATCTGGCCGAGCAGGCGGCGCGCAACGCGATAGCGGCTGCCGGGATCGAGGCGAAGGACGTGGATCTGATCGTGGTCGGTACGACGACGCCGGACCTCGTGTTTCCGAACGTCGGCACGCTGCTGCAGGAACGGCTCGGCATTCGGGGCTGCCCGGCATTCAGCCTGGAAACCGCCTGCAGCGGATTCATCTACGCGCTCGGCATCGCCGACAAGTTCGTGCGGCTCGGCGATGCGCGCAACGCGCTCGTAATCGGCGCGGAAACGCTGAGCAGGATCACCGACTGGACCGATCGCAATACTTGCGTGCTGTTCGGCGACGGCGCGGGCGCGGTCATCCTGCAGCCATCGGAAGAAGCCGGGGTCATCTCGACGCACCTGCATGCGGACGGTGTCTACAAGGACCTTCTGAGCTGCAATGGCGGCGTTTCACGCTCGCAGCAGCTGCTCATCGATCAGAAGGTCAAGATCATGATGAAGGGCAACGAGGTGTTCAAAGTCGCCGTCACGACGCTCGGCAACGTGGTCGAGGAGACGCTCGAACACAACAAGCTCGACCGGCACGCGATCGACTGGCTGGTTCCACACCAGGCGAACATGCGCATCATCCAGGCCGCCGCGCGCCGGCTCGACATGCCCATGGAGCGCGTCGTGGTCACGGTGCAGGATCACGGCAATACTTCCGCGGCGTCCATTCCGCTCGCGCTCGACACGGCCGTTCGCGATGGCCGCATCAAACGCGGCGATCTCATGCTGCTCGAGACGTTCGGCGGGGGATTTACCTGGGGGTCGGCGCTGGTGCGCTACTGACCGGCCGGCGCCCGGCGGGGCCGCCGATCAGGCCGACTTGAGGAGCGCCGGAGCGGGTTCGCTGACGCGGGCATCCGGCACGCCGCCGGTCGCACGCATCTGTGGCTCGCGGACACGAGTACGCCAGACCTGGAACGGATCCCAGCCGGCGGTCTCGGATTCGGTGTCGACGGGGTCTCTTACGGAGTTCTGCTGTTGTTCGAGTTTCATCCGTGTCGCTTGATTGGACGTTATGGCGGCGGACTGTACGTGAGTCGAAGGCCGGGAATCGTGACGGCGATCACACTGCTTGCGCTGGCACTTGCCGCCGCCGCACCGGCGGCCACGTTCGTGCTGGATGAAGGGTCCGACGCACTCATCGGGCTGCCCGGCTTCGACACGACGACACCCGATGACACGCTGTTCGACGTTGCCCGCCGCAATGGACTCGGCTACGAGGAGATCGTCAGGGCAAATCCCGGTGTCGACACCTGGTTGCCAGGCGGCGGCCGCAGACTCACCCTGCCGACACAGCGCATCGTTCCGGGCGACGTGGCCCACGTGGGCATCGTGATCAATTTGCCGGAACACAGGCTCTATTACTTCCCGGTTCGCAAGCGCGGGGCGGCACCTACCGTCATCACCTACCCGGTAAGCATAGGGCGCATGGACTGGTCCACGCCGATCGGTGTCACGCAGATCGTCGCGAAGAACCGCAATCCGGCCTGGTATCCGCCGAAATCGGTGCAGGAAGAGCATCAGGCAAACGGTGACCCGATTCCTGCGGTGGTACCGCCGGGGCCTGACAATCCACTGGGCGCATATGCGATGAGACTGGGAATTCCTGGCGGCGCCTACCTTATCCACGGCACGAACAAGCCGGCCGGTGTCGGTATGCAGGTCACACACGGTTGCATGCGCCTGTATCCGGAAGACATCGAGGCCCTGTTTTCCCTGGTGCCGCTCAAGACGGCGGTCCGGATCATCAACGAACCGGTGAAGATCGGCTGGGTCGCGGATGAGCTCTACATGGAGGCATACCGGCCCCTCAATCGGATGGGGGATCCCGAGGAGCCGGACCTGAAACTGCTCGAAGACATGCTGCTCAAGGCCACGGCTCGCCGGCCGGTCGCCATTGACTGGGACCTTGCGCGCCAGACGCTGCAGGAAGCGCGAGGCATTCCGCGGGTCGTCGCCATCGAGGTCATTTCGGAAACAGACCCGGCGCGGGCCGCCGCCGCCGGGCCGCAACCGTAAAAAAAACGCCGCGGCAAGCCGCGGCGTCTCTATGCCTCAAGCAAGTCCGTCGAATTACTTCGACATCGACTTCTTGAACATGCGATCGATCTTCTCGTTGGTCGCCGTGCAACAGGCGGCACTGTCGCTCGCTGCCTGCTTCGCATCATTGGCCGTGCTCTGCGCAGCATTGGCGGCCTGCTGTGCTGCGGCTGCGGCATTGGAGGCTGCGTTCGCGGCATCCTTGGCAGCTGCGGTGTCCGAGGCCACCTTGGCGACTTGTGCCTTCAGATCATCGATCTGCGGCTGCAGCACTTTCACTGCGTCCTGGCAACCTGTCATGGCGCCGAGCGCCAGTACGGCGGCCGCTGCCTTCAGGATCATTCCAGTCTTCATAGATCTTCCCCTGGGTTGTTGGCGATTTTGGGAAACGACTCGCCCGTTTTCACCCAGCTCGTGATTGCCAAAAAAAAGTCGCATTCGATCGAGCAAGTTGAACGGAGCGGGGCGAGACTTGAACAAATCTGACAGCCAAAATCAAGGTTTTTTCAGGCTATTTCTCGTTCTGTCGGTGGGGGGCGACATTCGTGTCGAGTCCACGCGCGAAATTGTAGGCGCTTTCTTACGCGCTGCGTGCTCGACAGGGAAACTCGCATGCATCGTGTGCGCGTGAGCGATCGATGATATGGACACAGCGACAGGTGCTCGTCGAACAGGTGCGTGAGGTTCGCGCAGAAGTCGCGGGACGTGCGTTGGCATCCTCTACCGTGCCGGAGGCGAACTCATCCGGCGGGCTCGGTCAGCGCCGAGCGGGAGCTGCGCGTAAGGGCGGGACATTCGCCGCAGCTGTCTTGCAGGGCTTGCTCCTGACCGTCGCCTGTATATAATCACAGTCACTGTCTATATATACAGGTTCCCTATGACCGACCTGACGCCCCGCCAGACCCAGATCCTGAGGCTCATCCAGCGCGCCATCATGGAAACCGGCATGCCGCCCACGCGGGCGGAGATTGCGAGGGAACTCGGCTTCAAGTCCGTGAACGCCGCAGAAGAGCATCTGCGCGCGTTGCATCGGAAGGGCGTCATCGAACTGATCCCCGGCGCCTCGCGCGGCATCCAGTTGCGCGACATCCTGCGGGAGCAGATCGGTCTCCCGCTCATTGGTCGCGTCGCCGCAGGCCGCCCGATCCTCGCAGAAGAGCATATCGAGCGGCACTACCAGATCGATCCCGAACTCTTCCAGCCCAAGCCCCATTACCTGCTGAAGGTGAGCGGCATGAGCATGAAGGACGCCGGCATCCACGACGGCGACCTGGTCGCCGTGCATCGCACGCCCGAGGTGCGCAACCGGCAGATTATTGTTGCGCGCCTCGAAAACGAAGTGACGGTGAAGCGCTACCGGCAGGAGGGCAGCGTCGTGTGGCTCATGCCGGAGAATCCGGATTTCGAACCGATCCGCGTCGACCTGAAAGAGGAAACCCTGATGATCGAGGGCGTCGTGGTCGGCGTGGTGCGCCGGTCGTGAAGGGAGCAAGCCGGGTCGCGTGGTGCCGGTCGTGAAAAGTGTCGCCGCCGCAAGCCATCGACACGCTCGATGCATTGCTGGCGAACGCCCGTCTCTGGCGCGGCCAGGGTTTTTCAGGGGCCGCTGGCGATACCCGGCATGTTTCGAGCGGTCATCCAGGGATCGATGCTTTGCTGCCGGCAGGCGGCTGGCCGGAAAAGGGCCTCATCGAGTTGCTGCTCGATGAGCACGGCATCGGTGAACTGCAGATCGTGATGCCGTTGCTGCGCCGGGCGAATCCCGGCGGGGCCGGGGCCCTGGAGAGCCGCTGGATTGCCTGGCTGGCGCCGCCCTTTATGCCCTATGCGCCGGCCTTGCAGAGCGCAGGGCTGATGGTCGAGCGGCAGTTGATCGTGCGGACCTTGCAGACGAAAGAGGTGTGGTGGGCGATGGAGCAGGTGTTGCGATCGGGGACCTGCGCAGCGGTTCTCGGCTGGGTGGAGAAGGCGGATGGCCACGCTTTGCGGCGCTTGAAGCTCGCCGCGGAGCAGGGCGACACGGCGGGAATCCTTTTCCGGCCGACGCGCTATCGCTCGCAGGCTTCGGCTGCCAATTTGCGCGCAGTTCTGCGGGGCGCGGGCAAGAATCTCGAGATCGAAGTCTTCAAATCACAAGGCGGCCACACGGGCCGCGCGCGCGTGAGCGCATCGGGGTTGGGAGTGATCGGGTAGTCCTTATTCCCACTGGATGGGCAACGGGTCATGTTTGCTTGCGCCGCGGCATGTCCCTCCGTCACTCCCAACCACCCATGCGCTTGAACGTGGCCGCCGACCACGACCCTGACAACGATGAAAATTCCCGCCGCTACGCTCGAGCTGTTTACGCCTTTGCCGCCGCCGGCGCGAAAGCCCCTGCGCACGGTGCCGCAGGCGCGCGGTCATTCGCCGGCCCGCCAGCTATGGATGGCGATCCATTTCCCGCAACTCGCGCTCGAAGCACTCGAGCGGGACGTCGACGAACGCCGGCCGCACGCCGTCATCGACGGCAGCGGTAGCGCGCAGCGGGTTGCCGCGTGCGATCGGGCAGCGGCGCGTGCCGGCGTGTGTGCCGGCATGGCGTTGAACGCCGCCATCGCGCTCGCGCCCCGTCTCATGGCAAGGCCGCGGCAGCGGAACGCCGAACAGTGGCTGCTGGAACGGTGCGCCGCCTGGGCCGGGCAGTTCACGCCGCTCGTGAGTCTCGAGCCGCCCGATGCACTGCTGCTCGAGGTGAAGGGCAGCCTCGGTCTTTTCGAAGGCGCCGCGGCGCTCTCGGAGCGGATCTCAGGCGCGCTCGGCTCCCGCGGCCTGAGCGCCTGCGTCACGCTTGCGCCCACGCCCCGCGCTTCGCTGTGGCTCGCGCGCAGTGGCCGCAACGCTATCGTCATGGAACCCGCGGCGCTGACGGGCGCGCTCGCCGATCTACCGGTGCGCTCACTCGGCTGGTCGGAGGCGATTCTCGAGCTGCTCGCTGCGATGGGCGTTTACACGGTGGGTGATTGCCTGCGCCTGCCGCGCGCCGGCTGGGCGCAGCGCTTTGGAGCCGAGCTGCTCGAAGCACTCGATGAGGCCACGGGGCGCACGCCGCAGATCCGCCGTGGCTACCAGCGCGCGCAGCGTTTCAATGCGCGTTTCGAGCCTGCGGCGGAAGTCAGCGAAACCGAACGCCTTGCGGTGGCGCTCGAGCCCTTGCTCGAGGCGCTCGGGCGTTTCCTGAGAGGCCGGCAGGGCGGCATCAGTTCGTTCGTGATCGGCCTGCGTCATCGACGGGCCGCCGAATCCATCCTGCGGGTGGGGCTCGCCGCGCCGAGCGCAGATGCACGGCATTTCATGACGCTCGCCCGGGCAAGGCTCGAACGTCATGGATTGCCGGAACCGGTGACGGAGCTGCGTCTGCGCTCGGGAGCGGTATTGCCGATGGGCTTCACGTCAGGCTCCATTTTCCGTGCCACGAAGGCCGCACCGGAAGGAACCGGCGGCGTACCGCGTCTCGTGGAGCGATTGCGGGCTCGCCTCGGCGAGGCAGCCGTGTTCGGCGTCTGTCTCGTGCCGGAGCATCGTCCCGAAGCCGCCTGGCGCAAGGCGCAGCTCGCTGCGGATGCCATCGTCCGCGCGCACCGGGAGCCCGTCGAAATCGATGCCGTACGGCCGCTCTGGATGCTGACGCAACCCGAAGCGCTCAAGGTCGCGGACGACGGCCCGCGCTATCGGGGGCCGCTCGTCATCGAGAGCGGGCCCGAACGCATCGAAACCGGTTGGTGGGACGGCAAGGATATCGCGCGGGATTACTACATCGCCCGCGATTCGCGGGGCGTGCGCCTCTGGATCTATCAGGAGCGCCGCGCGCCCGGCGGCTGGTTCTGGCACGGCATTTTCGGCTGAAGCGGCGACGCCATGTATGCGGAGCTGCACGCCCTGTCGAACTTCACTTTCCTGCGGGGCGCCTCGCAGCCGGCGGAACTCGTCGCCCGGGCCGCGGAACTCGGCTATCGCGCGCTCGCCGTCACCGACGAATGCTCGGTGGCGGGCGTCGTGCGCGCGCATGTCGCTGCCAAGGACAAGAAACTGCCGCTGCTCATCGGCGCGGAGTTTCGCCTCGCCGAGGGGCTTAAATTCGTCGCGCTGGCAGCGGACCGGAAAGGCTACGGCGCGCTCGCGAGCTTCATCACCTGCGGCCGGCGCGCGGCCGCCAAGGGCAGCTACCGGCTGACGCGCGCGGATCTCGAGGGAGGGCTCGATCGATGCCTTCTCCTGTGGTTGCCAGGCCCCGCGCCGGATGCCGACGAAGGACGCTGGTTGCGCGAGCGCTTCGAGGGGCGCCTCTGGCTTGCCGTGGAACTCCTCACCTCGGGCAACGATCGCCGCCGGCTCGCGGCGCTCGAACAGCTGGGCGCGGAACTCGAACTGCCCTGTGTCGCGAGCGGCGACGTGCACATGCACGTGCGCGGGCGGCGCGCCCTCCAGGACGTGCTCACGGCGGTGCGCTTGCGCACGCCCGTCGCGGCGGCGGGCCTCGCGCTCTGTCCGAACGGCGAACGTCACCTGCGGCCGCTTGCAAGGCTCCTCGAGCTCTATCCGCGCGTCATGCTCGACGCCTCGCTCGACATCGTCGAGCGCTGCCGTTTCTCGCTGGACGAGTTGCGCTACGAATATCCCGAAGAGCTCGTGCCGCCCGGTGAAACGGCGCCGCATTACCTCAGGCGCCTGACCGAAGAGGGCGTGAAGGAGCGCTGGCCGGGCGGTGAGCCGGCGCACGTGCGCGATCTCATCGAGCGCGAGCTCGCGTTGATCGCGGATCTGCAGTACGAACCGTATTTCCTCACCGTGCACGATCTCGTGCGCTTCGCGCGCAGTGCCGGAATCCTGTGCCAGGGCCGCGGTTCGGCGGCCAATTCCGCGGTCTGCTACTGCCTCGGCGTCACGGAGGTCGACCCCGTGCGCTGCCAGCTTCTCTTCGAGCGTTTCATCTCGCGGGAGCGCAACGAGCCGCCGGACATCGACATCGACTTCGAGCATGAGCGGCGCGAGGAGGTCATCCAGTACGTTTACCGCAAATACGGCCGCGAGCGCGCGGCGATCGCGGCAACGGTCGTCACGTATCACGCCAAGAGCGCGCTGCGCGACGTCGGCAAGGCGCTCGGCCTCGACGAGCTGCAGGTGGACCGCCTGGCGCGCGCGGCGTCCTGGACGGATGGCCTGAAGCTCGACGAAGAGCGTGTGCGGGAGGCGGGCTTCGATCCCGCCAACCCGCTCATCGGGCGTCTCATCGTGCTCACGCGCAGCCTCCTCGGTTTTCCGCGCCATCTGTCGCAGCACGTCGGTGGTTTCGTGATCTCGCGCGGGCGGCTCGATGAGCTCGTGCCGCTCGAAAACGCCGCGATGGCCGACCGCACCGTCATCGAATGGGACAAGGACGATCTCGACGATCTCGGACTCCTCAAGGTCGACGTGCTCGGCCTTGGCATGCTGTCGGCGATCCGGCGCGCCTTCGGGCTCATCGCGGGCTTTCGCGGGCGTCCGCTGACCATGGCGGGCATCGAAGCGGACGATCCGCGTGTCTACGACATGATCTGCCGCGCCGATACCACGGGCGTCTTCCAGATCGAGTCACGGGCGCAGATGGCGATGCTGCCGCGCCTCAAGCCGCGCAATTACTACGACCTCGTGATCGAGGTGGCGCTCGTGCGTCCCGGGCCCATCCAGGGCGACATGGTGCATCCGTACCTGAGACGCCGGTCGGGCGCGGAGCAGGTGACATATCCGAGCGAAGCCGTGCGGCAGGTGCTGAAACGCACGCTCGGCGTGCCGATTTTCCAGGAGCAGGTAATGCAGCTTGCGATCGTGGCCGCCGGCTTTTCTCCCGGCGAGGCGGACCGGCTGCGGCGCGCGATGGCGGCGTGGAAGCGCCGGGGCGGTCTCGAGCCGTTCGAAGAGCGCCTGAAGCAGGGCATGCTCGAGCGCAACTACACGGCCGAGTTCGCGCAGCAGATCTACCGGCAGATCCTCGGCTTCGGCGAGTATGGTTTTCCGGAATCGCATGCCGCGAGCTTCGCGCTGCTCGTCTACGTTTCGGCCTGGCTCAAGTGCCATGAGCCTGCGGCTTTCGCCGCCGCGCTCATCAACAGCCAGCCGATGGGTTTCTATGCGCCGGCGCAGCTCGTGCGCGATGCGCGCAACCACGGCGTCGAAGTCTGCCCGATCGACATCGCGGCGAGCGACTGGGATGTCACGCTGGAGGCGGCGACCGACGGCGAACCCGCCATGCGGCTCGGTTTCAGGATGGTGAAGGGCCTGCCGGAAAGCGCCGCGCGCCGCATTGTCAAGGCGCGTGCCGGGCAGCGCTTTACGAGTATGCAGGACCTGGCGTCACGCGCCGCGCTCGATCGGCGCGATCTCGGCGCGCTCGCTCGCGCGGGCGCGCTCAAGGCGCTCTCGGGCAACAGGCACCGGGCCTCGTGGGCGGTCGCGGGCGTCGAGCCGCCGCTGCCGCTCATCGAGAATGCCGCTGTCGCCGAAGGCATTCCGCTCCTCAGGGCGCCGACCGAGGGGCAGGACATCGTCGCGGACTATCGCAACGTCGGTCTCACGCTTGGCCGGCACCCGCTCGCCCTGCTGCGCGAACGGCTGGACAGCGAGGGCGTGCGGACCGCGGCAGATCTGTGGGGCCTTCGCAATGGCGATGCCGTGCGCACGGCGGGGCTCGTGATCACGCGCCAGCGTCCGATGACGGCGAGCGGCGTCACTTTCGTCACGCTCGAGGATGAAACCGGCCACATCAACCTGGTCGTCTGGCTGCAGGTGGCGGAGCGGCAGCGGCGCGCCCTGATCGAATCACGGCTGCTCGAGGTCTCAGGCGAACTGCAACGGGAAGGCGAGGTGCTGCACGTGATCGTGCAGAGCATGCGCGACCGGAGCAGGCTTCTCGGTGCCCTCAAGGCGCGCTCGCGGGACTTTCACTGAAGCCGGCCGCGGGCGCGTTTCGTCCCCGGTGTGGCGCGGCGCGACTTGAAGTGCAACCATGCACGCCTGACTCCCGCTTGAGACACGGATGGCAAACCGTGCGCAGACAACGCATCTTGCCGACTGCACTCGCGCTCGCACTCGCTGCCGGGCTCACGTCGTCGCATCCCGAGACGGAAGGCGCCCGCTTCGTCACCGCAACTGGGGTCGATGCCGCCGCCTGCCTCGATCACCACGCACCCTGTCGATCGCTCGCGTATGCCTTGAGCCGGGCCGAGCCAGGCAACAGGGTCCGGGTCGCCGCCGGCCGCTACGACGTGACGGCCATTGCACCGGAAACCTTCCTGTGGGGCGCGATCAAGGCACGGGGTGGATATTCGGCGGCCGACGAGTTCGAGCAGGAGGACGCGGCGGCCAACGTGACGGAGATCACCGGCCTCGATGTGCGATACGAGCAGGTGCTCGCGGGTCGCGGTTTTCGCTGGGTGGAGAACCCGGCCACCGGTCCCGGCTCGAGCGAGCCGTTGCAGGCGGTGGCCATGGCACCGAGCGGCTGCGTCAACGGTTTCGCCGGCCAGTTTCCCTGCCAGGCGGTGGATCTGCTGGCGCAGGTGCCGCTTGCACAGATTTCATCGCGGCCGGTCTCGGCGGCGAATCTCTGGGGCTTCGTCGACCGCAATGACGGTCGCGAATACGCCCTCGTTGGACTGAACAACGGTCTTGGCGTATTCGACGTAACCGATCCCACCTCGCCGCGTGAAGTCGGCGTGGTGCCGGGCAATACATCGGTCTGGCGCGAGGTGAAGGTCTTTCAGGTTTTCGACGCTGCCCTCAATCGCTACCAGGCCTATGCCTACGTAACCACGGAGGCGGCGGGCAGCGGCTTGCAGGTGATCGACCTGTCGCAGCTCCCGAATTCCGTCAGCCTGGCCAACACACTGCACGACACCGGCTCGCAGCACACGCTCTACGTATCGAACGTCGACTACGCGTCCAATACCGCATTGCCTGGCGCGACGCCGCTGCTGTTCGTCGCGGGGTCGAACGTGAACGGCGGTGCATGGCGAGCCTACAGCCTGGCCAATCCCGCGAGTCCTACCCTCGCGGCGACGGCGCCGGCCGGCACCGGCTACATGCACGACTCGACCAGCCTGCGCATCACCGACAACCGCACCACCCAATGCGATCAGGGCCACGACCCCTGCGACGTGCTGGTCGACTTCGACACCGATTCGGTCGATCTCTGGGATGTCACGGAACCGTCACGCCCGGTGCAGCTCTCCCGCACCGCGTACCCGAACGTTCACTACACGCATTCCGGTTGGCCGAACGCCGATCAGCGCTTCATCGTCGTGCATGACGAGCTCGACGAGGTGCGCATTCCCGGACTCAACACCAGCATCTATACGCTGGATATCTCCGACCTGCGTGCGCCGGCCGCGGTGATCAGCTTCCAGGGCCCGGACACCTCCACGGATCACAACGGCTACTCCAAGGGGAGCCTGCACTATGTTTCGCACTATCGCCGCGGGCTCGTCGTTTTCGACGAGTCCGATCCGCGCGATCTCAGGGAAGTCGGTCACTTCGACACTTTCCTGATGGATCCAGCCAACGTCGCCGGCTTCGACGGTGCCTGGGGCGTATATCCTTTCCTGCCGTCGGGCGTGATCCTGATCAGCGATATCGACAATGGGTTGTTCGTTCTGCGGGACAACACCTCGGCCTTGCCGCCTAGCGCGGGTCGGCTCGGCTTCACCGGCACGACCCAACAGGTGTTCGAGCGCGACGGTCAGGTCGTGCTGCGAGTGCGGCGATCCGACGGCACCCAGGGGCCAGTCAGCGTGCAATACGCGACGCAGGACGGCAGTGCCCTCGCCGGCAGTGACTATACGGCGGTGTCAGGCACGCTCAGCTGGGCAGCGGGCGACGTCGCCGATCGGACGATTGCCGTGCCGATTGCGAATGACGGGCAGATGGAGGGCGCCGAGCAGTTCACCGTACAGCTCGCCGGGCCGGCCGGCGGTGCAAGCCTCGGCCCGGCGAATCTCAGTGTCGTGATCGGAAGCGACGTGGTGGTCACGCCTCCCTCGTCCGGCGGCGGAGGCTTCTGGCATCCATTTGCGCTGGCGCTGCTGGCCTTGCGTTGGCGCCGGAGCAGGCGCTGAGGGAACGCGGTTGGCGACGCAGGCTCAGTGCCGGCGGACTTTCTTCTTCTTGTTGTTGTTGCGCGGCTTCGATTCGCCGTCGATGCCGATCTCATAGTCGTCGAAATCCGAGACCTGTTCCGCCGTGCGCTTCTCTTCGATATAGCGCTCGAGACGCCGCCACGCGGGCTCGCCGGCCTTGACGCTGCGGCGGCGCGCTTTGTCGAGGTCGCGCATCAAATGGTCGACGTCGAGATCCTCCGATTCGCCGGTGGTCTCCGGCGCCTCGTCCTCTTCGAAGTCTTCCGATTCCGACTTCTCGCCCATGGCCCCCGTGCTCCGTTGCACGTTTGAACTCGATGGACTCCGAACGCGGCGAACTTATATTGCGAATCGGGGAGCGAGGCAAGAGCCCGGTCGACACTGCGACGCACGTCGCAGTTCGAGGGCGGCTCCCGGGCCCGCTCAGGCGACCAGGTCGTTCAGCTGGAAGATCGGCAGGAGCAGGGCGATGACGATGCCCATCACGAAGAGGCCCATCCCGACGATCAGCGCGGGGCCGAGGAGCCCGAGCAGTGCCGTAATCAGGCTGTCAAGTTCCCGATCCTGGTTGTCGGCCGCCCGCTGCAGCATGGTCTCGAGTTCGCCGCTCGTCTCGCCGCTCGCGATGAGGTGAATGGTCATGGGCGGGAAGAGTTTGCTTGCCGCCAGCGACTTGCCGATCGGCGCACCCTCGCGAATCCTGGCCGCGGCCTCGGTAACGGCCTCGTTCATCGGCACGTTGGTCACGACCTCGCCGGCGATCCGCAGGGCTTCCAGGACCGGTACGGCGCTTGCGGTCAGAATGGCGAGCGTACGGGTGAAGCGCGCCGTGTTCGAACCGCGCACCAGGCGCCCGACCAGCGGGACGCGCAGCAGGAAGCGGTGGAACTTGCGCTTCGGCCCGAGCTGGCGCAGGCGGTAGACGAAGAATGCGGCGACTCCGGCGAGCGCGATCGCGGTGTAGAGGCCGAAGCTGCGCACGTAGTTGCTCACGCCGATCAGTATTTGCGTCGAGATCGGCAGCTCCGCCTTCATCGACGAGAACACCTCCGTGACCATCGGCACGACGTAGCTCAGGAGGAAGGTAACGATCGACACGGCGAAGAACGTGAGCGCGATCGGATAGATGATGGCGCCCGTCACTTTCGAGCGGATCTGCTGGCGGCTCTCGGTGTAGTCGGCGAGCCGCTCGAGCACGATATCGAGGCGGCCGGACTGCTCGCCGGCGGCGACCGTCGCCCGGTAGATTTCCGGAAACACCTTGGGAAAATCGGCGAAGCCGTCGGCGAGCGCATGGCCTTCCATGACCCGGGAGCGCACGCCGATCATGATGCTCTTCACGCGGGCGCGCTCCGATTGTTCGGAGACGGCGAGGAGCGATTCCTCGAGTGGCAGGCCGGAGCGCACGAGCGTCGCGAGCTGACGCGTGAGCAAGGCCAGCTCGGTCGAGGAAATGCCGCCGCCGATGCCGAAGGAGCGGGTACGCGTCGCCTCGGTCTGGGCGACCTCGGCGACCGAGACCGGCAGCAGCTGTTGCTCCCTGAGGAGCGCCCGGACCTGTCTCGCGGTATCGCCCTCGAGGACGCCCTTGCGCTCCTTGCCGCCCGCGTCGACTGCCACGTATTCGAAAGCACCCATGGGTCAGACGCGGCGCTTCAATCTTCGCGGGTGACGCGCAGCAGCTCTTCGAGCGAGGTTTCGCCGCGCAGGGCCTTCGTTCGCCCGTCGTCACGGATGCTGGGCGAGCGTGTGCGCGCGTAGCGCTCGAGGTCCTGTTCACTCGAGCCGTCGTGGATCATGGTGCGCATGGCGTCATCCACGGGGATCAGTTCGTAGATGCCGGTGCGTCCCCGGTAGCCGCCAGTGGCATCCGGTCCCGGGCGGTACAGCTTCGGCGACGCTGCGCCCGCCGGTGTGTTCATGAGGCGCCGTTCGTAGTCGCCCGCCAGGTACTCGACTCGCGATTCGGGATTGAGCACTCGCACCAGGCGCTGGGCGAGGACGCCGATGAGACTCGAGGACAGCAGGAACGGCTCGATGCCCATGTCGCGCAGGCGGGTGACCGCTCCCACGGCCGTGTTCGTGTGCAGCGTCGAAAGCACCAGATGACCGGTGAGGCTCGCCTGCACGGCGATCTGCGCGGTTTCGATGTCACGGATTTCGCCGACCATGACGACGTCCGGATCCTGCCGGAGGATCGCCCGCAGGCCCCTCGCGAAGGTCATTTCGACCTTCGTGTTGACCTGTGTCTGGCCGATGCCGTCGATGTAGTACTCGATCGGATCCTCGACCGTCATGATGTTGCGGGTGTTGTCGTTGATGCACTCGAGCGCCGCGTACAGCGTCGTCGTCTTGCCGGAGCCCGTCGGTCCGGTCACGAGGATGATTCCGTGCGGCTTGTGGATGAGCTCGTTCATCAACTTCTGGGTCGGCTCGTCCATGCCGAGCGATCCGAGGTCAAGACGACCCGCCTGCTTGTCGAGAAGGCGCAGCACGACCCGCTCGCCATGTCCGGCCGGGATCGTCGAGACGCGCACGTCGACCGCCCGGCCCGCGATGCGCAGGCTGATCCGGCCGTCCTGGGGCAGGCGCTTTTCCGCGATATCGAGCTTGGACATGACCTTGATGCGGGACACGACCAGCGGCGCCACCGCGCGGCGCGATTCCATGACCTCGCGTAACACGCCGTCGACGCGGAAGCGGATGACGAGGCGGTTCTCGAAGGGTTCGACGTGGATGTCCGAGGCGTTCTGCTTTACGGCCTCGGTGAGCACCGCATTGATGAGGCGGATGATCGGCGCGTCATCCTCGCTCTCGAGAAGGTCGGAGGGTTCCGGCAGGTCCTGGGCAAGGTGTGCCAGGTCGGTCGACTCCTCGAAACCGTCCGTCATGTGCATGGCGGAGTTCGAGCCCGCTTCGTAGGCGCTGCGCAGGGCGCCGTCGAATTCCGCGTCGGTCACCCGTTGCAGCCTCACCGGCATCCCCACGTAGCGGCGCATCTCGGCAATGCTCTGGGCACTCGCGCCATTGCGGAAAATCGCATCGGCGACGCCGTTCGTCACGTCGCGGACGAGCACGCCATGGCGCTTGGCGAAAGCAAACGAAAGCTTTCGTTGCTTGACCTCGTCCTCGGCAACGGCGCTGTTCATGCCGGCATGCTCCGTCAGTTCGACGGCGGTGTGGTGCCCGAGTTATCGGGCCGCGTCTGGCGCAGAAGCTCCTCGCGAGTCGGCGGCGCGGGCGCCGGGGCGGGAGGAGCTGACTGTGGCGAGGTCGCTTGCGGAACAGGTGCCGGCGGAGAAGTCGCTGCGGGCTGCTGAGGGGTGGCCGCGCCTGCCGGCTGAGTCAGCGGCGCGGCCGGTCGCTCGCTGTCCGGCACCACATGCGGTGTCTGCTTCTGAACGTCCTCGAACGGGGCCAGCAGCGGTTGCTTCTCGCTGGACAGCAACGGCACCTTGCCATTGTCCATTTTCTGCTGCGCATCGCGGATGACGCGGTACTTCGACTCCGTCATGACAGCCGACTGCACGTCGTCGCGCAGGATCGTCGGCCGGATGAACACCATGAGGTTGGTCTTGGCCTTCTTGCCATTCGTCGTCTTGAAGAGCTGCCCGAGGATCGGGATCTTGCCGAGGAACGGAACGCGCGATGTGCCCGACGTGACCTGGTCCGACATCAGGCCGCCGAGCGCGATGATGCCCCCGTCCTGGATGAGTACATTCGTCGTGATCGTGCGCTTGTTGGTGATTGCGGTGAGATCGCCTTCGCCGGTCGTCTGGGCGATGTTGGACGCTTCCTGCTCGATCTTGAGCATCACCGTGTCGCCCTCGTTGTTGATCTGCGGCGTGACCTTCAGGATCAAACCGACCTCTTCGCGCTGAATCGTCTGGAACGGATTGACGGCACCGCCTGCCCCGCCGGTATTGGTGAACGAACCGGTCACGAAGGGCACTTCCTGCGCCACCTTGATCTCCGCCTCCTGGTTGTCCATGGTGACGATGTTCGGGGTCGAGATGATGTTGGTATTCGTGTCCGAGCGCAGCGCGCGCAGGATCGCTGCGAAATTGACGCCGGTGTCCTTCATCCGGCCGACGCCGATCGTCGTGCCGCCGGGCACGGTTGTCACCGTCGACGGATCGTTGATGGCGCGCGCGAGGTCCACGATCGAGACGCCCCCGACGGGCGAGACGAATCCGCCGACGATGTTGTTGCCGTTCGAGCCGTCGATGACCCAGTTCACTCCGATGTCGGCTGCGTGATCGACGGACATGTCCACGATGATCGATTCGATCTGGACCTGCGCGCGGCGGATGTCGAGCTTGTCGATGATCAGCATCAGCGACTTCATGGCCTTGGGCGGGGCCGTGATCACGAGCGCGTTGGTTTCCGGGTCCGCCCACAGCGTGATCGACCGGTCCGCATTGGCGCCTGCGGCCGATTGCGCCGCAGCCCCCTGGCCGGGCGTCGTCTGGGCCACGACCGCACCGATCTGCTCCTTGAGCTTGGTTGCGATCTTCTCCGCATCCGCGTAGCGCATGTACCGCACCTGGGTATCGCCGCCGGCTTCGAGCGGAGTGTCGAGGTGCGCGACCAGAGCACGAAGCCGCAGGCGCTGTGACTTCTCACCGCCGATGAGGATGCTGTTCGTGCGGTCGTCAGCGACCAGCCGGATGCTCGGTCCGCCGCCGCCTTCCGCGGCCGAGGCGGTGAGCGCATTGACGACGCGGACCACTTCGCTCGCCGAGGCGTGCTCGAGCGGGATGATCTCGACCTCTTGGTCGGTGCCCTGGTCGATGCGCCCGATGATCCTGAGGATGCGGCTGACGTTGTTCGCGTGATCCGAGATGATCAGCATGTTCGACTGGGGATAGGCCGCGAGATGTCCCGACTGGGGGATGAGCGGCCTCAGGATCGGCACCAGCTGGGTCGCGCTCACATTCTTGATGGCGACGATCTGCGTGACGATCTCGTCCGAGGTGCCGCTGACCCGGTCCGGCAGGTCGTTGGCCGGCAACTGGCGCGCGTTGGAATCCGGAATGATCTTGTAGACCTTCCCGGACTGCACGGCCACGAATGCGTTGACCTGCAGCACCGCGAGGAACGCTTCGTAGAACTCCTGCGGATTCATCGGCGTCGCGGAGATGAGCGTGACCTGCGCGCGCACGCGCGGGTCGATGATGAAATTCTTGCAGGTCAGCTCGCTGACCGCCTCGACGATCTGCCCGAGATCCGCGTCCTTGTAATTCGGCGTGACCTTGACGTTCTTGTTGTTGCTGCAATCCGCGGCACCCGCCAGTTGGGCGGCTGCGAGGATCAGCGCAAGGGCCGTCGCCGCGGCAGTGCGTGTTTGCAGCAGGTGGCGCAGGAACGGACGGAATTGCGGAAATGGCATGGTTTGCTCTTGCTTCTCGTCGATGGCTAGTCGGAATCGTCGGGCGGCATCTGCGGCACCTGGTTCATCGGGATCATGCCGGAATTGGCGCCACTCGCCGCCTCGAGTTCCTGCACCTGGCTGGCCGCCTGCGACATGTTGAGCGTGAGGTCCTGGGATTTGCCGTTGCGCTCGATGGTGACGTGGACCGTCGGCGAACTCGAGATCGTGTTGAAAATCTCGTTGCTGCGCTGTTTGTCGTCGAGCGGCGTGCCGTTCACCGACGTAACGAGATCTCCCGGCTGCAGGCCGAGCTTGCTGAACTGCGCGCGATTGCGTCCGGGGTAGACCCGAAAGCCACTCATCTGGCCGTTCTTGTAGACCGCCTGGGGCCGCATGAGCTCGCTCACGACACCCGGATCGTTGGCAACCAGGCGCCGGACGTTCTCCGCGAGCACGGCTCCCTGCGGATTGACGGGAGCGACGGGGCGCGGCCCCAGGTCAGCTGCCGGGCGCGGACCGCCGGCCAGGCTCTGGCGCGGTAGCGTCAGCGCCTCGAGCGTTCCGCCGCGATCAAGCAGCACGCGGTCGGGATAAACCGAGTGCAGCGTCACGCCGCCGTTCACCGAATCGCCCACGGAATAGACTTTCGCATTGGTCGCCGACTCGCCGATGATGGCGAGACCCTGCTTCGGGTCATCGCTCGCGATGGTGCCGGCGAGCACCAGGTTCATCGTGGTATTGGGCGCGTTGCTCGCGTCCGCACCGGACTCCGCGGGAGCGGCGATGCCGAACAGGTGGGCGCCGATGATGGACTGAATATCCACTGCAGTGCGCGCCGAGCGCGGCGTGGCGGCATCGCGCGGAGTCGCGATGGAACTCAGTCCGCTCGATCCGAGGAAGCCGAGCACGACGAACGCAAGCTGCGCCGCAAGTGCAATGGCGAGTGCGACCGTGACGATCTGCGGCAGCCGCTCGCCGAGCTTGGCCGCCGACGGCGATGCCGTCAGGTCGCGAAATGCCGCAATCGGAGAGTTCAATGCGTCCCCGGACTATGGATTGATCGCACCGGCCGCGGCGGCCGATGCGCGAATTTCAGGCAATGATACGGGCATGACACAGTTCGCCACAAGCAATTGTTTTGTCTCGCTAAAGTTCGTTCCGCCTTTCGTCAAATCGAGCTCGCGTCGCGAGCCTCGCTCGCCCTTCGGCCGGGGCCGGAGCGTGAAACGGCGCGCGCACCGTTCGGGTCTTGCGGCCGGAAATAATTCTGCCCGTTCGAAAGAATGAGTGACGGCCGAAAACTGTCGGTACGCGGCGACGAGCTGCCCTTGCGGGAGCCGTCAGCGGACCCTATAAAGGGACGTCGGTTGGTGTGTGCCCTGCTTGCAGTCGTCGCCATGGCAGTCAACGGGTTATGAGTGAGCCGGAACGGGTGGAAGGCGAGCGCGGCCTCGTTGTCGAGGAGGCCGAGCCCGAGGTCAGGAAGCCGCCTCTCTATCAAGTGATCCTGCTCAATGACGATTACACTCCCATGGAGTTCGTCGTGGATGTGCTCGAGCGGATCTTCCGCATGGACCGGACTACGGCGACCCGGGTGATGCTCGAGGTGCATACCAAGGGAAAAGGAGTGTGCGGCGTGTTCATTTTCGAGATAGCCGAGACCAAGGTGGCGCAGGTCATGAGCTACGCTCGGCAGCAGCAGCATCCCCTGCTTTGCACGATGGAGGAGGCGTAAAACCCGTGTTGTCGAGCGAACTCGAATTCTGCCTGAACGAAGCCTTTCAGTCGGCGCGCGAGGCGCGCCACGAATTCATGACGGTCGAGCACCTGCTGCTCTCCATCCTCGACACGCCCAAGGTGCGCGAGGTGCTGCGTGCCTGCGGTGCCGACGTCGCCGGCCTCAAGAAGGCGCTCGAGCAATTCATCGCCGAAACGACGCCGCGCCTGCCCGAGGACGACGACCGCGAAGTGACGCCGACGCTCGGCTTCCAGCGTGTCCTGCAGCGCGCCGTGTTTCATGTGCAATCGAGCGGCCGCAAGGAAGTCACGGTCGCGAACGTGCTGGTCGCAATCTTCAGCGAAAAGCAGTCGCACGCGGCGTTCCTGCTGTCGGAGCAGGACGTGGCGCGGCTCGACGTGGTCAATTACATCTCGCACGGCCTGTCGAAAGTCGCCCAGGAGCGCCCGGAGAAGGAAGAGACCCAGGCCGCGGGCGAGGGCGAGCGGGACAGCGAAGGCTCCGCGCTCGAGAAATACGCGACCAACCTCAACAAGCTCGCCCGCGACGGTCGCATCGATCCCCTCATCGGGCGCAAGGTCGAGGTCGAGCGCACCATCGAAATCCTCTGCCGCCGCCGCAAGAACAACCCGCTTTATGTCGGCGAGGCCGGGGTAGGCAAGACCGCCATCGCCGAGGGCCTCGCGCGGATGATCGTCGAGGGCAAGGTGCCCGACGTGCTCTCGGACTGCACCATCTACGCGCTCGACATGGGCTCGCTCATCGCCGGCACCAAGTACCGCGGCGATTTCGAGAAGCGCCTGAAGGGCGTCATCGTCGAGATCAAGAAGAATCCGGGCGCGATCCTCTTCATCGACGAGATCCACACGGTGATCGGCGCCGGCGCCGCTTCGGGCGGCGTCATGGACGCCTCGAACCTCATCAAGCCCGTGCTTGCGAGCGGGGAGTTGCGCTGCATCGGCTCGACCACCTACAACGAATACCGCGGCATCTTCGAGAAGGATCACGCGCTCGCGCGGCGCTTCCAGAAGATCGACATCGTCGAGCCCTCGGTCGCGGAGACGGTGGAGATCCTGTTCGGTCTGAAGTCGCGCTTCGAGGAACATCACGGCATCAAGTACCTGGACGACGCGCTGCGCGCGGCGGCGGAGCTTGCGGACCGCCACATCAACGACCGCCACCTGCCCGACAAGGCGATCGACGTGGTCGATGAGGCGGGCGCGAACTTGAGGCTCCGTCCCGTCAACGAGCGGCCGCCGGCGGTGTCGGTCGAGCAGATCGAGAACGTCGTGGCGCGCATCGCGCGCATTCCGCCGAAGAGCGTGTCGCTCTCGGACAAGGAAGTGCTGCGCAATCTCGAGCGCAACCTCAAGCTCGTGATCTTCGGCCAGGACAAGGCAATCGAATCACTGGGCGCTGCCATCAAGATGGCGCGGTCGGGGCTTGGCGATCAGGCGAGGCCGGTCGGCTCGTTCCTGTTCGCCGGCCCGACGGGCGTCGGCAAGACCGAGGTCACGCGCCAGCTCGCGATCGCCATGGGAGTCGAACTCATCCGTTTCGACATGTCGGAGTACATGGAACGGCACACGGTGTCGCGCCTGATCGGCGCGCCGCCCGGTTACGTCGGTTTCGATCAGGGCGGCCTCATGACCGAGGCGATCGCCAAGCATCCGCATTCGGTGCTGCTGCTCGATGAGATCGAAAAGGCGCATCCCGACGTCTTCAACCTGCTGCTGCAGGTCATGGACCACGGGACGCTCACCGACAACAACGGCCGCAAGGCGGATTTCCGCCACGTCACGATCGTGATGACGACCAACGCCGGCGCGTTCGAGATGAACCGCCCGTCGATCGGCTTCACCGAACAGGATCACTCGAGCGACGGCATGGAGGCGATCCGGCGGCTGTTCTCGCCCGAGTTCCGCAATCGCATCGACGCCATCATCCAGTTCGCGGCGCTCGAACCGGCGACGATCGAGCGCGTGGTCGACAAGCTGCTGGTGGAGGTCGAGGCTCAACTCGAGCAGAAGCGGGTGTCGCTGCACGTCGATGACGTGGCGCGCGCCTGGATCGCCAAGCGCGGCTACGATCCGAAGATGGGGGCCCGGCCGATGGCGCGGCTCATCCAGGACTCGATCAAGCGCCCGCTGGCGGAGGAACTCCTCTTCGGCAGGCTGGTCGACGGGGGCCATGTGCACGTCACGCTGAGCGAGGATGGCGCCGAACTCAAGCTCATCACGCGCACGGCAAGCGAACCGGAACTGATCGGGTAACGGATGGCGCGACAAATCCAGGAAGTGATCCTGATTGAAACGCGCCATCGCCCCGGCCGACTCGCTTCCGCCCTGAACGTCCTCGCCGCCCACCAGATCGCCCTCGAGCATCTGCACGCCCTGCAGCGCGAGAGCGGCTGGACGCGCTGGGAAATCACGATCGAAGTGCTGCCGGAGACCCTCGAGAAGGCCATCACGGCGCTCGCGGCGCTGCCGGACGTGCGCTACGTGGGCAAGTCGGACCGCGTGTTTCAGCGGCATCTCGGCGGCAAGATCGTGGTGCGCCCGGCCATGGCGATCAATTCGCAGCAGATCCTGCGCGACGTCTACACGCCGGGCGTCGCCACGGTCTGCACGGCGATCGAGCATGACCCGGATGTCGCATGGACACACACCATCAAGGGTCGCAGTGTCGCGGTGATCAGCAACGGCACGGCGGTGCTTGGCCTCGGCAACATCGGCCCGCTCGCCTCGCTGCCGGTGATCGAGGGCAAGGCGGCGCTGCTGGCGAGCCTCGTCGATATCGTTGCTTTTCCGCTGGCCCTGCGCGCGCTCGAGGTGGACAAGGCGGTTGCCGCCGTCGAGGCGATCGAGCCGGGCTTCGGCGCCATCCTGCTCGAGGATTTTGCGGCGCCCGCGTGCTTTGCGATCGAAGCCGAGCTGCGCGCAAGACTGCGGATTCCCGTCATGCACGACGATCAGCACGGCACGGCGGTCGTCGTCCTCGGCACGCTCATCCGCATCTGCCGCCGGCTCGGCAAGCCGCTCCGCGAACTGCGTGTCGGCCAGGTTGGCCTGGGCGCGGCCGGCCTTGGAATCTGCCGGCTGCTCGCGCACTACGGCGTGCGCTCGCTTCGCGGCAGCGACATTCGCAGCGAGGCGCTCGACCGGCTGCGCGATCTCGGCGGCGTGCCCGATTCGCTCGAAGGCGTCATGCAGAACTCGGACGCAGTCATGCTGACGACGGGTGTGCCGGGCCTCGTGGCGCCGGAGATGATCCAGCGCGGCCAGATCGTCCTCAGCCTGTCCAATCCGGACCCGGAGATCGATCCGATCGCGGCGCAGGATGCCGGCGCCGTGTTCGCCGCGGACGGCAAGATCATCAACAACGTACTGGGCTTCCCTGGAATCTTTCGTGGCGCCCTCGATGCGCGCGCGCCGGCCATCACGGACGCGATGCTGATAGCCGCGGCCGAAGCGCTGGCCGGTCATTCACCGGATGCCGATGTCGCGCCGAACGCGCTCGACCGTGAAGTACACGCGGCCGTGGCGGCACGCGTCAGGGAAGCAGCGGCGAAGAAGTAGCGGCGGCTATTTGCCGCGATAAGTGATGCGGCCCTTCGTCAGGTCGTACGGCGTCATTTCCACCGTAACCAGGTCACCCGTGAGGATGCGGATGTAGTTCTTGCGCATCTTGCCCGAAATGTGTGCCGTGACGACGTGGCCGTTCTTCAATTTCACGCGAAACGTGGTGTTGGGCAAAGTCTCGACGACTTCGCCTTCCATCTGGAGTGCTTCCTCTTTTGCCATTCAGCCACACCGCGTAACAGGGGCGCGAATTGTGCATAAAGTGCCTTGGGTATGCAATTTGCCCGGCACGCCCGGCGCGCACGGGTGGCGCCGACGCGACAGCTATGCCGGGCGCCACGAGTCCTCGCCGGCCGTCAGCTCCCCGATCCGGCGGATGAATTCAGCGCGCGGCAGCAGGCGGCTTCCGAGGGTCGCGATATGTGCCGACGCGACCTGGCAGTCGATCAGCTCGATTTTCCGGGCATTGCACTCCTCGGCCAGCCGGACCAGCGCCACTTTGGAGGCGTCGGTCGCCCGGCTGAACATCGATTCACCGAAGAACACGCGGCCGAGAGCTACGCCATAGAGACCGCCTGCGAGAACGCCTTCGCGCCAGGTTTCGATCGAATGCGCAAAGCCCCGGGTGTGCAACTCCGCATAGGCTGCGGCCATGTCGGCGGTGATCCACGTCCCGGGTCCGCTGGCGCGTGGTTCGGCACAGGCCGCGACGACCTCGACGAATGCGGTGTCGATGGAGGTACGGTAACCGCGGTTGCGCAGGCTCTTGCGAAGACTGCGCGAGCATCGCAGCTCCTGCGGGATGAGTACGCTGCGCGGATCGGGCGACCACCAAAGGACCGGCTGGCCCTCGTTGTACCAGGGGAAGATGCCGCGCCGGTAGGCCGCGAGCAGGCGTTCGATCGAAAGCCCGCCGCCTGCCGCAAGCAAGCCGTCGGGATCCCTCAGCGCCGAGCTCACCGGCGGGAACCAGGTGAGATCGTGCGTGTCGCTCAACCAGGCAAGCTGCGACATGGAAGCGCGTCAGCCGGCCGGACCGCGCTTGTAGGGCACGTGCTCGCGCACGAGGTCGGCATAGCGCTCGACCTCGGCGCCCTCGCGTTCGAGGTAGTCGGCGATGGCGGCCGCGAAGCGTCGATCGACGATCCAGTGGTTCGAATATACGGTTGCCGGCACGAAGCCGCGCGCCACCTTGTGCTCGCCCTGGGTTCCGGGTTCGAAGTGCTGCAAGCGGTGCTCGATGCAATAGTCGATGCCCTGGTAGTAGCAGGTCTCGAAGTGCAGGCTGTGGTGGTTGCCGCTCGTGCCCCAGTAGCGTCCGTAGAGCGTATCGCCGCCGACCAGGTAGATCGCAAGGCCGACGGCGGCGCCATCGAGGGTGGCGACCTTCAGCATCAGGCACGCGGGCATCGCGCGGGCAAGTTCGAGAAAGAATCCGCGCGTCAGGTAGGGCGCATGGCCGTGACGGGCGAACGTGTCGGCGTACAGCGGGTAAAGGTCGTTCCAGGTCTTCGCATCGAGTTCGGCTCCCGCGACCGTTTCGAAACGGATCCCGGCCTCCTCGACTCGCCGGCGCTCGCGTTTGCTCTTCTTGCGCTTGTCGGCGGTGAAGCTTTCGAGGAATTGATCGAAGCTCGCATAGCCCGCGTTGTGCCAATGGAACTGGCAGTCGCTGCGCTTCATGAAACCGGCGTCCGCCAGCGCGGCATTTTCCTCGGCCGTGGGAAAGAGCACGTGCACGGACGAACAGCTGCGCTCTTCGGCGAGCTGGTGCAGGTGATGCACGAGGGCGCCGCGCACCGCGACGGCATCGAGGCCGCTTGCCGCAAGCATTCGCCGGCCCGTAACCGGTGAGAACGGCACGCCGACGACGAGCTTTGGATAGTACGGGAGCCCCGCTTGCTGGTAGGCGCGCGCCCAGGAGAAATCGAACACGAATTCACCGCGGGAGTGCGACTTCTCGTAACACGGCGCCGCGCCCGCCAATTCTCCCCGCGCGTCCTCGGCGATGACGATCCGCGGTGTCCAGCCGGTGCCGGCTCCGACGCAGTGCTGGTGCTCGAGCGCGGCGAGGAATTCGTGGCGGAGGAAGGGATAGCGCTCGCCTGCCAGCGCATTCCACGCAGCCGCCGGGATCTCATCGATGCTGGCTAGTGTGCGCGTGCGCATGCGGAAAGCGGCGCGGCGTGCCGCTCAATGCTTTTCAGAGTCGATGCGCTCGAGATAGCGATCGGCGTCCAGCGCCGCCATGCAGCCCGTTCCGGCGGAAGTGACGGCCTGCCGGTAAACATGATCCGCCACATCGCCCGCGGCGAAAACGCCCGCAACGCTGGTCGCGGTGGCTTCGCCCTCGGCGCCGGACTTGACGATGATGTAGCCGCCCCGCATGTCGAGCTGGCCTTCGAAGAGCTGCGTGTTCGGCGTGTGGCCGACGGCGATGAACACTCCGTGGACATCGAAACTGCGCTTGCCGCGCGCGGGGCCGGCCTCGGCTGTCGGCGCGATGCGCAGTGCCGTCACGCCGTTGTCGTCGCCGAGGATCTCATCGACCGTGTGATTCCATTCGATGGCCATCTTGCCTTCCTGCACCTTCTCCATCAGCCGGTCCTGCAGGATCTTCTCCGCCCGCAGCTTGTCGCGCCGGTGCACGAGCGTCACGTGCGTGGCGATATTCGAAAGGTAGAGCGCCTCCTCGACGGCCGTATTGCCGCCGCCGATGACGGCGACCCGCTGTCCCTTGTAGAAAAAGCCGTCGCAGGTGGCGCAGGCCGATACGCCCTTGCCCTTGAAGGCCTCTTCGGAGGGCAGGCCGAGATAGCGTGCCGATGCCCCGGTCGCGATCACCAGTGCGTCGCAAGTGTACTCGCCGGCGTCGCCTCGCAGATGGATCGGACGGCGCTTCAGATCGACCGCACTGATGTGATCGAAAACGATGTCGGTCGCGAAGCGTTCGGCATGCTTGCGCATGCGCTCCATCAATGCGGGGCCCTGCAGGCCGTGCACATCGCCCGGCCAGTTGTCGACATCGGTGGTCGTCATGAGCTGGCCGCCTTGCTCGAGGCCGGTAATGAGCAGCGGCTTGCGGTTCGCGCGCGCGGCGTACACGGCCGCGGTATAACCCGCCGGACCCGATCCGAGGATGATCAACCGGCTGTGCCTGATTTTGCTCATGTATACTCGCTCTGTCGCAATGGACGGGAGCCTTGAATTCCCGTCGTCCGTCCTGTCAGCCGATGTGTGCGCCGCGTGATGCGACTACAAGGGGGCGGTCATGGTAAGTAATTCCTGTCGGGCTGACCACGTTGGGCGATACGCGCAGCGGCCCCGCGAAATTCGAGCGGCATGGCGCTGACAGCCCGTTTCACGCGTTGTAGAATCAATGCCTTGTAAGGCAAAGCTCCAGCGAAGGTTGATGCGGTGAACGAAGTCGCCGAAATGCGCAAGCGTGATGCGCCGATGCCGCCCTGGTTGGTGCGCGCGATGCGCGACGCGGCCTTCTGGATGGCGCTCGTCGTCGCGGTGATGTTCCTGCTCGCGCTCCTGAGCTACAGCCCGCACGACGCCGGATTTTCCTCGACCGGCAGCGACACATTCACTGACAACTGGATCGGTCGGGTGGGTGCCTGGATCGCAGATCTTTTCCTGCTCGTGTTCGGGCGGCCCGCCTATCTCTTCCCGCTCATGATCGGCCTCGGCGGCTGGTTCGTTTTCCGCTCGAAGAAATTGCCGGAGGCGCGGCGGCGGGCAACCGTCATCTGGCAGTTGGTGGGTTTCGTCGGCACGGTGGTGGCGAGTTGCGGCCTCGCCGCTCTGCATTGGAGTGGAGCCGGTTATCCGAGCGGGGCGGGTGGCGTCCTCGGCGCACTCGTCGGCGAAGGCTTCGCGGCCAACCTGAGTTTCCTCGGAGCCACGCTCCTGCTGCTCGGCCTCTGGCTCGCCGGCACGTCGCTTTTCGTGGGCGTGTCCTGGCTCGAGGTGATGGACTCCATCGGCCGCTCCGGTATTCGCGCCTGGCAATACCTGCGTCAGCGCATGGCCGCCTCGCGCAACAAGGCCGAGGGCCGCGAGCGCAAGGAAGCCCGCGCCGAAGTGGTCCGCGAGGAGCAACGCAAGGCCGCGACGCGCAACCCGCCGCGCATCGAACCGGTCGTCTCGACGCTCGAGAAGAGTGAGCGCGTCGAGAAAGAAAAGCAGGTGTCGTTGTTCCAGGCGCCGCCCGCCACCGAGCTGCCGGCCTTGTCGCTGCTCGATGATCCGCCGCCGCACGAGCCGAGCTATTCGACCGACGCGCTCGAGGCCATGTCCCGGCTGGTCGAGCTGAAGCTCCGCGACTTCGGCGTCGAGGTCGAAGTGGTCGCCGTGCATCCGGGGCCCGTGGTCACCCGATTCGAGCTGCGCCCGGCGCCGGGCGTGAAGGTCAGCCAGATCTCGAATCTCGCGAAGGACCTTGCGCGTGCGCTGTCCGCCATCAGCGTTCGCGTGGTCGAGGTGATCCCCGGAAAATCGGTCGTGGGGCTCGAGATTCCGAACGAGAAGCGCGAACTCGTGACGCTGGGCGAGATCATCAAGTCCAAAGCCTACGATGAAATCGCGACACCCCTGGCGCTTGCGCTCGGCAAGGACATCGGCGGCAACCCGGCGGTGGCCGATCTCACGCGAATGCCCCACCTGCTGATCGCCGGCACCACGGGCTCGGGCAAATCCGTGGCCATCAATGCGATGGTGCTGTCGCTCCTGTACAAGTCGTCCGCCGAGCACGTCCGAATGATCATGGTGGACCCGAAGATGCTGGAGCTCTCCGTCTACGAGGGCATCCCGCATCTGCTGTCGCCGGTCGTCACGGACATGAAGCAGGCGGCGAACGCCTTGCGCTGGTCGGTCGCGGAGATGGAGCGCCGCTACCAGCTGATGGCGGCCATCGGTGTTCGCAACCTCGCGGGCCTGAATCGCAAGCTCAAGGACGCGATCGATGCCGGCAAGCCCCTCAAGGACCCGCTGGTAGCCGCGGCCATCGCGCAGGATGCGGGCGCCTCCCTGGACGACGTGCCGGACTTGAAGCCGGTGCCGCACATCGTCGTCGTCATCGACGAACTCGCGGACCTCATGCTGATCGTCGGCAAGAAGGTCGAAGAGCTCATCACCCGGCTCGCGCAGAAGGCGCGAGCGTCCGGCATTCATCTCATCCTCGCGACCCAGCGGCCGTCGGTCGACGTGATCACGGGCCTCATCAAGGCGAACATTCCCTCGCGTATTGCCTTCCAGGTATCGGCGAAGGTCGATTCGCGCACGATCCTCGATCAGAGCGGTGCCGAGGCCTTGCTCAGCCACGGCGACATGCTCTACATGGCCGCCGGCACATCGGTGCCGACGAGAATTCACGGCGCATTCGTTTCCGACCAGGAAGTGCATCGGGTCGTGAACAGCCTCAGGGTGGGTCCACCGCCGATCTACGTCGACGAAATCCTGGAAGGACCGAGGGGGATCATTCCCGGCCTCGACCCGGAAGAGGGCGAGGAGTCGGCGATCGAAGCCGACGCCGAGCAGGACCCGCTCTACGACGAGGCGGTGCGCATCGTCGTCGAGTCCCGCAAGGCCTCGATATCGGGCGTGCAGCGGCGGCTCAAGATCGGCTATAACCGCGCGGCACGCCTCGTCGAAGCGATGGAAGCCGCCGGGCTCGTCGGCCAGTTGCAGACGAACGGGTCGCGCGAAGTGCTTGCGCCGCCGCCCGACGCCTGACCGGGATGCGCCCCCGTCATCGCCTCATGGTGCTGGCGCTTGTCGCATGCGCGGCGACGCTTGTATCGGCGACCGACGACGCGGCGGCAGGGCGGCGCGTCGACCGGATCGTCGGCGCCATGCAGAGCCTGCGCAGCCAGTTCGAGCAGACGCTTGCGGGCGCGCACGGCGAAGTACTCGAACGCGCAAGCGGCGTGCTCTATCTCGCCAAGCCGAACCGCTTTCGCTGGGACTACGCGACCGGCGTGCATCAGCTCATCGTTTCCGACGGGGAGCGCGTGTGGCTCTACGACCAGGAGCTCGAGCAGGTCACCGTGCGTGCGCTCGGCCAGTCGCTTTCCGCGACGCCAGCGGGACTGCTGGCCGGCACCGGGCACGTATCGGCAAGCTTTCGTGTGGCGAGCCTCGGGCGCTACGACGGCCTCGACTGGGTGCGGTTGCTGCCGAAAACCGGCGACACGGATTTTCGCGAGATCCGGCTCGGGCTCGAGGGCGAGCAGCTCGTCAGGATGACCCTGAAGGACAAGCTCGGTCAGAGCACCGAGCTCAGGTTCACGGACATCGAAGCCAATCCCGTGCTCGATGCGGGCCTCTTCCGGTTCACGCCGCCGCCGGGCGTCGACGTCATCGGCAAGCCGGGCCCGTAGGAAACGCCGCCCGATGGCGAAAGCGGCCGTCGCCCCGACTGATTTTCGTCCGCTCGCGGATCGCATGCGGCCGCGGTCGCTGGCGGAATTCGCCGGCCAGCGTCACCTGCTCGAGGCCGGCAAGCCGCTGCGGCGTGCGGTCGACACCGGCGCCTTGCACTCGATGATCCTGTGGGGCCCGCCCGGCAGCGGCAAGACGACGCTCGCACGCCTGTTCGCCGCCAATTGCAACGCCGATTTCATCGGGCTGTCTGCGGTGCTCGCGGGCGTCAAGGACATCCGCGAGGCGGTGGAGCGGGCGCGTGCCACGCGCAGCCAGTTTCAGCGGGCGACGGTGCTCTTTCTCGACGAAGTGCACCGCTTCAACAAGGCCCAGCAGGACGCGTTCCTGCCGTTCGTCGAGGACGGCACGCTCATTTTCATCGGCGCGACCACGGAGAATCCCTCGTTCGAGGTCAACAATGCGTTGCTGTCGCGCGCGCGCGTGTATGTTTTGAAGGCGCTCGGCGCCGAGGATATCGCACAGGTTCTCAAACAGGCCTGCAGCGACGCCGAGCGTGGCCTTGGCCGCATGCACCTGGTCGCCGACGAGGATGCGCTCGAGGCCCTGGCGTTCGCCGCGGACGGTGATGCCCGCCGGGCGCTGAATCTTCTCGAGATCGCCGCAGATCTCGCCGCCGCTAGCGCGGACCCACCGCAGCTCACGGCGGCAATCGCGAACGAAGTGGCCGCTGGCGGGTATCGCCGATTCGACAAGCGCGGCGATCTTTTCTATGACCAGATATCCGCCTTGCACAAGGCGGTGCGCGGCACGGACCCCGATGCCGCGCTCTACTGGTACTGCCGGATGATCGACGGCGGATGCGATCCCCTCTATGTCGCGAGACGCATCGTGCGCATGGCATCCGAGGACATCGGCAATGCGGATCCGCGGGCGCTCGAGCTCGCGCTTTGCGCCTGGGATGCCTACGAGCGTCTCGGCACACCGGAGGGTGAGCTCATGATCGCGCAGGCCGTGATCTACATGGCCTGCGCTCCGAAGAGCAATGCCGTCTACAAGGCGTATGGCGCCGCCATGGCGGACGCGAAGGACTCGGGAACGCTCGAGGTGCCCCTGCACATACGCAATGCGCCGACGCGCCTGATGAAGGAGCTCGGTCATGGCGCAAACTACCGCTATGCGCACGACGAGCCCGATGCCTACGCCGCCGGCGAGAACTATTTTCCCGATGAGCTGCGCGGGCGCTCGTATTATCATCCGGTGCCCCGCGGCCTTGAACTTCGCATCGGTGAAGCGCTGGCGCGGCTCAAGACAAGCCTCGCGGACAAGGACAAGAAATAGCCGTGCTCGATCCGAGACAGCTTCGAACGGAGACTGAGACGATCGCCGCGAATCTCGCGCGGCGCGGATTTCAGCTGGACGTCGGCGCGCTGAAGGCGCTGGAAGAGAAGCGCAAGACTGCGCAGCTCGAGGTGGACCGCTTGCGCAATGAACGCAACGCCCAGGCCCGGGCCGTCGGCAAAGCGAAGGCGGGCGGGGAGGACATAGCACCGCTCCTAAAGGCCGGCGAGACGATGGGCGCGGATCTCGCGGCGCGCGAACAGGATCTCGAGACCGCCCAGGCGGCCATCGAACGCCTGCAGCTCGATATCCCGAATCTCCTGCACGAAAGCGTGCCGACGGGACATGACGAAGCGGCGAACGTCGAGGTGCGCCGCTGGGGCGAGCCGCCGAAGTTCGACTTCGAGCCGCTCGACCACGTCGCGATCGGCGAGGGCCTTGGCCAGCTCGACTTCGAGGCGGCGGGCCGCATTTCCGGCGCGCGCTTCGTCGTGATGAGCGACGCCATCGCGCGCCTGCACCGCGCACTCGCGCAGTTCATGCTCGACGTGCATACGCGCGAACATGGCTATCGCGAGGTCAATCCTCCGTTTCTGGTCCTCGCCCGCAGCCTTCAGGGAACCGGCCAGTTGCCGAAGATGGAGCAGGATCTGTTTGGCGTCCGCGGCGAAGCCGGGCTCTTTCTGATTCCGACCGCGGAAGTACCCGTGACGAATCTCGTCCGCGACCAGATACTCGGCGCGGACCGATTGCCGCTGCGCTTCGTCGCGCACACGCCGTGCTTTCGTTCGGAAGCGGGCTCCTACGGCAAGGACACGCGCGGCATGATCCGCCAGCACCAGTTCGAGAAGGTCGAGCTCGTGCACATCGTGCGGCCCGATGAGTCCTACGCGGAGCTCGAGCTACTGACGAAGAACGCCGAAGAAATCCTGCGCCGGCTCGGCATCGCCCACCGGACTGTCGCCCTGTGCGCCGGCGACATCGGCTTTGCGAGCGCCAAGACCTATGACCTCGAGGTCTGGCTGCCCGGCCAGCAGCGTTTTCGCGAGATTGCATCCTGCAGCAACTGCGAAAGTTTTCAGGCGCGCCGCATGCAGGCGCGGTGGCGCAATCCGGCCAGCGGCAAGCCGGAGCTCGTACATACCCTCAATGGATCGGGGGTGGCCGTCGGGCGGGCACTGGTCGCAGTGCTCGAAAATTTTCAGCGCAAGGACGGCAGCATTGCCATCCCCGAAGTGCTGCGATCGTATATGGGCGGCGCCGCCGAGCTCAGACGCTGAACCCGGGCGGCGCCGCGCAGCGCGAGTCTAGTTGCGCGATGAGGACATCAGGCGCAGCACGTACCAGAACATGAGCGCGATCGACGCGAAGAGCTGCATCGAGGCCGCGACATAACGCTCTTGCGGATAGTGATGCAGGATGTTGGAGGTGTCATAGAGCACCGCGGCGCCCGCAAAGCCGATCATGAGCACGGAGAACCACGTGCCGAGCTGCATGCCGAAAATGACGGCGGCCACGATCGCGACCAGCGCCAGCACGCCGCCCCACATCAAAAGGCCGCGCAGGAACGAGAAATCCTTGCGTGTGATGTGCGCGACTCCCATCAGCCCGACACAGCCGAGGAGCGTCACGACGGCGGCGCTTTGAATGACGCCGGGCGCCTTGTATTCGGCGACGTAGAGCAGCGGCACGAAGATGATCGCTTCGACGATGACGTAGCCGACCAGCGCAAGATATTGAGCCGGGAGCGACTGGACGGTGCCGGCGGTCCGACTTGCAAGCCAGCCGACCAGCATGAAGCCGCCGAGGACCAGCAGCCAGTTCTGGATCATCGTGATGGCGATGCGTTCGGCGACGCCCGTCTGGAAGAGGATCACTTCCGTGAGCGCGAACAGCGCAATCGCCATTGCGACGTGAAAATAGGTACGCCAGATGAACTGGCCGCGGGTCTGCTCGTCGAGCTCCGCGACCGGAATGCCAACCATCGTCGTATCCATGAATCGGTCTCCTCGCTGGGATCTGGCCTGAGTCTAACATCGGCGCTGGCCGGCTGGTGAACCGGTCGGGTGGACGAACTGTTTGGGGTTGTGAGGCCGGTTTCAAGTGCCCGCCGCGCCTCGACTATTCCACGTTGGCGTGGCAATGCGATTAGACTTTGTCGCCACGGAGAGGTGGCAGAGCGGTTGAATGCACCGGTCTTGAAAACCGGCAGGGCTTCACGGCCCTCGTGAGTTCGAATCTCACCCTCTCCGCCAGACTGGTATTCAATCGAGTGCGTGCCTGTCCGGCGGGCCCCGCTGATTTCGTATGAAGGTCAGTGGAAGACACGAATCGCACCCTGAAACGCCTGCCCGCGCCGCATCGACGGCTGCATCCGTTCGTGCCCATTGCTGCGGTCGGGCTACTGGTGTCGATTGCGAGCAGCGTTCGCGCTGACGCTTACCTGCCGCCGATCGGCGGGCAGGGCGGCAGCCAGTTCGTTGCCCCGTGCCCGGAGGGGCAAAACGTCACCGGCTTCGAGCTCAGGACGGGCGATGACGTCGACGCAATCCGGCCGGTTTGCGTGGCTTCCTACGGACCGGCCGAGATCACCGCGCCGACCATGACCACTGACTCGGGCGTGGTCGAAGGACCGCGGACTCCTCCGATCAGCCTGCAGAACCTGTGGTTCGCGGCACAAATATCTTGACGAGCTGAAGGAGGTCGACGAGCGGCTCGCGAGCGTCGTTGAGATGCGTTATTTCGCGGCGCTCGAGACGACTGAAATCGCCGAATGTCTGGGAATTACCGACCGCACGGTCCGGCGCGATCTGGAAAAAGCGCGCTTGCTGCTGATCGACGAACTTGACTGAGGCTCGCGCTGTTCGCGCAACCAGGGTGGCTGGCCGGGCGGTCCCTGATCCAAGCGCGTACGATAGGCGCGCGAATCGAATGAGGCGGGGGGTCGCAGCCATGGCATCGATTGGGACGGCCCGCAAGGCCGGTGCGGTACGCGGGCGGCTGATCGATGCCGCCTATGACCTGTTCGCCGAACATGGCGTGAACCAGGTCGGTATCGACACCATCCTCGCGCAGTCCGGCTGCGCCAAGGCAAGCCTCTACAACAACTTCAATTCCAAGGTGGAGCTGGCGGTTGCGTTTCTCGATCGACGGGAAGCGGTATGGACCCGCGGCTGGCTGGAGCACGAAGTCCATCGGCTCGCGCGTACGCCGAAGGGACGGCTGCTCGCGATCTTCGACGTCTTCCATGCCTGGTTCCAGCGGCGGGATTTCGAGGGCTGCTCGTTCATCAACGTGATGCTCGAATCGGACGCCGGCAGCCCGGTGCGTCAGGCCGCGGCCATCCATCTCGGCAGAATCCGCGCAATCCTGCGCGAGCTCGCCGAGGGGGCGCGACTCGCGGATTCGGAACGCTTTGCGCAGACCTGGCACATGCTGATGAAGGGTTGCATCGTTTCCGCCTGTGAAGGCAATCGCAATGCCGCGCGGCAAGCCAAGCGGGCCGCCCGCTATGTCCTCGAAGCGTGGCCGCAGCGCCGCGTGCGCCCGACCCGCTAGGCTGCCGCCCGCCCGTTCAAGTACGGGTTCCCCCAGCCGATAGATGCCTGGTACGAATCGGCGCGCCGCACGGCCGCCGGTCCGGCATGACTCGGCGGCGGCGAATCCACACCGTGAAACGACTACTCGGGCACTTCGACCGTCCTCTCCTGAATGGCTTGCTGGCGGGCCTGGTCATCCTCGGCATTTCGTCACTCGGCCTTTTCTATCTCTGGCGCTCGGCGCGCGATGCCCAGCTCGATGCCGTACGTACCGAGCTCACGCAGCTCGCGCGGGTGGCCGCCGCAGAAATCGACGGCGACCTGCATCGCCGCATTCGCTCGCCAGCGCAGGCGGGCAGTCCCGACCACCTCGCCGCTCTCGCCCCACTGGTGAAATTCCACAAGGCGACGACCGACGTCATCTACGTCTATACGGCGATCCGTGTCGGCAGCCAGATCTACTTCGTACTGGGGACGGACTATCTCTATCGGGTTGCCGGTGACGATCTGCCGGCGGATCCGGTCATGAAGCCGTACAGCACGCCGGATCCGGCGCTGCAGCGGGCGCTCGAGCGGCACGAGCCAGCCGTGAACAGTGAGCCCGTGCACGAAGCCCAGCGCAGCTACCTGAGCGCTTACGCGCCGTTCTACGACGGCCAGGGCCAGTTTGTCGGCGTGCTCGGCATCGACATGTGGGTCAAGGATTTCGACGCGCGCATCGCCGTCATCCGGCGCGCGGGGCTCGGCGCATTTGCCGCGGTTGCGCTGCTGTCGGTGCTCGCTGGCTTTGTCGTGACCCGGCTCAGCCGGACAGCGCAGCGGGCGCGCCGGCGCGACCGCGCCGTGCAGGCACGGCTGGCGGACGCCAAGGCACAAGCGGAAATACAGGCCCGGCGTGCGGAATCGGCGTCGAAGGCGAAGACCGAATTCCTCGCGATGATGAGCCACGAAATCCGCACTCCCATGAACGGCGTGCTCGGGTTCGTGAACCTGCTGCTCGATACGCGTCTCGACGCCGAGCAACGCGAATTCGCCGAGACCATCCAGCGCTCAGGCGATGCCTTGCTTGCGGTCATCAACGACGTCCTCGACTACTCGAAGATCGAGGCGGGCCGCATGAGTATCGAGCAGGTGGACTTCGACCTGCACGCGGTCTGCGCCGACGTTGAAGCCATCATGCAGCCTGCGGCCATCGAACGCGTGCTCGCGCTGACGCTCGATTTTGCAGCGGACGTACCGCGTTGCGTGCGGGGCGACCCGGCGCGCGTGCGCCAGGTGTTGCTGAATCTCGCCAGCAATGCCGTGAAATTCACGGAGCACGGATCGGTACGCATCGGCGTCGCCCGGGGCGACGCAGCGCACGTGCGGATCAGCGTGAGCGACACGGGCATCGGCATACGGCCCGAGCAGCTCGAAAAGCTCTTTCGCCGCTTCAGCCAGGCCGATTCTTCGACCACGCGGCGCTATGGAGGCACGGGGCTCGGCCTTGCGATCAGCAAGCACCTGGTGGAATTGATGGGCGGCGAGATTGGCGTAACCAGCGATCCCGGCCACGGCTCGACCTTCTGGTTCGCAATTCCCGCACCGGCAGCAACCCTGTCGGCGCCAGCGCCGTCTTCGACAGCCGCGCCGGCGCAAGGCGCCGGCCGCGGCCGCTTGTTGCTGGTCGAGGACAACGCGGTCAACCAGCGCGTCGCAACCCATGTTCTGGGCAAGATGGGTTATGCAGTCGAGGTCGCGCAGCACGGCCGCGAGGCGATCGAGCGGCTGTGCCGCGAGCGCTATGACCTGGTGCTCATGGACTGCCAGATGCCGGAGATGGACGGCTTCGAGGCGACCCGCATGATCCGCGATCCCGCGTCCGCCGTGCTCGATCACGCCGTACCGGTCGTTGCCATGACGGCGAACGCGTTCGAAGAGGATCGCGAGCGCTGTCTCGCCGCGGGCATGAATGATTTCCTGGCAAAGCCCGTCGATCGGCGGATGCTGGCCGACATGCTCTCCCAATGGCTGCAGCCGGCCGGGAGCCGTGCGGTCCAGGCGGTTCCGCCGGCCGAACGACAGTCGGGCTGAGGTATATTCGGCACCCCTGCAGTGTCATTGACGGCCTTCGATGGCGACCAGCCCGGAACAAACGCCCCCACGCAAGATGCTGTCGGCCCTGCGGCGCCGGCCGCTGCTGACACCGGTGTGGCTTACGCTGCTGCTCGGCATCGTCCTCGTGGCCGCCGGCGCCTGGCTGTGGTCATCGCAGACGACGACCACGATCATTGTCGTGCGGCACGCGGAGAAGGAGCTCGGCAGCATCGACGATCCGCCGCTGAGTACCGCGGGCGAGCAGCGCGCGGCGGCCCTCGGCCGGATGTTCGGGGAGAAATCGACGGCGGGGCAGGTCGATGCCATCTTTGCCTCGGACACGCGTCGCGGCCAGCGGACCGCGGCCCCGCTCGCTTTGCGACTTGGCATCTCCGTGCAGGTGTATCCGGGCCGTGAAGTGCAGCCGCTGCTCGACAAGATCGACAGTCAGTACCGAGGTCGTCGGATCCTGGTTGTCGGCCACAGCAACACCGTGCCCGATCTCGTGCGCCGGCTGGCGCCGCGGGCGAATGTGCCGCCCATGGGGGAGGACGACTACGACACGATGTATGTCGTGACGGTACCGAGCCTGGGGCCGCCGGCCGTCCTGCGCGTCAAGTATTAGCGGCGGCGACTCTTATCTATAGGCGAATGGCCTGCGTCGCCGGCGTTCGATGTCTGCCGACATAAATATCAATGGCTTAGATAGAGTATCTAAGGTCGATTAGCAGGCTTGCGGAAGTCCACCTCGAGGACCTGGTAGCCGCTGTCCACCATGCCGAGTCGCGTGTAGGTCGCTTGCGCTGAGCGGTTGTGGGCTTCCATGTAGAGCCGGATGCCGCAAACCCGCGGCGTCGCCCGGGCCAGACCTTCGAGATGCCGGAAAAGCAGGCTGAAAATGCCGCGTCGACGCGCATCCTGGCGGACGTACACCGACTGGATCCACCAGAAGTCGCCGTTCCGCCAGTCGCTCCATTCGGTCGTGTACATCAATTGCCCGAGCGGCTGGCCGGATTCCTCGGCGATGAAGTACCGTCCCTTCGCGGGATCCTCGAGCAGGGCGCGTACACCCGGCACCAGGAACCGGCGATCGAGCTCACGCTGCTCGGTCTCGGCGGCGATCCGCGCGTTGGAATCGACAATGAATTCAAGGTCGCCGAGCGTGGCGGCGCGGACCTCAGGCATACGGGCTCTCGGCGCGACGGCGAAATTGCCGCTTCCGGGACCATACTCTACAATCCCGCGCCTTCTGAAAAGTGGGGCAGTAGCTCAGCTGGGAGAGCGCCGCGTTCGCAATGCGGAGGTCGAGGGTTCGATCCCCTTCTGCTCCACCACTTCCACGGATACATTGTGCCCCGGCTCGCCCCCGTAGCTCAGTGGATAGAGCGACCGCCTCCTAAGCGGTAGGTCGTCGGTTCAACTCCGGCCGGGGGCGCCAACGATGCGCGGTCCATTCCGGTCACATGGGTAACGGTTTATACCGGAGACATGGGTAACACTTTAGCCTGGAACGGATTGGGGGCGCATTCGACGCGCGTGAATTGGTCATCG
>Ga0137410_10000134_pt1 | contig 51274 bp, 51 predicted proteins | sample CZODoug1_16funga_FD_108878 | JGI IMG/M metagenome (GOLD analysis project Ga0137410, IMG submission 108878) | Vadose zone soil fungal communities from Angelo Coast Range Reserve, California, USA - CZODoug1_16fungal (Illumina Assembly) | ecosystem: Environmental > Terrestrial > Soil > Vadose zone... | reverse complement strand
GACGTACAGTTATTCGGGGAAGGATTTTGTGGCGCGACGGGAAGCGAAATAGGCCCACAGAATGATCAAACTTGTTTATTGCATCACTAAGAAGGCAGGCCTGACGGACGAAGAGTTCTTTCATTACTGGGAAGATGTCCACGGTCCGATGGGCGCTCGGATTCCTCGACTCCGCAAGTTGGTACAGAGTCGGCGTCTGACCGTGCCCGGAGACAGGGGCCGACCCGATTACGATGGGATGGCGGAACTCTGGTTCGATAACGTGGAGGCTTTGCTGGCGGCTCGTGAATCGCCGGAATGGAAAACTTCAACTGAGGACGAAGAAAATTTCATTGACCACAGCAAGGTTGCCTACTTCGTCTCAGAGGAGCGCGTGATCTTTGGACGAACTGAAGGAGTATGACGAAGAGTTCGGGGAGAACTCCGTACTGTTGTGTTGGATAGGTAGAAAATGTCTCTTAGGGTATGGAGCAAACCTCAGCGGCTGAAGCCGGGGATTCTGAGGCATTTACGGCACGACTGAAGTCGTGCCCTCCCGAAACCCGCCGAAACGCCGACTCCGCATATTTCAGATAAACATTTCGTCCTGCGGAACGCCCATGCCGTTGCGGGGCTGGCGGCGTTTCTGGCCGAAGAAGACCTCGAATCCGGTGCTGATGGCACTCATCAGGCCGGAGACCTGACGCAGGGGCGAGAGCACGGTTTTGTGGACTACTTCGGTTGTGTCTTCGACTTTGTCCATGGTGCGGTTGAGGAGTTCATCCGCGCGGATTACCTGGAGACGGGTGCGGTCGAGGATATCGCTGAGCGTGCTATCGAGGCGTCCCAACTGCACGCGCAGAATGGTGGTCGAGTCGGCCGCGTTGCTGGCTAAGGTTTCGATTTTCGGACGCAGTTCGATCAACATGCTCTGCGCAGTTTCCAGTGTCGGCAGAGTCTTGCTGGTCACTTCGGTGGCGAGCGCTTCCATGCGGGCGGCGCTCTTGCGGACCGCGAGATAGAGGGCGACTAAAATTCCGGCCTGAATCACGACTGCAAAAGCGGTCAGCGCGATAAACAGTCTGAGCAGATTGTCATCCATGGCACTCCCACTGGACTGCTATTTTTGTTAGACACCGCTGGGCGGTTCAGCGCCCGCGGCCGTTTTCTCGCGATACGCCTGACGGCTTGCATCATAGGCTGCACGGAGTTGTTCCTTCTGCTGATTGACCGCGTCGCGGCCACGATCCATCCAATCTTCCGCCTGTTCCCGCGCCTTGCGGGCGCGCTGGCGAACCTGCTCGCCTCCTTCTTGAGCTTTCGAGAGAAGGACTTCGCGCGTCTCATCTCCGGAGCGCGGCGCGTAGAGTACTCCTACAACCGCACCAATGCCCAGACCCGCCAGGAACCACACAAAACTGTTGCCGTCACGATCCGACATATCTTCCTCCTCATTAGTTTCCCATTGCTTCGATGGTAGCACCGGGATATGTGAAAGACAATTTGACGTGTATTCAGCGACAGAGTTTGCCTCTATCGGGGCGGTGGAAATCGCACGGCCAGTACCGCAATCGCTGGATGCGTTCCGTGCCAATTTGGAATTCGATCGTTTAGTTATCACAATTATTTGTAAGCGACATCACAGACCGGATCGGCGATTTGAGTCTATTTTCGGACTCTGGGAGCATTCCAATGGCAGAACCCCATTCGCTCACGGACGCTACCCCCGATCTGGGTGAATCGCCCACTTTTGCCGACCAGGAGGTCCTGGAGCGCGCGATCGTCAAACTGGCGCTGCTGGGCCAACAAGTGGGAGTTAGCGTCGACCAGATGATTGCGCTTCTCGAATCGGGGTTGAGTGTGGTCGAGTTGGTAGAGTACATGGCAGCCCGGAACAGGCAGTGCCGCTGCGACTGACGCGGCCAGGAGCGGTTGCACCGGAATTCGATATTCTGGCCCGGGCCGTGGGGCGTTTTCGACCCCTCAAAATAATTCCTCCGCAAAGCATTTGCTTAGTAGCGCGTCATTCGCTAGCCTGATCGGATGCAATTTCTACGTCGCGCCTTCTTTCAGACCCTTACACGGTGGACCTGCTCCAAACATGGATCTGGACCCACCCTTGAATTGGCGGTTCATTCCAGCCGTGTAGCCCGGCGGTTTCGCGGAGTTTTCCTGCACGCTGCGGTGTTGGTTGGCTCGGCTGCGGTACTCTGCGCCCAACAGCCGGTGCCGAGCCAGCCTCCTCCGGACGCTCCTTCCGCCACTCGGAAGCCCCCTTCGGGGATGTTTTACACCATCAACCGGAAGTCGCTCTTCTTTCCTGACATTGCCACCAGCGAAGAACGGCTTTCGACGGGCGATAAGTTCAAACTGTTTGTGGACAACAGTGCCTCGTTGTCGGCTTTAGTCGGCGCCGCGTTCTCCGCGGGAATCGGGCAGGCGACGACCTACCCTCACGGCTATCGAGAGGGAGCAGAGGGTTATGGCAAGCGCTTCGGAGCGGAGATGGCGCGCAATGCCTCGAGCGAGTTTTTCGGAACTTTCATGCTGGCCTCGATGCTGCGCGAGGATCCGCGCTTTTTTCCCCAGGCCGATCCGACTCTGGGCGGCAGCATCAAGTACGCCGTGACCCGGGTATTCGTTACCCGCAACGACGATGGCAAAGATGTCGCGAACTGGTCGGGTCTGCTCGGTCCGGCGATGGCGGAAGGCCTGGCCAATGTGTACTGGCCCGAAGGTGAGCGCACTGCCTCCGACACCTTCCAGCGTTACGGAGGCGATCTTGCCGGCCGCGTCGGCTTCAACTTTTTCCGCAACTATTGGCCGGTTCTGTTTAAGAAGCTCAGGCGTTCACCGCATCATTGAGGGGTACAACTTAAGCCTGGAACGCGGCGGCGAATCTTGTCTTCCACCCGGTTCGCCGCATCAAAGAGATTAAGCACGTTGAGCCATCACCACTCATGAAACAGGAGAGCCAGATTGCGTAAGCGAATACTGTTCCTGCTTGCCCTGTGCGGGCTTGGAATCACGGCTGCCTCGGCGCAGACTTTCAACCGCTTCAACTTCAACGTTGGGGGAGGGTTCGGAGGCGCGTTCGGGGACGTGGGCAAGCTCACGGGGAAGTCCTATAACGGAGTAGTGGGCGGAGGAATGAATTTCAACCGCAATTTCGGAGTGAAGGCCGAGTACATGTACTATAACCTCGGATTCAAGGACAGCGTGAAGGCGAATCAGGGCCTGCCGGACGCGACCGGGCGTCTGCAATCGGCCACGCTGAACCTTGTGTACAGTCACTCGCTCCAGGGCAGGTTGGGAGTGTATGCGATCGGAGGCGGGGGCTGGTATCAGCGTACCGTGGAAGCGCGCAGCCAGTTCCTGCCCCAGGGCACGGTGTGTCAGCCGGGGTATAAATTGTGGGGTATCACATGTACTACGGGCATCAATCCCCTGGTTGACCCCGCGCAGACTTTGTCTTCCAATACAGTCAGCGCAGGCGGATACAACTTCGGCGGCGGGTTTACCTACCGCGTCAACTGGAAGGCGAAGGTTTATGTTGAGGGCCGGTACCACCACGCGTATACCAGCGACGATCATACCAACGTGTTTCCGGTGACGGTTGGGCTGCGCTGGTAGACGACACGCCGGCCCGTGTCTATACAACTATTCTTGTCCTGAGTTTGAGGTGCCTGGGTATGTGCAGGAATATCAAAAACCTTTTTAATTTCGATCCGCCGGTGACGGAGGAAGAAGTGCGGGCGGCTTCGCTTCAGTTCGTGAGAAAAATCAGCGGGTTTAACAAACCGTCGAAGGCGAACGAAGCGGCGTTTCTGGCAGCGATTGATGAAATCGCTGGGATCTCGAATCGGCTTCTGCGTTCGCTCGAGACCAATGCGCCGCCGAAAAATCGGGAAGAAGAAGCTGCCAAAGCGAGGGCGCGCGCGGCCGAGAGGTTCGGAACGTGAAAATGCGTTGCTTGCTCGTGTGGGACGGCATTGCTGTCCGTCGCTGTTGACGTTGCCTTGCTTCGCGGGAGAAAGTCAAAGGCGCCGGACAAGAGTGTCCGACCCACAGGCTAGTAGCTGCCGTCGTTCACTTCGATCCAATACCCATCTGGATCCTGCAAGTAGATCTGATGTACTCCGTCGGGGCGGGTGGTAACTTTTTCGTCGCCTTTGAAGCTGCGATATTTCACCTGCATCTTATCGAGGTGCGTCATTAAGTCAGTTAGCGATGCGATTCGAAAGGCGAAATGAATGTCGATGGGCTGCTGCGGAATATCTGTGGCGCCACCGACTACATGGAGCTGGTTATGCGGCCCCATGCGAAACCAGATGTGCCGCCCATCCTTGAAAGGCTCGGGTATTTTTTCCAGCCCAATCACTTTCTCGTAGAACTCGACGCTCTTCCCCAGGTCGCGTACATGGATCGCGTAGTGATCGAACTCCGGGGGCTTGTTGGGAGTGCCGGTTTGGGAAAAGAGCAGGGAACCAGACAGAAAAGTTATCGCTGACAGGATACAAGTGATGATCGTTTTCTTCATAGCGGGAAATCTTACAATGCGCGAACGGAATTGTGATTAGAAAATCCAAGCGCCAGTAACTTTATTGTCGTTCGCGAATCCTATTCAGGCGGCGGGAGTGTGCCGGCGCATATCTCAAACGAAAGTGTGGGAGGATTCATGAAGAAAACTATCGGCAAGTTGATGGCCATGTGTTTCCTGATGATGTCCCTGGCGGCATTCGCTCAGTCGGGCGATGCGATGAAGCAGGACACCATGAAGCATGACGACATGAAAAGCGATCAGATGAAGAAAGACGAAATGAAGAAGGACAAGAAGTCCAAGAAGGCCAAGAAAGACAAGATGAAGAAGGACGACATGAAAAAGGACGACAGCATGAAGAAAGACGACGGGATGAAGCAGAATTAAACCAGCTCGGAATTCCTTCACAGTTTGACTGGGGGCCGAAGTAACGCAAACTGCGTCTTCGGCTTCTCCAGGCTTCCTGGAATTTAGGGCGATTCTCGTGACCGTGTATAATGCGCACCCCCAGAGGCTAAAGCCGAAAATCACTACAGCTCCGGCGGAACGGCTGAAGCCGTGCCCACCCGTTCTGGCCTCGCCATACAGTAACTTGAACCTGCTATAAACTCCTTCGTTCACTACGGGAACGATGCTAACTTTTCAAATATTGCTTCATGCACCGGGCGCAGGGGACGTAACCCTGCTGTTGCGCTTCTCGGGCGGTGATGGTTCGCAGATCGGTCCGGTCGTGGATAAAGGTACAGGTTGGCGCGTGGAAGGACTTTCCTCTTTCATACACGACCACCTTTAAGTCAGGAGGAACGCCGACTCCGGGCTGGGCGTGCTCCGAACGCTGCTCGGGCGCACGCGAGGAAACCGAACTGGCCAGTTTGACGGCGCCGATAGTGACGACGGCGGCTGCGGCTGCGACCATCCATCCGAGAAAGCTTCTCCTGCTTCCATGCATATTTCCCTCCAGTCTGCGGTGCAGACGATGGCTGAATCCAAGCGGCACTTCGATCATTCTTTCGTCGCCGTAGAGTTGGATCACATTGCGGGTGCCGTCAAGCACAGCGGTGCAGTGCTTGCATCCACGGAAATGCTCGTCCAGGACTGCGCGCAGATTCGGATCGACCTCGGCATCCAGATAGTTCGATATCTCGCGCCACACTTCCTGACAGCTGATTACCATGGCTTGATCCCCTTTGCAAAAGACAACTTGCTGCTCAAGTTGGCATCAAAGCCAGCCAGCAACTCACGCAGCATCAGGCGCGCCCGCAACAGACGGGTCTTCACGGACGCGGTTGTGACCCCAAGCGTCTTGGCGGTCTCTTCGATGCTCAGGTGATGCATGTCGCGCAGCACAAATACTTCGCGATATTTGTCGCCCAGTGAGGCTAGCGCTTCCGCGAGCTTTTCCCGCACTTCCTTTCGTTCCAGAGTTTCCGACGGGATCTCACGCCAGTCCGCGAAATCACGTGGGACATAATTTCCTTCGTCGTCTTGATGATCAACGATCGGCTCCATCATGTGGACGTGTTCCTTGCGCTTCCGCATGCGCGCCTCATTCAGCGTGATCTGGGTCAGCCAGGTGCTGAATTTCGCTTCGGCTCGAAATTGCCGAATGTGCTTAAAAGCCTTGAGCACGGCTTCCTGCGCCGCGTCCTCTGCATCCGCCTCATTGCGCAGGATGGCGAAGGCGGTCGCGTAGACCCGCCGTTCGTAGGGCCGAATCAGCTCGTAAAAAAGATCGTGTTCGCCGTCCCGGATACGCCGGATCAGCGTCTCTTCGCTTGATTGCTGGGCGCGATCTCCCAGGGTGTTCCCCTCGTCCGGCATCGATCCTCACGGCAACTTGAACGCAACCAACCGTCTCACACAGGCTGTTCGACCTCTACTCGCTGGACGGATACTCCGGGTCCTTCTTCCATCCGGTCAACATGGAGACAAAATTATTCCAACCATGCAGAACAACCATCACCAGATGGCCAAATATAAAAGCCAACATCGCCCACATGATCAGGAAATGCCATAAGCGAGCGAGGTGGAATCCACCCATCAACCACGCCAGCCAGGAAAACTGCACTGGTTTCCAGATCGCAAGACCTGTCAGCACCGACAGAACGCCGAGTCCGATGGCCGATGTGTAAGCATGCTTCTGAAGCGGGTTATAGGCTTCTTTCAGCGGTGGCTTCGGGCCAAAGAAAAAATAATGGCGCGCCATCGGCCATACTCCGGGTAGATCGCGCGGTCCGAAGAGTACTTGCCGATAGTTACCGCTAAAGATTTGATAGCCCAGGTAAAGTAGTCCGGACGCAAGGTAGATCCACATGAACGTCAGGTGCCATTGCAGCGCTCCGCCCAGCCATCCGCCAAGCGCGAGGGATTTGGGCCAGTCGAGGAGGTCTTTTTGCGGGATCTTCGCGCCGAAACTGGGGAAGGCGCGAAAGATCTGGAGTCCGCTGCCCACCATCACGAACAGCGCAATGGCGTTGATCCAGTGACAGAGGCGGACAATGAGAGGATGCTCGTACACCGCTTCGGTGACGTCGCCGGTTTTCAGGTTCTCGATTTCAATTGCGCGGGTTGCCATGTGAACTTCCTCTCGAATAAGGGCGAAACCTCGGCGGCTAAAGCCGCGCCCCCTTCAAACATGCTCAAAACAAAACAAAGTCACCACACCAGAGCTCTCCGGGTCTACTAAAGACCATAAAACTCGGAGTAGCCCTGATCTTCCCAGTAGCCGGCTTTTTCCAGCACGTGGCTCACTTTGAGGTCGGTCACGTACTTCGCCTGTTTGTAGCCGATTTTGGTTGGAATGTTCAGGCGCAAGGGCGCTCCGTGCTTGCGGGTGAGGGGCTGGCCGTACATCCCGTAGCAGAGCAAAGACTGTGGATGAGTGGCGGTCGCTATGTCCAGCGATTCGTAGTAGTCGTCGGCACATTCGACGTTCACGAAACGCGCGGTCTCGTCCGCACCAATCATCTTCAAGAAGTCGGAGAGGCGCACGCCGCTGAAGCGACCAATCACGTCCCAGCCCTCCACACAGACGTGCCGAGTGTTCTGCGTTACTTCGGGGAGCGTCCTAATTTGCGCCAGGGTGTACTCTCCCGGTTTTTGCACAGCACCGCTGACGGTGAGAGTCCACTTATCCAGATCGACTTCGGGATCTTCCACGTCGTAACCGTTAATGGGGAATTTGTCGAAGGGTGTGAGATCGGAGTCAGCAAAGGTAGGCGCCCGATGGCCGGCACGGAAGAGTTTGGCCGAGGCCCAGTCGCTGAAACCCAATCCTGCCTTGAGCAGTGGTTCCTGCAACTTCGGAATGGCGAACGCGCCCAGGGCCACAATCGGTGTCAGCTTCAACAGCTCGCGGCGGGTGATACTTGCGAACTTGCGGGTATCGGTTCGGCGACTCATATACGCGGTCCTCGCTGCGTGTGACGCAGGCCCAAATGTGATTCACAAGCAACTCAAAGGTTACGTCAGAACATGATTCACCTGCTTGCATAAGTTGCGCAAGGGGGCGATATGGGGAGTATCGGCGGTGAAGCTGCCGCGCCTGCGGTCCCCTAAAGGGGTGTCAATCCGCCACTTCATGACATCGCTGAAGAGCTGTGGGAAAGCCATTTACTGGCCGACGGTGCACCCCCAGCGGATAAAGCCGCGTCCCTCCAAAGCAGAGTCAAAACCGGAGTTCTTCCGCAGCCTGTGAAGCCATGTCCCTGATACGAATCCGGTAATGAGAATGGTCCGGACCGACGATGGAGAGTGGAGGGGACTGGCTGGACAATTTCGCGCGATTTAAAGCTTCAGTCCGCCTGAGCACGATCGGTGGCTGCCGGAATCACTTTTCATCTGGAAAGGAACGACTGCGATGGGCGATAGCGATATCGTGCAGGATTTTCTGGTTGAAAGTTACGAGAATCTGGATCGGCTGGACCGCGAACTAGTCGGTCTGGAGAAAAATCCCGATGATCGGGAAGCGTTGGCGAGCGTGTTTCGCACCATTCACACCATCAAGGGCACGTGCGGTTTTCTCGGCTTCAACAAACTGGAAGCGGTGGCCCATGTGGGAGAGAACCTGCTGACCCGATTGCGGGACCGGCAGCTCACCCTCAATCCGGAGATCACGACGGCGCTCCTGAGCATGGTAGATGCCGTCCGGCAGATGTTGAGTGGGATCGAGAAGAGCGGACAGGAAGGCGAGCGCGACGACTCTCTTCTGATTGCAACCCTGACTCGGCTTCAGCAACCGCCCGCAGCAGTGGTGCCGAACATTGGAAATCTCTTGATCGAACGGGCCGCCGTCACGCAGGAAGAAGTTCAGCTCGCGGCCCGGCAGCAGGCCGAGGGTGACCCGCGCCACATGGGCGAAATTCTGGTGGACCAGGGTGTGGTGCGACCGACCGATGTCGTGGATGCGCTCTATGTTCAACAGGCCTCCCGAGCGTCGTCGACCGTGTCGGACAGCACCATTCGGGTGGACGTTGGCATATTGGACAAGCTGATGAACCTGGTAGGCGAATTGGTGCTGGCGCGCAATCAGGTGCTGCAATTCGCCAACCGGCTGAAGGATCCGGGGTTCCAGGCGGCATCACAGCGTCTGAATCTGATCACCACCGAACTACAAGAGGGGGTCATGAAAACGCGCATGCAACCGATCGGGAACATCTGGGGCCAATTCCCGCGGACAGTGCGCGATGTTGCTCTTGGTTGCGGCAAGAAAGTGGCCATCGAGATGGAGGGTAAAGAAACCGAACTCGATAAAACCATCATTGAAGCGATCAAGGATCCGCTTACCCATCTGGTACGCAATTCCGTGGACCATGGGATCGAACTTCCCGAAGAACGTGTGAAATGGGGAAAGGATCCAACCGGGCGCCTGATTCTGCGTGCCTTTCACGAGGGTGGACAGGTCATCATCGAGATCAGTGATGATGGTGCGGGCTTGAACGTAGAGCGCATACAGCAAAAGGCGACCGAGCGCGGAGTGATCACCGCCGAACAGGGGACCCGCATGACCGAGCGCGAAATCTTTAATTTGATTTTCCTGCCTGGGTTCTCTACAGCGGCAAAAGTTACCAACGTGTCGGGGCGTGGCGTGGGCATGGATGTCGTGAAGACAAACGTAGAGAGAATTGGCGGCACAGTGGATGTTCAGTCCACTCTCGGACAGGGCACTACTATGCGCGTGAAGATTCCTTTAACGCTGGCCATCATTCCGGCGCTGGTGGTCACTTGTGGCGGTGACCGCTATGCCATTCCCCAGGTGAGTTTGCTGGAACTGGTGCGCCTGGAGGCCGACGAGGCTGGGAAGAAGATTGAACTAGTGCATGGTTCGCCGGTCTACCGGCTACGCGGACGTTTGTTGCCGCTTGTGTATCTCAATCAGGAACTGAAACTCGCCCTCGACGCGCGCGCGGCTTCAAACGGAGACGGAGCCGTCAACATTGTGGTGCTGCGGACCGACGAGCGGCAGTTCGGGCTGGTGGTGGACAAGATCAACGATACCGAAGAAATCGTGGTCAAGCCGCTGCGCAAACAGCTTAAGACGGTGAAAACCTTTGCCGGGTCGAGCATCATGGGCGATGGCAAGGTGGCGCTGATCCTGGACGTGCTCGGCCTGGCGCAGCGGGCCGGTGTGGTGACCCAAACGCGGGACCGGGCGATGGCCGGAAAGGCGACGGAATCGGCGGCGGCTGCGGGTGAAAAACAAACCTTTTTGTTGTTTGCGGGTCCGGGCGATTCCCGGATGGCGATCCCCCTCAACACGTTGGCACGGCTGGAGGAATTTCAGGTGGCTCAAGTGGAAGTGTCGGGTAGCCAATGGGTGACTCAGTATCGCGGCCAGATTCTCCCATTGGTACGTCTCAATGTGGTCATGGAAGAGCGGCGTTCTAAATTGCGCGCCCTGCAAGGTCCGCCGGCGCCCGATGCGCCCCCGATTCAGGTGCTGGTGCTGAATCACGATGGGCGCTCCTTCGGTCTGGTGGTGGAACGGATTCTAGACATTGTCGAAGACCGGGCGGACGTAAAGTCGGCGGCGACCCGTGCGTCCGTTCTTTATTCCGTCGTGATCGGGGAGCGGGTCACGGAATTGCTCGATATCCCGGCCATTCTGCGAAGCGTCGACGTGAGCGCCGCGCAGCCCACGCCGGTGGCGAGATCCGCGGGGGTTGCAAACTAAACCATGGTCCATACTTCACAGTTTTGCACGTTCTATCTGGACAAGCTGCTGTTCGGCGTGGAATTGAAGGGTGTTCAAGAAGTCATCCGCACCCTGGACATGACCAGGGTTCCGCTGGCACCGGCGGTCGTGAGTGGCCTCATCAACCTGCGCGGCCAAATCGTCACCGCGGTCGATCTGCGGCGGCGTCTGGAACTTGAGCCCAGTCCGCCGGGCATGCTGGCCATGAATGTCGTGGTGCGCTCGGAGGACGGTGCCGTCAGCCTGCTGGTTGACGAGATTGGCGATGTGGTAGAGGTCGAGGAAGACACTTTCGAACCTCCTCCTGAAACGCTGCGTGGCTCGGTCCGAACCATGATCATAGGAGTCCACAAGTTGAATGATCGGTTGATGCATGTGCTGGACATCGAAAAGGCGTGCCAGATGACGGATGTAGTGGAAAGCGCAGCGGCTGGCAGATAGTGGCTGAGACCTAGCTGGATGTGCGCACCTGAAGCCGACTGAGAATCGCGAGGCTTGAGCGGCCGGAGGAATGGGAAATGAAACTGACACTTGGGAAGAAACTGGGATTGGGCTTTGGGGTGATCCTCGCCTTGATGGTTTTCAGCGCCGTTCTCACCTATCTACAGGCTGCCTCAATCAAAGTAGACCAGGATCTCGCAATGGCAGTGCGTATGCCCAGTCTCGAAACTTGTAGAAACCTTCAGAGAGACTTGAATTTGTCGCAGAATAAGGGTCGCCAGGTCATCCTCGCGGGAACAGAAACGAGCAGAAGAGAGGTCGCGAAGAAGGCCTTCGACGGAGCATGGAGCGACATCGAGAAAGACATTGCCCGGATGGACGACTTGGCTCCCAAGTGGACGCTTCAGGCGAACCGCGATCGGCTAGACGACGTCAAGAAGCAACTTCCCAGCCTTCGGCAGCTCCAGGAGGCGGCAATGTTGCACGCGACCAGCGGTGAACACGATGCGGTTATTCAAGCCGGGAATCAATTCGCCGACACGGCCACGGTCACGGCCGAGGCGATCAAGAAACCTATGGGAGAAATGGCCGATTACTTTGTCGCGCTGCTGGGCCAGAATAACGAAGCTCTGAATTCGGCGACCCGCTCGATGAACCTGACGTTAGCGATAACCACGCTTGTGGCTGTGGGCCTCGGAATTTTCGTGGGAGTGCTCTTGAGCCGCGGCATTGCTGGGGCAACCCAGTCGATTCTAATCCAGGCCGAGGCCATTGCGGCAGGAGACTTGACTCGCGAAGATCTGCAAGTCCGCAGCCAGGACGAGCTGGGTGAGCTGACCACGGCGATCAATAAGATGAGTGGCAGCCTGAGGGGCATGATCGTGGCCATCTCGGAAAATGCGGTGCAGGTAGCGGGCGCGAGCGAGGAACTGAATACCACAAGTCAGCAGATCACGGCGAATTCGGAAGAAACTTCGGCGCAAGCTGACGTGGTTTCGAAGACGGCCCAGGCGGTCAGCCACAACCTTCAGACGGTTGCTACGGGTGCCGATGAGATGGGGGCCAGCATCAAGGAGATCGCCAGGAGCGCCACCGAAGCGGCGAAAATCGCAACGTCGGCGGTGAAAGTGGCGGAAACCACCACGACTACAGTTTCCAAGTTGGGCGATTCGTCCACGGAGATTGGCCAAGTCATCAAGGTCATCACCTCAATTGCGCAGCAGACGAATCTTCTCGCGCTCAATGCGACCATCGAAGCGGCACGCGCCGGTGAAGCGGGCAAGGGTTTCGCAGTGGTTGCGAACGAAGTGAAGGAACTGGCCAAAGAGACCGCCAAAGCGACCGAAGATATCAGCAGTAAGATTGAGGCCATCCAGGCCGACACCAAAGCGGCGGTGCACGCGATTGCGTCGATCAGCGCAGTGATCAATCAAGTCAACGATATTTCCAGCACGATTGCGACGGCGGTCGAGGAGCAGAACGCGACCACCAACGAAATGTCGCGCAATGTAAGCGAAGCGGCGCAAGGCAGCAGCGAAATCACTAGCAACATTGCCGGAGTGGCGGAAGCGGCCCAAAGTACGACCCGGGGAGCCACCGACACCCAAAGGGCTTCGCAGCAGCTGGTGGAGACCTCCACACAACTTCGCCGCCTGGTGGAACAATTCAAGATCAACGACAGTGGAAACGGCCGCGCGCAGGACGAAAATACGCTGCACATGCGGAGCATGGCAGCCCGTTCGGGTGTGTGAGAAACGCCGACCTTAAAGGTCATATTCTTTTGCTGAGCCCGCCTTAGGGCGTTCGACCTCTTCCTTCGGCCCTTCGAGGGCTTGCCGCCTAAAGTCTTCCCGCCAATTACCGATTTTAAGGTGAGCACAAGTCTGTGGTTCACGCGGTTCGATAGGCCGTGATCCCACCATGAGGGTCGTTATGAAAGCAGCCTCCCCATCATCGTTTCTGAAAGTGCCACGGGTCATCGGCTTGGCCTTGGTCATAACCTTCGCGCTTGCAGCGCATGCGCAACAGGGAACGAACGCAGCACCCAGCAAAGACGAGATCATTCAACAGTTGCTGCAACGCGTCAACGAACTCGAGACCAAGATGAAGCAGGTCGAGGAGAAGCAAGCAGTGCCCCCTGCCCCCGCTCCAGCTCCCGAACCCGTCGTTGAAGCGCCAGCGGTACACGCGGTTGCCGACAGGTTGCGTTTTAACGTGTTTGGCGACGTCGGCTACCGGGTGAGCGACCAGAAGGGACTTCCGAACACTTTCGAACTTGGTTCTCTTGATTTGTTTATGACGGCCCGTCTTTCCGACAAGGTGTCGGCCTTGGGTGAGATACTCTTCCTTCCCGGGACTGACAACGGCATCGCTCCCGACATTGAAAGGTTATTGCTCCAGTACCATCACAACGACTACCTCACCGTTGGGATAGGGCGATACCACACCTCGATTGGCTACTACAACACCGCCTTCCATCAGGGAGCCTGGTTCCAGACTGCTCTCGACAGGCCTTTTATGTACGCATTTGACGATCAGGGCGGTTTCCTGCCCCTGCAAGAAGTGGGTGTGACAGCTTCCGGCGCAATTCCTTCCGGAAGACTGGGACTGGACTACGTAGCGGAAATCGGCAATGGTCGTCGTCACTTACTGGGCGCCGATCCGGCCCAGAACCGTCAGTCCTACCACAATGGAAAGTCTTTCAACCTGGCACTGAATTCCAGTCCTCATGCGATTCCCGGCTTGCACGTCGGATTCTCGTTCTACCACGACTACCTGACCTTTGCCGACCTTAGTAACCACACCGAGAGGATTTCGGTGGCCCACGTCGTGTACATGAACTCCACTTATGAATTCCTGAATGAAGTGATGTTGATCAACCATACCAATATCGGACTGCCGTCCAGTAACAGCCTGGGTGCTTACACGCAGTTTTCTCGCAGGTTTGGGTCGTATCGGCCTTATTTCCGGTATGCCTACATGAACGTGAGCGCCAGCGACCCGGTGTATAGCGATCCCGGGGACGGTGAGGTGGTGACTCGCCGCAATGGGCCGTCGTTTGGGTTACGGTACGACTTTACGGAGCATACTGCCTTCAAACTTCAGTATGACCGTCTGGAACGTCGCGCTCTCCCAAGCAGCAATGGATTGGCCACACAGTTCGCATTCACTTTCTAAGGGAGACAGCGATGAAACGACACAACAAGTTAGCTTCGGTGCTTCCCGGACTGGCGATTCTCTCTTTCTTCTTCGCCATAGTCCCGTCAGCGCGTGCCGGTGACGCCATCGTAGTCATCGTCAACAGTGCGAATCCGGCCGACAACTTGACTATGGCCGAGTTGAAAAAACTCTTCCTCTCGGACCGCAGCCGCTGGGATACAGGAAAAGCGGTGGCACCGGTAATGGTTGGCGCGGGTGCACCTGAACGGACGGCGTTTCTGAAGACGACCTGCGGAATGAACGATGCCGACTTCAGCAAGTATTTTTTGCAGGCGGCATTCACTGGAAAATCCGCTACCCCGCCCAAGGAAGTGGGTAATGCGAGCGCCGTAAAAAGCTTTGTAGCTTCTTCGCCGGGCGCGATCGGCTTTATGAAGGCCAGCGATCTGCCCGCGGGCGACACCACGGTGAAGGCAGTAAAGGTCGACGGCGCAGCGGCCAGCGATCCCGGCTACAAGATCAAGATGTAAGCGCGGACAACTAGTCGAAACCACAGAAGGGTGAGTCAGATGCAATTGACAATCAAGACCCAGTTGTTCGGGCTGACGATCAGCGGACTGGTGTTTGTGGCGGGCGTGAGTGCGACTGGATATTGGGGTATCACGGCGGTCCAGAAAACGACCGTCGAGGTGGCCGCAACCGGCTCGGCAATTCGAAACCACATCGAAGCTGGAGTCTATAACGACCTCACCCGTGCTGACACATCCGCCGTGTTCACGGCGAAAGGCGATGAGCAACAGAATAAAGCGGAAGAATTTGCCCAGCACAGTAAGCTCCTGGAAGATCGCATCGCCAAAGCACGCGCTCTTGCCGTGGACTCCGCCAGCCAGGCAATGCTGGACGACGAAAAGCAACTGAGTGGTCAGTACACCAAGGCGGGCAGCGCACTCATCAGTGCAATCATCCACAGTCCCAGCACGGCTCCTGGTCTGCTGGGGCCCTATTTGCAGCTTTACAAGGATCTCCAGGGGAAGATCGAAGAGACCAGCGACCAGTTGGGGAAGGGTGCGACGGCAGCGGAGGTTGGAGCCGCGAGTAAGGCGGCCGGCGCCACTCACGTCATGTTTGCGATGTGTGGAATATCGCTTCTGCTGCTGTTGGTCCTGGCATCTCGAATCACCCTAAGCATCACGCGCGGCTTGGGCTCGTTCTCCACACACTTCAGGCAGATGGCAGAGGCCAACGACCTGACTTCGCGCGTGAATGAGGACCGCAAGGATGAAATCGGGGAACTGGGAAAGTGCCTCAATCTCTTTGTCGAGAAAGTGCACAACATTCTGACCCAGATCGCGAAGACTGCTGAAGACGTCTCCAGCGCAGGTACGGATCTGTCCACGACGAGCCAGCAAATCAGCGCCAATTCCGAAGAAACCTCGACTCAGGCAAACGTGGTTTCGAACGCAGCCCAGCAGGTCAGTCAGAACCTCCAGACCGTCGCCACGGGTGCCGAACAGATGGGATCCAGCATCAAGGAGATTGCCAAGAACGCCACCGAGGCCGCCAAGGTTGCTACCTCTGCCGTCAAGGTCGCCGAAACCACCACGGCCACCGTGTTCAAGCTGGGCGATTCTTCCACTGAAATCGGTCAGGTCATCAAGGTTATTACTTCGATCGCGCAGCAGACCAATCTGCTGGCATTGAACGCCACGATTGAAGCGGCACGAGCTGGCGAAGCGGGAAAAGGCTTTGCCGTAGTTGCCAACGAAGTGAAAGAACTGGCGAAGGAGACTGCCAAAGCGACGGAGGACATCAGCCGCAAGATCGAAGCCATCCAGACCGACACGAAGGCGGCGGTGGACGCGATCGCATCCATCAGCGCGGTGATCAATCAGGTGAACGATATCTCAAACACCATTGCCACGGCGGTTGAAGAGCAGAACGCAACCACCAACGAAATGTCGCGCAATGTGAGTGAAGCGGCGCACGGCAGCGGCGAGATCACCAGCAACATTGCGGGAGTGGCGCAGGCGGCAGAGAGCACATCACGCGGCGCCAGCGCGACCCAGAAGGCTACGCAGGACCTAGTGCAGATGTCCACGCGACTGCGGAGCCTGGTAGAACAATTCAAGCTTAGTGCGAGCGATCAAGGAACAAGCGGGTCGGCGAGTGGACGAGTTCAGAGCATGGCAGCCGGTGCCGGCTCGTAATCCTCGCACGGCTCGGGCGGGCTCGCTCGGTACTTGTGTGCCGGTGTTTTTCGAGCAGGGGTCCGGCTGCGGGGCCTCGATAACAGACACGGTTTGCTATGGCTCCCATTCGGATTCTCGTAGTGGACGATTCGGTGGTGATTCGCAGGCTGCTCTCCGACACCCTGTCGAAAGACAGCACGCTGGAGGTGGTTGGTGTGGCCAGCGATGGGCACATCGCGCTGGCAAAGATTCCCGTGCTCAAACCGGACTTGATTACGCTCGACATCGAAATGCCAGTCATGGACGGATTGGAGACGCTGGCCGCTGTACGCAAGTTGTATCCCAAGATGCCGGTCATCATGTTCAGCACGCTCACCGAGCGCGGCGCGGCAGCCACCCTGGACGCGCTTTCACTGGGAGCGTCGGACTACGCCACGAAACCCAGCAATACCGGAAGTCCGGCGGTGGCGACCGAGCGTATCCATAGCGAACTCATCCCCAAGATCAAAGCGCTGTGTGGCATCGCTCCCTTGAGGTTGACTGCGCTACCGGGATTCCGTCCGGCTGTAAAGGTGCGCGAGCGGTCGAACTCACGCATCGACGTGGTGGCTATCGGCACTTCGACTGGCGGCCCGAACGCGTTGGCGGAAGTCCTGCCGAAAATCCCGCGCGACTTTCCCGTCCCGATTGTGCTTGTACAGCACATGCCGCCAATTTTTACGCGCCTGCTGGCCGAGCGGCTCGCTGGACGTTCCGCCATTCCTGTGAAAGAGGGGGTTGCCGGGAGCGTTCTTTCCCCGAGCCAAGCCTGGATCGCGCCTGGAAACTTCCACATGAAAGTGAACAATACAGGCTTGGACTGGCGTCTGAGCATGAATCAGGCAGCCGCCGAGAATTCCTGCCGCCCGGCGGTCGATGTACTTTTTCGCTCGGTGGCGGTGGCTTACGGCGCGCACGTCCTCGGGGTCGTGATGACGGGCATGGGTTCCGATGGCGTGCTGGGAGCACAAGCGATACGCGACGCCGGAGGAGACGTCATCGTCCAGGACGAGGCTTCCTCGGTGGTCTGGGGCATGCCCGGTCTGGTGCACGCCTCCGGCCTCGCCGACGCGGTCTATCCGCTCGATCGCCTGGCGACGGAGATCACGCGCCGTGTTCTGCAAAGCCGTAGTCTTCGACCCAGCCTCGAGGAGAAGAGTTACGCCACATTGGAGTCTCCAGTAAAATGACGACCGTCACCCAACCAGTTCGTCCTGCGCTGCTCCCTACCAAGAGCGGCCAGCCGATCGACCCTGTTTACCGGCAGATCCGCGATTTGGTGTATAAGGTTTCTGGCATCTATAAAGCAGAGGAGAAACTGTATCTTCTCGCCGACGGCTGCGGCCGGCGGATGAAACAGATCGAGTTGCGCACACCGCGCGACTATTGGGACAATCTCACCGCCCATCCCGACCGCGACGGCGAAATCCGGCACTTGCTGAACGAAGTCACCATCGGCGAGACCTGCATGTTCCGCAGTCAGCCCCAACTCGACGCGTTGCGAAAAGTAATCTTGCCCGAAATCGTGGCGGAAAAAACCAAGCAGATCACCAAGCGGTTGCGCATCTGGAGTGCGGGTTGTTCTACCGGCGAAGAGTCCTACACGCTGGCGATCAACATGCTCGAGGAAAGCGAAAAATTGCTAAAAGGCTGGACGGTGGAAATTCTCGCCACCGATCTGAACGACCGATCCCTGGAAACTGCCAAGGCCGGCATCTACGGCGACTACGCACTCCGCAATACCAGCGATCTCTACAAACGCAAATATTTTTCACTGGTCGATGACAAGAAACTTCAGGTTCGTCCGGAGGTGAAAAAGCTGGTGACGTTCAGCCGCCTGAACCTCCAGGACGACTCCAAGATGCTCTTTATGAAGGGCATGGATTTGATTTTCTGCTGCAATGTGCTGATTTATTTCGACGGTGCCTCCAAGACGAAAGTGATCAACCATTTTTTCACCAACCTGAGCTATGGCGGCTACTTCTTTCTTGGAACCTCGGAGTCGTTGATGAAGTTGAACGACCAGTTTCACCTGATCCATTTTCCGGGAACGATTGCGTACTGGAAACCCTCTCTGCGCAGCGGCAAACTATGAACCCGTCCATCGTGGCGACGATTCGCGAGCGCGTGCAGAAGATCGAACAGATGCCCGCGATCCCGGCAGTTTTTCTGCCCTTATTGAATTTGTTGAGCAAATCGGCGGAGGACGTCAAGGTGGACGAAGTGGTCCGCCTAGTCTCCTATGACAACACGATTGCCGCGCAGTGCTTGCGCGTAGCCGCCTCACCGCTGTTCGCAACCGCGCAGCCGCCTAAATCCATCAAGGGAGCGGTGATCAGCCTGGGCCTGCGTCGCGTGGAAACGATTCTTCTCACCTGTTGTCTGGGACAGGCTTTCCCCGTGAAAAAGTGGGTGCTCGATCCCGAAGTATTCTGGCGGCATTCGCTGGGGTGTGCCATGGTGTGTCGCAAGTTCAGCGAGAAGTTGGGGGCTGCCGACCACGAGAAGGCTTATATGGCGGGCCTACTCCATGACATCGGGTTGGTAGTGAACTGCCTCGTATTTTCGGCGGAATTTGCCGCGGCGATGGAACGCGCTTGTCGGGAAGGACTTCCGCTACATGAGGCAGAACATGCCAGCATGGGGTTCAGTCACTGCGAGACCGGCCAAGCGCTGGCGCAAAAGTGGAACCTAGCCGACGACGTTATTGACGTCATTGTGGACCATCATGCCATCGGGCAAAGCGGCACGGCGCATCCACTCGTGGCACTCGTGCACTTGAGCGACCTGCTCTGCCGCATGCGTGGGCTGGGTTATGGATACTATGAGCGGCATAAAGTGGATCTGATCGCCGATCCCGCCTGGGCGATTCTCTTGCAGGAATACCGCGCCCTCGAAGGCGTGGACCTGGCGCGGTTTACGTTTGAACTGGACGAAACAGTGGAAGAGATCCACGCTTTGGTTGCGACCGTGTTCGGGTCCGCTCCGGCAAGTAGCTGACCTATGAAGATTCCCAGGCAAGGTTCAATCGATAGTAGTGACGCGGATTGTCGCGTCTCCCGTTGCATTGGATCGCGGCCGCACAACGGAGACATGACAGGCTTTGCGGTGGAATTTTGTTTAGGTGTGAATCTCGAGGGAAATAGCGACCGGCATGCCTTCCAACAGCAAAGTTACTAGAAGGGGGGGAGTATCCGACATGGAGCGCAGCGTGTAGTCGCTGCCGGTGATCACCGTGGGGGGAGAAAGCATGCAGCCTTCCGCCAGACCAGTGATCTTGTTCTTGAAGTTGCCCGCCACCATATTGCAGATTTCGCCGAGCGCATCCGCGATCTCGGTGCCGACCTTGTCCAATTCCACGCCCAGCATTTTAGAAGTCATGAGTGCGGCAGCCTTACCACTGCAACGGACACTCATCACGCCGCATAGTTGTCCGGCCAGTCCTACCATGGACGTGATGGTCAAGTCGGTGGCTTCGGTCCCCGCCGACGGGGCCAGCTGGCTACCCATCATGAGTTCGAATACTTCGCGCGCTGCCATGTCGAGCAGCGGAACCCATTCTTCGTGACGATTGCCGTGGGTGGAGAGCGTTGGATTCACCGACTTCATGATTTGCTTGTCAAAACCGGGATGACCTGCTCCTTGACCTGGTCCGGAGTAAATGGCTTGCGGATGTAACCGCGGGCGCCGTTCGACAGAGCCTGCACTACGTGGGCTTCGCTGCCTTCGGTTGTAATCATGACGACGGGCACGTCCTTGGCGTTGGGTACTCCAGCGAGTTGCTGGATGAATTCCAGTCCATCCATGACGGGCATGTTGATGTCGCACAGGATCAAATCGACGCGATTGTCCGCCAGTATGGTCAGTCCTTCGGCCCCATTCCCGGCTTCGAACACGCGTGTGAGGGTGATCCCCGCCTGTCGCAGCGAGCGCTCCACAATCTTCCGCATGACGGAGGAATCATCCACGATCAGGGCACTTATGGCGTCCATGCTGCGGTCCTCATTCCTCGGCCCCGTGAGTTCGGTTGTTTTCTCATCTGTTCATTGGTATATCGGTCGCGAACATCAGGACTTTAGAAGCGAGAAACAACTCTTATAAATGGTTCAAAGCAGTTGTGGTCGATAGTTGGGGCACGGTTGGGAGCGTCCAACTGCCATCTTGCCGGTATTTGAAATGGCCCTAGATTGGAGCTAGTTGTCTACCTTGTCCACAGGAGAAACTAACGATGAATCTTGATTCGCGCCCTGACGGCGACTTGGCTACACATCCCTGCGTCGATCAGCAGTCCGAGCCGGTCTCGAATATGCCCGCTCAGTGGCATCGCCCACTGATCACGATCATTGAGATCAAGCGGACGATGTTTTTCGTGGGGTCCTTTCTAGACGGTATTCAAGGCAGTACCTCTTGATGGATCTGACTGCAAAGGGTTCCCGCGCGTGGTTTGCGTTCGTTCCCGCACGGGGGATACGCGGGAATGCCTCGGGGGAGCTTTCGGTTCCGCCGGACCTCCGAGCGATCTGCAGAACTCCTTCCACAGTTTGGCGCCGGCGAATGTGAATCTTCTTTATCAATATTCGAAGCCACACTGGAAACTATTTGGAACCGCGGTGCTGCTGGCGACCACCAGCCAAATCTTTTCGCTGCTCGACCCGCTGATTGTTCGTCATGTCATCGATCAGTATGCCACCCGGCATCGCCAGTACACGCCAGCCCAATTTGTCCGCGGCGCGGTATGGTTGCTGCTGGCCGCGGCGGGCGTGGCGATTCTGGCCCGGGTAGCCAAGATCTATCAGGATTATTTCGTCACGGTAGCCGTACAGCGGCTTGGGGCGAGGATGTACTCGGATGGAATCCGGCACGCGCTGGATTTGCCCTATCGGGACTTCGAGGACCAGCGCAGCGGCGAGACTCTCGGCCAGTTGCAAAAAGTTCGCAGCGACGTAGAGCGCCTTATCACCGTCGTGATCAACGCGCTCTTTGTCTCGTTGATCGGTGTGATCTTCGTGATCATTTACTCTCTCCGGCTGCATTGGTCGATCGCTCCCGCACTCCTGATCGGCGTGCCCCTGCTTGCCGTGATCAGCGGGGTTCTGAGCCGGCGGATCAAGCATATGCAGAGGACGATTTTTGCCGAGAGCGCCGCACTGGCGGGCTCGACTACGGAGTCACTGCGCAATATCGAACTGGTGAAGAGCCTCGGCCTGGTCGAGCGCGAAGTGGAGCGGCTCAATCGGATCACGGGAAAGATTCTGGAGCTGGAGCTGAGGAAAGTGAAGTACGTGCGCCGTCTGGGCTTCATCCAGGGGGCGGTGGTCAACGGATTACGAAGCGGCATTTTGTTTTTGCTGCTGTATTTGATCTTTCGCCAGGAGATCACCCTGGGGCAAATGGTTGCCCTGATGGTGTACTCGTACCTCATCTTCACCCCCTTGCAGGGCTTGGGGAACGTGATCAATATTTACCGCGAAAGCGAGATTTCGTTACAGAACTTTCAAGAGATTCTCGCCCGCCCGCGCGATCCCAAGCCGATCGATCCGGCGCCGGTGGAGGAACTCATGACGCTCCAGTGTGCGCGGGTGAGTTTTCAGCATCGGAGTTCGTCGGCGCCGGCCTTGGACCGGATCAGTTTCAGCGCCGCTCGGGGGGACACAATTGCGTTTGTGGGGCCGTCGGGGGCGGGGAAGTCGACGCTCGTGAAACTGCTGGTGGGTTTGTATGTTCCCCAGGCCGGCGAAATTCTCTACAACGGGATTCCGTCGCAGCGCGTGGACATGGATCGGCTGCGAGGGAAGATTGGAGTTGTGACCCAGGACCCGCAGCTGTTTTCGGGCTCGATTCGTGAAAACCTGTTGTTCGTGAATCCGCGGGCGACGGACAAGGAATGCCTTGAAGTTTTGCGGCAAGCAGCCGCCGACGGCCTGTTGGCGCGAGCGGACCAGGGATTGGATACGCGGATTGGCGAAGGGGGGATGAAAGTTTCGGGTGGCGAGAAGCAGCGCCTTTCGATTGCGCGCGCGCTGTTGCGGCATCCGCAACTGCTGCTCTTCGACGAAGCCACATCGTCGCTCGATTCTCTGACAGAAGAAGAAATCAGCCGCACCATTCGTGACGTTGCCGCACAGCAGGCGGCGATCATGATTGTGATTGCGCACCGGCTGTCCACCGTGATGCATGCCGATCGAATCTTCGTGCTGGAGCGCGGGCACATTGTCGAATCTGGACGGCACCGCGAGTTGCTCGATCAGAAGGGCCTGTACGCCGCGATGTGGCGCCTTCAGGTGGGCGAACAGGATGCGATTCGGCACGCGGGGTTGGCCGTGGTGCTGGCCGAACACGAATAGATGCGCCCAAAAGCAATCTTGCCAGCGCTCGCAATCGATCCTAAATTGGCCCATGGGTTACCCGAACTCGACAATTGCAAAATAGGGTTGGGGTGAAGCCCGGACGCGACGCGTAGCAATAAGTCGCAAGAAAACCGACACAGAAAACAGCAAGGAGAGGACAGCCAGATGAGAAACGAGGAGTGCACGGGTGACGCAAAGCCTATGGTCGCTGCCAGCGCCGTCTCGCAACTCGAGCAAGAGGCGTCGAAGTTCCGAGTCTGGCGCGCACCCGCGGTAATCATCATCGATCTCAGACGGACGATGGCACTGGTCGGAGGGTATCTGGATGACAGTGGGGCTTCCCTCTGATGCCAAGCGCTCGTTGTAAGGAGGAACGGACATGAATAGTGATTGGAAGAACGGTACGCACGTCGCCGTCACCCAGAGCTGCGGTACGCCTTCTGAGGCCACGGTGGATGACCGGCTGGCATGGCACCGTCCCGTGGTGACCATCATCGATATCAGGCGGACGATGTTCGGTGCAGGCGCCTATTTCGATGGGATCAATCTTTCAACTTTTAGTAGTTAGGTAATGGCAAGCGGATAAGTTCCGAAAGTTGCAATGAGTGGCATCTTTGGCATCGTGCAGCGCACGGGCGCGCCTCTGGCGCCTTCGACTCTCGACCGTATGTGCCGCAGCATGGCGGGCTGGGCTCCGGATGGCAGTGCACTATGGCACGATGGCCGGGCTGGGCTCGGGCAGGCGCGTATGTTCAGCACGCCGGAATGCCATCACAATCGCCTGCCGCGGGTGGATAAGGCTAGCGGGATCGGCTTTACCGCTGCGGCTCGAGTCGACAATCGCGCTGAACTCGGCCGCCTCCTTAATATTTCTTTGCCGGAACAGACGGAGCTTCCCGATACCGAATTTCTTTTTCGTGCCTACCTGCGCTGGGGCGAGCACTGTCCCGCTCACGTCTATGGCGATTGGGCATTTGCGGCGTGGCATCCACGAGAGCGCAAGCTGTTTCTGGCGCGCGACCATTTCGGCAACACGTCATTGTTCTTTCATGCAGACCCTCAGGTGTTGGCTTTTGCTTCCAGCCGTCAGGCCTTACTGGATCTAAGTCTGGCTCCGGCGGAACTGGATGAACTGTATCTGGCGCAGGTGCTGATCGCCTGGACCGCCTGCCATGGTGAGCGCACCATTCACCGGTCGATTCGGCGTTTGCCTCCAGCGCATGCTCTCACGGTTACCGCCGACCGTATGAACTTGCGCCCATACTGGCGCCTTGAAGACACTCCCGAGCTGAGTCTTCCTCGGCGCTCGGACCATGTGTCCGCTTTTACTGAAATCTTTGACGATGCCGTCGGTGCCCGGCTGCGTACTTCCGATGCCGGGACCAAGGCTGGGATCGTGGCCGTCACCTTAAGCGGCGGACTGGACTCAGGTGCGGTGACCGCCACGGCGGCCAGATTGTTGGGCGGGAGCGGCCAGCGTCTCGCCGCTTTCACTTCCGTACCGCTCTCGGATCCGCGAAACTACGTAGGAGGGCGCTTCGGCGACGAACTGCCCTTGGCCACCGCCACTGCCCAGAGCGCCGGGAACGTTGATCTGCACGCTGTCAGCGCCGCCCGCATGAGTCCGGTCCAAGCCATTCGACGCATGTTGCAGATCACCCATGAACCCGGCCACGCAGCCGGGAATTTCTACTGGATACTGGAATTGGAGCGGTCGGCCCGAGCGCTCGGCTGCCGAGTCCTGCTGACCGGGCAGATGGGGAATGGGGGAGTCTCCTGGACGGGCGACCTGTCGTCGCAATCGTTCGCTTTCCAAATTCGCCGGCTCGGGCTGCAAGCATGGATCCGGGCGCGACTGATTCGAGTGAAAGAGCATGTCAAACGGAGCGCCCCGCCGGGATGGTTGACGGAATGGCAACGCCGCCGCATGGAGCAGAGCAGCTGGCATCGCGCTACCGCGATCCACCCTGACTTTGCTCGCCGCCTGCACTTGCTGGAACAGCGGTTGAACGATCCTAACGAACAACCGGCCGCCAGCCCGCGAGAAATGCGCTACCGGGCTCTTCTGCCGGGGCGATCTTTCGGGGGGGCACTGCATGCGGAGATGGGCGCGGCCCATGGTCTGGAAATCCGTGACCCCACGGCCGACGCGCGCGTGTTGGCCTTCACGCTGTCGGTGCCAGACCACATCTTTATTGATCCGGAAACGGGATTGGACCGCTGGCTGATTCGCGAGGCGATGAAAGGCCTCCTGCCCGACGCAGTTCGCCTGAACCGCGGGCGGGGCCGGCAGGCGGGCGATCTGGTGCCCCGGCTGCGCGCGTGCGCCTCCGAGGTTGAGATTGTTCTTGATGAACTCACGCGTGGTTCGGCAGCCAGCTACGTGGATGTGGCCTACATGCGCGCAGTATGGCGGATGATTCAGACGGAAAACACTCCGGAAGCGTTCAAGAAATCGGTCACCGTGCTTACGCGCGGCATTATGGCGGGCCTGTTTGTGAACCAGTTTGAGGAAAGCAGTGTGCCTGCGAACCGTGAGCCGATCGCCGAAGTTCTGGCGTGCGGCCTGGGAGCCGCGTCGTGACGAGCTCAGTATCTACTTCCGTGTTCGATCACACGGACGGCAACGAGACAGCGGCTCTGTTCGCTGGTTTGTCCGATGTTCAAATCGATACCGCCGCCGTGCCCGTTCGTCTGGAGGGCGCGACTGCGGAGGGAGTGCTCTGGCAAGCGGCACCGGGACGATTCCTGCTGCGCGTTCCGGAAGTGGCCCGCTTCTTGGTGCAGGCCGGGCGCAACGTCACCATCGATCGCGAACCTGGCGCGGTCGCCTCTGACATCCGGGGTTTCCTTCATATGACTCCGCTGGCAGCGCTGCTCTATCAGCGGGGCAGGTTGGCACTTCATGCGGCGGCGGCAGCAAATTCGGAGGGCGCGATCTTGTTGGCGGGAGATTCCGGGACAGGCAAGTCGACTTTACTAGTGGCGTTGCTGAAGCGCGGCTGGACCATGCTGGCTGACGAAGTGGCGGCCGTCGACCTGGACCGGCACGGAGAAATACGGGTCGCGCCCGTATTCCCGGAGATTCGTCTCTGGAGGAACGCGCGCGAGAAATCCGGCAAGACAACAGCTCATCCGGCGGGATCGTCATCGTCATCGTTATGGTCGCAGCGACAGTCGGACCACGGACTTACTGTGTCGAAAGTCGAACAATTCGCCGCGACGCCCCAACCGCTGCGGGCGATTTGTTGGCTGACCGCGCACAACGTCGACCGGATCGAAGTGCGCGTGCTGGAGGGCATGGAACGTTTTCGCGCCCTTGGAACAATGACTTATAACAGCCATATCGCGGACGCTCTGCAGGACCGGGCCGAGTATCTGCGCCAGGCCGCCATTCTCGCGCGATCGGTGCCGATCCTGCGCCTGTGCCGCCCACGCGGAAAATGGACGGTCGAGGATCTAGCGGACCAGGTGGGAACAGCCTTTGGTTGCGCGACGGACCGGGGCCAGATCGAGGGCGAGAGCATGCAGGCAGGGAGCATGAGGGCGGGAGAATGATCCACGCGCACACCGCCTACGGACTGACTTTTCATCTCTCGTTTCCGTGCCCGATTTTGCCCTTGGCGACGGCCGATGCGAAGCCCGACGTGACCGTCGTAGAAGGTCCAGTCCCGCGCCAGCTCGCCGCGCCGGTCGCACAAGACCAAAACTGGCAGGCGGAACCGGGCCGCTTCTTATTCCGAGCAGGACGCCATGTGGGACGGTTTCTGGTGGAACGCGGCCGGAAAATTACGTTGGAGCGCAATCCCGGCGCCGACGAAGAAGCGCTTGGCTTTCACTTCCTCGATAGCGTTCTCGCCGCCGCGCTCCGCCAGAACGGGTTGCTGGTGCTGCACGCGAACTCCATTGCTACGCAACGTGGCGCGCTGGCAGTGAGCGGTGAATCGGGCGCGGGCAAATCCACCACCACCGCGGCCCTTTTGCGGCGCGGTTGTGCGCTGCTCGCCGACGACCTTACAGTCCTGCGTGCGGGACCGGAGGGCAGAGTGGAAGTGCTGCCGGGCATGCCTCAATTTTGTCTGTGCGAAGACGCGGCTGGCCGGTTCGGGCAGGACATTACGGGGTTGTCCCGGCATCGTCGGAGCAGCAAGAAATTCATCGTGCCTGCGCGCGCGGCCATGGCCAACAGTCCAGTTTCCTTGCATGCGCTGTACCTGCTGCGGACGTATCCCGGGCACGACGTGCGCGTCCGCCGCCTGCGCGGAGCGGAGAAATTTGACGCGGTGCAAGAAGCGATCTATGGACCGGTGCTGCCGCAGGAACATCCCGCGCAGTTTTCTTTGTTGGCTGCGCTCACCCAGCTGGTCGCCGTCTTTCGACTGGAGCGCCCGGAGCAGCGCTGGACGGTGGAAGCGGTCGCGGAGGCAATGCTCGGTGGCTAAGATTATCTGGCTCGCGTCCTATCCCAAGTCGGGCAACACCTGGATGCGCGTTCTGCTGACCAATTATCTGCGCGATGGCGCGCTTCCCGCCGACATCAACCAGCTGGACGGCGGGCCGATTGCCAGTGCACGAGTCTGGTTTGACGAGTGGGCGGGGATCGAAGCCTCGGCGCTCGATGAGGCCGCGATCGAAACGCTTCGCCCGGAGGTGTATCGCTGCTTGCTGCGGGAAGCGCCCGGTACGCTGTACATGAAGGTCCATGACGCATGGGGACACACGCCCCGCGGCGATGCGCTTTTTCCTCCCGATGTCACTGCTGGAGTGGTGTACCTGCTACGCAACCCGTTGGACTTAGCGCCGTCCTGCTCGCATCATTGGGGCGTGAGCGTCGAGCAGGCGTCGGAGAACCTGTGCGACTCGGCTTTCGCGGGGGCCGGTTCGTTGGCCGATCAGTTGCGCCAGCAGCTCCGCTCCTGGAGTGAGCACGCGCACAGCTGGCTGCAGGAATCGGGTCTTCCGGTTTACCGGGTGCGCTACGAAGATCTGCGGCGCGACCCTGAAATGGTTTTTGGTGGAGTGGTGAGATTTTGCGGTTTACCGTGGGACCAAGACCGTGTCCGTAAAGCAGTAGCCTTCTCCGATTTTTCCGAGTTGCGCCGTCAGGAGCAGTCGAACGGGTTCTGGGAGCGTCCTCCGCGTTCGTCCGCACCCTTTTTTCGCAAGGGCGGAACGGGATCGTGGCGTGAGGAATTGCCAGAGAATCTAGCCCAGCGCCTGATTCAGAATCTCGGTGAATCCATGCGGCATTTTGGGTACTTGGATGAGCACGGTCAACCGGTCTGAAGCAGAGCGGAGAGAGAAAGAGAAAGAGAAAAGTTCAGGAGGATCGACTATGACGTTCGAACCAAGCACCCGCGTGGTACGTCTGCGAGGAGCGATGTCCGCCGAGGTGGACACGGAAATTGTGATTCTGAGCCTGGCCAGCAACCACTACGTCGGTCTCGACGAGATCGGACGGCGGGTGTGGGAGCTTATCGAAACACAGCAACGCACCGATGAGCTATGTCAAACGCTAGCGGGAGAATTCGCCGCCAGTGCGGAACAGATCGCGGGCGACGTGCTCCCCTTCCTCGCCCAGTTGGAGAGCGAAGGCCTGGTGCAGGCGGCGGGCGAATGATGGCGTGGGCGAGTGATGGGGTTGGAGAAGTGATGAGGCTGGAAACGAGATGAGGCTAGCGAACGACTGGCGCATGTGGCGGATGCGGTCCCGGCCCGAACGCTGGTTGTTGCTGGAAGCGATGGTGGGACTTTTTCTCGGACGGGCTGCGATTGGGCTGCTGCCTTTCGAACAGGTGGCGAGCCTGTTAGGGCTGGCGCCAGAGAATGTTTCAGGCGTCACGCCGGGAGATTATGCGTTGCAGTTGGAATGGAAGCCATCTGCGGTCGCGGTTCAGATCGGCTGGGCCGTGCGGACGGTGGCGGCCCGGGTTCCCGAGCACGCGATCTGTCTGGTGCAGACTCTGGCAGGAGCCGCCATGTTGCGGCGGCGAGATATTCCGTGCACGCTGTCCCTCGGCATTGCCAGGGACGGGACGGGGTTCGCTGCCCACGCCTGGCTGCGATGTGGAGATGTCATTCTGACCGGAGCGGGCGGCCACGATCGCTTCACGACCATCTCCGCTTTCGTCGCGGCGCGCGCGGCCAGCCAGCCAACTCCGGTATGAACCCGTCGGCGACAACTCGCGACGCCAAGCGCCCGTCCCTCGCGACGCTCAGCGACTTTTCCCGCAGCCCACTAAGGTCTGGGCAAGCGTTAACGCATTCTCTTCCGCCGCTGCCGGCACGTTTTCGCTTCACGCCGGAATTTCAGTTGCTGGCGGCTTGTTCGGTAATCGCGCCGGGCTCGACGGACCAATCCCATACGGAGGCGATCCTCTCTCGCTGTGCGAAGGTCGTTGATTGGAATGCTTTCCTTCTCCTGGTAGACCGACACAGCGTGCCCGGGCCGGTGTATTCCGCCCTTTGCCGGCACGGCGTCGGGCACTGGCCGGACGGCATCCGGGAGAAACTGAAAAGAAAAAAAATTCAGTCCTGTGGACGAGCCCTTGTTTATGCGGCGGAGTTGGTCCGTCTCATTCAGGCCTTTGCCGCCGAGGGAATCGAGGTGCTGTCTCTGAAAGGCGCCGCCCTGTCGGTGCACCTATTTGGCGACCCAGGAATGCGGCACGTGCGAGACCTGGATCTGATGGTCCAGCCGGAGGATCTGACCCACAGCGATCAATTGCTGAATGCCAGCGGATACCAGTGTATCTTCCCGGATTTTGCACCGACGCAGAAAATGGAGAACAGGATTCTGTTACAGGACCATCATCGTACGTATTGGCATGACGGCCTGCAGGTCATGGTGGAACTGCACTGGCGCATCGAGCATTGGACCTCGGAAAATGTCGCGGAGCTGTGGCAGCATTGCCACGGGACCGACTGGATGGGAACGACGATCCGGCAGTTGGACGACGATGCGCTGTTACTGTTGCTTTGCAGCCACGGGGCGGGACACAAGTGGTCGCATCTCAAGTGGCTGAGTGACGTGGCCTTGCTGATGACCCAGGAGCGTTCTGCCAGCTGGGATGCGCTCCTGGAAATGGCTTCCCGGTTCGACCTGTTGCGGGCTCTGGCACAGGCGACGCTGCTGGTGCACTGGTTGTACGGAACGTGGTCGCGGACGCCCGTACTCACCTTGTCCTGCTTGGCTGAGCCCTTGTGCGAGTTGATCGAGCAGGAACGGACGTCCTCGGACTTAGCCAGCCAGGCTTTGCGAGTTATGCTTATGGACAATCGTAACTTACTGGCTTCCGAAAGTCTTGGGCAGTTGAAGTATCTGAGATACACGCTGCGTCTTAGAACAAGGATGCCAGTGGCTGTCTATATGCGACAGGTGTTGATCTCGTCCTCTTATTTTAAGGATTTTTCCGCTCCTGACTGGCTGTTCTGGCTCCATTACCCACTGCGGCCGCTGATCTGGATCAAACGTCACTACATCCACTCCTGGTCGCGTTGATCGCACTAGGTCCTGGGGACGCCTGGATACGATTCGCAATTCTATCCGTGGATGAGATCGAGTGAGCGGGTGATTGCAAACGAACTAGGCCACGCCAACAGAAAGGAACAGTTATCCCGCTTCCGGTCCGAGCACCGGATTCCCAGGAACGATCCGATAGGGCCAGAGTGGCGGATCGGCCAACGCCGGGCTGGGTGATTGTGCATCCACCGCGAGCGTGCTCAAAGGCATGGTTTCGAGGCTGGCAGCCGAATCGCACCCCGCGTAGGTAAATTGCGGCACGATTTGCCGGAGGTGGGCGAGGATGGAAGCGCGCTGGCCGAGCAAGGTAGTGACCTGAAGTTCGTCCAGGCCGCGCTTCAGTGCTGGCCATGCCAGCCTCACACTTTCGGTCCGGGCGATCTTTTCACAATCGCTCGGAAAAGCCCGCTCGTCGGAATAGAACAGCTCTTCGAAAAGCTTTTCGCCCGGACGCAGCCCAATGAATTTGAATTCCTGCCGGGACTTGCCAGAGAGACGAGCCAGAGTCTTTGCCAGGTCGGCAACCCGGACGGGCTCTCCCATATCGAGCACCAGAATATCGCCGTCCCGTCCGATGGCGAAGGCTTGCAACACCAGGCAGACGGCTTCGGAAACAGTCATAAAAAAGCGCGTAATTTCGGGATGGGTAATGGTGATGGGCTGGTTTTGGCGGATCTGTTCCTGGAAGAGCGGGATCACGCTGCCGTTCGAGCCGAGTACATTGCCGAACCGGACCGAGACGCACCGCATTAATTTCCCTGGCCACGCGGCGAGGATCAATTCCCCCACCCGCTTGGTGCAGCCCATGACATTGGTCGGGTTGACCGCCTTGTCGGATGAAATCATCACAAAGGCTGTGCACTGCGCCGCCTGTGCTACTTTCAGCAATGCCAGGAGGCCGAAGACGTTGTTGCAGACGGCCTCTTCCACGTTCTCTTCCATGACCGGGACATGCTTGTAAGCGGCCGCGTGAAAAACGATTTCCACTCCGTAGGTCTGGAATATTTTGCGCATGCGCTCTGGATTACAGAAGTCGGCGACGCAAAAAACTTTCTGTCCGGCGCCCTCGGTCTGGGCAAGCTGATGCTGGAGGTTGAAGATCCCGGTTTCATTCTGGTCGAGACATACGAGGAGTTTGGGTTCGTAAGTCCGGATCTGCCGGCACAGTTCGGAGCCGATCGATCCCGCCGCGCCGGTGACCATCACGACCCGGTCCCGAATATGCTCGCGTACCGATTCCAGATCGATGTCGACCGGAATACGTCCCAGCAGATCGGTCAATGAAACTTCTCGCACCTGTTGTAGAGTGACCTCGCCCGCGATCAACTCCGCCATCGCGGGGACGGTCCGGAAGAGCGCGCTCGCTTGTTTGCAAATGCCCACCACTCGGCGCATCTGGGCCGCGGTAGCCGAGGGAATCGCAATCAGAACCTCGTCGATGCGGTGTTGAACCACGAGTTCCGCCAGAGACTCAATCGGACCAAGCACCGGCACGCCCAGAACCCGCAGACCTCTCTTCAGGGGATGGTCGTCGACACAACCGATCACCGTATGACCGGTCTCCGCTTTCTGCGTCTCGCGAATAATGCTCTGCGCAGCATGTCCGGCGCCCACCAGCAGCAGTCGTTTCGAGTTGGAGTCTGCCCGCACGCTTTCTGTCAGCATACGGGTGAGTACACGCACGCCCGTCAACAGGGTGAAGGTGAGCAACCCCTCCAGAGCGTAAATCGATACCGGAAAGCTTTTCAGTCCGAGTCCAAAGCGCACGATCAGCACGAACGCGAGCGATCCGGTCAGGATGGCTTTCAAGACATCCACTGCATCGCTGATCCCCGTATAGCGCCACCAGCCATGCATCAGATTGAAAAAGGGCATGACTGCCAGACGAACAACAATCAGGATGGGAGCAGCCACCCACAACAGCCTCGAGTCGGGCAGCCTGAACTCGAAGAGTAGAAGCCAGGCTCCGACCAGCGAGCCGGCGATGAGACCGATTTGCAATGCCAGCACGAGCAGCGAGCGGCAGCGTAAAAGCGCAGAAGTTTTGCGATCCATTTTTGGCATAGTTCGACTTAGCCACTTGCTTAGCTGTGGACGGTTATCCTGTTCATCGTCATCGGCGGAGAGTCCCTTGAGTGGTAGAACGATGGGATAGGCGTATTCTCGGAGCGCGCAAGTTCTGGCCTCCGACCGCACGCCCGGCGAAGCTTCGTCGCTGCGCACGCGCCTGCGGGCGAAGGGCGGGCCGCTAGTGTTGTACGCCTTGTGCCCGGATCACCCGCCACCAGGTGAGGGCGATGATCTTCAAGTCCAGTCGAAACGACTGCCGTGCCATATATTCGGCGTCGGAGCGAACCTTGAGTGGAATTTCCAGCTCATCGCGGCCATTGCCTTGCGCCCAACCGGTGATCCCCGGAACCAGGCGATGCAAGCCGCTCCGGGTGCGCAGCGCCACCAGGTCGTCCTGATTGAAGAGCGCGGGACGCGGTCCCACCAGGCTTAGGTCGCCCCGCCAGACGCTCAGCAGTTGCGGCAACTCGTCCAGGCTGGTCTTGCGCAACAGGGCTCCGATGGGAGTCAGATAGCTCTTCGGTTGGGGCAACAAATGGGTGGCCACCTGGGGGGCGCCGATGTGCATGGTTCGAAACTTGGGCATGTCGAACAGGCGATTGTCTTTTCCGACTCGCCGCGACCAATGCAGAGCCGGGCCGGGAGAAGTCAAGCGCACCGCCGCCCAGCACAGCGCAAATAGAGGCGCGGACAGAAAAAGGACGATTCCTCCCAGCGCGAGATCCATCCCCCTCTTCCAGGCCGGCAGGCGATAAGCGGAAAGGCGGAGAGCTGTGGTGACCATGATTTGTAACTAAGGGCTGTAAGGAAGGTTGTAACTGAGAGGAAGTGGGAGTAATTCGGATTTCGGGCGACGGTTCTGGTTATTCGCAGCTTGAGATAGAGGTCAGGAAGCCGACGCCCGCCGGGCTTTCGGAGGCGCGCCCGGTCCCTTGATGACGCGCTTGTCGGAACTCAGGTGGTATTCCGCCCGCTTGAAGTAATCGCGGGCCCTGACCGCGAGCCGGACCAGAAGCTTGCTGGCGCGGCTCCTGCCAAAGTAGTCGTAAGCTTCGTTGAATTTGATCAGCGCGTCATGCAGTTCGCGAAGAGAGCTTTGTGGCGTTTGATTGACGCTCTGACTGCCGAAATGGACCACCTCCGCGCACGGCGTGTAATAGACCGCATAGCCCTTCTGTTTCAGCATGAAGTTATAGGCCAGGTCGGAAACAAAGAGCTGAAAGCGTTCATCCAGCATACCCGCATTTTCCCAGGTGGAACGTCGCACTATATAGGCGGTGGTGCCAATGCTGTCTATGGCCTGCGCTTGAGAGTAGTCGAAGTCGGTCGCATAATAACGATCCGTCAGATGGCTCCTCGGAAACAGCTTGTGCCAGTTGAAGGCTTGCAAAACCATAGTGACGGGCCCGGAAAAATGGCGGATACAGTGCTGTATGGAGCGGTCGGGATTGAGCAGTCTCGGACCGCAGGCCGCCACCTGGGGATTCTCGTCCATGTATTCAACCAGCGCTCGAAAGGCATTGCTGATCAGCAGAGTATCGCTGTTCAAATGGCAGGCGTAGCGTGCCCGCGACATACGCATTCCGAGATTGGTGTTCTTCACATATCCCTGGTTCGCCTGGTTGCTTACGAGGATGACATCTGGGAACGTCTCGGCCACCATGTTCGCGCTTCCGTCCTCGGAATTATCGTCGATGCAAATCACTTCGAAGGTAATGCCGCGCGTATGTTCGTAAATCGAGACAATACAATCGTGCAGCAGACGACGCGTATTGTAGCTGGGGACGATGAGGGTCAGATCCAATGGAGTTTCCATCGATTTCTCCTGGTCTTTATTAGGTTGCAACTTCGGCGGTATTTCGAGGTGGATGCTTCGATATTTTGCGGGCGGGGATGCCAACCACTGTGCAGTTCGCTTCGACCGAATCCACTACCACCGAGTTCGCACCCACGGTTACGTTATCGCCAATGTTGATTCCGCCCAGAATCTTCGAGCCGGCGCCCAGTACCACGTCGTCGCCGATCTCCGGTCGCAGTCGGAAATCAAAACCCAAGTCCATGGTTTTGGCGCCCAGGGTCACGCCTTGGAGGATGGTGACATTGCTGCCGATGCGCCACGCTCCAATCACGGTTCCCGAAGGGTGCGGGAAGAAGATCCCGGGCCCGATCTCGCAGCGCGGCGTGACTTCCAGGCCGAAGAGCACAATATTGAAATAGGTCAGCAGTTCCGGCAACACCGGAATCCGCGCGAGCCTGGCCGCCCGGCTCACTCGACACAGCACGATGGGCAAAAAACGGTGGTGCAGCAGGCGCCGCAGAAACCGCGCCCAGCCGGGCCGTTCCCCGAGCCTGCCTTCCAGTTCCGCCTGGCGGGCCAGATCGCTATACAGAAGCTGTCTGAGATTTTCCATGAGGGGCCGCGCGGGAGCGCAACGATACCCGAAGAACGCGAAGAGGATATTTCACTGTCTCCATGCTGACGCCGGTCAGGTAATGGAGCAGCCCGATCTTGCCCTCTTGTAACAGTTTTCTTAACCCGAGGATTCTACCGAGATGCATGCCTTTTACGTCCTGACTCAGGCCGGAAACTCCAATAGTGCTCTTAAATGTACCTCCTAGAACGCGCCTGATATAGACGCCACGATACTTGTGCGAGAGTAACTCCATATAACATTTGAAGTCTTCACCTCGGCGCAACGACGCATCATACAACACCATCTTGTGTTTCAATACCATCACTGAGCTTGTAGTATCGTTGCGGAGCAGCGGAGTCCAAGAAGAAAACAACGAATAAGACACGGGCGACAGAGTGTCATTCTCCTCGCGCTCGAATCGCCGATACTGTAAGTCCGCACGATACTGATGCATCGAAAAATCAAAACCATGGCGGGTCATTAGTCCGTATTGGACCGCGATCTTGTCCTTATGCCATACGTCGTCCGAGTCAAGAAATGCCAAGTAACGACATAAGGCGGCAGCCGCACCGATATTTCTGGCAGTGGACACGCCCTGGTTCTTATCCATGCGGATGAAACGAACTGATATGCTGTCCGGGCAAGAAGTTGCAATCAGTCTTGACTGTTCCCAATCGTTACTGCCGTCGTCGACGACAATGATCTCCCGCGGCAGCAATGACTGACGATACACCGAATCCAGCGTTCTTTTGAGTGTGCCAGACGAGTTAAAGGTTGGGATCATGACACTCACATCACAATTCATTGGCTCTCCCAAACAAAGTGATAGGGAATGAACGCGGATGGTTCCCCAGTTGTCATGATAAAGTTCCTGGCTGTCCAGCTGGATGCGACGCAGCCAAGCAGTAGGATTGCGGCAACTTGCCTTTTTCTGAGGGGTCGTATCGTCCAGTATGACAGTGCCAATAGCTGGGCAAACAGGGTCATATCCTGAAACCGCAACCCGGCATAGCTAAAGGACGAGACCTTAAAACATGCAAGTTGTATAAGGAAAAACGCGACTCCGAGGTATCGATGGTGTTCTTCTGAAATCCACAACGCCAGCAGTGCGGCACACAACGACATGAGAAGGGGGCCGGTGCCGCTAAGGCTGGTGGGCGAAGCCATGATCGAGTACGACAACAGTTTGTAGGCGATCCGTTCATCAAAGACATAATAGGCTGGATACAGAACGGAGGCTCCTATCAGAAGGCCATATAGAACCTGTTTCCAAGATAGTGCAACGCCCCATCGAGCTAAAAACAGCATGAGCAATAACAGAGCTGCCGTCATCTGGATGCTCAGCGAGGCGATCGCGAAAACATAAAACAGGACAGTGCGCCTACGTTCTAATTGCAAGATCGAAATGACAGTCAACGGGAACGCGATTCCCATTCGCAGTCCGTTCATCGTGAAGTCGAAATAGCAAAAGGGTATCAGCACCAGGGACAGAACGCTCCGGCCTTCGTCCCACATGTGCAGCATTATAAAAAATAGCACTGCGGCAAGCAGACTGATGAGGCCAACCACCACGCGGGGATCGCCGGTAAAGAGTTCTAATGCCCGTACAAGGGCTTCATAGCCGACTTCGTTAGAGGACGCTCGATCACCCCACCAAAGTAGATCCTGTGCATTCTGGATATAAGTGGCGGTATCGGGTCCAACCTCTCCTCGCAGTATTGCCAAAAGAACCAACGGCAGGGCAAAGACGTAGTGGGCAAATCGTATTCTTGTTGTTGTGTACAACATCTTCCATGTGCAGAATGTTAACCACAGCAAGAAAGGAAGAATGTAATAAATCACCGGGGTTCTCCGTCGGATATTTCACGCCAGAAAGCGCAGATCGCGGTACCGTATGGCTTGTCGAACGTTGCAAACACCACAATAGGCGTGCGTGAGCCATGTTTGGACTCCACGTCCTTCATTCAGAATGCAGAGAGCGGCGATGCTCTCGCGGTGCCGCCACAGTTTTATCTCTACAGTCTCCTTGGCGAAAAAAGACAAATCATGCTCGACCACGCAGTCCAGCACCACGAAATGACAATTCCTCCTGCCATATTCCCGCATGAAGAAACTATCGGTGCCATAGAACCGGAGGCGCTCGTCGTATCCTGGAAACTCTTCCCGGAGATACGTTACGGAGATCACCATGCCGCTATTCATTGCGTTGTGGTGACGCGCCCGTATGAGCCCGCTCCGATGTGTCTTCCAGCGAAAACCTTTGCATCCGTAAAGATTGGACGGACTGACGATTTTCCCCTTTGCGATCACCTGCGGCAGGAAGAGTGGGATCCCAGGGTGCTGATTGTTGGCCCGTTCGAGTTCGGCAAAAAATATGCGCTCCACTTGCGAATCGTGATCGAGCAGGAGCATGTAGTCGAATGGATCCGGTGTCTCCGGTTTCAGGTAGCGATGGATGATCCGGTTGTAGACCGATGCCAGTCCTGGGTTCGCGCCATCGTGAAGGTATACGACCTTGGGAAAGGAGCACTGGAGCCATTTCCTTTCTTCTTCGAGGGCAGGCTCTGGGCTGTTATCCCAGACCACGACTAAGGAATTCTCCAGCGCTTCCCGGCAAGCGGCCAGCGAGCGTAGCGTCTCCGAGGCGCTGCAATGACGCCGATATATCACGACGAGAACGAGCAAGCGCACGAGCTAATCCCTCCACCCAGTTTCCTTGCCGTCCTCATTCTTGGTGACAATGAGCGAACCGTGGTTCACCGCAGGTTTGCACATGGTCGTCTTGGCGATCGTGGTTGTGCCGATTATGGTTTTGCCTCTACGACCCTGTCGCGCAGCGACGGAACGATTCCCGAGCGGCTGAGGATTACGCCGGCGCCACCAAGAGAGAGAATGCAAGCGACGCCAAAGAACAAAGGAGGCACAGCCCAGCCGGTCAACGACAGCGCGGCCAGAAATACAAGCGGAGCTGTCCAGAGTGCCGGAAATGCGACACCTGACAACACATACCGGTAGCGATTGAAGGCAATCACAGGGCGGCTACGGGGCATCGAGTACAAGAGATGCGACCCGAGGCCGACAAACGCGCCGACCAGTGTGCCGAGAGCTACCCCGATGGCTCCATACCAATAGCCCAGCAGCACGCTGGCAGCAAGGTTGCTGATCCCCTCGGATAGCGGGCTGATCTTGATGTAGCGTTGTTGTCCTGCCGCAATCACGATGGTCGAGTAGGAAGCCCCAATCAGCCGAACTATGTTTGCCACCACCAGAACGATCAGTATCGGCCGGCCGGTCCGGACGAACTGGCTTCCAATCCACACGCGCAAGATCGGCGCCGCGTAAATCAGCAAGGGGATGCCGGTCAGGAACAGGACCAGAACGCTGAGCCGGGTGGCGGTAATCGTGAGTTCGCCGAGGCCCTTCGCGTCCTCCCGGGCGTGGAGTGTAGCGGCGTACGGCATGATTACGCTCAGGACCGCATAAAGCAGGCCCGACATGAAGGTGATCAGGCTTGCCGCCACGGAGTATTCCGTCAGCGCGCCAAAATCGAAGCGTGCCACCAGGACCAGATCGAAACCGGTGACCAGCAGAGTTGAGAGCACCACTACGGTCAAGCTGAAACAGTAGCCGTAGAGCATGTGCGCGGTGGAACGGGAGATCCGACTGCGTTGGAAGCGGATCTCGGGCGCGATCCACCGCAGAAACGTGTACAGGGCCGCGCACGATAAGAGATTGGTTGTGCCCACGACGAACGACATCGCAATCATCGACCTGCCGGCCAGCGCTACCGCCACCACGCCGACCGCGGCCAGCGCGCGAGTCACACCCACCGTCAGGGCTGGGATTTCGTATCTCTGGAGTCCGACGAACACGCCACTCCATGCGGATGCCGGCAGGCCGACGGCAATCGAGCCTCCGACCATCACCATCGCCCACCGCATCTGCGAAATCAGTGCTTCCGGGATACGCGGAAAGATGAGCGGAGCAGCCCACACCACGAAGAAGAGAAGGACCAGAGAGATCAATCCAGCGCCCGCCAGCCCGGCAAAGGCGGTGCTGAACACGGAGTCGCGCTGCCCGGGATCGTTTTTCTCCCGGGCGTAGGCGACATAACGGCCGACCGCCGTCTGTAGTCCCAGATCCAGATAACCGACATAGCCGGCGGTCTGGAGCACAAGCACCCATGCAGCATAGGCTGTGGAAGGCATATGCCGGACCAGAATCGGCGGCAGCAGCAGAGCCGCGAAGGCGGCCGCGCCTCCGCGTGCGAGGTTCGCCATGGCGTTCTTAGCCAGACGCCAGTGCGGTCGGATGGTTTCGCGGTCTCTGAAGCGGAGGGCGGGACTCAAGGATTTGGCCGAAAGACCGGCTGAAACACGGACGTCTTCAACATGGTCCAGCGTGTCTCGACCCCGGAGGTCAAACACAGACGGTGGAAGGCGTCTGCTAAGAGAATGCAACCCGCCGAACCGAAAAGCGCGATCAAGCTCGCCGCTGCCACGATGAAAGTCCGCTGCGGAGACGATTTTCGGTCGGGCTCGATGGCCGGATCGAGTACCTGGATCACGGCCCCGGTCTTCGCTTCATCAAGTTTGGCCGCCTCGTATTGTTTGGCGAGCAACTCGAAGATCGTCTCGTGATATTTCACGTCGCGGAGCTTGCGCACATACTGCAACCCGGCTTCCGGGACGTTGCCGGCGGGAAGCTGGAGGTTGCCGGAGTCGCCGCCCTGCTTTTCCAGCAATGCCAGTTGCCCGCGCAGGCCGGAGAGTTGCTGTTCGCGCAGCCGCACGTCGGGATTTTGTTCGGTCGAGAACAGGCGCATGGCATGCAACTCCACTTCTTTCGCCGCCATCAGGGCGCGAAGTTTGACCACCGATTCGATGATGGCTTTGGCCTGACCATCCAATTGGATCAGTCCCGTCTTTTGCTCGGTCTCTTTCAAAGCCTGTTCCGCGTCGGCCAGATTGTTCTTGGCTTGCTGTAACTGGCGCTCGAAAAATAACCGCCGCTGTCCGGCTTCGGTGACGGCCAGATCCTGTGTCAGATGGCGCAACTGTTCCACATAGGCGTTGGCAATCTGCGCCGCGCGGCTGCGGTCCTGGTCCTCGACCGAGATGCTGACGAAACCTTCCTTGCCGACGGCGATGCTGCTCGCGTTTTCGAGTTTCCTGCGCGCGTCGGACATTCTGCCGACGCGATAAACTTGGAGCAGATCGAAACGGTGGACCAGCTCATCGGCCACCGTGCGGCTGCGCAGCATCCCTACATAAAGGTCGGTGGGATTTTTCAGCCCGAGATCTTTCTGTGCCATCGCCGCCATCGGTCCGAGTGCGCCTAGTTGCCCGATCATCGAGGCGGCCAAAGACTGGCTTTGCTGCGGAGGAAGGATCTTGGCCGTGGCGGTGTAGCGATTGGGTAACAATAATGAGAGGAGACCGGCCAGAAGACCGGCGGCCAGAGTGCTCCGAAGGATGATCCGCTTGCGCCGGGATAAAAGGATCAGTCCGTTCAGCACGTGGAAGACGTCGGATTGGGCGCCGACTGGGCGCGCAGTGGGCACCAATCCGTGAGTTCCATCGGACTTCGGATCCCGGTACGGGGTTTCTTTTTCCAGTTCCAGGTCCGAAAGCGTTTCGTTCTCGGTCGCGGTCGTTCGGTTCATTGGATGACCCGTATGGCGGCCGCGCCCAGGGCAAATTGAGAAAAGACCTGACTCCAGTCTTTTAGTCCGCGGAGGAAGGATCCGTGCGACAAGCGTTCGGGTACGACGATGGCATCGCCCGGCATCAGGCGAAGCGAGGCGAACCCACCGTTCCACAATCCTCGCACAGACTGTTTGCTGAGAACCGAGCCGTCCGCCCGAATGACAAACATGCGGCCGGTGTCAGCGTCGCGGGTAGGCCCGCCCGCCCGCTCCAGATAGTCTTCTACCCGAGCCTCACGCCGATAGAGAAACGAGTTCTGGTTGTACACCGCACCCAGCAGGTCGACGGTCGACGGGCGAAAGGGGACCACGAAGCGGTCGCCATCCTCGAGCGCGATTTCCGGCAGATCGCCGGCTAAGGTTGAACTCGGCGGCAGATCGAGTACCACCCGTCCGGTCGCTTTTACTTCTCGAAGTTTGTTCACCAGCTGCCGTTGCGCTTGCAGCCGAGCCCGGTTGTCGATCATCTCTTCGGGACTGATTCCGGAGGGCGCCAGCACATTACGGGAGACGTCCTGCTCGAGTTTTTCGATCAAACGATCGAGGCCTTTCTGTTGGTCGATGCGCGCCGATTCTCGAGTAAATTCCGCGCCGTAGAGATAGGCGTTGGGCGTGAACCCACCGACCCGTTCGACCAGATGGCGGACCGTCTCGCCCGCTTCGGCCTGGTACACGCCGGCGGTTCGAAACTCCCCTTCCAGACGCACGAACTTGCTCTGCTTTTCGAGCGGAACCGCGAGATCATTCTGCGAGAAGATGGTGATGACATCGCCCGGCTCTAACTCCAGATTGTTTTGCTCGTCTCGCTCCAGCAGCAGCTTGCCTAAATTGAAAGGGACCAGCCGGATCGTCAAGTCCTGCGGGTTCAGCCGTTGAATGACGGCGTAGTCCCAGTTGATTTCGGGAGCGTTGCGTGCGACCTGATTGCGCAGTTTTGCGGTGGTGGCCTCGGTCGCCGCGGAGGAGGCCGGCGGTTTCTCCGATAGCGGGGCTTCGTTCTCTCCCACCGCGTTGTGGGAGCGCCAATACTCGCGGGTGAGCAATACGTCCGGGTTCGGGATCAAATCCTTCACACGCATGCCGGCACGCCATTCTGTGCGTCCGGCATGAGCGACATTGCCCCGCAGCGTCACCGCATTTTCAAATCTGGGAGAAAGCGAAAGGATGCGGACCACGTCTCCGTCCTTCACCGTCCGCTGCCAACCCTCGGCATCCAGAGGAAATTCTTCAACCCGGCGGGTGGTGTGGTTTTCGATACGCTCGACTACCGCCTTCTGTCCATCCGCAGTCGTCGCCAAGCCTCCGGCCATGGCGACGGCGCTGGCCAGACTCGTGCCCTCCCGCAGCTCATAAATCGCGGGCACATTTACGCTGCCCGCCAGAGCAATCGACGGTCCGGCAGCCGGGATATAGATGACGTCGCCGGATAATAATCGAGCGTCTTTCGACTGGTCTCCTCCGAGCAGCAGATCGTAGAAATCAAACTCCGTGACCACGCTGTTATTTCGCTTCAGTTGGATGTGCCGCATGGAACCTGTGGCCGACGGTCCTCCCGAAGCGAAGAGCGCATTGACGAGCGTGCTGAGGGAACTGACGGTATAACTGCCAGGCCGCTGCGCTTGGCCTACTACCAACACTTGAATGGACCGCAGTTGTCCCAGACTGACTGTCAAATCGAAATTGCGGAACACTCTGCCGATCGCGGTGCGGAAGTACTCCGGTAATTGCTGGTATTTCAAACCCGTGACGGAAAGTGTTCCGACTTTGGGCAAAAAGACTTCGCCGCCTCGGTCGACTACCAGTTTGGCGTTCAGGTCAATCTGTCCCCAGGCCCGGATCAGGATCTCGTCTCCTGGTCCGATGCGGTAATCGTCGGTCACCGGAATTCTTTCGACGGGAGCGAAAGTGGTGGGGACATGATCGAATAAACTGTGTCCATAAATAGGAAGCCTGCGGCCCATGGAGCTGGCGACAAATTCCTGAAATTCGCTGGGTGGCGGCTCCGGAATCGTGTCCATTTTCAAAGGAAATGGCCGCTTCGCGTTCCGATCCGATTCTCCGTTCTGCCCGTGATCATCGTTGCGATTGCCATTGTTGTTCTTAGTGTTGTCGAGTGCGTTCTGATCGGGACGTGCGGCGGTGTCCGCTGGATTGCCCGCTCGGCCCGGTGGTGAATTGTCGTTGTCCTCGCCGGGTCCGGCGGGACAGTCCTTCTCGATGCAAGGCGGACCGTCGGCGGCGGGCGTACGCAAGGTGGTTTGGGCCCAGGCGAGAGCGGGCCCCATGAGCAGGCCCAGCAGCGCCGCTACTATCCTGCGCAACATCATTTCCGAAGCTGTTCTTGCGAAGCTCATTCTGTGCGGCATGATCACTGGTTGCGACATTGCCTTCCGGGACTAATGGAAGTTCAGCACTTTGCTCCACTTCGGGTGGTAAGTGAACTGAACCGAGGCCACGGTGTTTGGTCCAGCGAGCGGCGATAAAACAGAAAAGTTCCACCGTTCGTGCTGAAGAAACGCGGACATTTCCATTTCCGGGCGCAGTTGAAAAGTCGCGTGCAGGAAGAAGTCCTGAATGTCGCCGCCCGCCGGAACAAAATCGCGGTCGACGTGCGCCTTCCGGTATCCGGCCTGTACCGAGTTGCGAGGTGAAAGCCAATACGTGCTCCAGAGTTGAAGCCCGTGGCCCTCGCGGCCCACCCAGGAACCGAGCAGGTGTCCGTCGTTGAGGTAGGAGTCGCGATAGGCGCCGTTGTAGTAGACATATTTGCCGCCCCGATTGGAGAGCGCGGGCGGGTCCGACCACACTAGTTCGGCGCGGAAATCGAGTTTCGGGAGGCGGGGAATCTGAGGCAGATAAATTCCTGGATTCATCAGAGAGCGCTGTGGAGCACCGAGCGGCGAAGTGTCGTCGTCGGCCATGGCATCGTTGTAAACGGCCAGCCATTTCCGCAGGCCGGGAATGCGGTAACTGAAATCGAAACCACTGCGCCGGTCGCCCACATCGGCGGCGCTGCCGGGGATGGTGGTTTTGTTGTCGCCAAAACTGCTGAACCCTTTCCAGAACATGCGGAGTGTGACTGGACGGAACACGATGGTGCGCGAGAACCCGAATTCGAGATTCGGCGTTGGTTTGAAACTTATCTTTTGGCCGTCGATCGCTGGATTGGCTGGGTAGTGATGCCCAGACATGAGTCCGAAGAAAAATTCCCAGCGCATCGGGCCCAGGTAACTGAGGAAGCTGGGCAGTTTCCAGGGCATGGGGTTACTCAGACGCACCATGTCGATGGGTTCGGCGTTGTCGCTGTAGTTCGCAGGCCCACCCTGGGTCGGACCCCACCACAGACTTTGTCTGCCGGCGGAGATCTGAACGCTCTTGAAGTTCCACGCGGCGTAAGCGTCGAGGAGGCGAAACTGATTGAGCGTCGCGGTGTGAATCGGAAGCTGCGGCGGAGTCCCGTCGATGGTACCGAGGAGTTGTTGGACCGACTGACTGTATGCGGGAAGCGCGGACGCGTGTTGATACTCGCCGCGGATATAAAAGGCCACCGGCCCGGCCGATCCCGAGGCCGAAGCGCCGTTGACCATATTCCAACCCTGGCCGTATGAGCGACCGTAATCGTTCATTAGAGTCTGGCCAAAATGGTAGCCGTCGTCGAGCGGCGTGCCAGAGATGCCAAGATATCGGGTATAAATGCTTTCCACTCGGATCTCGGAATTGCCGGAACCTTCGAAGCGTTGCAGGTCGTTCGAGAATTCGGCTGCGAGCGCCCTGCGCAGTTGGTACGCTTCGGAACCTCGGCGCTCGTCAACGCTCAGGTCATCGCCTGCGGCGACGATCCGGGCACATTCCATGCGTGTCCAGGGCCGTAAATTTGCGAAGGCGCTGGGTGCATATCCCAAGGCAGCCATGCGGTCGAATGCGGCATAGACCCAGCTGTCGAGCGGAACGAAGGGCGATCCCAGCTCGGCGGGCGTACGTGCGCGCGAGGTTTCGCCTTGTTCGAGATCGCTCTTAAAGGGGTTTTCGCTTGCGCCTGCCAACTCCGGGTCATGATGCGCGCGATACACATAGCGACCGATGAGATAGCCAAGCGCGCTGCCTACCACCACATCGGACGGGAAGTGTTTCCGGTCAGCCACGCGCGCCAGACTGATTCCGGTGGCCGTGCCGTAGGCCAGCAGTTTGGTCAGACGTCCGGGATACTCGTGCGCGATTACAGTCGCCATCGACCAGGCGGCCAAGGCATGTTCCGAAGGAAACGAGGAGCCGCCCGCTCCGAAGCTGCCGGCATTTCTTTCATTCGGACGCGGCCGCTCGAAAACCAGCTTCAGGCCTTCGCCCACGAGCACACTGTTTATCGCCGCTTCCCCTGCCAGTAAGCCGGTCTCGCGGCTGTGGGCGTCGCCGCTGGTGGTCCCGCGCAGGTAGAACGTCGCCGCGCCGCCGGCCAGGGCGGCGAGTCCGTAGTTGCTAAAACTGCCGCTGTGGGACATGGGAGTGCTTCCGAGATGGTGAAGGATATTCTGATCGGCTGCGACCAAACCGGCGGCGCCCACACTCAGGGGTACCAGCCAGTTTCGATCGCGGGAGGGCAGGGCGGGCAGATGGAAAGGACTGGTCCAGATCGTTTTCTGATCGGACATAAGATTGTGAGTGAAGGAGACTAGGCAGAAGCTGGACACGATATTATTTCGGCCTGCCTGATTCTTGTTTCTGAGATACGCTCCGGGCGGCTCCGCGGACGGATTATTTTTCTTTTCAGTGCCGCCTTCGCCGTTCTGTGTGCGGATCGTGGAACTAGTCCAGGCGGGACAGAGCTTCGGAGGTTCTGGTTCCGACGCCCATACCCGGCACCCCGCCAAACCGCAGAACAAAACCACTCCCAGCGGCGGGCCGAAGTGACGGCAAAGTTGGTAGAGCCAGAGCATGCTTTAGAGCGGTCTCGACGGCTGAGCTTGCCGGTGTGCCGGTCCGTCGAGGCGGACCGTCGGATAAACGCGGACATCCTTCTCCGGTGCCGGCTCCAGGTCGTCGGCATCGACTTCGACCGCCACGCATTGCAGGATCGCGTCCAATGCGAGCACTACCCGAAAGTTGTCTTTTTTGCGCACGAGTATGCCTTCGATTCCGCTCAGCGGGCCGCACTTGATACGCACGCGCTCGCCGACGACGAGATAGGCGTGGGGCTCAATCTTGCGTTGTCCGAGAGCGGAGCGCAGGCTTTCGATTTCAAAATCGGGGAGCGCCGCCAGGGTTTGTCCAAACCCGACCAGCGAAACCACGCCCGGCACTTCCAACACGCGCACCCGCTCCCGGGGATCGATGCGCACAAACACGTAGTTGGGAAACAGAGGAAGCTCAAGATTCATTTCGCAACGGTTTTTCCAGCGGTGGCGAGTGGCATACAGCGGCAGAAACGATTCCACCTGACGCACGGCCAAGTGCGCAGCCACGCTTTTTTCGTGATGCGAATTGGTGTAAGCCGCAAACCAGTTCGAGGTAAATTCCTGCGTCACCAAACCATCCATGTCCGGCTCTCCGCTCGCTTGTCTTGCCCAAAGAGACTGTGTGATCTGAGGTTCCACTTGGTGAAGCTTCGCTATCCCCGCTTAGCGAGGTTAGAATTTCCACACGGTAGAACTACTGCAAACATCCTGATTGCACTTTCTCTGCCACCACGGTTGCGGGTCGAGAATTGTGCTTGTCATTCTGCAAGTTGAGGTTACGAGTTGGTTGGGAATTATTCGGCGGGGAATTCCCAGTCCGGGAACCGGGATGGTGTTTTCGGTTCTTAATCGGCACCGCGAGATTTCCAGCAAGGAAAGTGGTGCCGGGGCGGAACGCAAAATGGCAAGAGAAACAGCCCGTGGTAAAACGCCACTCCCTAGCCGCAGTTTATAAACACTGGGCTGAAAAAGTTCAGGGCCGTGCCGCAGGGGCTGAAGCCCGAAAACCAAGGGCTCATCGCAGCGGTAAACAGCTGCGCCACCCAAAATCATTCACTTTCAGCCTCCTAGAACATGTTCCACAGGAACTGGTTGTAGACCTCGTGGTGATGTTGCACCTCAGGAGCTTTTACAAAGCTTCCCAGCAGACGCGCGCAGCGATCGGCAGCGACCTGCTTCAGGTCGGCGTAGCGGCCCTTGACGTCTTCACCCAGCGGGGTCGTGGTCCACGTTGCATTGCGGAAGTTCGCGAGAGCGTCGTAAATGTTGTCGGGCAAGTAGCGTTCCGCCTGGCGCAGGTTCTTGATCTTCGCGGTCTGGCCGTCGATACCGCTCTTGAAGATGGAATACATCACCAGATAAGGATTCGCATCGGGAGCGACCGAGCGCACTTCCACGCGCATACTCTTCTCGTTGCCGATCGGAATGCGGATCATCGATCCGCGATCGACCGCCGACGCCTTGATCTGGTTGGGCGCTTCAAAGTGCGGATCGAGACGACGATAGGCGTTGACGCTGGCGTTCAGCAGCAGGCAGATGTCATTGCCGTGCGTGAGGATGCGATCAATGAACGCCCAGCCCATCGTGCTGAGCTTTTCCTCGCCCTTCGCATCCCAAAACAAGTTCTTGCCATCTTCGCTGATCGAAACATTGGTGTGCATGCCGCTGCCGTTCACGCCCACCACCGGCTTGGGCAGAAACGACGCGGTTAGTCCCATGTTCGTCGCTACCTGACGGCAGATTAGTTTGTAGAGCTGAATTTGATCGGCGGCCGCCACTACTTCTCCGTAGCCGTAGTTGATTTCGAACTGCGAAGGCGCTACTTCTGGATGGTCTTTCTCGTTTTGGAATCCCATCGCCCGCTGCACTTCTGCTGTGGTGTCGATGAATCTGCGCAGAGGATCGCCGGGCAGGGAGTGATAGTATCCGCCGGTGTTGACATATTCGAATTTGCCGGTTTCGTGATAGTGCCGCTCGGCATCGGGCCCGTTGAATAGAAAGCCTTCGATCTCGTTGGCTGCGTTGAGGACGTAGCCTTTTTTCTTGTGGAGGGCGTCCGCATACCCTTTTAATACGCCGCGAATGTCGGCGGCGTACGGCATCCCGCCCTTGTCGATGACTTCACCGAACACCAGCATCTTGCCCTGGCCGAGTACGTCGGCCGGCGCCCAGTAGAAAGCAGACCAATCGATGCCCAGCCGCAGATCGCTCTCCCGCTGAGCAGTAAAGCCGCGAATGGAAGAACCGTCAAAGGTCAGGTTGTCCCAGCTCTTGATGAGAAACTTTTTGTCGTAGTCGAGCATGTGCAACCGGCCTTCGAGATCGCTGAAGAGCACGGTTACAGCTTTGATCCGCTTCTCGTCCGTCAAATACTTGAGCCGTTCTTCCTGGATCTTGTGGATTGCGACACGGCTCCTGCGCTGCTCCTTTGCCTTCAGATTTAGTTCTTCCAGTTCTTCATATGTGAGTGCCAGGAAGTTACGCAGTTCGTTGAACATGAATCTCCTCGAATGTGGGCTGATCCCGCTCATGAGCCTTGGCTGAAGGACTCGGCCCACAGGGTATCGTGAGGGAGGCCAACGTGAGCATCGAAAATTTCTATAGCAGCTATCGGTTCGGACAGGGGCCAACGTTCCTGATCGGCTTCGCGACCAGCACGTCGTACCTGCGTGGCCGGTCGTAACAAGAATCTTCCAAGTCCCTACATTAGGTAAGACCAAATGGTGTCGCAGCCGCTCCGGCACTCGAATAACTCCGTAGTTGCAGGGTCATTCTTTAGTAAGTCTGTATATAGAAAACGTTATCGCTCTCATAAATTAATACTTTCACAATAAATTTCTATGTCTTGCAGAAGAAATATTTGTTGGACGACAACGCCGCTGATCGCTAAGGTCACCGTGCTGGCCGGTGAGGCTAACTGTCGTCGCGTTGCCTCGCACATCTCAACGAAGTGAAAGCGAGGAACCATCAATGAGGATTTGTTCCCACGCAGGGGCAGTGGTAATTCTGGCAAGTGCGTTGTTCGTGTCGGCAGGGCGCGCGCAGGAGGCGACTCCCGCTCCGCCCGCCAAGGACGCGATCGTGCAACAAATGCAGGAACTCCAGGAAGAAGTCAAATCGCTGCGCGCAGAAGTCGCTGCGCTGAAACAAACCCGCGCCACAGGTCCGCGCTCGATTGCAGAGGTCGCGTCGGCCAGCATGCCGATGTTGCCGGCCAGCTCTCCCGAGCCTGTTCTCCAGGAGGCGGTACCCGCAGCGGCGGCCACTCCCGCGCCCGCGCCGCCCTCGATCTCCGGATTGCTCGGGGCCACAACCATTAGCGGATTTGTGGATGCCTACTACGGTTTTAACTCGAACCATCCCCCGACGCGACAGAATGGGTTCCGCAATTTCGACGTGAACACCAACCAGTTCGGTTTGAACATGATCGAACTGATCGCGGATCGCCCGGTAGACACGACCAACCGGCTCGGCTATCACGTGGCCCTGGCGTTCGGGCAGGCCATCAATCTGGTGAACTCTGCTAATGGCGAAACGGGCTTCGATCAGTACCTGAAGGAAGGCTATCTGGAGTACATGGCGCCGATCGGCAAAGGTCTGCAAATCAACGTCGGAAAATTCGTAACTCCCGCGGGCGCGGAAGTGATCGAAAGCAAGGATAACTGGAACTATTCGCGCAGCCTGCTGTTCTCATGGGCAATTCCTTACTTCCACTTTGGCGCCAGCGCGAAGTATGCGTTCAACAGCAAATTTGCCGTCACCGGCTATCTGATGAACGGCTGGAACAACAGCATCGACAACAACACCGCCAAGACCACCGGCTTCAGCGCCGCCTGGACGCCGAACGCCAAGTTCAGCGTGATCGAGACCTATCTTGCCGGACCCGAGCAGACCAACGATAACGGCAATTGGAGACAGTTGACCGATACGGTCGTCGCCTATAACCCCACCGCCAAGCTTTCGTTCATTGCGAACTACGACTACGGTCACGAGGATATCGGCCCACAATTTGAACTCCCCTATAAAGTGGCTACGTGGAGTGGACTGGCGGGCTATGCCAAGTACGCCCCCAACGACAGATGGGCATTCGCGCTACGCGGCGAATATTTCAACGACGATCAGGGTTGGTCGACCGGCACGAAGCAGGGCCTGAGCGAAGGCACGGCAACGATCCAGCGTACGTTCGGCGGCAAGCTCATCAGCCGCCTCGAGTTTCGACGGGATATGACCGGTGCTCAGACATTCCTGCGAGGACCGCTCGGCACACCCACAGGCGGACAGAACACCGTCACGCTCGGCCTGATCTACGCCTTTACCAGCGCGGACCTCAAGTGAGCGAGACGAGAAGGCCAGAAGTTTTTTTGATGACGCCCAGAAAAAGTATCAATTGGACTATCCCGAGCGAGGCAGGTAGGTTGGCTGCCATTCGAGAAGTCTGAAGTGTTTGGGTGTGTAAAGCAACACAACTGAGCTAGTCAAGGAGCGATGAGATGGCTGCTACTTCGCAACAAGGGACATACCTCGGAACAACGCTGACGGGATTCACCGCTCTTACCGCCGGTTTCTATCGCGGCGGGGGTCTCGGAATTGTGATCGCAATCGTCGGAGCTGGGCTTCTTCTGCTCTCGGCAGCGGGATTTTACAAGATCAAGAACGTTTGATCGGTGACGGAATTAAGAATCGAGCAACAGGAGAACAATCGCTATGAAGATCGTCGGAGTGCTGGTGGTGCTGGCTGGATGGTTGATCCCGGTGGTGGGCATCACGATAACGCAGTCTACGTCGGTTAGGTTGGGCCTGACCGTGCTCGGGATCGCGGTGACGCTGTTCGGAATTTTTGGAGTGCTAAACAAGGTCCATCTCAAGAGTGCGATCTGGAAGGCTTGACGCCAGGCTGGCAGTAAATTTCTCGGAGGGCAAAGTTTCATATGAAGGAAACGGTCGCAGTGAGGGAACGATACATGACATCGCGGGTGCGAACGACGAGCTGTTGTCTATGGGCAGCGATTTGTCTGACCCTGTTATGCGCGTTCCCGGCGTTGGGCCAAGCTCAAGCCGCAACGAGCACCACTACCCAAGCCGCACCGCCGCCGGCGAAAGCGGCCCCAACCATGGACGAGCCGCTTGACGTAAAAGCTGCGCAACCTCCTTCCACCGACGACTTGACCGCCAAAGGCGATCCGGGCGGTACGGCTACCGGAACGGTGAGCGATGTGGTGGCTGCCGATCCGAAGAAAGGGTTGACGCTGGCGGACGTAGTGAATCAGGCTGGCCAGAACCGCATTGCCATCAACTTCGTGTGGACACTGGTCACCGGCTTTCTGGTTATGTTCATGCAGGCTGGCTTCGCTATTGTCGAGACAGGATTGTGCCGCGCCAAGAACGCCAACCATACCATGATGATGAATTTCATGGTGTACGGGTTCGGATTGTTCGCGTTCTGGGTTTGCGGGTTTGCCATCCAGATGGGCGGTGGCGGGCCCTACAGTACGCTGGGAGGCGCGTACCCGCTGACCTCCGAGCATGTGGTTACCTTACTGGGCAAGCCTTGGGGTCTATTCGGTACGCACGGGTTCTTCCTCAGCGGCGCCAGCTACGATGTCGGTGTGATGGTGTTGTTCCTCTTTCAGATGGTCTTCATGGACACCGCGCTGACTATTGTGACTGGATCCTGTGCGGAACGCTGGAAATACGTAGCCTTCGCCGTTTCCTCGGTGTTCATGGG
>Ga0137410_10000133_pt1 | contig 51522 bp, 37 predicted proteins | sample CZODoug1_16funga_FD_108878 | JGI IMG/M metagenome (GOLD analysis project Ga0137410, IMG submission 108878) | Vadose zone soil fungal communities from Angelo Coast Range Reserve, California, USA - CZODoug1_16fungal (Illumina Assembly) | ecosystem: Environmental > Terrestrial > Soil > Vadose zone... | reverse complement strand
GGAGATTACTAATCAGTTACTGGCTAAGCACAGCGGCCAAAAGCTGGATAAGGTAGAGAAGGACGTCGAACGCGACTTCATCATGAACGCGCAGCAGGCGAAAGAGTACGGAATCATCGACGATATCATCTATAAGACAAGATGAGGGTATGATCGGCTTTCCGCGCCGGTCGGTACCTCCGCGGTTCTGGCGATGCGGCATCCGCCAGACCGGGAGCGGTGGGAAAATTAAGGAGTAGGGCCGAGTGAAAAACAGAACGGGTTCCGAGGAAATTCTGCGCTGTTCGTTCTGCCATAAATCGCAGGACGCCGTCGCCAAATTGATTTCCTCACCCAGCGACTATCCCCGGGCGTACATCTGCGATGAGTGCGTTGCAGTCTGCAACTCCATCCTGGAAGACGATCGGACCACAACCCCCGCGACCTCCGTCCCGAACCAACTCCCCAAACCGCTGGAAGTGAAGACTTTCCTCGACGAGTACGTCATCGGGCAGGAGCAGACCAAGAAGAAGCTCGCGGTCGCAGTCTACAACCACTACAAGCGCATCTACATGAACCGTCAGCGTACCAACGACGGCGTAGAACTTGCCAAGTCAAACATCCTGCTGATCGGACCGACCGGCACCGGCAAGACGCTGATGGCGCAGACGCTGGCCCGCATGCTCGACGTTCCCTTCGCCATTGTGGATGCCACAACGCTCACCGAAGCCGGTTACGTCGGCGAAGACGTTGAGAACATTATTCTCAAGCTCTTGCAGGCGGCCGAAGGCGATGTGAGTCGAACCCAAACCGGAATCATCTATATAGACGAGATTGACAAGATCGGCCGCAAGGACGAAAACCCGTCCATTACTCGAGATGTCTCGGGAGAAGGCGTCCAGCAGGCTCTACTGAAGATTCTCGAAGGCACGATCGCCAACGTTCCACCGCAAGGCGGACGCAAGCATCCGCACCAGGAATTTACGCCGGTGGACACGACCAACATCCTGTTCATCTGTGGCGGCGCGTTCGTGGGCCTGGAGAAGATGATCGCGCGCCGCATGGGAAAGAAGGCTCTGGGCTTCAAGTCTGGAGAGGAGTCTGACAAAGAACAGGCGGCAGCGGCGATTCCCAGCAAGCGGAATTTTGAGATGGTGTCCGATGTACAGCCGGAAGATCTGATTAAGTTCGGGCTGATCCCAGAATTTGTCGGACGCCTGCCGGTCGTTGGTGTACTCCAAGACTTGGACGAAAACGCGCTGGTGGAAATCCTGACCCGGCCCAAGAACGCGATTGTGAAACAGTACCAGCGCCTGTTCGAATTCGAGAACGTACGCCTGAAGTTCAGCGAAGATGCTCTGCGCGCGATCTCTCGCCAGGCGATGGCCCGAAAAGTCGGGGCCCGCGGACTGCGCATGATTCTGGAAGAACTGATGCTCGAACTGATGTATAGTCTGCCGAGTCAGAAGAAAGTCAAGGAATTCGAAGTAACACGGGAAATGGTCGAAAAGCGAGACATCTCACTGGCAGTGATTGAGAAAGCAGCCAGCTAAACGGAGACGGGAGACTGAGTTTGTCGAACCCAAAAGAAAAGTTCGAAAGCAAGAAACTGCCCATGATGCCCATTCGGGACGTGGTCATTTTCCCTTACATGATGACGCCGTTCGTGGTGGGCCGGGAATCCAGTGTGCGCGCTCTGGAAGAAGCTCTAGCCGCCGATAAGAAGATTTTCCTCGCCACGCAGCACGATGCCAGCATCGATGAACCCAAGCCCGGAGACATTTTCCAGGTGGGCACCATCGTCAACATCGTGCAGAGCCTGAAGTTGCCGGACGGCAACATCAAAGTGCTCGTCGAAGGCATCGAGCGCGGCAAGATTTTGCAGATTATCGATACCGAAGGTTTCATGCAAGCCACGGTGCGCGTCGCCCGCTATGCCACCGAGACCAATGCCCAGATTGAAGCGGGCATGCAGCGCGTCACGACCCTGTTCGAACAGTACGTAAAGCTCTGCCAGTCGCTGAACTACGAAACTATGATCGCGGCTGTGCGCATGGAAGATCCGGCCAAGCTGACGGACACCATCTCCGCCAACCTGCAACTTTCCATTGAAGAGAAGCAATCGCTACTCGAAATTTTTGATCCCGCGGAGCGCCTGAGCCGCATCGGCGACGTGCTCGACGTGGAGATCGAAAAGCTCAACATGGACCGCACCATTCAGTCGCGCGTCAAGCGGCAGATGGAAAAAGCGCAAAAAGAGTACTACCTCAACGAGAAGATCAAAGCCATCCAGAAGGAACTGGGACGCGGCGAGAAGAGCGAATTCGACGAACTGAAGAAGAAGATCGAAGCTGCCGGCATGACTAAAGACGTCCGCGACAAAGCGCTTCAGGAACTCAAGAAACTGGAAGCCATGCCGCCGATGTCGGCCGAGTCCACCGTTTCACGAAACTATCTCGACTGGCTGTTGGCAGTGCCGTGGAAGAAGCGGTCGAAGGAAATCCGTAATATTTCGCGCGCCGAAAAAGTTTTGAACGAAGATCATTATGGGCTCGAGAAAATCAAGGAACGCATTCTTGAATTTCTCGCCGTCCGCCAGTTGGTCAAAAATCCCAAAGGCTCCATCCTGTGCTTTGTAGGCCCTCCGGGCGTCGGCAAGACTTCGCTTGGAATGTCGATTGCCAAGGCGACCGGCCGCAAGTTTGTCCGGATGTCGCTGGGTGGCGTGCGCGACGAGGCTGAAATCCGCGGCCATCGCCGCACCTACATTGGCGCGTTGCCGGGTCAAATTATTCAGATGATGAAGAAGGCCGGCACCAAGAATCCGGTCTTCATGCTCGACGAAGTGGACAAGATGTCCATGGACTTCCGCGGCGACCCGTCGGCGGCGCTGCTGGAAGTGCTCGATCCCGAACAGAATTTCATGTTCGTAGACCACTATCTCGACGTCGAGTACGACCTGTCGCAAGTTTTCTTCATTGCCACCGCGAACGTGATGCACACCATCCCGCCCGCGCTCCAAGACCGCATGGAAGTGCTGCGGCTGCACGGCTACACCGAGCAAGAGAAAGTCGAAATCGCCAAGCAGTTCCTGGTGAAGAAGCAGATGGTACAGGCCGGACTGACCGGCAAGAATCTCCAGTTCACCGACGAAGCAGTCCAGGAGATCATTCGCTCCTACACTCGCGAAGCCGGCGTGCGTAATCTGGAACGCGAGATTGGCAACGTCTGCCGTAAAGTCGCCCGGAAAGTCGTGAAGGAAGGCGCTGGGTACTCCGTTACGCTCACCAACCAGAACGTCAACGATTTCCTCGGAGTGCTGAAGTTCCGAGACACGCTGGCGCACGAGAAAAGCGAAGTCGGACTGGTCACAGGCTTAGCCTGGACCGAAGCCGGCGGCTCCATCCTGAGCACGGAAGCCACCGTGGTCGACGGCAAGGGTAAGCTGACTCTCACCGGAAAACTGGGCGACGTCATGCAGGAATCGGCCCAGGCGGCGATGTCCTACATCCGTTCGCGAGCAGTGCGGCTGGGTTTGCCGCGCGACTTCTATCGCAACATCGATGTCCACATTCACGTTCCCGAAGGCGCAATTCCGAAAGATGGCCCCTCTGCGGGCATTACTATCGCGACCGCGATTGCCAGCGCCCTGAGCCGTATTCCCGTCCGCCGCGATCTCGCCATGACTGGAGAGATCACGTTACGTGGGAAAGTTCTCCCCATCGGCGGATTGAAAGAAAAACTGCTGGCGGCCCATCGCGCTGGACTCTTCGAAGCGATTCTGCCCAAGGAAAACGAAAAAGACGTTGCCGAAGTACCTGAGAATCTGCGCACCGCGATGAAGCTCCACTTTGTGGAGAACATGGATCAAGTATTGGCGCTGGCCCTGGAATCGCCCCTGCCCCAGATTTCCACTGAGGCTGAGACGATAGCTTCCATTACCACTCCGACTCCGCAGTCCGGCGATATTCCGACGGCGCGACAGTAGCCCCCACTCTGGTGGAATTCCCCTAATCGCAAAGTGGGGGAGAGTGTCGGCCACTTCTTGAAAAGCACGGTGCCCGTCATTCGTGACTAGCCACCGCTCGATACCGCTTGCCCTCAGAGTGGAGGAATCGCTTCAACTCCTTCGGATCGCCGCGGAGCTGCGGCCCGGAGGCCCCTGCGCTGATTGTCACTTGCGCCGACATCACGGTGGCAAAATAGGTTGGCAGTTGAGAACGGTATGGGTTGGTTTGCATGTTCGCGATGGCATCCTGTTCAGTGACGATCAGAAAGACGTAGGTGTTGCCCGCCACGAGCGGAGGCAGCGTCATCGAAGTTTGTGCCGTGCTGTAAATGCCGGCGTTCAAGAGCTCGAATCCGTTCTGGATCGGGATCACCTGCCACACAGCGACGGTGTAGCCGTATGGAGTCGTGCCCGGGGACGCTGACCAGCTCAGTGTCGCGACGGTATTGTTTTCGCTCGTGGTCGTGAATAGGTTCGAGCCGTCAATGGTGGGGTTCACGACCGGCTGAGCCAGCGGAGCCAGCGTCGGAGTCGATGGATCCACCGTCATGCCGTAGTTGAGGGCAAGCGGAAAAGTCACCGAACCGACCTGGAAGGGCACGGTGGCTGACTGGCAGAACGACAGCTCTCGCGTCCAGTTGGAGGGGAAAGGGTCGCCATAAGCGATCTCGCCAAAAACCATATCGGAGACGATCGCAGGCCCACCGTCATCGGGGAAAAAGAAGGGCTGACTCGGACACCCGTTGAAAGCGAAAGGAAATCCGCTCAGAGCCGAAGGTTGCAGCAGGTAGAGATTCGACTCCGCCGAGGGTGCGAGCAGTTGTGGTTTGGCGTTCACGCCGATCACATACGGTTCCGGAGCAATCGACAGCCAGGAGCCCACCGGTGTCGGCGTGACCGGCGCCACGTTCTGAAATAGAGCCGCCCATTCCGCACCAGGAATGAACGGATCCAAAATAACTTGTGGACTGGGCGCAAGCGCTCCGCTGATCGTGTTCGTCGTCCCACTGGTAAGCGCCAGGTTCGACAGCGTGAGTTCGGGCCCGAGCACCAACTCGTTGAATGGACCGAGAAAAGTGGGCTCAAGCTGTGCCAGGAATGCGGTGGGCACACGGCTCCAATCGATGCCGCTGGTGACGCTCGCCGAGCCGCTAAAGTTTGAAGACCCGGGTTGCGCCGAAAGATAGATCGGGGGAGTACTGAGATTGTCGGGAATGAAGCCCACCACACCGGGCATCTGTAAAGGATCGAGTCCGCTTAGAGTGAAATCAAAGGTGGTGGTTTGAGACGAAGTGGTGGCCCGCGGCAAACCCGCGATATCCCGACCCAGATCGAAGGTGCTGGTGTTGGTCCAGAAAGCAGTTGGCGCAAAGCCAGGCGGCCCCCCCTGCACCAGCCAGTAGTAGCCGCCAGGAACCTGCAAAATGTTGTAGACGCCCAGCGAAACCAAATCCCCGGACAGAAGTACGAGCGAGCCATCCGGCTGGGGAACCAGCGCTGACGGAGGATCGTTGGTTGGATTCGGGACTTGCACCGGACCTGCGGGCGTCCAATCTGTATCGACCCAATTGACCGTCACTGTGCCCGTGGGAGTGACTGTCCATGACTGGGTTGCGCTGCCTCCGGAAGAGCTGGCGGCTTTGGCTGCGAAGCTGTTGGAGACCCGCGATTCTGCAGCGGTCGGTGCCCAGTTGATCGTGTTGCCAGTTAGAGTCGCGCCCACCGGCTCCGTAATCAAGGAGAAAGTCACCGTTCCGCCCGAAGGGTCGGTTGCCGCCAAACCGTACATGTAACTCGTGCCCTGCGAGGCAACGGTAACGGGAGTGCTCGTGAAAAACGGATTTTGCGGAGTTGAATGCGAACTCCCTCCGCAGGCAACCAGAGAACTCAGGAACAGTGTTAGTAGAAGACCTCGTGCGCGCATTGTTTCGGTTCCTCGGTCCGGCAGAGCTTGGGAGACGAATCTTACTATCGAGAGGCCATTTTCCACAAAGACGACCCGCGGCGGCGGCTTGTGTCCCACATCTCGGAAGGAAGTACAGAGGCGTTGGACTGCGCTGTTGGCCAAACTGGACGGCACAATCGTCCGTTGGCAATAGTGGTGATTAACCTACGCGGGCCAGGAAAGCAGCTAAAATAAATTCATGGAACCGGAGCCTCTCACCCGGTCTGGATTCGGCCTGAAGGGATCTGCGGGACTTATCGTCGCCATCGTCGTAGTGGCAGTCCTCCTAATCGCACTGCCGGCCTACAGCCTGTTCTTTGGGATCAGCGTTCTCATCGGCCTCACCATTGCCGGCGGGCTGACGCTGTGGTATCGGCTCCATCCGATTAAGGACGTTCAAGGTGACAACAAGCATCCGCTCGGCCTGGAATAAACGCATGCCGCACTTCGCTCACTGTTGAATTTGAAAGGTCATCGAGACGCTGGCAGTAACGCTGATCTTTCCCAGCGAGATGGTGCCCTGAGAGCTTCCGTCGTTCTTCCCTGCCGCGTTTTGAACCACATTCTGAGACATTGCCGTATTTCGGTATCCGTAGGGGGAACCGTACCCGTTCCAGAAGATGTAGGAGGACCCACCGCCGTAAGAGTAATTGCTCAGAGAAAGGGGCTTGCCGACCTTGAGTCCCGCCGCGTCGGCCAGTCCCTTGGCCTTTTCCACGGCGGCCTTGGCCGCGAGAGCGCGAGCTTCGTCGCGGTACTTGCGGAGTTCGGTGGTTCGGAATTCGATCCCGTCGATGTGATTTGCGCCCGCTCTCAGTCCGGAATTCAGCAAGTCCTCAAACTTGGCGACCTTCTTCAGAACAACTTGTACCTGCTTTGTAACCACGTAATAATCGATCACGCTCGGCTGATTTTGCACGTAGGCAATATCCACGTGGAAGTAATCGGTCTGAATGTCGCCCGGTTCTACGCCCGCACTTCGTATGGCCGAGATCAACTGTTTCACGCTGGCGTTGTTTTGTGTGACGGCCAACGAAATGTCCTTGTTGCGGTTCTCCACCCCGAAGAACACCGTGACTTCGTCCGGGACCACTCTGACTTCCGCGTCGCCGTTCACTTCAATGGCATGGGTGTCGCGCGCGAACTGGGCGTAACAGGTAGACACGGCCAGCAAAACAACGAATAAAGCAGATCGCATACTTCTCCTCCGGCAAAGACGTCGCTGGCTCTCTTGCTATTTACTCGCGCTACGCGCGAAACTGATGGAATGAGAGCTAGTCCGCTTATTGTGACGAACTCATGAGAATCCTGTCCCGCTTTCTACTGTCGGCGAGTGACGCAAGTCACTTCCCTCCCCCGTCTCTGCCGGAGATTGCTTTCCTTGGCCGGTCGAACGTTGGGAAATCGAGTGTGATCAACGCACTCCTGGGGACCAAGCTGGCGCGCACCAGCAACACGCCCGGACGTACTCGAAGCATTAACTTCTTCGAAGTCCGCCGTGCCGGTCAGCCCAAGCCGGAGATGCTCTTCGCCGATCTGCCAGGATACGGCTATGCCAAGGTGTCCCGGGAAATTTCGCAGGACTGGGCCCGATTCGTAGACCCGTACCTGCACCAGCGCTCTACCCTCGCGCTTTGCCTCGCATTGGTGGACGCGAACGTCCCTCCCCAGGACTCAGACAGTCAGTTGGCGGAGTTCCTGAAGGCGGCCGGACGGCCGCATGTCATGATCGCCACCAAATGCGACCGGCTGTCGGGCAATCAACTGCCGCGCGCGCTGAAAACGCTCGGAGAGCGCTATGCAGGAACGACGATCCTCCCATTCTCCGCCAAGACCGGCGTCGGCAAAGACAATCTTTGGGGCGTGATTCGCGACTCGTTGTCGAACATCCCATCTGTCTAAAGTCCACCGTAAGTAAGCCGATGAACACAGAGGAAAGCATTGCCCGGAGGCAGTTCACAAGTGAACCCCTATCTCGCTTCAGAGCAGGCGGGCTTCACGCCGGATCCCAAGAACAACGACAATAGTGTCAACTACCTCCGACGGCTGAAGGCAGAAACCGAGGCGGAAAGTCTCCCTAAACCACCCGCCGCCACGCCGGGGAAAACACCATCTTCCCAACGCGAGCGTCGCCGCAGTCCCCGTTTTCGATGTAACGGCAGCGTTTCGTTGACGCCGGACGCCAGTCAGGTCCGCATGTGGGGCACTCTCACCGACATCAGTTTGCGCGGATGTTATGTCGAAATGAGCTCTACACTTCCCGTCGACACCAAGGTTGAGTTGGTTCTGGATACCTCTGGAATTCGGATTCGCGCAAAAGGCATCGTTCGGATCTCATACCCGGGACTGGGCATGGGAATCCTGCTGACAGAGCTCGCGCCCGAACAAAGAGAATTTCTGGATCAGCTGCTCGCAACACTGGTCCAAGCTGCACCCGCCGCTACCCCCCAACTGGTTCAAGAGAGGACTGCTGCGGACGTGGTCGCCGCCGTCGATCCGATCCCATTTCTCAATGAACTACGGCGATTCTTCGACAGCAAAGCAACTCTCTCCCGCGAAGAGTTCCTCCGGATCGCGGACCGATGCCAGCGGCCTTGAGTCTCCGGATTTGGGAGTAAAATGTGGCCGGAGGCCTTTATGCGTACCTTCGGCCTGGCCAGCCTTCTTTCCCTGGTTCTCCTGGTTTCTGGATGTGGAAATGTTTTTGTCCGTGCCAACTGGAACGGCGGCAGCCAAACCGTCACTGGTGTCGTCTCGGCCGTGAAGTTTACCGTTGTGATCGACGGTGATAATGTCGCGACTCAAGTCACAATCGTTACTCTGCTGGACAACATGGGAGCGTCCAACTTTACTTTCTGTGGCGATCAGCGCACCCAGTTCCCGCCCGACCGCTTTGCTGAGGCAACATTCACGCCCGGACAGCCATGCGCAACCCTGCTTCGCGTCGTCATCAAGATCTGAGTCGGAATGATCCCGTTACTCGGGGGACGACAGCCAGCGCCGAGGCTCCAGCCACGGCCTTTCATCCGCTATGATAAAAGCGTATGGCTAAATATCTAGTGACCGGCGCAGCCGGCTTCATCGGATCGTCCCTGGTGCGCGCGCTCCTGGACCGCGGCGACGAAGTAAGGGGCATCGATAACCTTTCCACCGGCAAACGCGAAAACCTCAGTGATGTTGTAAAACACATGGATTTCCGTCAGGCCGACATCCTCGACCTCGAGGCCACCCGCGAGGCCTGCGATGGTGTGGACTACGTTTTCCATGAGGCAGCCATCCCGTCGGTTCCGAAGTCGGTGCTCGATCCGCTGGGCAGCAACCGCGCCAACGTCGACGGCACGGTGAATCTGTTGGTCGCCGCGCGCGACGCAAAAGTGAAGCGGGTCGTGTATGCCGCGTCCTCGTCGGCTTACGGAGACACCCCCACTCTTCCTAAGCACGAAGGCATGAACCCCAACCCCATTTCGCCATACGCAGTGGCGAAACTGGCGAGCGAGCACTACATGATTTCGTTTTACCGCTGCTACGGGCTGGAGACGGTGAGTCTGCGCTACTTCAATATTTTTGGGCCGCGGCAGGATCCGTCTTCTCAGTACTCGGGTGTGCTGGCCAAGTTCAGTTTGCAGATGTTGCGCGGCGAACAGCCCACAATTTTTGGCGATGGCGAAACCAGCCGCGACTTTACCTACATCGACAACGCTGTGTCCGCTAACTTGCTCGCCTGTTCAGCTCCACCCGCAGAGTGTGCGGGCCGCGTGCTCAACTGCGCCACCGGCGAGCGCACAACGCTGAATGAAACCTTCCAAGCTTTGAAAAAACTGACTGGCTACATCGGAACTGTGAAATACGCTCCGGAACGCGGCGGAGACATCAAACACTCGCTCGCCGACATCACGCTCGCGCAAAAGCATCTCGGATACAAGCCGCTGGTGACCTTCGAGGAAGGGTTACGTCGGACGGTAGAGTGGTATAAGACCAAAGCGGTTGACACACGAGCAGGAACAACACGATCCTGAGAAGGGCCCTCGGCTTTTATTCGGATCGTAGCGCACAGTGCGCTAAGTGAGGCCGCACCCGGCAGAAATCGGCAAACGCTGATGGAGCTTCCAGCTTCCCAGAAACCACCTTCTGGTCCGGAATAGCTTCCGATTTACTATCCGACAGGAATCGGCCGCAAGCGCCAATGAGGTTTTCGACTTCCCACGAGCCGACATGTTGACAACTCCGGGGTCCTTACTTCTCCGATTGGAGGCCGTCATCCAGCAAAGTGAAACCACGAGTGCCCGGTCATCGGAACTCAATCTCGTTCCGTTGTTCGTTTAAGTTCCCATACGAGTGACCTCGGGGCGCGAGACAGGCATGTCAATGGCAAATTGTGTCGTAATAATCCGTGCCCTGGGAAGCTATACTGAAACGCCGGAAAACGCCCAAATTAAGGAGGCTGCCGATGGCATGGCGAGGTTGGTGCATCTTTTCGATTTTCCTCCTGCTCGTTATTCCTATATCCCGATTACTGGCCCAAGAAGCCACGTGCAGTAAGTTGGTACTTTTCCCTCTCCGCAGCCGATCATTTGAGGTAGCAAAGCAGGATCGGATTGATCTGAATGTTTACCATTTCTGTGCCGGCAAAGCGGAGAGCGAGGCTGAGCTCAGCGACAGTGGGATCGATCTTCCGGTTCTCTATGAGGCTGCAGGTATTCTTTGGACCGACCCCGCGCGCGCCAAGAGGTTGGCAGATTGGGGGAGGATGCACTGTGGTGAATACCGTGCCACAAGGTTGCCACAACTCGGTACCGTAGTGGCGGCCGTCCTTGGGAAAGCAGGTCCCCAGGTTCAGAAGGCATACGAAAGCTGTCTCAAGGCGCCCGTAGGCTTGTCGTGCTATGCCGCGCCGGTCGGAGGAGGAGCAATCTCTTTGTTTTTTGGATGGCGGCCGAAGGTGGCCACAAGTGCTATACCCGAGTTGTCCGCAGTGCGAGCTACAGGCGTGGCTGCACCCGGAGATCTCCTGGATGGCCGGATCCGTGGCGCGTCAGAATCTGACACGATCACTTCCTTGCAGCATCTCCGAGTCCCCCCGGAGGGGGTGGTGCGGGGCCTTTTGCGCCTGGATCCGTCGGCGGAAGTGACGTTCTCGGCTACTTCCACCGCCGGCAACTGTACCACCGAACCATTGCCTGCCGATGATAGTAGCAGGCAGGCAGGCGTCTTTGCGCTTACGCCGGTCGATGGCCCATGTGAGGACGACGGCTGTTCGATTGGACTGAACAGCGATATTTGGGTCAGCGTCGCGGATTTGCCCAAGGCGTTAGCCATGCTGGCGAGCCAAAAAAAACTTCCTGACAAAGCGACCATTGGGGACTTGGTGCCGATCATTGATGGCGTTGCGATCCCAGGTGTAAACCCGATAAATCCTGGAAAGCCGCCCGAACCGGAGACATTGCAAGGGGGGCAAGTCGAACAACGCTTGAGGTTTCATCTTGATAGGATCGACGGGAACGACGCCAACAAAAAGGCCTGGTCTCGGCTCCTTTCGCACCCGGTGATTAAGCGGCGAGTCGAATTTACCCTCGGCTTCGAGAATGGTGCCACCCTTTACTCTTGGCTTACCAAGGACAATACGGAGACCAAAAACAAGATTCAACTAATCGTCGTGCCGAAGGCTCAAGCTTCGATCGGGGCAATTTTGATCGGCGGGGCCCTGCTTCTTTTCTTGTTTCTTGCAGGGCGAACTGACCTAATCCGGGACACGACGAGTCGCCTCCGTCCAGACGGACGAAATCCATTTAGCCTGGCGCGCACGCAGATGGCATTCTGGTTTTTTCTCGTTGCGGCTTCCTACTTCGGTGTGTGGATGATTACCGGAGACAAGGACACGATCACGAGCTCAGTACTTACCCTGATCGGAATCAGTGCTGCAACTGCTCTGGGGGCGGCCGTCGTCGACGCTGGCAAGATGAAGCCAGAAGAGGTGGACACCGATGTGATTGAACCCAGCCTCCGCGGACCTGGTGTCGTACGTGAATTAAGCGCGCAGAAGGATTTGGCGCGGGACCGTCTTCAGACCTTAAGGACAGCCCGGGAAAGCATTCCTGTAACCAATGCAAATGATCTCGAAGTGAATCGCCGAGAACAGGAAGAACAGAAGAAGAAGCTCGAACAGATTGCGCGCCAGATCGAGTTTTTCTCTCAGCCTCCTTGGCGCCGGGCGCTCAACGACCTTTTGAGCGACGGCGGCACAATCGGTTTCCACCGCTTTCAGATCTTCGTTTGGACCCTAGTGTTGGGTATTATTTTCGTCACTGAGGTGTTTAGTCAGTTGGCGATGCCTGAGTTCAGCTCGACCCTCCTGGCCATCATGGGAATCAGTGGTGGTACATATATTGGGTTCAAGTTACCGGACGCAAAGACCACCACGACGGGTGAACGCTGAAGCTCACCGAGGGCAGATTAAACCGCAAAGAGATTTCGGGGTCGGCTACTCCGAGATAATCGAAATGTGCTTCTGGAAGGTCGGGAGAGGAGTGACGATCAACGCGTGCAGAAGCCTACGACGCGGGCCGCTGCTCTTCCGGAGCAACTTGCTCGGCCGCCGCTTCCGGCCTCCGAGCCCTTTCCCAGGCAATCAATTCGTTAAGATCGTAGTGGAACGGTCCATAGGAGCGGAAGTTCTTCTCGTCGAACAGCCGCTTAACTCCGCAACCCAGGCAAACCTGGTAGGACTGCCCCTCGGCGCGAACCGGCCAACTCATCCGCCGGTGCCAGCATCCGCGCAGCAATAACAGAGCGGCCCCAGCCAGCCCCGTTGCCACTGCTCCCGCCGGCCACAACCAGTTCGATTTCTTGGATTCTTCCGGTAATTCCTGCTCTTTAGGGTCGGCCACAGCACTCCTGCTTCCTCTTCAAAGCATAGGACCAATCGGGTGCGGGCGCAAATACTATTGCCCAAAGGTGCTGGGGGATCCCCCTGTACCATCGGACATTGCCGTATGTGCCGAAGGACATTACCCTTAGAACCAGAGTGCGTGGGTTCGCCGGCGCGAACCACAGGCAACAATGACGTCGATTGACAGCCGGCCGACCTCAAATACCATTACTGAGTAATTTACGCTCTCGACGCAATCCGGCATGAGTGCCAATCCAACCCGCGTTGACTGGGAAGCGCCCGGCGCCGACGCTGCCTTTCCATTGCAGGAAGGGAATCGAGTACTCGAGTCTCTGACGCGACAGGAAGCGTTGCGCGCTTTGCTGGCCTTCTCCGATCTTCATCATAGAATTCGAACCCGCCGTGCCGAGGGCACCGCCTCCGACTCTGATCTCGACCTGTTTCAGACCGAACGTTTCGTCCTCGATGAAGTACTGCAACTGATCTGCGATCGTGCTTTAGCTATCACTCACGCAGATGCGGTTTTGGTTGCGCTGGAAGAGGGATCCCAGTTCGTTTGCCGCGCAGCCTCTGGAACGCTCGGCGGAGATCGCGGTACACAGTTGCCGCGCGAATCCGAATTTCTTCAGGACTGCCTGGACTCAGGCCGGATCCTGCGTTGCGACGACTGCGACGTGGATGCCCGCGTCGAACTCGATGTCTCTCGCCAGATCGGATCCCGTGCCACAGTTCTAGTTCCGCTACGCGGCCAGCGCACTTTCTTGGGCGTGCTTCAGGCTTTCTCGAGCGTTCCATATGCCTTCAGCGATGATGACGTTCGCTGCTTCGACCTTCTCTCCGAACTGGTCCTATCCGCTCTCAAGCCTGAGGATCAGGACCGGCGCTTGCATTGGCTCTCCGACGTGGTTGATGACGTCCTGGTCACCAAACCGACGGTTGTAGCGCAGGCGGTCACCGGCGCGCTGGCAGCTTACGGAAAGACTCCGTCGGACAGCCTCTCGGGAACGACCGACTCGGGAGGGCACGACTTCAGTCGTGCCGCAAAGTCAATCCCGGCTTTAGCCGCCGACGATGCGCTCACGACACTGAATGACCTTGCCCTCAACCTGACAGAGAAAGAGATCGCGCCTACTCCGCTAACCCCGGCAGAAGAATTTCCGGCTCCGGCATTCCTGGCAAGCTTGCCCACTTCGCGTACACCGAATCCAGGCCTGAGCGTAGTACTCGTTCTAATAGCGGTCGCGGCGCTGTTTTCGGCGGGAGTTTGGTTTGGGATGCGGAACCAGCGGAACCATGAGACGAACTCCACGCAAACGCTGAGTTCTCCGTCGCCTGCTCTCGCCCAGCCTTCGCCAGCTGCACACACTTCCGCGGTTTCTGACCACCTGATGGATCCTGTGCAACCGGCAACAGAAACGCCAACTGCCGCTTCTTCAACGGAAGGAAAGCTGGCGGTGTTGCCGAAAGTAACTGGCATTCGCCACTGGTCGACGCCGATGGGGAGCACGGTGGTCATCGATATGCAAGACCAGGCGCCTTACGAAGTGCATCGTCTGATGTCTCCGGAACGCATTTATTTCGATCTGCATGACACCGCGCTGGCGCCGAACCTCGAAGGAAAGACCATCGACGTGGGCGACATTTCTCTGACGCGAGTACGGGTCGCGCAACCGGTTTCCGGCGTCACTCGCGTTGTGCTTGATACGCGCGACGGCTCGAATTTTTCAGTGAGCATGGAATCCAACCCCAATCGCATGGTGGTGGAACTGCGCGGCAGCGACCGCGCGTTGGCCGCGAATCGTCCTCACGTCCCCGCCGTCGTAGGGAGTGTAACAGCGAAAGCCCTGTCATCCCTGAGCTTGAAACCCGAGGACGAGCAACTCCGGGCCAAGACCGGTAAATTCCGCATCGCGCTCGACGCCGGACACGGCGGTTGGGATCTCGGCACTGTCGGACGCAAAGGACTGCTTGAAAAAGATCTGGTCCTCGATGTAACCCGGCGACTGGGAAGGCTTTTGCAAACGCGGCTGGGATCGGAAGTCATCTTTACCCGCAACACCGACGACTACCTCCCACTCGATCAGCGAGCTGACTTCGCCAATCAGGCGCAGGCCGACCTGTTCGTTTCGGTCCATGCGAACTACAGCAGTTCGGCGTCCGCGCGCGGAGTGGAAACTTACTACACCAATACGTTTTCGCCGCCGGGATCGCGCGAAATCGAAAAGCGTGAGAATGGCAGTGGCCCGCAACTCACTCCAATTTCGCTTTCAGCCGGAGAACTGCACGAGAAGGTCGACGAGTCCCGGCGCTTGGCCGCCAGCATCCAGCGATCTCTTCATGCAACGTTGGCAGCCAACAGCCCCGGCATTCGCGACCGCGGCGTAAAAGGATCGCAATTCCTCGTGCTGACCGGCACGACCATGCCCGCAATTCTCACCGAAATTTCCTTCGTCAGCAGCCCCGCCGACGAACACAACCTGCAAAGCGAAGGCTATCGCCAGCAGATTGCCGAGGCGCTCTACAAGGGTATTGCTCGCTACGAGGCGGCTTCGTCCCACACGAAATTATCCCAGCTACAGCCACCCACTTCGCGACGGTAAGTCGGTTCTCACCACGTGTAGTGCGCCGTATAGGTAATGGTCTTCTCGCCGTCCGGTGGGATCGTTACCGGAAACTCGATGGTGTGCGAGTCGGTCTTCTTATGCGCGGTGGAAGTGAAAGCGATGTCCCACGTCAGCGCGCGATACAGATGTTCGACCACCCTGACATCCACCGGCTCTTTCTTGTGGTTGCGAACTTTGATTTCAAATGATTCGGTAGCTGTTCTCTTGCCATCATCGACCGTGTAGTTCGTACGGGTGCGCTCTCCGGTCAGGTCAAACGCGTTTCCCGTGTAGATGCGCACAGTCTCATCGCGAGGCGTGTGGTCAATGACATTTTCGCCGGTGAATTCGATCTGGCCATCGTCGTTGCGGCGGTAGAAGCGGACGCGACCCTTCGGCAGAGGCATGCCAAGATGATTCGTCTGCGAGTTGACGAACTCGCGCATCACCCAAATCTTCGGGTTGGATTCTGTGCCGTAGGAGTGATCGCTGCGGATGTTGTCCCAATTCCAGCCGTTGTAACGGTTGGCGTCGATCTTGACGCCGTCGTAGATATAAATCTGTTTCGTGCCAACGCCCGGCGCGCGAATGAATTCCACTTGCTTCGTTTCGCGATCACGCAGCGTAGTTGTGCGCTCGAGCGTGTAGAGGTGGTATTCGTCGAACGTTTTTTCGGTGACCGGAGGTTGCAGAGCACCGTTGAAACTCCCCATCTGCACGAAATTTCGCCCATTTACCAGCATATTTCCCGGCTGAATTTTATTCACATCCCCGGCCATAAGCTTGATGCGCGTGTTCTCGAATGTCTTGCCAGTCTGGTTGTCCATGGTGACCCAGCCCACGATGTCGACCAGATCGCCCTTCTCGGGTGCAACGATGTTGTAGTCGGCCTGCCAGCTCATGCCTCCGGTGACATAGGAAAATTCAGCGGGAAACTTGCCGGCTTTGTCGGTGGCAAGCGACCACTCCAGACGCGGCTTCAGAATGGTGTCGTCCGCAAGACTCGGAAAGAGAGGCATGCCGGGAAGACTGAAGCGCAACTGACCGTTGACCTCGATGATGGGCTGCTCCGCAGCGACTGCCATCTGGCTCTGCTCGTATTCCTGGCCATAGCGGTTCATGGCGAAATAGTCGTGCGGCGTATAGCCGCTGCGGACTACTTTGCCTCTGACGATTTTGATCCCCTGAGGTGTCCCGACCTCGAAATCAATCGTCTTGCCTTCGTAAAGCGAGAGCAACAAAGACTCCGAGATGGGATCGGCACGATAATTTTGTTCCAGCACCTGCACCGCGTGCTTGCCAGTGGGGTCGCGCAGAATAACGGAGTCGGGCTCCAGGTGCATAGTGATGTCATTAACACTGACCTGGTTTTCACCGGACTTGAGATCCAAAAGCAGTTCCTGCCGTACCACAGCGAAGTTCTCGTTGTAGATGGTGAGCGACGGTTGCGGCGATTGCGCGAAGAGACTACCGCAGAAAACCAAGACCAAGACGAAGCGAGCGATCATCAAACTGACCTCCGTGGAAGATCTGAGTATGCTCTTCCGCGTTGGAACCCGCGGGCGCTGCTTTGGTTGGCTGATTCCCAACCTCAGGCTACCTTGAATGGAGCCCAGGTACTCCTGGGTAGTGGGGCTTAGTCTGCACCCCTCGGGACTACGCAATCGCCAACCGGCACTTCCTACGAGAGCCACTCGATGCCGAGCACAGGAGTCAATTCAATGCCGTTAGGCGCAACGCCCGATTGCCCGTGGACTCGATTGAAGAAACCGATGCCGGTAACCCGCACGCGCTCATTGACCCGCGTATAGGCTGGCCCGGGCTTGAATCTTGCCTCAACTTCCTGGCGTACGGCGGCGATCTGTTTCGCCCAGCGGCTTCGACGATCCACAAATTGGGGATCAACACAATTTGCAATCACGGTCTGCCCTGTCTCGCCTTTGAGGTTAAGGTGGTAGCTTCCACTCCTCTGCAACTTGAAGGCAACAATCACGGCCTCGACTTCATAGATCGTTCTTTCTACTCCTTCGGCCCGGCGATCCTCGTAGGCAGAATAGACGTCGGTCGGAGACTCCATACCAGCTGGGCGAGGTTGGGCGGCAAGTTCCTCAACTGTAGTTTGGACGGGTGTCTCTTTCACGAGCGACGCATCAGGATCGGAACCGGTTCGCAACCTCCCACGAAATACCGGCGCTTGGAACCTCGTCTGCGCGCCTCCACGGGCGGGAAGTACGGGAGTATCCGCAGGGCGTTTCGCCAGCTCTTTGATTTTGCCCTCAGGATCGGGCAAGAAACCTGCGCTCACAAGGAACTCCAGGTTCTTCTGAGCAGTCTGTCGGTTTCCCGTAGCGATTGCCTGCAGTACCTGACTGGACTCAAACTTCTGGCGCTCGAGCTTCGAACTGGTCTCAAATTTTAGTTGTTCGAGCTGCGAGTTAGCCTGGAACCTTTCGCGCTCAAGCTCGCGATTGGCCCTTGCATTGAGGTAGACAGTGATAACTGTAACCAGCCCGGTAACAATCGCGACGAGTATGGGGACCCAAACATTTGCAGAGTTGCTCATTCTCGCACTTCCAGTCGCGTGCTTCCGCCATCATCGAATACTCATTCTCAGATTTGCAAGCGGCCCGTTCCTTGGTAGGAGGACATTATCTTAATCTTATGAACAGTAGCAACAGCTGCGCGAATCCAACTCTCGGGGGGTAGTTTTACGAACTGCGTCTCCGTGAAATGAACTGCTCTAATTTGTCCCACCCACTCCACCATACTTCGTCAGCCACTTCAACTCTTCCCGCACTTTGATCTTCCCGTGCCAGGGATTCTTCTCCAATCCATGCCCTTCGCCGGGAAAGATCAGCAGTTCGCTGGGGATGTTCAGCTCGTGGAGCGCGCGATCGAGCAGGTAGTCCTCCAGCACCGCGACACGAATGTCGTCCGCTCCGCCGACCATGTGGGTGGGCGTCCGAACCTTGTCGATTTGGAAAATTGCCCCCTCGCTGCGATAGCGATCTGGAACTTCCCAGGCATGTCCGCCCAGAAAATAGACGTCGTCGAAGCCAGTGTCGTCGTTGCCCCAATTGGCGATGTGTTCGACGGCGCCCGCGCCGGTCACTGCCGCTTTAAAACGCGTGGTCTGCGTGATCAGCCAGTTCGTCATGTAGCCACCGTAGCTGTAGCCGCCGACAGCGAGTCGATTCGGATCCGCAATACCGTCTTTCACTAGAGCGTCCACTCCGGTCAAAATGTCTCGGCCCGGCTTGGAGACGATCTCTGGGACGATTTGCAGTGCAAATTTGTCACCGTAGCCGGTTGATCCGCGATAATTCGGCTCGAACACCAGCCAGCCCTGGGTGGCAGCGAGACGATCCCACTGGTACCAGTCGGCCTCGAAGTGATTGCCGTCGGCATCCTGCGGGCCACCGTGGATGAAGACAAATGCCGGCAGATTCTTCGCCTCAAATTTCCCAGGAGGATACATCAGCATGCCTTCGACAGGGGTGCCGTCATCGGAGGTCCACCGATACGGTTTTGCCTTGGGCAGATCACGCTCGGTGAACAGCTTGTTGAACGAGGTGATCGGCCGGGCCTGCGTCAGTTTGTCCGGTCCCTCGGCGATGTAAATCTCAGTCGGCCGCTCGGTCGCTGAGTACACGAATGCGATGCGGGACGATTGCATGGCAGAAGCAGGATGTTCATAAGTTCCCGGCCACCCCTCGCGTTTGACAATCGCCGCCTTTGGATTCGCTTGCGACTGCAACTGCACTTCGGTTCCCATCCGGCATGAACACAGGACCGAACCATCGGGCATCGGCGTGTAGTGCGCAATGTGACCCTTGAAATCGGCGAACCAGCGCTGAACTTCGCTCGAAGTGCTGTCGACCCAATACAGGCGCGGCTGCGGATCTTCGTATTTCCCTTCCACGGATCCGAGTTCGGTCTGAAAGAACAGGTGACGATTGTCCGCCGCCCAATCCAGACTCGTTTCCACCGTTTCGTTGCGCGTCAGACGAGTCGGTGTGGCCTCGGCTGTGCCCGCTGCCAGATTCACGAGATAGATTTCGTACTCTTCGATTTTTTCGTTGCGCTCCGAAACAGACGTCCCCATAAACGCCAGGCGGCTACCATCGCGCGCGATCACGATTTGTTCCGCTCGCCAGGGCGTGCGCGCAATGGCGACCGCGCCCGGCGTTGCCCCCGAGTCTTTCTCAGTTTCGTCAGCTTCTTTTAGTCCAAGCGCGGCGTGACGAGCCACCGCTTCGTCAAGACGGATGCGGAAGATCACATCCCCACGTTCGTCGCTTCGAAATTGCACGACATCTTTCCACTCTTTCTTGTGAGCCTCGCTTTGATCTTTGGTCCAGGGCTGGCGAGTTGCGAAGTAGATTGCCTTCGAGTCCGGAGCCCAGGCAAAAGCGTGTACCTCTTCGTCGCCGGAGGTAACAGCAAATGCTTCCCCCCCATTGGGAGAAATCAGATACAGGTGGGAAACTTCTTTGGCCTTGTCGTCGCTCTCTGCGTCCTTGCCGCCGCCGGCTTTGCGTTCTGAAAGAAAAGCGATCCACAGTCCATCGGGCGACCACTGCGGCGTGCTGTCGTGGCCGGACTGCGTCAATTGGATCAGGCTGCCTGCGTTGCCATTGATGCGATAGACCCACAGCTCCGAGCGAAAAAGCTGCTGGTCCCAGTCGGCCTTCTCCGCGTCAAACACCACCGAGTTGCCGTCTGGAGACATTCGCACGGAACTAAAGCTGACCGAGTTGAAAAATTCGTCAAGAGTGAGTTTCGGTTTAGCATTTTGCGCAAAAACCAGGACGGACGCTAGAAGTGACCCAAGGACAAGAATTGGTGTGCGCATAAATTGAGAGAACAGAGGTATACACTGCGCACGCGGGATGTGGCAAACGGCGGGCGCTAGGGTTTGAGCCCCAGATATTCCCAGCGCTGCAATGCAATCGGCACATTGCCATTCAGCCACAGAGAATCGTGAAAGGCTTGCAAGTCAAACTTGTCTCCTTGCTGGCGGCGTGCCTCCGCCAGAAAACTCAGGATCTGCGTTTTGCCAATCTGATACGAGATGGCTTGTCCCGGATACGACGCGAAGAATGCCGCTTCGGCATGAGCGGTGTGTGAATCCATGGGGACGGTCTTTTGCAGATAGTCGGCAGCTTGCGCGATCGTGAACTCGCCCAAAGCCAGCTTTACATCCACTTCGACGCGCAGCGCTCGCAGACGCACCATGTTGTATATGATCTCTCGCGAACGCGGACTGTTGTCGAATAAACCAGCCTCCAGCAACATTTCTTCCGAGTAGAAGCCGATGCCCTCGTTCGCGCCCGAATCGTAATAGTGGCGGCGGATCGGATTGGGATGCGCCCAGGAGAGGGCGAGCTGAAAATAGTGTCCTGGAACGCCCTCGTGAACAATTCCAGTGCGCGGATCTTTAGCGTCCGCCAGCGCAAAGTATCCCAGGTCTGCGCTGGGCGGATCGATGTAGCGAACACAATTTTCCTTCAGCCGGCTTTCTGAAGTAAAGTCATCGGCCTCGCCCACGCCTTCCAAAGGCTTCAGATATGCAGGCATCGGCTGCCAGGTGTAATGCTGCATCCAGGACGGCACCGACAAGATGTGTTTGTCTTGCAGGTACTGCCGGATCGATTGTTCGTCTTGTTTTTCCCGTGCAATTTCTTCTTCGATGGACTTTGGAATCCCTAGTTCGGGCGCACCCAGGTTGCGGTGTTCTTCGTAGATCTGAAAAGAAACGGAGCGCGCCCACTCGTTATGTCCAACCTCGAGCAACTGCTGCGGCGTGTAAGGCAGGAGCGCTACATTCTTGAGGAAGAAAACGTAGCCCTCTCTTCCAACGGCGGTCTGCGCCGTCATCGACGAAAGCTTCCCGCTGAGCCACTGCCCATAACTCTCCAGCGCCCGCACTGCGGATTCCGCGGCGGCATCAATCTGTTTTTGTGAGTCCGTATCCAGCAGAGATTTCAGCTCGCGTACCGAAGTGAGAAGTCGGGGACCGATGTCTTTCAACTGATCCAGCGACAATTCCGCGAAGGGACGCACTGGCTCGGTTAAAGTCTTGCGAGCATTTTCCAGGATTTTTGGCGTCGCGTTCAGCGTGACGACGATGTTTAAGCTGCGCTCCCTCGAAAACGGTGCAGGTTGAAGTAAAAGATGAAAGTATGCCCCTAAAGTCTGGTCCAGATAGAAGCTGGGGTTCCGTTGCCAGCCCCGTGAAACGTCCAGTTCCCAACGCACGCGAGCGATAGCGGATCCGATCAGGCGGTAGTCCACCTGGCGTGGCACCGGCCACTTGGAAACATCGATCGCGTTCCAGCGACGATCGAATTCCGCGACCTGCTTGCGATAGGACTCGGCGGCTGTGGGCGACCAATCCGGCACCCAGCCGGTGGGCCGTTCGAGGCGTGGGATGTCATCGCTCGAGACCGGCATCTCCGAGGCGCGCCACACCCAGAAGTCGCGAGCCAGGTCATCGAGGACATCAGCGTGAACGACCGGCACGAAAAGGAAGGCCAGCAGCGTAATCCACAGCAGGCGAGAGATCTTCATATTCAGAGTCAGGCCTCTTTCATAGCGCGTTCATAGCGCGTTTTACGGCGCGGGTTGCGCGGTGCGCAGAGCGTCGTCAATCGGCTGATTGTTGTGCAGGGGTTCGGTCTGAACGCGCCAGCCGTCGTCATAGCTGCGAAATCCTACCGTCGAACGATAACGCACTCCGCTGTCATATAACGCGCCGCCGACTTCATTCAGGGCCACCCAGTGCCACAGAAATTCCACGTCTGCAAAGTCGCCTGCTTTGCTGATTCCGGTGATGTCCACGATTTCTCTTTGCGCGACACGGATCGGCATCAGCGTGCCCCCTTGCGTCGATTCGGAGATCAAGGAGTGGAAAGCATCCACACCATGCGGCGAGAGGACGACATCCCAGCAAGGAGGCGGATCGATTCCCGCAGGACATTTTTCCTGCGTCCCGATGATCCATCCGCGGCGTTGCAACACGAGCGAATCGGGAGAATTGAAATCCTTGTTCGAGACCATCCCCGTCTTGAGCCAGAATACTTGCGGCGCTTTGAACGCGTCCGACGCGGAGATGAGGTCCGTCGCGAGGCGATGTGTAAGGAAATCACGCGGAGAACAGGCGGGCGCGAGGCAGAGCACTGTCGTCAGTAGAAATGCTTTCAGGGTCCCCATGAGCGATTTATTGTCGCGTGAGGATTTTAACCAATTGCGCTCGCCGACGTGGAAGAAAAGGGCGGGCTGTAATCTGACCGTCGAACTGGCGGGACCAGCGCCCGGGGAGCGTCATATGACAGTTAGGGCAGTTCCCTTCCGGCGTCAGACGATATTCCTCGATGAAGTATCCATCGCGCCGGATGAGCGTTTCGCCGCACTGATGGCAATGCGTGTTTTCCAGTTCACCAACTTGTCCAGGAAGATTCCCTGCATAAACATTTCGCAAGCCAGCTTCGCGTCCGATCATAGCCGCGCGCAGCAGGTCTTCGGCCCGGGTATTGTCGGGTGAAGTCATCTTGTAATCTTTATGAAAAGCGGTGACGTGCCACGGGATATCCGGCGAGACACTGCTCACGAACTCCGTGAGTTGCCGCAATTCGTCGTTGCCGTCGTTGAAACCGGGAATGAGCAAGGTGACAATCTCCAGCCAGATTCCCATTTCATGCAGTCGACGGATCGTGTCAAGAATGGGCTGTAGACGCCCTCCGAGTTGGCGATAGTGGCGGTCGTCGAAGCTCTTCAAATCGACTTTGTAGAGATCGATCCACGGCCGCAGATACTCCAACACCTGCGGAGTGCCATTGCCATTGGAAACGAACGCGGTCAGCAGGCCAGCCTCTCGCGCCGCGCGAAAGACGGCGACTCCCCATTCGCTGGTGATGAGCGGCTCGTTGTAGGTGCTAACTAGAACTTTCGCGCCTTGTGCCAAGGCATCCTGCACGAGCAACTCGGGCGTAGCCTCAAGCGGCGGAGAGACGGCATTCGGATCGCGTAGCGCCTGCGACGTTACCCAGTTCTGACAGTACGAGCAGTGCAGATCGCAACCCAACATTCCGAAGCTGTAGGCGAGTGCTCCTGGATACGCGTGGAAAAACGGCTTCTTCTCGATGGGATCGCACTGCACTCCGCCGACGTATCCCCAAGGAACGTACAGCGTTCCGCCGCGATTGAAGCGGACTTTGCAGACGCCGGGCTGTCCGTCTGGGATGGGACAGCAGTGTCCGCAGGCGTAGCAGCGAACGCGATTGCGATCCAGTTTCTCGACGAGGTGGGAGTCGGCCTCTCGAACGCGCTCATCGAGGATGTCGCGGAGGCTGGCCACGGGATTATTCTAAGCTTTATTTCTGGTCGGGCGGGGGAATCACGTTGATGGCAACAGGTTCAGCTGAGACGAACTTTTCCGGAACTGTACAACCTACCGTCTGAGCTGTGGACTGAAGGAACTCTCTATATCCGGCAGGATTAAAGGATCCTTCGGGGGGATGGTAAACCGCTCTTAGCCTCCACTTCCCGGCAGCCAACAAGTCTACCTTTGAATCCGTTGCCTTTGTGATGTATGCCGCGTTAGGCGCGACTTTGATCCAGTTCTTTTCAATCTCCGATAGAAGTTTCTCGCGCCCAGCTACGCCACCACCATCAAATACCTCAATGAACCTGTCCCGCTCCTGCCCATCAGGTGAATCCCCCTCTATAGTTAGATATCCAGACGTCGGGACCTCCGCGTCAGGCCCCAGCTCCGGGAAGCAGAGCGTCTTGTCCGTGAGATTCGTAAACTCGACATGCGTGAAAACGATTTCATGGAGAACGTAGGTGTTTTTGTTGGGTACGATTCTTAGCTTCAGTTCGGGAGCCTTCGGGGATGGCGTCCTGTCCTTGGTTTGCGGCTGTGCCGTGGCGCACAGGACGACCGTAAGCAAGAACAGAAGATTTTTAAATGTAGATTCATAGCGTTACCAAAAATATAAGTCCCGGAGAGACACCTGAAAATAGCCCGGCGTTTCAACGCCGGGACAAATCGCATGTGTGTTTGCGCGAGTCCCGGAGAGACGACTGATGCCGCAGAAGTGCGGGCTGGGTCCGGTCGTGCCTCCGGCACGTGCGTCAATTCGCCATTCGTATCTCGCCAGTGAACTGGCGGGCTATTGTCGGTCGTCCCTCCGGGACGTAAGTCCCTCTTTTGCGCCTTTCCCAGCTCTGAAAACTCTGATCCAATCAGGCGCAATCCTTACTTCGCCGCACGGCGTTGCCGGAGCCAATCATCTGCTTGCGACTGGGCGGCGGCGACCTGGGCTCGCGTCATCTGAAGTTCCAGTCCTTGCAGTCGCGACTCCATCGAGGAATCACCCTGATTGAGCGCCAGAGCCGACCAGAAATAAGCCTTGTTTAGATCCTTGGGAACTCCGCGGCCGGCCCAATAGTAGGCGCCGGTTGTGGCTTGGGCGTCTACATATCCTTGATCGGCGGCGCGTTCAAACCACCGCATCGCCTCGACATCGTCCTGGGGCACGCCCTCGCCGTTGTGATAGCGGGTACCCAGCATCCATTGCGCGTAAGCATCTCCGCGCTCAGCGAGTTTGCGCAAGTCGTCGAAAGGCGTTGCTTGGGTGATCTGGCTACCCGCCGCTTGTGCGGTGCCTACCGAGCCCGTAGCTGCGCTACTCGCCTTCGCGGACTTGCGTAGCCAGAGCTTCTCAATCTTGGGAGCCGACAAGTACCCAGCGACTAGAAATAAAGCAGCGGCCGTCAGAGCCAGCAACAAAATGTGCGCTAACCTGACGGGCACTCCCTTCAATGGCTCTTGCGCCACCCTTTCCGGCTCCCACACCGCTTCGCGAACGGCGTGGATCGCAGGTGTGGTGTGCATCGTGGGATCAGGGTTCCCCGGGAACAAATCTTTTACTTTGGCAGTTGCATCTTGCGCGGGCGGAGTCACAGTTTGCGTTTTGGGAACAAGTTCGACATGCCGCTCCAGCATGGTCTGGTGCAGATCGCTAAAGGCCTGCGGATCAGGTGAGAAAACTTCAAGCAGACCGACTACCCGGAAATCCGAAAAAATGGGCGCTGCCAGAATCGATCTAATCCCGAGCATACGGCAGATTTCACGATCGACGCGTTCATCGGCTTCCGCATCCTCGCAGGCCACCATGCGTCCGCTGCGAACGCACTCTCCAGTCAGGCCCTGTTTTATGTCCACTACCGTGCCGAGCGGCAGAGCAGGATCGCCGGCCGAGGCGCGGCAGACCATCTTGTCGTCGGTGAGAAAGGCCAGTGCAGCGCCGCTTGCCCCGGTGAGACTCAGGGCGCGCTCAGTGATGAGATGAAGGGCGGCCCCGAAGTCGTCGCCGGCAGCGCGGACTTCGCGGCGCACTACTTCCACAGCGGACAGCATTCCGCTCAGGTCCGCAACCGGCGCAGAAATAGCAGCCTGCGAGAAGGGGGTCGGCCCGGAAGGTTTTTGTTCTACGCGCGCGGAGACTTGGGCTCGGGCCGCGTGCTTTGTGCAGGCGAGCAGCAGATTGACGAACAGCCATTCTTTGAGAACCCGCTGGGACTGTTCCGAAAGTCCCGCAAATCGAATCCCTCCGCGGCCCGCGCCGTCGCTCCAAACAACTTGGCCAACGCTATGGATAAAGGCTTTGGTTTCAGATAAGTCGAGCGTAAGACTGAGGGTTTGGTTTACTTCCAGCCGTTCACTTGTCTGGACCGAGAAACCGTCTTCGCTCAGATCCAACAACTCGCTAAGGTCGAGCACCATCCCGGCGCTCGGACCATTAAAGCTGGCGTACACCGGGGAGTGGAGTCTGTGGCGAATGCGCCGCCGACGCTCTCCCATTACGCGACCGGAGGCTGGTTCCTGCAGCTTGAGGATACTCAATTCCATGGGACCCGATCCATGGCCAAAGACGCATCCATAGTAACTCAACGGAGAATCGGAGAGTAAAGGAATGATTGGCAGAGATGCGCCTTGCAGCCTCTGAAACAGCTTGCGGGGCAATCGGTCTGAATGTCTAGAGATTGGCTGCCAGATACTGAACGTCGTTCTGGGCTGCGTTCGCAAGCACTTCCGGAGCTGCGAGCGCGCGGTCCAGAGCATCGGCGAGGGCGACCGGGAATTCCGAGGTCACCAGGTTTACGTCTAACTGCAGGCCCCGCTGGCTATAAACACGATAGACCACCAACGACCCGCGCCGACGGTTCGAGGTCGTCACCAACTCCAGCGTCAGCTTCCAGGCTGGCATACTGGAAATGGAAACGACGTGCGGAAACTTGGTCCAATGGAAGGGCTTGTATTGATCTCCAAAGCCCATCTGATCTCCGGATTGGGACTTTAATTGCAGCTCGAAGGCATCGAAATCATTCCCCTCGAAAGCCGCCAGCAGAACGTTGCGCACCTGACTGTAGTCGCCTGCGACCTTCAGTTCCTCGACCGCGCGGCGGATGGAGAGATTGTTGATTACAATCTGACGCTGTTCGATGGTGCGCTGCGCCACTCGCCTCAGTTCGCCGAACTCCAGGTAGTTCAGATGCTGCACACCCAGCCAGACGCCCGTCCCGACCACCGCCAGCACTAATCCCAACGTGCTGCCCGTGGGCCATAGTAGGAACAGGCTCAACATCGCGAAGAGCGCAGAGACCGCATACAGCACGATTACAACCTGCCGATGCGACATGCCTAGTTGCAGCAGCTTGTGATGAATGTGTTCGCGATCGGCTGTGAAGATGGGGCGTCCGCTGATCAGCCTCCGGAGGACCGACAGCGCGGTTTCCAAAATCGGTAGGCCGAAAGACACAACCGGAATTGCGACCGCTACCAGGGTTGGCGCTTTCTGTGCCCCAGCCAGGGCCAGCGCGCTCAGCACGAATCCGATGAACAGGCTGCCGGAGTCTCCCAGAAAAATCGTCGCCGGGTTAAAGTTAAAACGCAGAAATCCCAGAATCGCTCCCGCCAGCGCGACACTCATCAGCGAGCCCAGCCAGGACTGGTTGACCAAAGCCACCACAAAGAACACCACTGTCGAAAACAGTGCGGAACCGGCGGCCAAACCATCCAAACCATCAATCAGATTGAAGGCATTCGTTACCGCCACGACCCAGAGCACCGTCAGCGGAAGCCCTACGAACCAGGGAAGACTGTGGGCTCCGAACAAAAGGGGCAAATCGAGAATGCGCATCCCGCCAAGAAACAACATGGTGGCGGCTATCACTTGCACCGAAAACTTCAGGTAGGGACCGGCACCATGCAGATCGTCGTAGATGCCTAGGCAAAAAATCAGGCACGCTGGAACATAAATGCGAAGAAGCGTCGCCGGGGCGAGCCCCTCCAGCAAACGTGGGTAGAGGCCGGCCAGGCCCAGCCACAAAATCAGACTGAAGGAGAACGCTAGAAAAATGGCCACCCCACCGAGTCGCGGAAGTGGGGTCTGGTGGATGTGCCGCCCCTCTTTGGGAACTGAGATCCAGCCGCGCCGCGTGGCCACGTCTCTCACCTGGCGGGTCGCAACAAACGACACCACCAGGGAAATGGCAAATATCCCTAGAAATAGAAAAGTCAAAATCCGGCAATCCTTCCGGCCAGAAGTCGATTACCTTTCAAACCGCAACTGATGTCGCGTAATCTGCTATGCATTCCCAGATTGGAACTGTTTTTGATCTCTGCACTATACAACTCGTGCTGAGCGTCGGCAATCCTTCACATCACAGAACTGTGGAAAACTTTGATCCTCTGCATCCCCCTAGTCAACGGGAGTACCGAGTTAATCGCTCTCGAAGCCTGTGCTAAACTCGATGGCACGCATCGACCCCAGGAGCCCAGTATGTTTCGGCGGACCCGCCGTTCTTGTTTGCAGAGCTTGCACCTGCTGATTTTCAGTTTGCTAAGCCTGCCCGCCCTGGCCCAAACCCCGGTCCCAGGAGACGCTCCGCCAGCACAGATCGCCAAAGATGTGGCTGCCACGGCGGCTCCGAGCGCCCCTTTCAGTCCCACCGCCAAACTCGGAGCCGGCGACCTGATCGATCTGAACGTTTACGGTGTGCCCGATCTCAACACCAAGGCGCGGATTGGAAATGGCGGAGATGTATACCTTCCTCTGATCGACTATGTTCACATCGCCGACCTGACTGTGGATGAAGCCCAGGAACTGATCCAGAAACGGCTCGAAGACGGAGGCTTTCTCCGCAACCCGCACGTCAGTATTTTCGTCAATGAGTCGGCTTCGCAAGCCGTCAACATGATGGGCGAGGTAAGCCGCCCTGGGGCGTATCCCGTCATCGGAGAACGCCGTTTATTCGACATGATTTCTGCCGCTGGCGGTCTGACCGAGAAAGCTGGCCGCAACGTCACCATCATTCATCGGCAGAATTCCGATCAGAAGGTCGAGCTGCACCTGCCCTCAAGTCTCGCTGAAGATACTCAGAGCAACGTGGAAATCGTTCCCGGAGACACCGTCATCGTGTCCCGCGCGGGCATTGTGTACGTGGTTGGCGATGTGGCGCGTCCGAGCGGATTCATGATCGAGGACAACACGCTTACCGTTCTGAAGGTCCTGGCGCTGGCTGGAGGCGGGACTCGCACCGCGTCCCTCAACGGTTCCAAGATCCTGCGCCAGACTCCCACGGGTGTTCAGGAAATCCCCGTCCAGCTCCAGAAAGTGCTGCGCGCGAAAGCGCCGGACGTAGCCATGGTCAAAGGGGACATTCTGTTCGTGCCTGGCAGCGCGGGAAAGGCTGTTGCGTATCGTGGAGCGGAAGCGGCTTTCTCCCTGACTTCGGCCTTGGCCGTAATCGCGATTCGGCCCTGACCTGTCCGCGCTGCTTCATCGGTCCGATCAGTCACCCATATTCTCAAGAACGTCAATGTAAGTTCGCGCTGTTTGCTCGCGAGAGAATCGGCTCACGATATATTGACGGCCCGCGATCCCCATGCGGCGTCTTTCCTGCGGATCAGCCGAGAGAGTCGGAATCGCTACGGCGAGCGCATCCCCATCGTCAGGTTCCACGAAGACGCCGGCGCCTGCTTCCTCCACGATTTCACGCGCTTGCCCATCCACCGCGAGAATCACGGGCTTCTCACACGCCATGTATTCCAGCAGCTTGGTTGGAATCACGGTCTTGAATAGTTCGTTCTTCTTGAGCATGACGAGGCAAATATCGGAGCCTGCGATGTACGCGGGAATTTGTTCTCGCGGTTGCTGGCTCAGAAAGCAGATATTGGTCAATCCGCGATTCGCCGCCAGTTCCACAATGCGCTCCTTCTCTGCTCCCTCGCCAATCATCAGAAACATGGCCGGGGGGAACACTTGCTGAAGTCGTTCGGCGGCGCCAATCAGAGTTTCGAGACCATGCGCAAGGCCCATGGTTCCGATGTAGCAGATCACGAAACGGTCCGCGGTCCCCGGCACAATCGCGGGCGTGCAAGGTCGGAAAAGATCGGTCTCCACTCCGTTCTCAACAACGGAGATTTTTTCCGCGGGAACCTTCCAATGCTGAATGAGGTGATCCTTAAATGCCGGCGACACGACCACGATGTGGTGACTGCGACGATAGAGGAATCCCGCGATGGCGCTGAGCGTACGATGCAGCGCGCTCCCTTCACCACCTGCTCCGACCGCGGCCAGCGATTCCGGCCACAAATCTCGTACCTCAAAGACGAACGGCACTCGCTTCCACCAGGCCAGCCACCATCCGGAAAGCGCTACCAGCAATTGTGGCGAGGTGCCAATCACCACGTCCGGCTTTGGCAGAACTAAACCACGGAGCGATGCTGACAGCCAGAACGAAGCGTAATTGCGCATGCGCTCATGGGCTGCGCGGTTGGGTAGCGCCCAGAGCCAGGTTCGCACCACCTGCACACCGTCTACCATTTCCCTATAGACCAGCCTCCGCATCCGGGAGCGCCATTCCACCGGAACTTCGCCGGTCGGATGATTGGGAAAGCCGGTGAGAACCGTTACATCGTGCCCCATCCGGGCCCAATGCCTGGACAACTCGTCCGCGCGGGCCGCGGGCGCTCCCATCTCCGGAGGGAAATATTGTGAAACGTAGAGGATCTTCACGATCAGTAGTAAAGCAATTTGAAAACGCTTTTCTCAAGCAAAGCGCGAGTTCGATTCGCACCGCTCCGAGTGTAACGTTCCCAACGGTCGGCAACCTCATTGAAGGCCTTGTGGCCAGTCAACCGCGCCATCACCCGCAACTGGACAATGTGCAGCCGGTGATAGAAAGGACTCGCCAGCATCTTCAGCCGCGTTCCCGATTGTTCATAGAGCGACCAGTACCCAGTGTCGTATCTCGACAGGTTGTGGATCAGCGTCGCAACGCCACGATCGAATATGTCCTTGGCGGCAGCATCGTCCCGCGCCAGCCAATAATCGAAAACGCCCCATAGCGCCCAAAGAAATCCGTTCAGAATATGCGTCGGCGGATCGACCAGATACTCTTCAATCCACAGATTTTTCTCTTCATCTTCAAATAGAACTCCGCCTGCGCTGACGAGGCGCATGAGTGGAATGAAAGCGCGCTCGGCTGCCTGCAGATATTTCTCATGCCCGGCATGAGCGTGAGCGCGCAGGAGGAGTGAAACGCCCTGCCCTTGCGCGAGTCCCGAGTACCACGGTGTTTTCAGCGTGTCGCGATAGTCCCAGTCAAAATGATGATTCCATACCCAGAGCCCCTGTGAGTTTTGCTCCAAGTTTGCGCAGAGCCAATCCGCGGCCTTGCGCGTTTTTTGCCAGCGGATGTCGTCGCCGGTCTCACAGAAGCGGTTGTAGTTCGCCAGTCCCCACTGCGCAATCGCAATCGGGTTGTACTGCAGACCGATTGCTCCGTGATAGTCGAGCATCGGAATGCCATCGGAATCGTAGTGTCCGGCGTAGTCAGACTTCTCCCGAAACATCATGTAGTACTCGCCGAGACGTCCAGTCTCCGCGCGCGGATTGATTTCGGGCACGTCGTGCCAGAAAGTCAATTGGCTTCGTCCGGAACCCAGATACGCGCGGAAGATGCGCCGGTAGTAGTGCCAGCGAGTGCTCAGACTCATGGGGATCGATGCCTTCGCACTATAGCACTCGCTCGCTACTCAACTTCCCAGAGAGTGGTCGTCATATCGTCGTGTTCGACCGCGACGGTTGTCGCGGCCAGGAACCGCGTGGCGTTTTCGCCATCCGGCAAAATGGCGTTGCCATACTGGAAATACCGCATCGAGAATCGATCCTTCTTCCACCGCAGCAAAGTGTGCCAGTCATTTCCCTTCTTCGCTCCCACGATCTGCACTTCGCGGCCGGTGTTGACCGCGCTTGGCTCGACCATCGTGGAGAAAAAGAAAGCATCGCCCACACGACAACCGTAGATGGAAGAACTGTTCAGATCGCCCGCGCACTCTAATTGTCCCGACCGGTCCAGGCGATACACATGGTTTTGTTCGTAAGGCGTATCAGTCGAGAGATACAACCCTTCTTGGGTTGGAATCGCGGCCACCGCTCGCGCCTGTTGATTGCCAGATATCACGGAGTCGACCGTTCGCAGGTCGAGAGAAGCACGAAGAATTTTGCACTCCGCGCCCTCATCGCCCGTCAGTATCCAAAGGCAATCGGTCCAGCGATCGTAAACAATGTTGTGCACGTGCCGGATGCTGCCCGCCGGAAATGTGTGCGCAACATGCCAGGACAATCCTCGATCTTCGGAAGCGTAGATGTGTACTTCTGTACGTTCGCGGTTGTCGAAATACTCTCCCCAATAAATCCTGCCGGAGGGAGTGGGTGTGATGTGCAGAGGCCGTGTACACCGCAGAACGCGATGCGTAACTTTGAATTCCGTTTCCCCCGGACGGCTCGTCACAATAGCACCAGCAACCGCGCCAATCATGGTTCCGTCAGCGAGAACAACGAGCGCATGGAAGCCATCGCGCACCAAGCGATAGCTTAGATTGGTCTGTGAAGTGATCGTCCGCCACCAAACCGGACCGAAGTACGCGACAACTTCCCACTCGGATTCACCCGCGCGCAGGCGAACTACTTCGTACCCGCGGCACGCATACAAGACATCGCCGTCCCACGTCAGCACCCGGGTTTTCGGATAGGCAGCGACGCGCCGAAGCTTCCCGGCTGAAGCAGAGGCCGTCGTAGATTGGCTCTGGTCCATGCTGTCTGATTTCAGGTCTCGAGTTTGCGGGCAACAAAGGGACCGATGGCAAGCGCGTCCATCTTCGTCCGCTGAAAACAATCGATCGCTTCTTTCGGAGTGCACACGATCGGTTCGTTTTCGTTGAAGCTGGTGTTCAGGATAACTGGCACGCCCGTCTTCTTGCCAAAGGTTTGAATCAGGTCGTAGTAAAGCGGATTCTCCTCGCGCGTCACGGTCTGAAGCCGTCCCGTGTCATCCACATGATTCACCGCGCACAGATGTTTTCTCTTGTCGGGACGAATCTTGTACACATGCAGCATGTAAGGCGACGGGTGATCGTGCTCAAAGTATTCATGCTGTGCCTCGGCGAGAATCGCTGGCGCAAATGGACGAAACCACTCCCGATGCTTGATGCGCGCGTTGAGCACATCTTTCATGTTCGGCAGCCCTGGATGCGCCACGATAGACCGATTGCCGAGAGCGCGTGGCCCCCACTCCATCCGCCCCTCAAACCAGCCCACGACATTGCCCTGAACCATCTCGTTGGAAACCGTCTCGAGTAGTGGTCCGCGCTCCAGCCTCTGATATTTCACGCCCTTGCTCTTCAAGTCTGCGGTGATCTGCGCCTCAGAAAACTCCGGCCCCAGGTAGGCGTGATTCAACTGCTGGCGGCGCGGCTGCTTCAGCACCGAATGGTAAGTATGCAACGCTGCCCCGATGGCCAGCCCTTCATCTCCCGCAGCGGGTTGAATCCAGGTGCGGCGGAAAGGAGTCCTCGAAAACAGCTTTCCGTTCGCAACGCTATTGAGTGCGCAGCCACCCGCCATCGCGAGATTTTCTTCCGGCACTCGCCCATGCAACTCGTTCAGAAGATGAAAGAAGACCTCTTCGAAACAATGCTGCATAGCATAGGAGAGATCCATATCGCGCTGCGTAATTTCCGAGTGCGGCTCGCGGGGAGCGCCGAAAAGCTTCACCATCTTGTCGGAAAAATGCCTTGCCAGGTGCACCGTTCCGTCAGGCAGCACTTCCATCCCCTGATTGCTGCCGAGAGGCTTGAAATACCTGAGGTCCAGTTGAAGCGCGCCGTTTTCGAGTGTCAGAATCTTTCTGACCTCTTCGACGTACGTATCTTTCCCGTAGGGCGCCAAACCCATGACTTTGCCTTCATCGCCATATTTCTTGTAGCCAATGAACTCGCAGATCATCGTGTAGAAGCTTCCCAGCGAGTGTGGCAGGAAAACCCGATTCAGCACCTCGATATCGTTGCCCTCGCAGCGTGCCATCATGGTGGAAACAAAATCACCGGAGCCGTCGTAGCTAAAACCGGCAGCCTTGTCCCATGGCGAACAGTAATACGAACTTGCAATGTGTGCGATGTGGTGTTCGAGATGATGCTCCTGGAACTTCAGCGTGGTCGCATCTACATCCAAAGCCTGCGCCAGCAGAGTGCGTACGTCGCGCATGGCTTCCTTGCGCTGGCGCATCTTGATGAAGTTCAGAATCTTCGCGGGATTTGCCAGCGCATACTGGACTTTCTTCGCGAGATGAGCGTCGCTATCCTGGCCGACGGCAACGTGCGCAATATCGGTGATCTTGGCGCCCACCGCGTCGAGGCAGGCTTTCACTGCCCGAGAGGGAAATCCGCCATAGTGCTTGTGCCGATTGAGCCGCTCCTCAGCGACTGCGAAAAGAATCTCGCCATTGTCCACGATCGCCGCCGAAGCGTCGGCGTGAAACATGTTCAGACCCAAAATCAACATTTTACCGGTGATTCCCTTCTCTCACGGCATCAGGGACTTGATGAAGGGCAGACGACACGAACTCGCTCAACCCTACGGCCCGCGGTTCACCGGTCTGACATGAATTCTGCAATCGCAGTGTGGCCAGGGTAGAGCCAACGATTTGCTCAAACGAAATTGGAATCGCACTTGATCCGCTCACGGCGTCGATGAAAGCCTGCATTTCCCGACGGTGTCCTTTGTCCTGACGCCAGCGGGCGCGTGTGACTTTTTTGCGGCCATGGCGCACCAGTTCGAGATAGCGGAAGTCCTCGAGAGTTGCGACCGCACCACCGCCAAAAACTTCCACGCGTTCTTTGGACGCAGCCTTGTCCCCGTTAGCTAAATAAGTAATCGTGCCCAGCGTTCCGTTCGCGAACTTCAGGGATGCGACTAGGTTGTCGCTGCTGTACTGCCCCGGATTCTCCAAACTCCGACATTGCACCTCGACCGCACACGAGCCGGCGAGGTAACAAAGAAAATCCACAAAATGACAAACCTCGCCCAGAATGCGCCCACCTCCCTGTTCGAGATCGTAGACCCAGTGGTCGGCCGGGATGAAGCCGGCGTTGACGCGATACTGGATCGCAAGCGGTTCGTTGATATCGGAAACAAACTGCTTAAGCTGAATCGCCATGGGCGCGAATCGGCGATTGAAGCCAACCAGGAGCGGCGGGCTGTTCTCCCGCCCGGCAAGAGTGCGGACAATTCGTGCCAGTTCCTCTTCGCTGAGACAAAGCGGTTTCTCGCAGAACACCGCTTTGCCCGCGTTCATCGCCGCTTCCACCTGAGCAGCATGCAGGTGGTGGCGGGTCGCGATCACCACCGCATGAATACTGGGATCGCGCAGAATCTCTAGTTCAGAATCAGTGCAGTAACCAAAGCCAAATTTCTCTGCCGCTGTGCGGCTGCGCGGACCCGTCGCATTACAAACACCCACCAACGAAACGCGCGGGATTGCGTTCAGGGCCGGAAGCAAAGTCGCTTGCGCAAAATTCCCCGCTCCTAACATTCCGACTCCAACCGAACCAAGGGCAGGCGCAACCGCGGACTTAAGCGGAATCTTCCCACCCAATTGTTTGCCCGATTCCGTATCGGGATAAGTCAGCAGCACTCCCAGAAACGGCTCGCGTGTGCGTCCTGTAATCAAATCGTACGCACGCGCCGCTTCGTTCATCGGGAAGCGGTGCGTAATCAAGGGCGCTAGATTCAAATGTCGCGCTGCGATTAGTTGCAGAAACGCTTCTATATTGCGGGTCTCCGTCCAACGCACCTGGCCGATCGGATAATCGCGTCCCTTTTGCTCATAGGCAGTGTCGTACCGGCCCGGACCGTACGAACGCGACACGCGGAAATCAAGTTCTTTTTCGTAGTAGAGTTTGCGTTCGATGTCCATCCCCACCGTGCCAACTGCGACCACGATGGCACGATCGCGAGCCACTTCGGCGGCCAAATTTACGGGCTCACTGCTCGCAGTTTCGGCAGTGATCAGGACGGAGTCCACTCCCGTGCCTCCTGTTTTCTGAAGACATAGGTCGCGGAACTCTTCGGCAGACGTACTCGCAGCTTCGGCCCCACTTTGAATAGACAAGTCCGCGCGCGATTCAACTAGGTCCATCCCGAAGACGCGGCACCCGGCCGCCTTTAGCAGTTGCACGGTGATCTGTCCGAGCAGCCCCAGGCCGATCACCGCGACCCTATCCCCCAGCGAAACTTCTGCCGTTCTGATTCCATGCAGGCAAATCGCGCCCACCGTTCCGAATGCGGCTTCTTCGAACCCAACGTCCGAGCCTGAAGGAATCTTCGCGAGCAGCAGTCGCGGCACGCAGGCGAATTCCGCGTGCACTGCGTATCCCGCCCCCGCGCAGGCTACGCGATCATCCACGTTGATGTCAGTGACACCGTCGCCCACCGAAATCACGATGCCGGAGCTGCTATAGCCGACCGACTGCGGCTGATCCAGACGTGAGCGCACGGTCTGCATAGTGGAGAGCAGCCCATCGCGCCGCAGTTTCGCGAACACATCGCGCACCAAATCGGGCCGGGCCTTCGCCTTGGCGACCAGATTCTTGCCGGCAAATTCCGCCGAGGCACGCTCCGTTCCCGCGGAAACGAGCGACGCTGCCACTCGCACCAGCACGCAGCCGGGCAGCAACTGTGGCGGAGGAACGTCAGTGACCGTCAACTCGCCGGTGCGCGCATCTTGTAGAAGTTGTTTCATGCGATCGTCATGTGGGGCGCGCCAATTTGCTGTTGCGCAAACGAGCGCGCGCCGCCATCGATGAAGAGTTGCATCCAGATTTCCAGCGTTAGCAGCTGCCAGATCTGCATGGACCAGTCTTCGTCGCCCCGGCGATGCGCATCCACCATTTCTCGCACCGCCTCCGGACGAAACAATCCCCGTCGGCGAATCTGGCTCTCCGACAGCAAGTCGTCCACCATGGGACGTAATTCGTGTGCCAGCCAGTAGTCCACCGGCGCGGCAAAACCCGCCTTGGGCTGCTGCAACACCTCTTCTGGCAGGATACTACGCATCGCTTCCCGGAAAATGTACTTCGTTACCGGACGCCATTTCCCTTTCAGCTTCCACTCCGGACGAACATTCCACGCAACAAATTCCGCCAGCTCGCGATCCAGAAACGGCACGCGAACTTCCACCGACGACGCCATGCTCATCTTGTCGTTGTAGGTGAGGTTCAGCGTAGTCATGAAAATCTTGGTGTCGAGATAAAGCATTTGATTGAGGAAGTCGGCGTGCTTCATTCTGTCGAATGCGGCCAAGTGCTCGCGCGCAGGATTACCTCGCACCGGTTCATCTTCCGAAGAGTACAGCGCGGCTCTTTGTTGCGTGTCCAGATACGTGCCATTCCGGATGAAGGCCTCCGCCGGATTGAGTCCCGCGCTGCGAGCCATCTTCTTCGCCAGTCGCACCGGCCCTTTCATGGCCGAGCCGCGAAAGCCTGGCAGTGCCCGAACGGCGTTTTCAGCTACGGCCCGCGCAACACCTGGAAGGCGGCGATACTCTTCCGCCCAGGCATGCGCCTGGTGCTTCCGATATCCGGCAAACAGTTCATCTCCGCCTACGCCCGACAACAGAACTGTCGCCTGCTTGCGCGCCTCGCGACATACCAGATACGCCGTGATGATGGCCGGATCGGCCGTTGGCTCATCCATGTGCCAGGTTAGATTCGGAAGCAACTCGACTACATCCGGCTCGACCACAATCTCGTGATGCTCGCAGCCCAGCTTTCGTGCAAGGCGCTGCGGCACAGCGGGATCGTCGATCGTCGATTCACCGACCCTGTACTTCTCCGGAAACGTGATCGTGTAAGTGCGCACCGGCTGCTTTCGCGCCATCGCAGCCACGATGCTCGAAGAGTCCAGCCCTGCGCTAAGGAATGCGCCGATTGGAACATCGCTGACCATCTGCTGCTCGACGGACGCGCAGAAGCGCTCGCGAATCTCTTGCGTGAGTTCGTCCTGTCTGGCTTCGAAACGGTAGCCTGCCGGCGGAAAGGTCAAATCCCAATACTGTTTGACGTCGAGTGTGCCGCTTTGCCAGACCGCGTAGTGCGCGACCGGCAGCTTGCGGATGCCCTCGAACATCGTCATCGGATCGGGCACCCACAGAAATGTCAGATACTGATCGAGCGCTGCGCGATTGATCTGCGCCTCAATCCCGGGTACTTCCAGCAACGCTTTCACTTCCGAAGCGAAGGCCAGCTTCCCGCCGCGTTCGCAGTAGTAAAACGGCTTGACTCCAAAATGATCGCGTGCCAGAAGCAGCATCGGCGACGAATCGCGCAGGTCGCAGATCGCAAACGCGAACATGCCCTTCAGCCGGTTCAGGCAGTCAACGCCATACTCTTCGTAAAGATGAACCACTGTTTCGGTATCGGTGTGCGATCGAAACCGGTGTCCCTTGCCTTCGAGTTCGCGGCGCAGATCGGCAAAGTTGTAGATCTCTCCGTTGTACGTAATCCACACGGATCCATCTTCATTGCTCATGGGCATGTGGCCATCGGCAGAAAGATCAAGAATGGCGAGACGCCGGCTTCCCAGCCCGATGTAACCTCCATCAGGGAAATGGCGCTCCCATAGCCCGGAGTCGTCGGGCCCTCGATGTGCCTGGACATGGGTCATGCGGGCGAGTGTTTCCGCATCGCCCCAGTTACCGAGTCCACTGATGCCGCACATGCCTTCAGCTCCTCGCGTTCCGCAGCTCGTAGGTTTTTGCTTTCGTGTGAAACATCTGGACGGCCTGAAACGTGCAATAGATCAAGCCCGGGATCCCGTCAAGAAATCCGAAACGTAATATATAGCGATAGAGAAATAGAAAAACGGGCGAGCCCGGCACGCGGTACAGGTTCTTCTTAAGCCATCGTCTGCGCTGGGCCTGCGTTCCCGACAGAGACCCACGGATCGCTTCCGAGTTTTCGTCGCCGCTCGTCAGCACCCGCGCTTCCCAGTTGGAATATTCGTCGTGCTTCTGAATGTAGCGAGACAACGACTCGAAGTTATGGTGGACAATTGGATTTCGTAACTCCGAAGTGGGCCCGTCAGCGATTAGGTGCTCGTGGACTTCCATGTCCGCCATCGAGGCATTCTGATCTTTCAGCCGGCACTCGAATCGCGCTTGTCCTTTGCGGAAGAGAGAGAGCTTCCAGAAACTTGCATCGCAATGCCGAAGAAGCTTGCCCAGAAAGTACATCTGAAGACAAACCCGATAGCCGACCAGTCCGGGATTCTGAATTGCCTGCCGGATCTCGCGGGAAAGTTCGGTGGTCATCACTTCGTCGGCGTCGAGCAGAAGAATCCAATCGTACGCCAGCGGAAGCGTATCCAATGCCCATTGCCGTTTTTTCGGCCATCCACCTGGATAGCGAAACTGTACGACCTTGGCCCCGAATGACTCCGCAATCGCGCACGTTTCGTCGGTGCTTTGTGAATCGACGACAATCACTTCGCCAATCTCCCGCAGCGACTCTAGGCAGCGCGGCAGATTCCGAGCTTCATTGCGCACCGGTATGATGACGGTGACAGGCAGTACGTGCGAAGCAACCCTCGAATTTGACGCTTCAGTTTCTGTTTTCGCTTCGATCACGGCTGTCCCGACGGCAGGCAATAGGTTCCACTATGTTACTTGAAGTCGGCCGTTTCACGAACGCGGGTTGCTTCGTGGTATCCCAGCCGACAATGTGCCTGACCTCGGGTAAGCACGACGGCCGCGCCATTCGTTCACAAATTCTCTGCGCACCAACGCTTCAACACAAACAACGCCCATGGCCGCGACCATGAAGTTTCCCCCGCCAGAAAACGGTTCCACACTTCTCGTACCGCGCCAGAATTGAGCAACGAGTCGTCACCCAGCAGCGCGGGTTCGACGACGGCCCTCATCTCTGCTCGCAACCAGCGCTCGAATGGCAACGTGAACCCTCGCTTTGGACGGTTCACAATCTCCGCGGGCAACGCGACGCCGAGACTGGCCAACAACAGGCTCTTCGGTGTGTCTCCTTCCAACTTCTTCTTTCCCGGAATGTGGAAACAGGCTTCGACCAGTGCCCGGTCGAGAAATGGCACCCGTAATTCGAGGCCGTGCGCCATGCTCATAAAGTCGGAATCCCGTAGCAGCGTGTTCCTCATGTACCAATGCGATTCCAGGTAGGAAACCCGGTTCACCGGATCCAGAGTCGCGCTGTCAGCAACCGATGCTCGTAGAACTTCCTTGAGGTTGTGTTGCGCAGCATCATATTTACTCATCGAGAATAACGATTTCTGTTCTGCGTCCGCAAACAGCGCGCGCGCCAGAAAGTACGGATGCACAAAAGAGTCGTCCAGTGAGACCAACTCCCCCAACTTGCGATTGCGGTCGCCCTTGCCCGTCACTAGCGACACCGAAGCAGCCAGCCGCCGCGCCACTGCGGGCAATCGGTTCATGCGCGCCGCCAAGCGCTCCATTCTCGGCACGCGCCGAAAATTCGAGTACCCGGCAAACATCTCGTCGGCGCCCAGGCCTGTCAAAGCAACTTTCACGCCCGCCGCCCGCGCCTTGGATGAGACTAGATACGTGTTGATCCCGTCCATCGTCGGCTGGTCCATCGCACGCAAAGCCTCCGGCAGCAAGGCAAGTGTGTCCTCCTGCGAAACCGGAATCTCAAGATGTTCCGTGCCAAAGACGCGAGCCACTTCTCGCGAATATCTCGCTTCGTTGAATTCTTCTTCGCGGAATACCAGGGAGAACGTGTTCGCTCGCACCTCGTTCTGGCTCATGACCGCGACCAGGCTGCTCGAATCGATTCCACCCGAGAGAAACACGCCGACTGGAACATCGCTCACAAGATGAGAGATCACTGCCTCCCGCAGAATCGCGGTGAGTTGGCGGGAACCGGTTCCGTTCCCGTGCGATTCGTCCTCTGAGGAACCGCCGGAAGATGACCGGAGCGGGTTCCAATATTCCTTCACGCTTACTGAACCGTTCTCCACTGTAAGCAAGTATCCCGGCGGAACAGCAACGACTCCTTCCACAATCGTCCAGGGCTCGTACACGGAGCCGAAGGCTAGATAGCTCAACGCTCCGGTCGAGTCGATCTGTCTTGGCACCAGTCCGGTCTGGAGCAGAGTTCGCACTTCGGAAGCAAAGATAAAATTCATCGGCGACGGATAGTAGTAGAGCGGCTTGATCCCCATCGGATCGCGCGCCAGCAGCAGGCGCTTCCGCTGCGCGTCCCAAAGAGCGAAAGCAAACATGCCCTGCAACCGCGTCAGGCAATGCTCGCCCCAAACGCGGTAGGCAGCCAGAATGACCTCGGTATCGGACTGACTGCAAAATTCTGCCCCTGCCTTTTCCAACTTGGCTCTCAGGTTCCGAAAGTTGTAAATCTCGCCGTTGAAGACAATCCAGTTCCCGGTAGACGGATCCTGCATGGGCTGATGCCCGAGCGGCGACAGGTCAAGAATGGAGAGGCGAGTGAAGGCGAAGCCGATCTGACAGCGCTCCGCAGAACCACCGTCGATAATCACCGTTCCGCAGTCGTCGGGCCCGCGGTGTGCAAGCGTGCGCGTAGCTTTCTCCAGAAGACCTGGAGAGACGCTGCGCGCAACCACACCGAAGATTCCACACATATCTAATAGGAGCAGGTACCGCTTGCCATCATAGCGTGAATGCTGCGGTAGCTGATCGAGAGGGAGTGGTGCCTCCCTGACTTATAATCGGTGCCGCAGAATCCATGGGACGGAGATTTTGGTGGACCATGTCCGAGAGTCTGTATCCGAAATTCACGAAGCATCCTCGACCTCGCAGCCAGAAACTGTTGTGATGACGAACACCACTGAAAAATTAGAACGCAGGATCTCGCTGATCCTACTGGCCCTCACCGCGCTGAACTGTACATACCAGATTGCGTGGTTCTGGCGCTTTCGCGGCCATAACATCACGATGGATGGAGTCAACTACATCGGGTTGGCCCGGCACCTTCTGGATGGCGACTTTACTGCTTCACTGCACGGCTATTGGAGCCCGCTGCTTTCCTGGCTGATCGCCGCCGGTTCGTTGTTCACCCAGGACTTTACTCTGCTCGGGCGTTCTATCACCATCGCTAGCTTGCTTCTCTGTCTGCCATTGCTGTACGCACTGACTTTCAGATTGTGGCGTTCACACCTTGCATCCGCACTCGCTGTTCTTTGGTTCTCGCTGGCGCGTGGCGTCATCGCCGACGCTGTCACAACCATTCAAGCCGACTTCCTTCTAGTGGCGTGCGCTTTGATGTACTTCCTTCGCCTTCTGGCATGCCTGCGTCAGGGCACAAGATGGAACTGGTTTCTTTTGGGCGTGGTTCATGCCGCCGCATTCATGGCTAAAGCGTTTGCCATGCCCTGGCTGTCCATCACCACGGCTCTCGCTGTGCTCGCAGGCAATAGGAAATCGCTCCGGAGTGCAACCGCCTCTCTGCTTTTGGCATTCCTTGCTCCGGCTATTGTGTGGCTGAGTTGGGGCGAAACCTTGAAAACTAAGTATGGTGTGTTCACCACCGGCTACCAGCTGCGCGCCAATCTCATGACCGATCTTAAGCGCAGGCTCGCTCACACTGAGCGAGGCAACCCGTACGAATTCGTCGACACTTCTTATGACAAGTATCTGGTTGCGGACAGGCCCTGGCCGGTCTTGCAGCAGTTCAGCATGACGAACCCGGCTCTGGTGCCGCTGATTCTGGAAAACGAGCTTCACAATGTACCCGCAGCGATCAAAGAGGTCGTGATTCTGCTCACCCCGGGCGGAGTCCTGGCACTCGGGATGGGGCTCGTCTTGCTCACACGAAAACACTCCTCGTACTCGCCCGAAGCCACTTTCGCGTGGCTGGCCGTCATCAGCCTGGCGACTCTGGTGGGTGCGTACTGCATGTTGGTATTCGACACGCGCTATGTGCTGCCCATCACGCCAATACTGATCGCGATCGCTTCTTACTTTCTCGTTGCCGGAGAAACCAGTCCACCGAACCCCTTGCGAGCTTCCTCAATCCTGCGAAAGACTGCTCATGGCCTGCTGTTGACGAGCATGGTTTTCCTCACCTTCTACTGGGCTTCGCCGTTCCGCACGGTCGATCGCGACTTTCAGGCGAGCTGTTACCACGCTGCTGATCTACTTAAGAACTCCCAGCCCGCTGGTGAGAGTCTTGTGAGCATCGGGGATGGACCTTACCCGGAGCACGGAATCGGTTTTGAAGTCGGAGTCTACGTCGCCTACCTGACGGGCCGGCACTTGACGGCCCTGAATTCCGCCCTTCCCGCCGGCGATGAGGCCAGCCGCCTCGCAGAGGCAGTCCTGGGCAAGAAAGCTGACGCAGTTCTGATTTGGGGAAAACCCGGTAATCTCGCCTACCAGACGATCATTGATCGGATTCGTAACTCGCCAGGCGCTTCCCTTGATCGCGCAATCTTGGACCCGAAGCTGGGCGAGGTTGGAAGAGTTGTTTTCTTCTCCCAACGCTGACTCACGCTGTCCCGCATGTAATGCGCGTCATGATACGATTTGCGGTCGTCACGCCTCGCCTCATGTCTCGACCTGCTGCGGTTCCAGCCCAAGATAGCGCAGCGCCCTTCTGGCGCTCTGAGCCTTCATTTCGGGAGACAGTGGCCGTGTGTCTGGCGTCGGCAGCGATTTTTGTGGTCTTCATCTTGGCGATGACGCCCTACTTGGTTCTGGTCGACAACTTCGGCGACAACTCCGCGTATATATCGATCGCCGCGGCCATCCGCAAGTGGGACTTTCACGGAGTCATTGTCAAACATTTCTGGGGACTCCCCTATTGCATGGCCGCGATTTCCAAGCTTACCGGGCTCTCCGACCGGAGCGCGCTTCTAACCATCTCGTGGATATCGTCACTGATCGCAGTGATTCTGGCTTATCGCCTCTGGGGTGGATGGATTGCCGCCGTCTTCGCAATTATTGATTTCGATTGGTATCACCGCTCCTACCTGGGTGGATCGGAGCCGTTGTTCGTAGCTCTGCTGTTTGGGTCGTTTCTGGCGATCCGTCGGGAGCGCTGGCTCCTGGCGTCTTTTCTAGCCGCTCTCGCGACGATTACCCGGCCACTGGGGATCTTTTTGCTTTTGGGAATCGGGATTGCTCTGCTCAGGCGGCGCGATTGGAAGCGGCTCACTCTGGCCACTTCGATTGCACTCGTCATCGGCATCCTCTACGTGATTCCTCTCGCCCGTTATTTCCGCGATCCGCTGGCGACGGTACACAGCTATCAGTCCGCTCAGGCTTCGGCGACGGTGCCGCTGTTCGGTATCCCCTTTTACGCAATCGTCAAGGGGACCATCCTGTACCCGGCTTCGTTCTCCAATCTGGTGCTGACATTCGGCTGGATTTTTCTGGTGCTGATTGCGATCGTGGCCATGCTGTGGACACAGGACTTCCGCAACTACGCCCGTGAACACCTACCGGAAATCGTATTTGCGGCTCCCTACCTGCTGTCACTCTACTGCTACAACTATCCGATGTGGGCGCGCGGCGATTTCCCCCGCTTCGCCATCCCGATCATCCCCTTCGTGCTGCTCGCACTCAAGCGGTGGCTTCCCAGGGATCGGCGTCTTCTGTGGGTTCTGGCTTCCGTGATGGCGGTGCTAGCAGCCAGTTCCGCCGTAGGTATCCGGAACGTTGTTCATCTGCTTCACCTGAGACCGTAGCTCCTGGTTGGACATGTCTGGGTAGCCAGCGAGTCTGGGCGGTCTATGCAAGGCACTCCAAGCACGGCTACTTGAACGCTTCGACAAACAAGGAATGCGGGAACTCCCTAGAGTCTCCAGGTTCATAGGATGGCACTTGGTTGCCGTACAAGCGACTCTTCCCTTCTGCCGATTCTTCCACCACGCTAAAGCCGACATTGCGAAGCACCTCGTCGAGATATCCAAAATCGAACGCGGTGCGATGCTGTCCATCGCAGAAGACGAAATTGGAGAACCTTCCGCCCAGCGAGTCAAAATGCCGCGGAAAGGAGTCATCAAACCACCCACTGCGCTTCTCGCTGTAGGCGGCGATCGCACTCGACAGGCTGGGAACAATCAGGCGTATGCCGCCGCCCGGTTTGAGCACGCGCACGCACTCCTGGAGAAGACGCCCTAGCTCATCCGAATAGAAATGCTCGAACATGTGTGTCGAGTAAATCGAATCGACAAAGTCGGAACGGAACGGAAGCCCGTTCCTGACATCCAGCCATAGATCAATCTTGTTGAAGGGGTTGCCGTCAATGTTAAGAAAGCCTTGAAGGTACTTTGTGCCGCAGCCCAAGTGCAGGTGCCGCGCTCCACTCGCCGGATATCCCCGCCGCAGGAACCGATGGACAAAGTAGTTGGGAAGAGTAGCTTTGGCGACGCCCCAGAAAACAATATCTTTATAGCGTTGATGGAGCAACCCATCCTCCGAGACTGGTGTTGCCAATTATAGTGCACGGCCTTCGGTGCATTCGAGTACCTGTTCCCAGTCCGCACGAGACCTAGCTCCCTCGACTATTGCTTGGAGTGCCCGTGCCCTCGGGCAGAATGGCGGACCAGTGACTCCGCCCAATCGAGCAACTGTCCTACATGAGCGTGCCAGCTGAAATCCGCGGATCGTTGCAACCCTTTCTGTCTCAGCTCGCCTTGTAGCGACGGCGAATCAAGCAACTGGCCCACCTGATCGGCTAGGCTAGCGGGAGAGAATTTCTCAAAGAACAGCGCCGAACCGTTCGTGATTTCGCGGTGTACAGCCAGATCGGAAGCCACAATGGGCAACCCGCACGCCATCGCCTCGACCAGTGGGTGAGCGAAGGTCTCTGTGTACGCGGGCGTGACGTAGAGATCGCAGGAGCGATAGATCTGATGCAACTGCGGATACGGAATCGCGCCCAACTGCACTACTTCTTCCTCGATTTGCAGGTCGTGCAGAAGTGTGCTGGCCTCGTCCGTTCGATAGTTGCCGGGATTTTTCCCCCGCGCCAATTCGCAGGTCAACAGCAAACGTATTTTTCTTGACGGCGAGCGACGTTTAAGCAGAGCCACCGCCCGGAGCAGCGTCTCAAAATTCCGGTAGTAGTTGTAGTGGCTGACAAACAGCAGCCGCTTCGCTCCCTCAATCTGTTGAAGCTTCTCCAGAGTTGTCGAAGACAGTGCCGTTTCATTGCGAAGAAAGAATTCGCAATCGAATCCGTGATGCAATGCCGCCACTTCATGTCCAGACCAGTCGCGGAGTTCCCGCGCGAAGGCCTCGCTGGGAGCTACAGTCATCTGCGCCCGCCGAATCGAGTGCCGCGCGAGAAAACCTTTCACACGCGTGTCGGCCCACAACAGGTATTCGCCCCGGCGGCGCAAGTCGCGGCTGAAATCGGCAGACGTGTAAAGCGAATTCCGGCTAAGAAGAATCTGCGGCGCCGGCGAATTCCAGATCGCGAAGTTGCCCGTCGACAACAACACATCCGCCCCCGTCTTCCGGATAAGCCGGGGAATTTCGCTCTGCTCCCACCAGAACCGGGCCAGCGTTCCCTGCCCTTCGATCACGCCGCTGGCCATCATTTCCACGTTGCTGGCGTGAGGAATCGTCGCGCACGCGGCCTCTCCGGCCAGCAGTTTGACTTGAAGATCATTCCTCGCCGCGAGTTGAGGAATCAGATTTCGCAGATAGGTCAGCCCTCCGCCCGCGGAGGCGCCCAGAGCATGGATAAAAAGTCGCATGATGGCTTAGTGCTGGGTCGCTACTGGATCCGTCGCGTAGCGGAACCGCATACCATGCACAAAGGTCGAATGGAGGACGGACGATTCCGGAACAACGTCCATGAGAAGAAATGCGAAGACCCAGAAAAGAATCGTCAGATAATATCCGACCGCGAATAGCCAATCCTCAAAGCCAGCATGGACCAGTCCGGCGAGCACCACCATCATCAGAGGAACCGAGTAATGGGACACGTCTCCGGTCCGAAGCAGGTAGAAGAAGACACGGGCAACCGCTTGCATGGTCAAAATAATCAGGGCGATAAAAGGCAGAATTCCCAGCAGACCCACCCACTCCGTAATTGCCAGGTAGCTGCTTCCGTGTTCACGATTGGTCAACGAATTTGAACGATAATTCCCACCTTCGCCGAAGGGTTTGTCGCCGGATGTGCTGGTGCCGAACCCACTTCCAAAATACGGATTCTCCTGAATTACCTGCACCGCTTCCTGCCACGGAGCCAGTCTTGATCCGAGCAACCCTTCATCCTGATGCCCTTTGTAAATCACGCCTTCGACAAACGAAGTCTTCATATCGTCGAAATGCCTTGGCGCCACGATGGCCGTAATCGCCAGGACGCAGCCTATACCCACCAGTCCCTGGATAATCAACTTGTTCCGTCGGAGGCCAATCAGTAACGTCAACATGGAGAGGACCGTTGCCAACATAGCGGCGCGCGTAACCGTGAAGTACACCAGGTAGAGCGCACCCACGCAAGCCACGGCCCGCCGCACCCGTAGATTCTTCGTCGGAGCCAGCAGGGCTCCCCACAAAAGCACCGGAGCCGCCACCACGCCTTCGACCGCACCCAAAGAATTTCCGTTTCCCCAGATTTCCAGACCGAGGACCATATACGAAAAGATGCTCGCATATACGCTGAACTCACAAGCCAGCAACAGTCCGCGAAAAAAACGGTCGGGATTCCGTAACACCAGTCGCGCGCCCGACGCGCCATATAAGAACAATAGCAACAGGCTCAAAACCTTCATCAGCGAGAACTGTGGCAACACCGACACCATGGCCGACACCATGGCACTCCCAACACAGAACAAAGCGGCCAAATGAAATGGATGGTAGCGCTGCACGCCCATTCGCATGGCGCGTGCAAATCCTACCACCGCCCCTGCCGCCAGCACGGCCCATCGCCCCATGGTCCACGTTTCTGCCAGGGGCACGTCCATACCCGCCCATAAAAACGCGACCATCAAAAAGGGAAAGAAGAGACGTTCATAGGACCACAAGCAAACCAGCAGGATTTGCAGGAAAATGAAACCCGCCAAATACTGCTGATTGTTGAAATAGCCAGGCATGGATCGCCCCAGGACGACCAGCGCCACCACCAACATGACGGGCAGACCTGTTGCCGCGACCCGTAGGGCTTTATCCACGGCCGTCTCCGAGGCCGCCAGCGAGCGCGCGGACCACTCCTTCTGCCCATACGTGCGGGGTAAACCGCGAACTTATCTCGAGACTGCTATGACCCATTTGCTTTGCTAACTCCCTGGCGTTCAGAAGTTGTTCCATCGCCTGCGACAATCCTTCCGCGTCGCCAGCGCGAACAACTCGTCCATTCTCTCCGTCTTGCACCAAATCGGCAACGCAACCGGCCACATTGCTGACGATTACGGGCAATCCACACGCCAGCGCTTCATTCACCACCAGCCCCCACGGATCGCTGTGAGTGGGAAACACCAGCGCCTCCGCCAAGGCGTAGAACGCAGGCAACTGGTCCCGCTGCAGGAACCCCGGAAAAACAACCACTCCAGGTTGAATCTCGCGGCTGCGCCGGACCAACTCGTCGAACACTTCCCCGCCGCCAGCCAGCACCAGACCCACATCCTGGCGGGTGCCCTCCGGCAGTGTCGCATACGCGGTGAGCAGATCCAAGACGCCCTTAGCCCGCACGAATCTTCCTACGTATAACAGATACCGTGGCGGCAAACCCAGACTCTGGCGTAGGTTCGGGTAGAGGCGCGCTTGCATCGCACCCTTCGAAAAATGTTCCACGTCGACCGCATTCGGGGCAACAAAGATTTTGTCGCGTGCGACGTTAAAGGTTTGCAGATACGCGGCGGCCGAAGTGCCCGGCACAACATAACCATGACAGGCGCGAACGAATCTCCGTTTGGCCGCTTCCACCCAGGGAAAGTTCCGTCTCGCGTCGACGATGTTGCTCTCCGACCACAAAAGAAACGGAACGCCGCGCTGGCGTGCCCACCGTTGGGCCTGCCACATGGCCAGATAATTGTAGCCTCCGCCCAGGATGACCTCGGGATTACGGGCTTGCAATGCAGCGCTGACTCCGCGAGTCAGCAATACGTTAAATCGGCCAATGCGGCGGCGGTACGACTTGAGCACTTCACAGGAAAATCGGATTTCATCGCGGTGGATCTGCCACTGCCGTAAACTGGGATCGGTCTCCGCCAGAAAAATTACGCGCAGATCGACTTCCGCCCGTGCCGCCAGCGCGTTGAACACGGGAATGCGGTAGGGCGCGATGATCTCCGTCAGGATCACGAGCCGTCGCTTCACGTCAGGCTCTCCTGAAAGATCCTCAGCAGACGCTGCGCTTGGTGGGCCAGAGTGAACGATTGCAAGACCGTCTCCCGAGCCGCAGCTCCTATCTGTCGTCGCTGCACGTCGTCGCGCAGCAAGAGGCGCAGTCCTTCGATCAACTCTTCGCGGCCATTCGGTGGAATCAGCCAGCCGTTTTCTCCATGTCGGATGACCTCCTCGATTCCCTGCCCTGTACATCCAATGGCAACTTTGCCGGACGCCATTGCTTCCAGATAGACGCATCCCAAACCTTCATAGCAGCTCGGCAACGCAAATATCGTGCACCTTCGGCACGCGTCCGCGACCGCAGCGCGATTCTGTCGGCCGCGGAAACGGATTCTGGTCAGCACGCCCAGCTTTTCGGCCAGCGCGCGGATTCGATCCAACTCTGGCCCTTCGCCGATCACTTCCCAAATGAGCTCAGGAAACTCCGGAAAAAGCGCTGTCAATGCATGCACAATCAACTCGTGCCCTTTGCTGGGAATCAAATTTCCGACCGTAAGCAACACCGGTTGGGCTGGATCTCCTCCCGGCGTGAACTGTGACGGATCCACGCCGTTGTAAACCACCGACGTCGTAGACAGTCCGCCCATCCCCCCTTGCACTACGTCGCATACATGCCGGCTCACACCGATCACTCGCCGGGCCCCGGCATAGACTCGCTGGGAAACTCTCACACACGAAGCACCCGACCATCCCGACACCTGCCGTGATGAGAAGGCATCCAGCCCGTGGACCGTGACCACGAACGGAATCTTGAGATGGCGGCTCAGCCGCTCCGACGCGTGGCCGCAGGGCAGCGCGCCATGCGCATGGATCACATCAATTGGAGACTGGGTATGCAATTTTTTAACCCGCGCGCGCAGCCCCATAAAAAGGCCCAAGCCTGAACTCGCCAGACCCAAACCGCCCGGCAGCGCGGGATACCGGCACCACTTCGCATCTGGCGCCGACGAACTCTTATGGGATTTAGGCCGGTAAAAGGGTTCGACCGCAAAGACCGTCGACTGCATGCCCACTTTTGACAACTCCACCAGCGGTTCCGACACAAAGCAGCCGCCACTTTCGTTTTCAACCTTCGGATAGAAGGGTGTAATCGTCAGCACGTGTAACGCGCGGTCCCGGCTGGGAGACGTTTCTGAAGGCATCACGCGTTTTCTCCCACGACCTTCTTGAAGGCTTCCGCCCACTGCGCGGCGACCTGGTCCCAGTCGAAACGTTGGGCGTGCCGCGCCGCTGCCTTCGACATGGTCGCACGCAGCGCCGCATCCTGGACGAGCGCATCGAATTTTTGAGCGAGTTCCTCGCTGCTTCCTGCCAGGAACCCCGTCTCACCGTCCACCACGGCATCGGGATGATATGAATTCATCGCGACGCACGGCAGCCCGCAGCCTGCCGCCTGCAACAGCACCTGGGGATGCCCTTCCAGTTCGCTGGGGAACAGAAAAATATCTGCGCTGCGCATTTCGTCGCCCAATTCAGCTTGCCCCACATGCCCGAGAAAATGAACATTCGCGCAGCCCAACTCGGACGCCAGCCGCCGGCACGCTTCTTCCTCTTCGCCGCGTCCAGCAAGCCGGAATTCCACTTGCGGCCAGCGTTCCGCTTGCCGCACCGCCAGGTCCATGCGCTTGTACGGCCGGAACGATCCGGCACACAGCACGGTCACACCCTTCCGCGGTTCGAGTTCTCGCGACTGAGGAGGAAAGTAGTAACGCCGGTCCACTCCGTCATGGATCACGCCAGCAGGAAATCCCAACCTGTCTGTCAGCACCTGCGTGATATATCGGCTATTGCCATAAACCGCGCTGGCTTGTCGAAGGTTCCGCAACTGTCCGGGTGGAGTGGGGACCCGGCTCACTGCACCCGAAACCGCGCAGGTCACCACTGCCGTGTGCCAGCGCAATCGCCGCCGGAGCGCAAAGAATTTCTCATCTAGTGGGCCTTCGCGAGGGAAAAAATAAATGTCAGGGACATCAGCCATCATGCGAAACAAGGTGCGTAGGGCGTTGCCGCGCTTCCTCCAGGCCCAGAGGACTGTATTCGGACGAGCCGCAATTCGCGGATCGGGCACCTGTTCGCAAAACATCGTAACGTGAAAGCGCACCGGATCGAGCCGAGCAACCACTTCTTTCACGGTGAGATTCTGCGCGTTAGTATCCGCATCGTCTGCGAAGGAAGGCGTGAAGATTTTGAGGAGCCGGGAAGCGCGCGGCATGGAACGTCTGTCGCTCAAGACGCCAGGGTCTTAGAAACCATTTTGGGGTGTTTCCATTCTAGTCCAATCTCACGGACTCTGGCACGTAAGGCCATTTCTCGGTTGACTCCGCGCGCGCGTCGCGTCAGATGCTGCGACACAATGCCTAGC
>Ga0137410_10000132_pt1 | contig 51712 bp, 69 predicted proteins | sample CZODoug1_16funga_FD_108878 | JGI IMG/M metagenome (GOLD analysis project Ga0137410, IMG submission 108878) | Vadose zone soil fungal communities from Angelo Coast Range Reserve, California, USA - CZODoug1_16fungal (Illumina Assembly) | ecosystem: Environmental > Terrestrial > Soil > Vadose zone... | reverse complement strand
CATATCAACTCGCTCAAGACCCTGCTTTCCAAGGTAGGGTTGGAGCAGGTCTGTTTACCTATTGTCAAGTAGTAGGCACAGAAGGTTGGGCAGTAGCGTTTCATCGTGAACGTGCTACGTTTGCATTACAAGTGTTTAATGCCACTTTAAATGCTCAAGGAATTAACCCCTACCAGGTTCAATTCGCCCATTCAGTTGCAGCTGATACTGCTGTCTTATCTGATGCTACAGTTGGTGGGACAGTCCCCATTACAACTTCTGCTCTAGCTTTAACTGGAGCGGCTCTAGTAACAGATGCTCATATTTCTAATGCAATTGCAGCTCAATTTAATAGCTATATAAGGGTGCCTAACGGTTAATAGGTTAGATGGCCGTTGCTCGTGATGCTACAGGTACAATAACTAATCAAACGGATAATACGGCAGGTGCACATACACTTTCACCGAATTATACTGGTTTAACGGTTGTTTCAAATACCAACGGTGCAATCTTATTCTTTGCACACATATGCGATACAACAGCCTCTCCTGCTACTGGTGCAGCCTTAGCCTCTGTAACTGGTTATACGCTCATAGGAGCTATAAGCTCAGCTACAGCTAGTTCTAGTTGGGTTAGAACTGAAATATGGGGTAAGGTAGCTAATTCTACAGGTGCCCAAACAATCGTAGTAGCTTCCAATGCAAGTTGGAGCGTAAACACACAAATCCAGACTTGGGCTGTCTCCTGGACAGGTGTTAACCAGACTGGTGGCGCAACGAGTTTCGCACATTTAGTTACTGCTCAAGGTACGACAAACAACCCATCTAGTGGAGCAATCACTAAGAACGCATCTGCTGATGCTACAGTATCTGCTCTAAGTGATTCAGTCGATGTAATTGCAGGTCCTAATAAGACTCAATTATATCTAAATAATGGTAATTCACCTAGCAGTACAGCTCAATTTGAAACAGGTGGAGCGTCTACTCAAACTCATACATGGACTTACACTGTAAGCTCTGCTCAATGGGCCATAGTAGCTCTAGATCTAGTAGCTTCTACAGCTTCAGGTACTGCTGGTAAACAGTTTACAGATCTTCCTCCAAGTAGGTTCGCTTATTCTGAATGGCAAAAGTGGACAGAACAAGCTTTAACTACTATTCCTGTTCCTACAATATTAACTCAGACTTTACGTGTTCAAAGAGATTTCCCTAATCCTATAGACTACCAAAGATTACCAGATTATAGTTGGTTAGAACCTGGAAATTCTATAGTACCACAACCTAGAATTTTAACTCAAACTCTACGTACGCAGGTTACAGCTCCTAATCCTAATCCAGTTACTTGGTATCAAAGCTGGGAAAAATCTACTAGATTACCACGTCCTACTCCATTCATACCTGTAGATCAACCTAATCCTTATCCTGTCTATTGGTATAGAAGTTTAGAAGTATCCGGGTTATCTTTAAGAACAATTACTCAGAATCCTTTTAATCAGGATGATTGGCCTAATCCTCAGAGAATTATCTGGTATCAAAGCTGGACTGAAAGCTTCAATCTAACTAATCCATTCAGTCAGTTAGATTGGCCAGTATCGAAAACTTATAATCCTATTGATCAATTTTGGTCTCAAAGTCTAAATCTATTTTATCAATCTGAGACTTTTCCATTTGTACAATCTGATTATCCCAATCCACAGAGAGTAATTTGGTATCAAGATTGGTTTCAGAGTCTATTACAAAGTACTTTAAAACCTGCCTTTCAGGCACCATTTAATCAGTTTGACTGGCCTTTATCGCGCACATACGCACCTATAGATCAATTCTGGCAGAATAATTTACAACTTCTACCCAGACCAACACCATTTTTCCAGAATGTAGACTTTCCACTTCCAGTGGTTAGTCAGCCAATAGATCCGACATGGATTGGTAATCTATCTGAATTCATACAATCGAGTATATTTCCATTTGTTCAGTCAGATTATCCCAATCCTTATCCTATCTATTGGTACCAAGATTATAATCAGAATTTAGTAATTTATTTACCCGTTGGTATTAAACCTTTCAATCAATCTGATTGGCCTTTATCAGGTACAACATCACCAATAGATCAATATTGGTATCAGGCTTTAGTTCTCAATTTACCAGTACCTCCACCTCCTGTACAACAGGATTTAGGTGGTAAGACATGGACTAGAGAAGAATGGACTCAAAAACTAACAGAATATGTTAGAAAAGCTCAACCTTTAATTTTAACAGAGATGAGCACTAAGGGAGGACATGCTAGAGCTGCTTCCTTAACTCCACAACAACGTTCTAGTATAGCATTAAAAGCGGCAAGCATACGATGGCAATCAAAGTAAAAGCGGCAAGCATAATAAGTAAACAAGCTTCTGCCCTAGGTAAACTGGGAGGCAGACCTAAGAAAGAAAGATTAAATAAATATGAAAACACCAAGCGCACAAATGCACAATAAAGGAGTTAGCTCCTACCAGAATCATATGGGCACTCCTCGACGTGCACATGAAGGCTCTCAGTCTAGTTCGCCTATGTCTGAGAAGGGCGAGAACGCCAGTCTTGGATCGACGACCATGGAAGGTGGCGTCCATAATCTGGGTATGTGATGAAACGTAAACAATCAGTCAGACAGAATTATGATTCTATGATGGGTAAGGCTATGGCCCCACAAGATCATCCAGCTAATAATGTTGTGCATCCTTCTGGTAATAGAGGATTAGAAGATTCTACTCTGTCTATGTTTCCAGCTCTTAACACACCTAATTCAGGTGCATATCAGGATGATTTATGATGGTAGCAGGATTTTTACCATCAGGTGTAATGAAGAGCGGAGCACCAGGTAATGCATTCCGTTTCTCAGGACATCCTCAAGATGCAAGAACTGACTTCAACGACTCGCATTCCAGCGATACACATGCTAAATTACATGCTATTAGGGGCCAGGCTCATGCAGTACCACATCAAGGTAAAGGGAAGAAAGCCAAAGCATCTTCTAGTGTTAGTGGAAAACTGATTGCTCGTGGCACTGCTACTTCGTAATGCCTGCTGGGTACATTAAATTAAAACGTAAATACGGCACTGTTAAAGCTGCCAAGATTTGGAATTCAAAAATGAAAGGCACTGGTAAAACAGTCGGTAAAGGAAGATCATAATGACAATGGCAGGGTATAATGAACCCCCTTTCAAATATGCGCATATAACTGCAAGTGGGGCAACCACGCTTAAAACTGGTGTGGGAGTTTTGCATACTATGGTTGTTAATAATCCAGGAACAACAAATACAATTACAATATCTGATGGTACAAATACTGTAGCAGTGATGGCTGCAGGAACAATACCTACGGAATATTGTTATGATATTGGTTATGGAACTAGTCTAATTGTAAATCCATCAGCTACATGTGATCTTACTATTTCATATAGTTAGTGACTAATGATCGTATGGGAAATAAGTTTAGGAGCGGTAATAACTTTACTAACAGTATTGTTTGCAGCTGCTGGTTTCTATTGGAAACAGAATTACGACGCTAAAGAAATAAAGAGTGATATCAAAGATATCAAAGAAGATATCAAGATATTGAATAAATTGATTATTGAGTCTGCTATTTTGACAAAAGATGTAATATATTTAAAAGATCGTATCGATCTCTTTGAACGTAGATTTGATAAGGTTTTGGAATATATGCGTAAACAAGGACATGGTTTAGACTAATGCCTCGCGGCAGACCAAGGAAGAAATCAGCTAGTCTTATAAGTCTAGCCAGAGATGATCGTAGGCAATTATGTGAAGCTTCATTTGAAGCGTTCATAGAGTTAACACAGCCTCATCGTGTTCTAGGCAATATCCATAGAGAGATAACTTCGTGGATGTCTTCTGAAAAATCAGGTAGTCATTTACTACTGCTGTTACCACGTGACCATGGAAAGTCGTGGGCAGCGGGAATGTATGCTGCCTGGGAGATAACACGTAACCCAGCTATTAGAATTCTGTATATATCCAGCACATCTAGTTTGGCTGTTAAACAGAATAAGTTTATTAAGGATATTCTTACTTCTGATAACTATAGACTGTATTGGCCTGAGATGGTTCATCAAGAAGAAGCTAAGAGAGAGAAGTGGACAGAACGAGAAATCTCGGTAGATCATCCACTTCGTAAGAAAGAATTTATTAGGGATCCTACTCTTTTTACAGCAGGATTGACTACCAATATCGTTGGTATGCATTGCGATCTAGCAATTATGGACGATATTGTTGTATCTAAGAACGCTTATATTGCAGAAGCTAGAGAGAAAGCAGCTGAACAATACGCTGCTCTGTCTTCTGTTATGGGTGTAGGAGCAAAGGAAGTCGTAGTCGGTACTAGGTATCACCCGAATGATCTATATGCCGACTTAATAGGAAAAGAGGAACAAGAGTTTGATGATTTGGGAAACATTACTAAAACAGCATCATTTTTCAATGTTAAACAATATCCGGTGGAATCTGTGGGTGATGGCACTGGTCAATTCTTATGGCCTAAACAACAGAGATCAGATGGGAAATGGTTCGGATTTGATGCTAAAGTCTTGGCGGAAAAGAAACAGGCATACGGTACTTCAGTACAATTCAGGGCCCAATACTATAACGATCCACACGACATCAGTTCCGCACCAATCAAAAGAGACCAGTTCCAGTATTACGACAGAGAAAAACTCTTCCACAAAGGTGGACGATGGTGGTTCTCAGGAAAACCTCTCAATATCGTGTCCAGTATCGACTTCGCGTACTCGCTCTCCGAAAAGGGTGACTGGAGCTCAATTGTCGTTGTTGGTGCCGATGGCGAGGGGAACTACTATGTTTTAGACATAGATAGGTTTAAAACTAAACGTGTATCTGATTATTTCAACAAGATCCTCAAGATGTATGAGAAATGGGGATTTAGGAAGGTAAGAGCCGAAGTGACAGCAGCTCAAGTAGTTATTGTTCAAGATTTAAAAGAGAATTATATACGACCTATGGGTTTATCTTTAGTTATAGACGAACATAGGCCTACCAGATGGCAAGGGTCAAAAGAAGAGCGGATACTCGCCACTTTAGAACCCAAGTACGCGAATCGACAGATGTGGCACTATATGGGTGGGCATTGTCAAACCTTAGAAGAAGAACTTATATTTGCTAATCCTCCACACGACGACGTTAAAGATGCGCTAGCATCTGCAGTAGATTTAGTGTTACAGCCTGTCAATATTATGCGATTCAGGAAAGAACAAGAGAAACCTCTGCAATTTAACTCTCGTTGGGGAGGTGTAGCGTGAATAAAATACCTTCTTGGAATAAATGGCCTCCAAATTGTTGTGAAACATGTACAGGTCCTTGGAAAAAGATTTCAGATTATGTAGGTTTATGTGAGAAAAGTGATTCTCTTGAATACGGCACAACAACAGATTCTAGATTTAGATGTCCGTCTTTTTCAAGGAAATCTGAATGAATTTAACCGCTCAAAATGGAATAGTGCTTACTATAGATCGTAAAAAGATGACTGAATTCGGTCCTCATATAGGTGGTGGATCATTTATTAAAGTTAATGGACATAGATACTTAGTGACTGAAACTGTAGAAGAGATATTAAAGTTAAAAGATGACGGGTAAAGTACTAGAACTACAAAATGTAATTAAGCCTGATATGATGGCTACACAGATTACTGAGTATTGGACTCAGTGGGATCTGTTACGCAATCCATGGAAAGTCGAGAAAGAAGAGATACGTAGATATGTCTATGCTACTGATACGACTAAAACAACTAATGCACAGCTTCCTTGGAAAAATAAAACAACTGTTCCGAAATTATGTCATATCAGTGACAACTTATACTCTAACTACACCGCTACCTTGTTCCCACAACGCAAGTGGCTTATTTGGGAAGCTAATGAACGGGATGCAAACTCACGCGAAAAGAGAGACGCGATTGCTAATTACATGCAGTGGGTTATATCTCAGCCTTCCTTTAAGCACGAAATGGATAAAGTTATCCTTGATTACATCCACTTTGGCAATTGCTTTGCTACTGTTGAATGGAAAGATCAACGAGTAGAATTAGATAATAAAGTTCAAGCTGGTTATATAGGACCAGCAATTAGACGTATCTCACCTCTTGATATGGTCATGAACCCTACAGCTGAGAATTTTCAAGAGTCTCCTAAAATAGTACGTTCTCTTGTCTCTATGGGAGAATTGAAGTCTTTACTATCTCGTATGTCTCAAGATGAGAATACCGATGAATATTTGAAATTATATGACTATCTTAAGGATATTCGTTACACAGCACGTTCTTGGCAAGGTGATTGGATACAGCGTGATCGCTTATATGCAATGGAAGGGTTTACATCTTTCCGTAATTACTTGATGTCCAATTGGGTAGAGTTCTTCACTTACTACGGAGATTGGCATGACATCCATACTGACGAATTTCAAAAGAATCGTGTTATCACCGTTGTGGATAGACACAAGCTTATTGGTAACAAGCCTAATCCTAGCTATTTCGGTACTCCCCCGATATATCACGTTCCTTGGAGAAAGAAAACTGATAATTTATGGGGCATGGGTCCTCTGGATAATCTCGTTGGTATGCAGTATCGCATGGACCACATTGAGAACATGGGGGCAGACGTATGGGACTTAGTTACATATCCGGTTCAATTAATTACTGGATTTGTTGAAGATTATGTCTGGGAACCAGGAGCTAAGATCTTTGCTGGTGATGAAGGTAAAGTAGAATTAGTTACTCCTCAGACTAATGTATTACAAGCAGATATGAAGATAGAGCGTATAGAAGCGCTAATGGAAGAAATGGCTGGTGCACCTAAAGAAGCCATGGGCTTCAGAACACCCGGCGAGAAAACTAAATATGAAGTGCAGCGCTTAGAGAATGCTGCAGCCCGTGTCTTTCAAAATAAGATTAAACAATTCGAAGAACAGATGGTAGAACCATTACTTAATGCCATGTTAGAGTTATCTCGACGTAATATGGAAGGTGTTACTACTATCAAAGTATTTGATAATACATACAACGATATTTCTTTCCAAGACTTAACTGTGGAAGATATTACAGGTATCGGACGTATTAAACCTGTAGGTGCTAGACATTTCTCTGAACAAGCAGATTTGGTTCAAAACCTCACTCAGCTTACTTCATCTGGATTATGGCCTACAGTACAGCCACATTTCTCCGGGATTAAGTTAGCACAGATTTTATCTTCATATTTCAATATTGATGATTATGATGTAGTCAGACCTAATGTTGCTTTAGCAGAACAAGCAGATGCTCAAAAGAAACAAAATGCTTTACAAGAGCAAGTGCATATGGCTGCTGGTACAGCTACTGGTATGGGAGAAGATTACCACTTATCTGGTGTGCCTAGACAACAAGCTACCCAGATGCCTCAAATAGCACAAGGACAATAAGTGTATTGTTTGCGTAGCAAACATAACATAAATTTCAATTAAACCAAAAGAGTAAAGTAAATTTATGTATACAGCTTGGACTAATCATCTCAAGACTGATGAAGATAAGAAGAGCTTTGCAATATCCGTTAACAGATCTAAACATGTTCTTAATAGACTTAAACAGTTAATAGAACAAGATTTAGAAGCTACTGGTAAAGCTGAAATAAGCTTTAAAGCTTACGATAATCTTAATTGGGCTTATCGTCAAGCACATACCAATGGATATAAGAAAGCATTAACAAATTTATTAACGCTTGTTGATTTAGACAAGCAGAAAGTGATTGAAAAGAGTGACCGACTCGTTGATGACCCCAACAAACCAATCATCACAGGACCCCCAGAACCTGGATCTTACTCGGAGCTACCTTAATGAGCTCGTGGGAGAAGGTAAACGCTATGACTCTCCAGAGGCAGTAGCGCGAGCTAAAATCTTCCAAGATGCACATATTAAACAGGTAGAAGCAGAAAATGCTAAACTTCGTGAAGACTATTCCAGAGCTAGGGATGAAAATATAGCAAAGGCAAAGTTAGAAGACTTGTTAGACCAAATACAAGGAAATCGCCAACAGCCTCCTAAAGAACAAATACCCATCGTTCAAGGAGACAAGCCTATAGACTACAAACAGATCGAATCTTTGATTGAGAGCAAGTTCAAGACCGAACGATTGACTCAAACGTACAATCAGAATTTAGATACTGTTAGAAACAAACTCGTTGAACGTTTTGGTGCTAATTACTCCGATACGTACAAACAACAGATAGAACAATTAGATTTGACTAGAGAGGAAGCAGACGATTTGGCACGCAGGAAACCAATTACTTTCCTGAAGATGTTAGGGATAGACCAACCCCGAGCACCTCAGCAGCAGTTTCAGGCACCTCCACGCAACCAAACGCAGAATCCTCAGAATCCTATGCCATTACCCCCTGAAAAGCGTACCTGGGCTTGGTATGAGAATTTACGTAAGACAAATAAGAATGCCTATCTGGATAGTAAAACACAGGTCCAGATGTTACAAGACCGCATGGAATTAGGCGAATCGTTTAATGATGCTGGTTTTGATGTATATGCTGGTGGTACACGATAAATTATTTTAGGAGAATTAAATGGCTGGCTTTAATGTAGCCAATACCCCTAATCTAATTAGAACTCAGATTTGGTCTAATCAGATCAAACAGCTCTTATTAGATGACCTGGTTGCCATGAAGTTCGTCCGTATGATTAGCGATTTCCCAGATGGGTTTACGCTTAACATCCCCTCGATTGGCGAGGCAGAGACTGCCGACTTCACAGAAGGTCAGGCAATCAAGTATAATAGTATGGACACTGGTAACTTTCAGTTCCAGTTTGATAACTATAAGTACTCTGCAAATGCAATCTCGGAGAAGTTCAAGCGAGATAGCTACTATAGCGCAGATGTGATCGCGGCCTTTGTGCCTCGTCAACATCGTGCTCTTATGGAGGCTGTCGAGACTAATATTCTCGCTAAAGCTAACTCCGGACAGACGGCAAGTAATGCAAATATCATCAATACAGCAGATCACCGCTTCGTTGCGACTGGTCCTGGTTCTGGTATTACTTTCCCAGACTTTGCTCGTGCACGATATGCCTTAACCAAGGCTAACGTTCCACTGAACAATCTTTGTGCCATTGTCGATCCGTCCGTTGCCTATTCTCTTGAGACTCAGGCTAACGTTGTCAACCTGTTAACTCCCGCCGTTCGTTGGCAGGAGCTTCCGTTGGAAGGCCTCGTTTCTGGTTTCAAGTTCCGCTTCAATATCTTTGGCTTCGACGTTTACGAGTCGAATTATCTGCCTCAGATTACAACCGAGACGATCACTACCGGCGGCGTCGCTGGCAGTGTTGGTACCGCTTCAGGTGCCGGCAACATTGGTGTTGCTAACTACTTCTTCTCGGCTACTCCTGGCGATACGTTGCCATGGGTTGGAGCGTTCCGTCAGATGCCTACTGTCTATTCTGAATTCAATAAGGATTTACAGCAAGAGGAATATCTGACCATTTCGGAATGGGGTTTCAAGCTTTATCGACCTGAAAATTTGGTCACCATCTTAACGAACATAACTGTTGTTCCGAGCTAATGGAGGACTAATATCATGGTACAAGGCTTTTGGTACAATCAAGACGGGCTTCCTTTACAGTATGGTACTCAGAAGGCAATCCCCGAAGTTGGTGGTGATTTTCTCATTTATGGAGATACTCGCGAAATCGAGACGTATGTTGCATTAGTTCCGACTCAGTTTGGCACTGGTAGCATTGCGATCCCGGCGGCACCTACTTCATTTTCTGGTACTGGCTCGCCAATCGCAGCTGGTATCCAATCTTTAACTACGTTGATCCCGTTGCAGCAAACTGCAGTTAATACGGGTGGCACTACGATTACGTTCACTGCTACGCAGATGTTCATCGAAGAAGTCACCACTGAAGTGTTGATTGCGGCTACGGGTGGAACTAGCCTTTCAATCGGTCTCGTGACTACCTCTCCAGGTAGCCCGAGTTCCTCGTTTGTTGCGGTTACTCCCAACGGTCCTAACACACATATTCTGAATGCACAGCTTATTGCGCAGCAGACTCCTGTGGGAGCCCGAGTCACGTACACTAGACCAGGTACATCTGGTTTCAACTGGGGCAGCGCTCCCGGCACACTTGTTGCTGGTGGTGGTGACTGGGTTGGAATTAACATGCCTTTGGTGACAAATGCTCTTACTCCGCTGCCAACAGCAGCGTGGCTTAGCGCAATTGCTAGTGGCACATACACAAACGGACTTATCAAAGTTCGTGTTCGATATACCCTCTACGGTAATATCAATGTCTAATTAGTAACGGGGGCTTCGGCCCCCAATACTAAAACAAAAATGGAAAACAAATGGCAATTAATACACAATACATTAACGACGATCGCGGCCAGGACGAAGTCGTTTCAAATCAGCGTACACGTGCCTACGTTCCTGGTACTCCTGGTGCTACTTCATTAGGTGGAACTGGTTCATTTGGTACTCTGTGGATGGCTGGAACTGGTGTTCCCACTAGTTTTGCTTCAGGCAGTCAAACTTATACAGCTGCACAGCTAGGCGGAGGTATCATAATTCATGCTAATGCTGGTGCTGCGAATGGTACATTAGATACAGCTACTAATATCGTCAATTATATGAATGCTAATAGTGGTGGTATTGCAGTCGGTGACATTATGCAATGTTTTGTCGCTAATACAGGATCGGCTACACTTACAATCATAGCTGGATCAGGTGGAGCTTTAGATGCTAATGGAAGTGGGGCTATGCCTACTAACACGTCCAGGACTCTGAATATTCGTATTACGAATGTTACGACTCCGGCTTACATCGTTTATCTTTAATCAGAAAGTAATTTATGGCTGAAAATTATACACCTAATCCTGTCACTACATTTGTTAATGACACTACAGCAGCTAATACTGTGAATAATAATTTCACAGCCATTTCTACTGCTTTCACTGATGTTTTATCTAGAAGTGGAGTTAGTCCTAATCAGATGACCTCTACTCTGGATATGAATAACAATCAAATTATAAATCTACCCTTTCCATCTACAGCTAATTCTCCAGCTAGATTAATAGATGTGGTTAGTCCTGGTTCTCTAACAGTTACTAATGCTACAACCGGTACATCTGGCCATGCAGTCCCATTCTTAGATGGAGCTAATACTTGGTCTGCAGTACAAAACTTTAATGCAGGTGTAGTAGGAACTATTACAAATCCTGCTGGTTTTACCGTAACTAACAACTTTAATTCTTTTGCAATTGGCACAGATAATTTAGATGCTAGTGGTGTAGGTAATGTAGCTAATGCTTTTAATATTTACTTAGGCTTTGGAGGTTCTTCTACAAAAGGAGCTAGACAAGGTTTAACAGTAACAACTCAACTTACTAGCGCAACTTCAGCAACTAATACTAATAGAAACTATGTAGGTGCTTCGTTTGTTTCTCAGGCTGTCTCCAGTGATGGAGGTGGTGTTGGATCTGAAAAGGGTACTATATTTGGTATAAACCCAATAGCAATACTAAATGCTGCTGCTACTAATATGGCTGGTGCTGCAGGAGGGGAAGTTAATACGTCGTTAGTTGCAGGATCTACAGTATTAGACAAATATGGTTGGGCTATTGTTCAATTAAATAATGATGCTGTTTCAGGTTCCAGGAGTGATGCAGGTCTTTTTCTAGCTAATCAAGCAGGTTCTGTTGGATGGAAAAATGGCATTCAATTTGGGGATACTACTAATCAATTCCCTGTAAAAACTGCAGGTACACTTATTAAAACAGTAGGTGGTGCTACAGTTGTAAGTGGTATTGATTTTACTGCTACTACGTTTAGTACAGGTTCATTCCTAGCTAATGGATTCTCAGTAGGAGCTACAGGACTAATTATTTCAGGTGGTGCAGGTATAGCTAGTGGTATTGTTCAATTATCGGGAACAACCAGTGGTAATATTCAATTACAAACTAGTGCTACATCAAATCTATTAACTGTTACTCAGCCTGTTCAAGTCGGAGTTATTGGTGCTACAGCAGGTACTTTAAGTCTTGCAGGTCTTACCAGTGGTTCATCTACCCTAAGTTGTTCTTCAACTGGCGGTACTCTTCAATTAGGTGCTGGTAATCTTACTATTGATGCTAGTGGTAATCTAATTACTGCAGGTAAATCTAAAGTCGGTAGTACTACAGCTCCAGTTGCTGGGGGAGACTCAACCAATGCTTATTTATATGGAAGTGGTTCAAATTTTGGTATTTACTTTGGTGCAGGTGCTCCTACTATAACTGCTGCTCAAGGATCTATTTATCTTAATACTACAGGTTCTTCTACTTCAACTAGATTGTATGTTAATACAACTGGCTCTACTACTTGGACTAACTTTACGAGTGCTGCATAATGGAACAGAAAGTCAAAGCTTTGCTTGGTGAATATGCATTCACCGTCGCTGCTCTTCAAGTTCAGATTGAAAAGCTTCAAAAAGAATTAGAAGAAGCTAATAAGGAAATAGATGCATGTTATGTTCTTCAAGGTTTAGATGATGAAAACAAGTCAAAACGGTCGGAATCTAATTGAATCTTTTGAAGGTTTAATCCTTCAATCGTATGATGATTATAACGATCATATAGTACATTCAGGAGACACAGTTCATGGAACGCTTACTATCGGTTATGGGCACACTAATGCTGCTGGGCCTCCCCATATTAATATTGGGGATGTATTTACACAGACGCAAGCTGATGAAACGTTGTCGAATGATCTACATAAGGTCGAAAGTCAGGTGGAGTCTTTGGTTAAGGCCCCGCTAAACCAAAATCAATATGATGCTTTGATATCGTTTCAATACAATACAGGTGCATTAGGACACTCTTCTATCTTAACTGTTCTAAATGAGAAAGATTATGATACTGCTGCAGATAGACTTTTACTTTATGATAAACAGACTATTCATGGTGTAGCTCATGTTGTAGCTGGTCTAGTTAGACGTAGACAAGCAGAACGTACTCTATTCTTAAAACCTATTACTTCTGCTTCTACTACATCACAACCAGTACCGACATCCTGGAATATTATTGTCGATTCGTCTATAAACTTAATCTCAAAACTATTTAAAAGGAATTAAATATGACTGGAACTGAATTTCTTATGCTCGGCCTTGGTGGCTCTCACATCTTAGCGACTCTTGTTGGTTGGTATGTTGGACATCATGGCTTTAAAGCAGCTGTTGCTGCTGTGTCGAGTCTTCCTACTACGGTGACTGCTGATGTCAATGTGTTGAAAGCTAACGTGGCTGCATTGCAAGCTAAATTACCCTAATGTGGAGTCTACTATTAAGCCTTATCCCTGGCTTATTGAGTACGGTTAACGGCATTACTACAGCTATCTCCAATGAGAGAATAGCTCATATTAATGCCACTACCGATCAAGAGAAGGTTGAGATTGAAGAGAGGATTAAAACTCTTGAATCTCAACGTGATGTCTTAATTGCAGATAGCACACATAGTAATTTAGATCTTACTATGCGTACTATTCTTGCAGCAGGTCCTGCATTTGTTTTAGCTAAAGTATTTATTTGGGATAAAGGTTTAGCTTGGTATGATGCAAGTACAACTCTAAGTCCAGAATTGTGGAATGTAATTATGGTTACTATTGGTTTCTATTTCTTACATAATACAATCGTTGGAACAGCTAAAGAATTTATGAAGAATGGCCACTCAAACTCTACTTAACATTGTGCAGAATATTCTATCTGCTATGTCTTCTGATGAAGTTAACTCTATTTCAGATACAGTGGAAAGTATGCAGGTTGCACAGATTGTACAGAATAAATATTATGATATTGTAGCTAGAGGTGATTTACAATTAGATGAACAGATCTTTCAATTAAATCCATCAGACAATGCATTATTACCAACACAGATGTTCTTGCCGGCAGGTGTGTCGAGGATCTCGTGGATGCAGTATTACGATACCAATCCATTGGACTCAACCTTCCAAAAGTCTCAATTTGGAGCGTATAGTCATGACCTCAATCTTGATCTCGCTTCTACTATTAATTGGACTACCACTTCTTCTACTAGCAATATTGTTGGACTTGGCAGTCGCACCTTTACGGTGGGCTCTTCCACGCTTCCGATTACTGTGGGACAAACTGCGCAAGCAACCAACGGTGCAAATACAATGTTTGGAACCGTTACAACTTATTCAGGTACAACGTTAAATATTAACGTTACTCAGACCACAGGTCAAGGTACGTTTGCTTTCTGGACTATTACTAGCGTTCAAACTCCTAATACTCCACCTGGTTATCGTTATGTTACTTTGTTAGCCAATGATGAATTCCTGGATATGGTGAATAAGTTTGATATTACTCAGCCTAATGTTCAGAGTTATAACTTCACTCAAGGAGGCAATCACTTTATCTTCAGATATATGACTGATAGACAGCCTAGTTATGGCACTGTGATTAGTAATTTCTTTGTGTTGTTTGATACTTACGACCGAACACAGGATGATACTTTACAAGCATCTAAAACTCTAGTTAAAGGACAGATAGTTCCTCCGTTTAAGTTACAAGATAACTTTGTTCCTGCACTTAATGATCAATCATTTCCTCTATTACTCAATGAGTCCAAGGCTCTTGCATTCTTTGAATTAAAGCAAATGCCACACTCTCTTGCCGATAGAGAATTGAAACGTCAGTGGGCGGTTACGCAGAAGATGAAGTCGATAGACAATAAACCATCTTATTTTGATCAACTACCAAACTATGGTAGATTCGCAATAGGGCCTTGGCTTAACTATAGATATGGAACACGTTGGACTAGATCAGGAGCATCTCCATGGTAAATGTTGCGAAGCAACATGCCCATTGTTTTCAGTTAAATAATAGAAAGGTAAAACAATGGTAGGAACGCCATTCGCTAAAATACATTGGCAGGAAAACTTAGAGGCCCCTTCTTCAGATAGGGTCTTACTGCTATCTCCTATAGAAGGAACAGTAGCTAAGGATACTGCTGGTTTACCTGCTAAGAAGTTATTCACAGGTGATAATAAAATGCATGCTAAAACAGAAGGACATCTCTGGCATTGCTATATGGATAAAGGTGAAATACCTATGGCTTTAAGACAGAAGTGGACTAAGTTTAGTACATTACGTAAAGCTGTTGAAGATTATTATTCAAAGAGAAATGTAGAAGTTAAAGAAGCCTAATGCCTCAAGGTCAAACAGTACAGAACAATTTTAAAGAAGGTCTTAAGACTGAATTCACTGGATTGAATTTTCCACCGAATGCAGCTACAGATACTGCTAATTGTGTCTATACTTTAATTGGAGATGTACAACGTAGAGGCGGTATTGATTATGAGAATAACAATATAGACGTTCCTATAAATGCTGCTAATATAGCTAGATCTTCTTTTAGATGGTTAAATGCTGGTGGAGATGGTACCAGTCAAATATTAGTACAACAGATTGGATCTAATCTATATTTCTGGAAATCTAGTGCTGCAACTTCAGCTAATCCTCTTTCTACAACTTTACTCTCTTCTGTAGTCAATTTTTCTGCATTCTTAGCTACAGGCAATACAGCTGATCCGTCTCAGCAAGAATGTCAGTATGCAATAGGAAATGGATACTTATTTATTTTTCATCCTAATTGTGATCCTTTCTATTGTATCTTCAATAATAACCTTGTTACTGCAAGTGTAATAACTTTGCAGATGAGAGATTTTGTAGGAATTCCTGAACCTGGAGTAGCAGATAACTTTAGACCTAATGTATTAAATAATGAACACAAATATAATTTAATTAATCAAGGATGGACTCAAGGATCAGGTTGGACAGGTACTTCTAGTTATCATGGACAGATTCCTTTGAATGATCAGAATACAGGTCCTACTTCTCTGGTTTTAACTATATCTTCTCAATCTAATACTACAGCAGTAACGAATGGAAGTAGTGTTCAATTAGTTCTTAATCCTTGTGCAAGGACTGGAGCTAATAATAATAATTTAACAGGACCTGTAACTTTAACAGGTATTGTTACGAATTATGTGACTCCTTTCACTTCTATAACCATTGGTATTAATAGTAATAATAACCACACTCTAAATCAAACAGGATATTGGTCTGGTGGTAATTTCTTTGATACCGCAGCTAGTGTTAACTTGTCTCTGATTAATGTAGGATTTATCAATACTTGGTTCAGTGCAGTTGGAAACTATCCATCTAATTCAGATATCTGGTGGCTCTATAAAGATCCTACTAATGTTTTTTCACCTTTAACAACATTTGCTAATGTTCAATCATTACAGTCTCCAGCTCCTAAAGGTTCTTTCGTATTAAGTGTCTTCAATCAAGACAGATCTCTAATATCTAGTATTCCTAATTTAACATCTGTATCAACTGTATCCAGACCTAGCACAGGAGCTTTCTATCAAGGGAGAGTTTGGTATTCAGGTATTAATGCTTTTGATTCAGCTGTTGGAGATGCTCCTAATGTTACTTGGACTGAGAATATTTATTTCTCCCAGATAGTAGAGAGTCCTATTAATTTTGGGAGATGTTATCAAACTAACGATTCTACATCTCAAACTTTATTTGCCATATTGCCTACTGATGGTGGGGTATTAACTATCCCTGGTTGTGGAGCTATCTACAAACTCTTCGCTTTAAGATTTGGTTTACTTGTCTTTGCTGCTAATGGTATATGGTTCATAAGTGGTTCTTCTGGACTTGGTTTCATTGCAAGTGATTTCACAGTAACTAAAATATCTAGTATTCAATCTATTTCTGGTTCTTCATTCATTGAAGTTCAAGGATACCCGTTCTTCTGGAATCAAGAAGGTATATACGAAGTCATTCCATCTTCACAACCTGGTTCAGCTCATAGTCCTGATATTCAATTAGATGTACACAATATATGTTTAGGAACCATTCTAACTTATTATGCTAACATTCCTCTAATAAGTAAACCTTATGCTAGAGGAGATTATCATCAATTAGATTATATAATTCAATGGTGTTTTAGAAGTACAAATGAAACTGGAATAGGTAACCGTTATACTTATGACACTATTATAAATTATAATACAGTTACTAAAGCATTCTACCCATTTACATTGCCTACTAACAGTCTAAGTATTATTACTGATATTAAATATATACAGAACCCAGGAGGAAGTGGGGCTCCAGGTCCAGTACTTAAATACATAACAGCCGTAGGTTCTAATTATACATTCTCTGAAGAGAATGACTTTACTAATTTCTTAGATTTTGTATCTGAAAACAATATAGGTTATAATTATATAAGTTTCTTTTTAACTGGATATTTGCTAGAAGGTCAAGCTTTACGTAAGACACAGATCCCTTATGTCTATATGTTCTCTAGAAATCCTTTAGGTAGTGAATGTACAATACAAGCAATTTGGGATTATGCAGGAGGTACTGCATCAGGCAAACAATCCACCAGGCAAGTAGTGACTATGGGTCCTAACAGTCTATATCGTAAGATAAGACTTAGAGGTAGAGGTATGGCAGTTCAAATAAAAATATCATCCGTTCAAGGAAAACCCTTCGATCTAATGGGTTGGTCCATATTAGATCAGATAAATCAGGTGGTATAAATGCCTAGTAATCCATATACCGCAGCTGCAGGAATGACACTGGAAGTTGCAGGTTCAGTATACGGAGCTGTAGAAGGTTCTAAATATGCAAAGCAGAAAGCTGAAGCTGAAAAAGCTAATGCTATGCTGGAGATGCAGGCAGATCAGCAACGTAGACAAGCCATGGAAATTGATGCTAGACGTAGAATGTTACAGACTGTACGTACTGCGCAACAAGCACAATCATCAGCTCTAGCTGCTTCAGTTAATCAAGGTGGACAATTCAGTTCAGGTTTAGCTGGTGGTAGAGCTACCGTATCTGGTGAAGCTGCTACGAGTGAATTAGGCATATCTCAGAACTTACAGATTGGTGAGAAGTTATTTGATATCAATTCTCAGATTGATATTAATAAGTTAAGTATAGCAGATATTGAGTCTAAATCTTCTCAAGCTCAAGGTATTAGTTCTGCAATGACTGGTATTGGAAAAGGTTTAATGTCGTTTTAATGGCTACTATTGACGCATATAATCCAGATCAAGATCAAGAATTTATTCCGGCTGTACCTGTTGATACTCCTATAGCTTCGTCTCCTGCTGTTGCAGAGGATAGAGCGAAGAGAGCTAATTTTGGACTGCAAGGTAAAGTTAAGGAAACGTATCCTGATTACTATCAAAGTATGTTAAACGGTAAAGAAGATCAATTAAGAGATAGTGTTGCAGCTCAAATAGGATATGAAAATGTTAGGAAGAGAAATCAAGCTATTTCTTATGTAGCATCTAGAATTGGTAGACCTTTAGTTCCAGATGATTTAAACACTATTGATAGAAAGTTAGCAGGAGAACCAGATAGTCCTTCTTCTGTTTTTGAAGATCATTTTGCTAAACAGTATATGAGCTATCTTAACTGGCCTCAAAGTAAACCGGATAATACTACTTGGCTTAAAACTGCCCAAACAGAGCATCCTGAAGAGTTTAATGCTTATCAACGAGTAGGTGAGAATTTAATAGCTACTAGAGAATTAGTTAATAATAGATTACAAAATGTAGCTCAGAATGTTCATGATGAGTCTTGGTGGCAAACTATTAAAGATGTGGGTAAAATGATGGTTCCTGGTTACCAGAATTATCAATTAAGTAATCTGGTAGATCAAGTAGGAACATCATTAGCTTTAGGAAATAATCTTGAAGATCAATCTCAGAAATTCTATGGGATGTCTAGACAAGACCAAGCCAGCACACTAGATCGTATTCACGAACAGTTGAAAGATAATCCTCATTTAGAGGCAGCATATTTAACTGCATTAGTAGGCCAATCGACTAACGATAAGTTCATTAATAATTTTATGCTTCCTGTGGATATTGCTACTGTTCCTTTTGGTACTACTGCTATTAAAGGTGCAGCCAGAGCAGTTTTTCCTCAATTAGCTATGAAAAATACTATAGCTGGATTGGCTAAATCTATTGGTAAAGAAGCAGCAGAGATTGCTGCACCAGCAGCAGCAGGTGATTTAGAGACAGCTGCAATACGTAGAGCTGCTGGCGACATTGCTTCTGACAGTATGGGTAATGATCCTCGTGATCAAGTAATTAGAGGTATGAATTCTTTCCTACAAGGAAAAGTTGAGAAGATAGGAGAAAACCCGGGAAACTTCGGAGCAGAATTATCTAATCAATTAAAAGAGAATGTCGAGAATCTTGGAACTGTTACTCAAGATGTATTAGCTAATAGGATGAGGATTTCAAGAACTCCTTATTTGAGAACGTTAGAGGGAGTTTTAAAAGAACATTTTCAAACCTATATTGAAACTTATTTTCCTAGTTTAGATAATAAAATAGCAGATGTTAAATTAATTGACGAACCTTTAACTAATACTGCACATCTTGAATTACATTTAGTCAATCAAAAAGGTGTATATTTTCAAGACGCAGAGGCTGCTAAATACTACGCTAATAAAATACATACTTTAAAAGACTTCACTATTGAAGGTAATCCTGCTACATTTGAAGATATAGTTGCTCGTCTGGATGAGCCTGTAACTGCTCCTGCACAAAAAACTAAGACTCCAATGACATATGCAGCTGTGGGAGACAGAGGACCTATTGTTCCTGCTTCAGCTGTTGACTCAGGTTCTGGCTACTATATTAAAATAATTGTTCCTTGGAATGAGAATAGTAAATTTGCTTATCAGATGATACAGAAAGCAATAGAAACTAATTCTTATGGAGCTAAAACTCCTACTAGTTTACTTAATCGTTTCATAGGTGGTTTACGTACCCCGGAAGATACTATGGCTCAAATGGCTAGTATTAATAGAGGTATAGCCACATTCGGCCCTAATGTTTTAAATAAAGTAGTTATTGCAGCAGGCCAAGATCTTCAGAATTTAACTAAAGGTGCATTTCCTTTTACTGCGCAAAGACAGAAGTGGAATGAGTTTAAACGTATCGTAGATAGTGGTCGTAAAATAACTGATCGGGATACAGGTAAATTAGGATATACTTTTAAAAATCCAGGTGAATTAGAATACCAGTATCAGAAAGTATTACAACGTCTTCCTGATGAACAGGAAATAAGAGCTTATTTTGCATGGAAAGGACTTAACGAATTAGATTATACTCTTCGTAATCTTTCTGTCTTACGTAATATGTATAGACAAGGAGCTATGAAAACTATTATTCTTTCTAAAGATGCAGAAGGAAATGAAGTTAGATCAGACCATTTTCCAGGTATTCATTTGGGTGATCAAATACCTAGTGGAGATCATAAAGTCTTGATTATGGGTAATACAGCAGGAGAATCTCAAATACTATCTCTCAGAGCTTTAGGAAAAGATACTGAGATGGGCACCATTCTTCGTACAGGTAAAACTAAAGGAGGTCAATTTACTTCTAAGCCTCAAATAGTTCAATTATATGATGATTTGTCTAGACCTTTAAAAGGATTTGGTCCAGTTAAAGATGAACGCATTCGGTATGTGGTTGGTAATTTTGAGAGAAAGAATCTAGATTTTAAACAACTTCCTGAAACAGGCGGTGGGCATTTCATATATGAATATCCTTTCTATCTTAAGCAAGCTATTCTTGGCAGGGATGGCACTAAGGTTAATTATGAAGGTGATAATACTCTCTGGGCTATTCGCACTAGAGCTGAAGGCAGAGAGTTAGAGAAACGTTTAAATGGTTTCAGAGAACTAATTAGAGATAGTAAATTTGCAGAAGCTAAAGCTTTTCTCAGGGCTAATCCTGTAGGTTATGATTATCAAGATGTTTATGAGATGTTCAAACCTGATAAGAATATTAAACCTCGAATAGATCCTGATGAACCTATCCGTCTTATGGATAACAATAAGAATATAGGAGATGCTTTCGGAAGTGAATATAAAGCTAAGTATGGTAAAGATTTTTCTAATAGTTATACAACAGGTAACCCAGCGTCTCAATATCAAATAGCTTTCACAGGTGAAAGAGATGTAAGAGAGCTTATGACTATCATGGATAGAGGTGGCAAAGGTAATCCTATTTTTAATGTGGAGCCTGCTCAGTTACTCGATCCCATGACTACAATGAATAGATCATTAAATAATATATCTAATTCATTTTATTTCGATGATTTAAAACTTACTTTTATGCAACATTGGTTGCAAGAAGCCAAGCCTTACCTTGCTCCCAAGCAACAAAAGATAATAGATAGAGCTGGTTTTTCTATATTTCATGATCCTGATTTTAATGAAGCAGGTAGAAATGCAGATCAACTTGATAGAATTAGACAATTAGAATTAACTAGACAGCAACACCTTGCATTGGTAACTAGACCTAGCCAACAAGAATCCTATCTTACTTCCGCTGCTCAAAAATTATCTGATGCGATGTATAAGAACTTAGGTCCAGATTATGTCATTAAACCTTTATCTTTCTTATCTATGACTAGAGATGGTCCAGGATTTTTAAGGCAGATAGCATTTCATTTCAAATTAGGAATGTTTAATCCTTCAGAGTTTCTAAAACAAATGAATACCTGGGCTGTCATTATGGGTGTTGAAGGTCCTGGTAGAGCAGGTTCAGGCGCTGCTGCTGCTTATATGTATCATTTAACAGCAATTAACAGAAGCCCAGAAGTTATGAAATCTATGGGCAGACTGTTAGAAAATTTTGGATGGAGACCTGGAGAATACGAAGAGTGGGCTAGTTTAGTAGAAAACAGCGGATTCGGTACTGTTGCTGGAGAACATGCTTCCAGAGATAATATATGGTCTGGTAGTGTTTATTCTAATGGTGGTCAGAGATTCTTATCTTTAGGAGCTAGCTTCTTTACAGAAGGGGATCGTAATGTAAGATACGGAGCCATGGCTACCGCTTATAGAAGATTTAGAGATGTTAATCCTACCGGAGCCTTATCAGCAGCTAATAAAGAGGAAATATTTCAACGCGCTCGCTTGCTTAATGTTAATATGGATCGAGGTTCTAATTCATTATTTCAACATGGATTAGCTTCTATTCCTCTGCAATTTCAATCATACTATATGCGGTTGGCAGAGATGATGTTTAGTAAGAGACTAACAACTATGGAGAAGACTAGACTATTTGCGACTATGTCTACTCTCTATGGTTTACCTATTGGAACTACTCTGTGGGGATTCCCTATCGCAGATCATATTCGTAAGTTAGCTACAGAGCAAGGTTATCAAGTAGGAGATGGTTATATTAAAGATACCGTGATGAATGGTGTACCTGCTGCTTTAATTAATATGGCTACTAACCATACCTATAATATAGGTCAAACTTATGGCCCTACTGGAATAGCTAGTAATTTATTTGATAATCTACATAGTGATGCAACTATGTGGTCTATTATATTAGGAGCAGCTACGGGACCAACAGGTAGTGTATTTGCAGATACTTGGGCTAATACTGATTCTATCCGTCGATGGGCTATGAATATGTATACCGATGGTTATAAAACTAATTGGGAAGATGTAGTTCAATCCTTTAAGGCAATAACATCTGTTAATAGGGGAGATCAAACCAGAATGGCTTTACAAACTGGTAATTGGTATTCTCGTAAAGGAACTTTATTAGATACTGATATACGTCCAATGGATGCCATAACAATGCTCTTAACAGGATTAGATCATCAACAAGTATCGGATGGTTATCTGATGGGAAATCAAACCAAAAATCGAGAAGAGTATAACAAACACACTGAAGAACTATTTATTGAAAGGTTTAGAAAAGGTATTATGGCAGCTCAAGCTGGAGTAGGCTACAATCCAGATCAAGCAGATAGTTATTTCCAAGATGCTGCTAATTTATTACGCATGAGAGATTTTCCTATGCTTGATATACCATCTCTTAAAGCTAAAGCATTAGATAGACATGAATCATTAGTTAAGAGCATACCAAGAGAATACAATCTTAAGCATGTTCCTGCTGGTCAAGAAGAAGAATTAAGACAACGGCAAATAAGAAGTCGTGAACTAGGAGGAAACATATAATGGTTACTTTTGCACCTCAAATACAAACACCAGGTGATCCTGAATATCTTAGATATTCTAGAGCTATACCACAGCCAGAAGGTGATAAATCTGGTGCTATACTTGGTAAAGGAATTGGAGATGCTGCTGAAGAAGCTATAGGTGGTGTTAGTAAAGTAGTTGGCGCATATGCTGAAAATAAAACATATGAACAATTAAATGAAGCTGCTGAAAAAGAAGGAAGAAATTTAGATGTTAAAGAAGCTTCTTTATTAGGCACACCACAAAATCCTGATGAAAACACTCAATTACAACCATCTAAAACAGATCCCACAGGGAGTCTAGTCACCGGTCAAGATGTTCCAACTCCAGTTACAAATGGAACTAAATCTATCGCATCTTTAAAAGAACGTTATGATCATGGTAAAATATCTGAAACAGATTATTTATCTGACAGAGCTAGAATTCTTAAGGATTTAAATGCTCAGTTTCCTATGTGGAGGGCGCAGATAACGGCAGGTGCTAGTCGCGCTACTGGAGAAGGAAGCGCAGATGCTTTAATACGCGCACGTATTTCTGATTATAACAGTATTGTGTCCAAACTTAACGAACAGAGAGGTAAGATTGATTCACATATTTTAAGTGGATTAAAAGATGTAGCAGATCCTGAATTAAGAGATTCTATTGTTAATAATCATTTTGGTAAACAGCCAGGTGATCCAGGATATGTAGATGAATTTACTTCTCTTCATCATGTTCTAAATGCTCAGTCAAGAGATATAGATCAGAAGAGACGAGAGACTGATTTAACTATAGATGAGAAACAAAATACTGTAGATAAGATTAAAGTTGGGCGGAATGTTAATTCTACAATATCAGATACAGTAGAAAACTGGAAACAGAACCTTATGATAAATAATGGTGCAAATACTTGGGATGAATTACAAGATAAAGTTAGAAAGGTTCAAGCTAACCCAGATTCTGTTGAAGGTCAGAAACTTGCAAATGACATTGCACAATCTATAAGTAAACTAAAAGCAGATATGTATAAGAATACTAGATTTGCTGCTCGAACAATGGGAGGAGATTTAGATAAATCTCTTAATGAAGCTGGAACCTATTTCGATAGATTAGCTCACGATGCGGTAGGTGGAGACGTAAGTAAATTAGGTAATATTGTTTCTTCTGCTGGCAATGCTGCGGCAGCCATTCAACAGAATGCTAAACTAGGTTGGTTGAAAGTACCAGGATTTGGAGGTGCTTTAGCTGATTATGAAGCATTAAATAGTATAGCTCCTGAAGTAGCTAAAACATATCTAGATACATTTCAAAGTGTAGTTAAGAATGCAGGTCCAATTATTGGAAACCATTTCCAAGAAACTATGGCTAAAGGTATGTCCACTCCTCCAGGAGGAGATAAGAATAATAAACCTATTAATATGAGTGAACGTATTGACCAAGCTCATACCATAGGAGCTAGTCCTGCGACATTACAAGGATATATTAACTTCATTGATAATATCAAAACTATGCCCAAGACTCAAGCTCGCAATATGGCTTATATGTATTATGGTTCTGAGAATTTAGGTATGTTAGGCAAATGGGCTAAAGATGCTTACGATTATCGAACAGGTAAAACAGCTGAAGGACAGGGTACTATTCTTGAGAAGATGGGGGATAAAGAAACCTTAGATAAAATCTGGTCATTAGGAGATCCTAAATTGAACAATCAAGTTCAGAATTTCTTAGAGGATGCTGTTTCTAACCGTGTCTTTCCAAGTCTAATGAAAGATTTAGAGGGAACATCTAAATTTGGTTTAGCTTACGATAACAAGACTCAAGAGTTTGTTATTAGAAATCCTAAAGAACAGATGCGTGAACAAGGACCGTTTTCTTTTCCTCATGGTACGTCTAATTATGCTCAAGCTACTCAAACTATTAAACAACTTAATAATGTTATGAGAGTAGTTAGAAACTTAGGTTCTCATCTAGGTAAAGATCCTAATGCTTATGCAGTTGAATTAATTACGGCAGGTAATCCTAATGTAGGTAAAGATATGTCTGGTGTTCCGGCAGAGACAGAATCAGCTGCTGTAAGAGCTTTAGGTAATCAAGTATTAGCTAAAAAACTTAAAGAACAGAACAAAGAAAAGACTAACCCATAATGGTTGTATCTACTCATGATGGACAAGTGTATGAAGATCAGACAGATTATCTTCTTGATCATCCTATGAATGATGATTTAACATCTAGAGTTAAATCTGGTGAAGGTACTTATAATCCCAAGACCGATGTATATGAAGCTAATCCTAATAAAGAACTCTACTTCGTACGTCACGGTGACACAGATCTAAATGAAGAATCAGGAGAAAAATCACATGATCAGCCTATTCGTGGATGGTCCGATGTTAGCCTTAATGCTGATGGGCGTAAAGAAGCTAAGAAAGCTTCTAAGTCTGTCAAGGATCTTGATATTACACATATTGTTTCTAGTGATCTTCCTAGGGCCAAAGAGACTGCTAGGATTATTGGTAAAGAGATCGGAATAACTCCAGACTTTCATCCAGGATTAAGAACCTGGGATTTAGGGGATCTTACTGAGAGTAAAGGTAAAGAAGCTCACGATCAAGTAGATCATTATTGTCAAGATGCTAAAGACGAACGTCCACCTGGTAGCTCTGAATCTTTCAATGAATTTACTAATAGAATTATAGATACAACTAAACAGATAGCTAATGAACATCCTGATGAACACAGAGTACTTATTGTTTCTCATAACTCTCCTGAGCGTGCTCTTCATGCTTGGGATGCTGCTGGGCAACCAGATTCCAACTCCATAGATCAAGATGCATATCACGAAAAAGGTATTGAACCTGGTAAACATAAGATATTTAATATTCAATCTAGTTTTGGAGACAGGTTCCAAGGAATGCCTCTAGGACTGCCACAGAAGGTCCCTGGTGAGAGTTTCGAAGGTACCCCTAGTTTATACCATCCCAGTTTAAGAAGTCCTACAGCCTTCCCTGAAGAGAGGTATAACGCTCCTCAAGATTTTATTAATCCTCTCTTCAACCCTGATACTGATAGAAATAGTCTACTTAATTATACATCTAACGAAGAACCTGCACAGTTCTCGCCTAAACAGTTTATCCCTTCTAGACCTGAAGGTGAAGCTAGTAGATACATACAAGGTATGGGAGATACTCTAGCAGATCAAATCTTATCCGTTCTTAAAGACCCTTCACAAATAGTTGGTCCTGGTGAATTAGGAATATTTAGAAAGATTCCTGGAATTGATAAAATCATAAAAGAAGGTTTAGCCGCAGGTAAATCTTTTCCACAACTTGGTAGAGAATTAGGAGTTGACCCTACTACTGTTAAGAGACAAGCTGATAACTTGGGATTGAAATCTAAGAATAAGTTCGGACCTCAAGGACTCAAAGATGTTCCGGATTGGTTTAAAGAAGAAATGAAACACACTGATCCTGAAGAAGGTTTATCTGATTGGTATAAGAATCAATTCGAAGGTGGACCTATAGAACCTGAGAATTTAAAGAATCAGTATCCTGAGGTCTATAAAAAGATGATGGAAGAATTTGAGAAGAAAAGTCCAGAAGATTTTAATACTGCTAATCGTGATGTAACTCAGTTACAAAGACCTGCTAATGAGAATGTTAAAGATAAAGATACTATAGAACATCCTTTGATGAATTTATTTGAACATTGGGTCAACCCTCCTAAGAAATCTCCTGGGCAAGAAGCTTATGAAAAAGCTGCAGCAAAGCAAGGACGTAAAGGTAAAGGTTTTGTAGCAGAAGCAGATAGAAACCAATATCCTATTACTTATAACATGAAAGATAATAAACTTGAAGCTCGGTTAGATCATTTAAATAGATTTTTAGAAGCTGAGAACGTGAATTGGAAGAAGGAAGGGTTTGAGCCAGATATGTTTAAATTGGAATTCAGACAAGCTCATGCTGAGAAAGCAGAGCTTGAGGAACGTCTTAATGGAATCGTTCTAAAGAATGCTGCTAAATTATCCCCAGAACTTCAGAAGCTCCTTAGAGATTTACCAGGCTTTCCAAAAGACGAATAGTCTATAGCAGAATCCAGACACTAAAAAACCCCCAGTAGCCAAAAGGCCGCTGGGGGTTCTTTCGTTTGTGAGCGATCTAGCTAGCGTGCAGTCATCCCCATACACAAACAATTATTATGAAGACTATTTGTGTGCCGGACTTATGGATGCCGGTCAGTCTTCATGGGTGCTAATTAGTGATACTTCCTCTCCTCGAATTTGCGGTAAGACTTGAGGCTTTCAGACGGCTCCAGAACGGAGATGTCGAGGTTCACCTTATTGGCATCCTCGGTCATCTTGTCACGAGCCTTGTAGTAGTCTTCGTGGTTGGGCTTCTTGTCCGGATCACAGAAGCAGATTCCGCTCAGGGGAGAGCAGTACCAGTTCTTCTTTTCGGAGTACTCGCCATCTTCCTTGTATTTGAACTTGTCCGACTTGATCGCGTCGACCAACTCCTTGGGAGATAGATCCTCAGAGTCGATGCAGTCGATGTTGTAGTGTTTCCGGAGTTCGCTATCCTTTGTCGTTCTGGCGGTGAACACGGCGTCACGTAGACTGCGACGCTCGGTCTCGTAGGTCTTCTTCTCAACGGTAACGGTGGCATTCGCGGTATTCATGGTAATCTCCTCACATGCGGAATTGCATGGGTTTAATGTTGATACAGGCGTAGGCTGTAAACCAACTAACAACTCCAAATCATAGATCCTTTTCTTCATCTGATCATATTTCTTACTCATAATGCATGCTCTTTCGTCCATTTTAATCTTTCTCTCACAATCTTACGCTTACGTTCTCTCTCCCATAGGATCAGATAATGTCCTATGTCATCAGGGTGAGCTTCCTTTGCTACCCAGGGTGCTAATTCTTGTTTAGCTTCATCCCATTTTCTCCATGGTGTGAAGGTACGTCCTATGTAAGCCGTACCTACAGCTTTCTCTATACACCAATCGCAGTCACACCCGTGCCTCATTTGAGGTCGGGTGTGCCACTTTATATGAGTATCAAGAAGCTTCGGGATCAGGAGGATCTGAACCTTTGCTTCCACTGCCGTCCTTATTCTTTCCAGAAGACTGTTGGGCAAGATCGTAGACATCTTTCATCTCTCCGTCAAGCCCCTTGGCGATGGCCTTCTCGTGTTTATCGATCCGTTGTTTGATTTTGTCGATCTCTTCTATCCTAGATTTGGTAAAGTATTCTTGAACAGGTTTGTGATCTGCTCCATACTTTATGTCGTCTGGACGGTTGATCTTGTTCAGATCACTGTTGAGTTTGAGAAGATTGTCATAGACAATGACGAGAGCCTTAACTCTCTTATCTGCCTCACGCTCCGCCAACTCGTCGATCAAGGCTTTCTCGACAGACTCGGAGGTGATGATCTTCTTCAACTCTTCCGAGAATTTACCTATGATAGATTTGTTGCTACTTCCACCACCTGAGAGACTAGCCATTAACGTACTCCGCGTTTAGGTTGTCGGATACGGTTTGCATGTCTGGTTACGACACGAGTAGATACATTAAATAAGCTACCAAAGCGATGAGACCCAGTATGATCGAGCTCCCGAGTATCAGTACCAACAGGTCCGATACGCCCGGCTTTGCGTGCCTTCCTCCGGGCCATGTTTCTAGCTTCACGTCGTAAGACTTGTGCTCTGGTGTCCTCATATCGTGTCTCCTTCTTGTAATTTCTCAATTACTTTTTCCACCCCCTTTACATCGAATGTTAGATAATGTCTTCCAGATTTATACTGGATGACAAAGTTAGTTGCTTCTTCAGAATGCTTAAGCACTCCAATTTGGTACAAGAAAGGACTAATCAGATCTTGTAGATTACCGGAGGATATCTCCTTCGTCACTTGCTTCATCTGCCTTGCCGGCAGGTTTATTCTTTTTCTTTTTAATTTCATCGAGCTTCCTACGCTCTTGTCTGTTCTTTGGATGTTTAGTAATCATCACGTCGTCTAAACTCCACTCCTAACTTAACTCTTCCTGTCAACATTCCTAATAAGATAAACCCTATTAGGATTAGAACTCCGATGCCTACGTATTCCATTACTACCTCCTTAGTTCTCGGTATATTAGATAGATGATATAACCTACTATTGCCATCCCTAGTAACATTTTAACCACTCCTTCGGTATTTCGCCTACAGCCCACGGAAAGCCATTCTTCTCTGCCCACTTTATGTATTTCTTGTTATGAGCATAGAACACCAGCCTTATGTCTAGGGTGGGATTACACCGTCGAACGGCAACCATCTTTCGTTTATGCTCTGGCCGTAAGTATCCTTTTGTTTCGATATACAAGCGTTTATCTTCGGAAGGAAATAGATGTAAATCCACGATGAAATCAGGAATATACCAACCGTGAATAACGTAAGGGATACGAACTTTCTCATAGCCAAACTCCACCTTAGCTTTCTTAAGCTGGTTCGAGATCTTCTGTTCGAACTTATTTCTGATCTTTGGGATTGTTAAAATCTATTCCTAATATTGAAATATGTAGATCTTCATAAGATCTAATTAATTCAAGGAAAGATGAAGAGATATCACACAACCTTTGTTTCTTTCCTTTTATAGTTACTCTAAGATTAAGTGTGCATGAGCTTTCCATCTCTTCCGACTTCTGGGACATCTGGCAACCTCACTACACGTGTTAGATAGGCGGGTCCGTTGGCGTAGATGAAACAACGAAGTTTGGGGAAACAACACCATTTGTAAGCTTCATAGCTAGCTCGTGTATCAAGACCAATATTTCCACTTGCTCCATGTTGTACGGTTTTACAGGTGCACTCAGGCGGATGCTTTCGCTCAACCACGCTACGGTATTGAGTAATGCGCTCTCGAATGCTAGCCGGTCTAGTTCTGTGCTCGTAGAGGCAGACATGTCCTAGTTCCTTATGCATTGCAAAAATATAGCCTTTGTCTTTTACATGAACAAGATCATCCTGCCCACAAGCAGTAACGTACCCGTCCAGCTGGCAAAGAAACCCAAACGAATCATTACCCTCCAACCCAATATCCCCGGATTTATACTTCTGATATTGGCGGCCGCTACAGGACTTGAAATCAACCACACAACCGTCAACAATAGCATCCACATGACCTTTGACGCCGTCAAGGTGGCACTCATGTTGCTCTCCTTCAACTTTATGCCCAGCAGCCTTGGCAAGTGTTATGCCATAAGCCTCTTGGAAATGACCCAAAGAGAATTTTGCTTCAGCCCAATGTGGAAGAGGTTCAGCCTCTCCCGGCGTGTGTATACTATGCCATAATGCCTTAGGGCATCTCGGTCCCATTCCTGAAAGGCGGAGCGAAGGAGCCTTTTGTTTTTCGGAGAACTGTTCTCCAATAGATCTTGATGTTGCATCGCCCAGTTCCTTCGCCAATACCTCTGTGAGCCACCCTTTAGTTTTGAGTAGATCACGAACATCAGTTATCAATGTGTGAATAGAAGTAGTCATAAATTAGTGAAATATACCTGCTGCTCTGTGTTGCACAATATCAATTAGTTCTAAGACACCCCACATCCATAATAAACCAGCTGGTAGTCCCAGTCCTAATAATATGAAACAAACATCAGGGAATGAGAATATCTTAGGTGCTGGTTGTGGTCCTTTAGCTTTAGCTTTATCAGATTTCTCCTTCTCTGTCTTCCTGAATTCCTCAATCCATTTAAGTGCCTGATCTAATGACTCAGTGCCTCCTGATGGTTTGAGTAAGCTCTGTAGTAGAAGCATGTCTAAGATGCCGCTACCCATGATTTAATCTCCATTGTTGTTAAGCGGCTACGCCGCGCGCACCAGAGGTGCTAAATTTGTTAAGAAATGAATTCATTATAATAGCAACGACAACCTAGCCCCCCGGTAATACTTAAGGAGGCTTATTCCCATACCACATAGGAAACATTGTCACCTCCTGCGGTTGCTGCTGCATATCTGTTGACGGCCTGTAGCACCACCTCGACTATGCAAGCAGTGGGAATAGTATCTCTGTTAGCAAACTAACAGAGCATTCGCTACTATGAGTTTATCCACAAAGTTTCCCAGATGGTACAGTGACTGCCTTCAGAGGGCGTTAGACTGCCTCATAGTCTTTTCATTCCTATAATCACCCTTTAGCTTGAAAGCATGGGCTTTGTGTCCTACGACTCGTTACTTGCCCGCCTATGGACTGATCGTCAATCAGTGTCAGTAGCTCCCCTATCTCTCTGGTGTCTACCTTTGAGAAGCGGCGGCACTATCTGACACGACGCCTCAATCTCCTACTACTCTACAGCTCTGTGCGTTTGAAAGCAATGCCTACACGGCAAGAATGAGTGAGGGAGTGGAGATTGTAGTTTATCATACACGAGGACTATCGTCGTATCCTGGACAGACAATCCAGGAATTGCGGACCTTTACGGAACTACTTCCACATACGTTAGCTTCCACAGAGACGGAACATATCGAGTTTTTTAACGTCCCATGATCTGCCTGCACAACCTGCTAGAATACCTTCCGGTACTAGCTAACATTGTCTTTTAGCATCTTAAGTGATCCGTTAAGACGGTTCACCGAGGGCAGAGGATCACATATGTGGCTGGTTGCAAGTAATGGCCTACTTACCGACACATGCTGCACCTTATGGAGGGGTTACAGCGTAAGGATCTAGCCTTAGTTTGTCCCTCTGTACACATCACCTTACAACTCACCTATTGGGAGCTGTGTAGTCACAGCCGGAGCGCAACACCGGATTTCTGGCCCCGTAGGGCTGGTAACGACGTTCGGACAGCCGTCGTGCGTAATCGAGACGGAACAGTTAGGCCTGGAGAACCTAACCCACGGGCCTGTAGTACCCGTTTACTAGTTCTAACCCGTCTATACCTGCGCTTTTATACTACTGCACAAAGATTTGTACAAAGGGACAAATAGCGATAGGACTTTAACCTACATCTCCCACGGTTTCCCACTGGATCACGCCAGCACATACAGGTGGGGCTCTTGCTGTTGAGCTACGCTAATAAAAGGGTGCTAGATTGTTACTTCGCCTGCAACCTAGAGTGAGAGCCTTACGGCGAAACCATCTCTCAGAACAGAATACGTTACCGTACCTGCAACACCCTATTAAATGTTGCTCCGCAACATGCGCAGCAGAGCTGCTAATAAAAGAGCCAACCATCTGATATACAGGAGTCACTACGGGAGTAGGGTAGGCTGTCTGTATCAGTGGACTAGGCTGGCTAATTCCAAGGAGTTACTTTATGTTCTTCTAGAGCCTTAACATTCTTACCGACTGCTTCAGGCCAATCTGTACTAGTAAATTCAACTAAGTTATCAATTCTAACAGAGTCTAACCTAATAGAAACACCTGTCTTTCCGCCCATAGGTGCTTTCCAATTACGGACGATTACCTGACAAGTAACATCACTATCGTCCCCAATTCCCTTGTTCTTATCCCAAGGTTGTCCATCGGAAGCGATAACAATAGGTGGGTCCATTGTGCGTAGAGCACCACGTACATTGATTTGAGAAGGACGGGACAGATTAACCCAATATCCATTTTCATCTTTGGTTACGTTATTCTGTATTCCTCTCTTCTTCAAATCTAGTACAATGTTTAAAGACTCTTGATCTAAATATAATCTACATGAATATTTATTGAATTGCGAAGGGACAAAGAGTCCTCTGCCCCACGCAATCTTACCACTAAGGTAAACTACTTCTTGTTCTCTAGGCATATCAGTTGAGTTCTACTGTTTCCTCAACCACATAATCTAGAGCCTCAGGATATTGCTCCTTGAATTCCTCAAGAGCCATATTCTCAGCCTCTACACTAGTCAGCCTATTTGGTGTCTCTAATACAATGGTAGCCATCTTAGGCTCCCAATACTTAACTTTAACTTGCTGCGTAAACATTTACTCTTTCACCTCTTCTACTTTTAATAATTCAATTGTACCTTCCTCTGTGAAAGTACCATATACCACTGTTAGATGATCCCTAACTCCTTTATGTTCCCATCGGTAATCCGATGTAACATCATACTCTTTCGTACCTAATTTAATAATCTCATCTTTAAACTTCAATGCATAAATCTTCATGCCATTTGGCTCCCATATAAACTCTTCTCTTCGTGGTATTAATGGTGGAAATAATTTATCTAACCAACTAATGTGTCACCTTCCAATTATCACCTATAGTAATATGTCCGTCTGTCTCATAACTCCCCGCTAGGGGGCATCGTAACTTCAGTTTCTCACCTACCTCTCTCAGTGCAGTGCACTGTTCTTGTGCAATGGCAAGCGCAATGCTCATATCATTTGGGCATTCCGTTTGCCATTCATCGTGAACTAGGTTCACTAACTTGAATGGTATCTTCTTCTCAATCAACCTATCACGCCAGAGAAGTGTGGCGTGTTTCATTACAACCGCTTCACCGTTTTGGAGGTACCCCGACATTGCCAGATGTCGTCGTTCGGATACTGTCTCTCCGTATATGTGAACCCGCCTACCGTCCAACCCCATGAAAAAGCCACGGCGCGCATCCGCCGGTATAATTGTACGTTTAAGTTTGGCGAAGCCGGTATAACGGGATAATAGACGTTCAAATGCCTCTTCTGCTTCTTCTTTTGAGCAGTCCAGAATTTCAGCAACCTTACGCAATCCTGCTCCAAGAAAGACCGCGTATAAGAACCGCTTTGCAGCAGCCCTAGATCGACATACACCACCAATGATCCTCTGGTTGACACTATGCGGATCGGTCTTATCTTCTTTTCTACCGTTGACAAGGGCATTAGTTAACTCCTCATCATCAATGTAATGAGCGAAGATGCGTAACTGGATGCCTTCTGCATCGACACCTACTAGAAGCTTATCTTTCGGTGTACACCATAAGCTACGCATCTCACCGCCATATAGGCGTGGCTTACCTTGGGTGTCTGTGTCGTTAAGTATGTTGGCGGTATTAGGCTCTTGATGAGCCATCCTGTGAGTCCAAGCTCCAATCGAGTAGAACTTCCCGTGGATGCGATTGTCTTCTTGGACAAGACCTAACCATTCGGTTAGTGTTCTTCGTCGGGACTCAAGCAGGATGCGCTTTGCTAGAGTTCTAGCAGGGGCAGGTGCTTTAGGAGGTAAAGTATTTAAGTTATTCTCGTTTACTTTATACCCGTATTTAATTAGTTTGTCAAGCTTTTCTTGATCCTTTGTACGTAAAGCCTTAATGTGAGTAATAGTTTTATCAATAGGACTCCACCCGGCTTCATACAATACATCAATAGTTTGTTTATGACTACTAGGATTAAACGTCTGGATGCCATGGACAGGATATTCCTCTCCTACTTTGTAATTCTCTATCTCATGCCAAAGGCTACGTGGTACGGAGGTGCGATTTATGGTACCAAACTTAGTAGCCTTTGGCGTGAAATAGCGGAGAATTACTTCTCTGGGAGGAAACTGTTCTAAGATAGCTTTATCTAAGACAGCTAACTCTTTAGTGACTTTATTATGGAGTTTATTTGCATCATTAACATTGAAAGCAAAGCCATTATTATGCAACTCCCCACAAACCACCTGGAAGCTTTGCTCAACGTCAATAGCTGTCCGCCAAGCTCGATCATTGATAACCCCACTATGCTTGTTATATATTCTGTGGCAGATTTCCACATCTCTAACACAATACGTCTCCATTTCTAATGTATATTTACTAAAATCATTAAACGAAATCTTAGGTATATTAAACTCTAACCCATAGCTTTCAATGCTATGTCCATCTCTTGAATAATCTACTAACTTGGAGATAATAAATGTATCAACCACATTTTCAATGGGGATAACCAGCCCCAATAATCCATTAAGAACAGGACAATCATAACTAATACAATTATGACCAATCCATTGAGTAACTTGTCTACTAAATTCCAGAAACCTTTGCTTCTCTGACTCATCATCCGATACCTTTCTGAAGATATGTAGAGAGCCGGGTGCACCAACTGTACCCAGGGGCTCAGCAAGCTCTCTACATACGATCAGCCAGATCTTCGTAGGATTTATAAGTCCATTAGCCTCTATGTCGAATACTACTCTCAATCTATTAGCTTCCAAGCACGCATTTGTTTAACCCACTGTTCAAGTGAGTACATGTCTGCGAAGCACATGTCTTGAGTGACTGTGTATTCTTTTCCTAAAACAGAGATTTTGTCTCCTACAGAAAGCTTAATCATGCGGCTTTATTCAAAAAGCCAATTTCCTGTCTAACCTCAAAATTTTCCGGGGAATTTTTGAAGGTGACTGTTGGCACAGTCGCAGGAGGAAAGAATCCTCGTATAAACTCAATAGTAGTTTCGATGTCATCACACATAACCTTCTTCGCTTCTGTAGGTAACTTTCCTTTACGAGTAACCAATAGGAAGAATGTTCCATCCTCGGGATGACAGAGAATTGACACTGCGTCAGCAGGAGAAGGCTGTAATTCAATCCCTGCCTTCTTTAAAGTTTCTGAATTCATGAACATGCTACGCTGCCTTTCTAATAGTTCTGTCTTTCGTAAGAGGTACTGTTTGAGGGATGAACTCATCAACCTCAAATAATGGGAAACCTTGTTTCTTGAGATCTTCGATGATGTACTTGACACCTTCTGTCTCCGCTTTCTCTTCTGTAGAGAATGCTCCTTTAGCATTGTTGATTGATGGTATCACAAAGATGTTCCTCTCTGCAAGACCTTTCTGATCAAAATAGGTACTGTGTCCTAATCCTGTTCCAAGATCTTTGCAATATTGGTGATATCCTTTCTCTGCGAAGATCATACGACGAAAGAAGGATGTGTGTCCTAGTCCGAATGCTAGTCTGGAAATATCTACAGGTTGGTTTGAGTTCTTCACTTGGATGGAAGTACAGTAGTTGAAACTACTACTACCATCTCCCCAACCTCCACCTTCTGAATTGCAGTAGGTTATTACATCACACGCATAGCCAGATGCTTCTATCTCATCCACCACAGCAGCCACGACAGCAGCTCTATTGATAAACTCATCACCATCATGCCCACAGTGAGCACTAATATCGGATAGTAATGTGATGACAACTCTCCTGGACGCTTTAGACACGTCAGGTATACGCATATTAAGAGGATTGCCACTGATTGCACGAGGTACATCTGGTGATGCTCCTGCTACCGAGAACAGCTTTCTCTTCAGCATAATAGGATTATTCGCACGTATCCTATTCTGCAGACGAGATGCTTTCTCAGCGCCTTCCGGCCATCCTTCTAAAGCTAAACTAATAGCTCCATCCATACTGGTTGTACCATACCAGGCTCTATTGCCTGTTTCCCATCCTGAGTCAGACCATGCTTCTTTCTTATCCCACTTACGTATCTCTCTGGATAGAGCTTCTGGGGAAGACCAGTATCCTCTGAAGACTTTAGTGTGTTCTTCTTTAGGAGGTGGGAGGATTAATTCTATCTCTCTTGCATCCCCTTCTACTTTCAGAATTCTTTCGCTCATGTACCCACTCACAATACTCACACTGATCTGATCCTATATCAGCGCAATGGGTTGGACCTATACAATTAAACCTTACGCGGCTCTTTTCAGAATGCGTTCCTTCAGGTCTTTGTCTATTCCCTTCCATATGATCCTATCTTCCACTACAGATGGTTTCCAACCAATCTTGATTAGTTTAGCACCGTGGATAGATGCACGAGGGGAGATAACAATACGTACTTTCTCTTGATCTGCTGCTCTACGGTACTTCTGTACCTTCTTAACCCACGAAGGATCTCCTGCTACGAGTTCTTCTAACTTCTCATCATAGAGGAAGTTGAAGAATACGAAACGGTCTAAGGTGGAAGCATCGATTTGATTAGCTCCGACATAGAGTCGATCAGCTCCTGAGCCCCAGGTATTTGCAGCAATGATGATGCGAAAATCATTATGGCGTACCACAGGATCGCATTTATCAGGGAAAGCAGCATGACCGTTGGCCAATGCGGTGTTGACCCACTTGAGTGCCCCAGCCTCAGAAGTATCCACCTCATCGATAAGAATGAGGCCGCCATGCTCGAAAGCAGAACGGAAAGGTGTACCCACATACCGTCCATGGGCATCAACATAGCCAGTGAGTTCATGGGTTCCTGTTACTCCATTCTGTAAGTGGAACTTAAGCTTTAGAGCAGAAGCTATCTGTTCACATAGAGTGGACTTACCACTACCAGCTGGTCCGATTAATGCTGCTGGTATTGATAAGTCTACTGTCTGGAGTACCTCTGGGAAGAGGTAGTGTCTTATCTCGTCTGGAAGGGTTACTACATCTCCGTCCTTCTTAAGCTCTATAGTGTGAGTACATTTGAAATCGTATATCTCTTTCTGTACTAAGTCTCTTACTTGGTCTCTGTTGAGAAACGAAGCTAATGCTTCTGTAAGAGACTTAACAACATCACTTATAGAAGAATTCTTAGCTTCCTCCAACGTCTCTACAAACTGTGTATGCACTGGTTCTTCCATCTCTTTGATCTTCTGTTCTAACTCTCCGAAGGAACCCATACGCACTATTCCTGTTCTGTTTCTAGTCTTTCTTGACATCGTAGCTTCTCGTGTTGATACTTTCCCATATTTCAGAAGCTTCTTTAAGCAATTCTAATCCACTCTTCTTATGGGAAGTTCTGCTGAGCAGATATTGCTGAACAAATACATCTTTATCTAGGTATTTACTCTTAAACACATATATCTCCTACACCACTTCGTGGATGTCTAACTAAAATACTCTCTTTTTTTCTATTTGTCAAGTAAAATCGTACTTAGCCTTCAACTTTTTTAATAGAGCCCTTTCAATCGACAAGGTCTCCGCGTAAAATCTCTGGTCCTGTCGGCTCGTCCACTCTGTCACCGCCTTCAGATACTTCATCTGCTCCCAATCCATCCTCGTTATCGGTCCTATAACTTTTCCCATCGTCTAATACTTCAATACATTCCCAATCCTGACAGAACTCAGGACCTGCAATCCAACTATAATGAATTCGTTCTCTTCCTTTCTCAGGATCCCATTGACGGAGTGCTACCTTAACAGCATCACCTGCCTTGAATATAATATGATATTCAGAGGCAATCCAACGAGCAGGACTCTTCTTCTCTCTAGCTATAAATACTGCATGTTCTTCCAGATCCTTTAACCAATAGCCCTTATACGAAGAAGGAGGCTCTTTGCCCCCTTGTAATAACCTAAGCTTAGGATACTCCACAGCTCTTCTTTTTCTCTCCTCATCCTCAAAATCTATGATGGACATCAGTTTTCTCCTCTGGACCAAGAGGCCAGAAATATTCTTGACTAGAAAGATAGTTATCTTTCTTAGGAAGATGTGTTGGCATAAGATTTAATGGAGTCCAATCTTTATGTGCATGCCAGCATTTACTCCCAATCGGTCCAGCCTTCTTCAGATCCTGATGATCTTGATGTTTTCCCACAGTAGTGTAAAAGATCTGCTTCTGTGGGTTCTGGATCGCGGCTTCTTTTCTTGAAGAGAAGCATAGTGTTTCCGAGTGGGAGGAAGAGCACCCCACCACGAGGACCGATATGCAAATCATAAACGTGGACAGAAACGACCTCATGTTTACCCTCCTTCATCTGGATTGCTCCGTTTTAAATTAAACAAATGCCTTGCGGCTTTTAATACACGAATAGCTGAGATTATCTGAACACGTTCAGTATCATAATTCTTTCTTGAGAATTTAGTATCTAAATCATCTTCGAGACATTCTAATCTATTAATTAAACGTCCTAATTTAGACCAAAGATAATATGGATTGGTTCTAGGCATTATAATCTCCAGTCGACTGGCTCCTTTCTATGTGTTTGAACTAATGCATCATTGATCCTAGTGAATATCCTAGAACCAACGAAAGGCTGAGTACTACGAATATTAGCCCTAGGCACAGGGTGACTAGTCTCCAAAACAGTATTGTGTGTGGTGTTGACAAACCCAGTATGTCTCCTAGCAACACCACCCATGAACGCAAAGACGATGTCTCGTTTGAGACTGAGTCTCGCAATGATTTCTCTGGTAAGAGGTTCCCACTCTGGCCAATCATGGGACATGGACTTTCGCCATCCGCAACTCGGTATAGCATTCCACAAGAGCACACCCTTACTTGCCCATGGGAGAAGATCGGTTCGTGTTGGGTAGGGGTAGTGCAAGTCATTAACGTATTCCTTAAAAATATTATCCAGCGTGGGTGGGATCATAACTCCCGCTGGAATAGTTCCATTAGGTACGCTAAAAGCAATACCACAAGCGCAATGTCTATCGGGATAAGGATCTTGTCCAATAACGGCCACTTTTGTCGTAGCGTAGGGCGTAGCATCCAGTGCAGAAAACATAAGCTCACGACTAGGATTATATAGTTCAACACGTTTATCCCTATCATCAAGTCGCTCCTGTACTACTTGCCACTCACCGGATTGCCAATAGTTTAATTGATCCCAGGTGAAATCTTTAGTCATTTTATTTTTATCTCCACCTCATCATAGGGACTGCCGTCATTCCTAGATAATTTGCATATTTTATGTTTAAACTTAATTAGATTAGCTGCGGTTATTAATTTAATTACTCGTTTGTATTCTTGGGTAACTATCAAAACTAATCCTTCACGTGATCTATATCGCCATCTGCGATGTACTACTTTTATCTCCATTAACTACAAGTCCTTTAACAAGTTTAGAAAATTCAATGTTAAACTCTGTGTCGAGCTGTGTTTTCGGTATCTCTTTAAATGTGTATGTAAGCGGATCAAACTCGATAGTTCCAGCGTATCCAGTGCGTGAAGCATATCGGTTCTTATTGATGGTGAGAATTGTTCTAGTAGCTCCAGCTGACAGATTTCGTTCAAGATCAATGCGAGTACTGGCTGCCTTGCCGACATAGCGTGATCCTCGTGTTTGGCCTTGATCGTTGACATGGCTCGTTATGATGGCTGCAAAATCTAGCTCAACAGCCATCATCCCTAGCCGAGTCATAAAGTAATCTATGGCTTTCCGATCATCCGTTCCACTGTCGCCGATGACCATGCCGACAAGGTCAAAACAGACAAACTTGCACAGAGCGCCAGCCACCATAAATCGGATTGCGTCCAGAAAAAGATCCGGATCACCTCCGCCGCTGTAATGGTACAAGAGTAACCTGCCATCTTTCTCCAGAAGTTTCTCCAATGCCAGAGATCTTTCAATCCCTGTAATATTGTGTCCCGGAAGATGGATAGGCGTTCCAAGCTCGATACCAAGGATGGCTTCGAGATGTCGTCGAGGGGTTTCCTCTGGGTAGATACATCCGACATTGGCAGTGGTCTCCTTAAGAAGTTTGTGCTCGATGGTGTGGAGTAAGGAAGTTTTACCTACTCCTTCCTGAGCAGTGATGAGGACGATTTCTCCTGGTCTAATTCCATACGTCATCTCCGTTAACGTAGGGAAAGGATATGGTACGCCGAAGTGGGGTTCCTCGGAAAGGAGCGCAGAGAAATCCGATAGTGAAGTAATGAAGTTATCGGGCACGTACTTCTTACAGTTATACCATGCCGTTTTAAGTTCATTCTCCTCACCAGCTTCGACGTACGCATTGGCATCCTTGTGTTTGTTTAGTTTGAGGTCGTACACCCGACCAAATTCAAAAAGCTGTGCCACCCTTCGGACAGCTTCTCGACCGGCTGGGTCACTGTCGAAGGCAAGGATGATGCGCTCGAAGCTAAGTAACCAATCCCTAGCCACTGTGCAATCACGTAGACTGCTAGCAGCTGAGCTGACACTAACCACAGGCGTATGATTAACCTGCCAAAGCGATACAGCATCTAACTCTCCTTCTGTTATGGTGATCGTCTTCGACGACCCCGGATCAAACTTGTCCATACCGAACAGACCAGACGGAGTACCTTCCGTCCAAAATTCTTTATCCAAGATTTTACGGTGTTTAATTGCACCATTAGAATAAGGGTATAAAATATCAACGGGACAACCATCAGGCCCGATACGAGTACGAGCATTATAGTATCTGAAGCTCTCATCTCGTACTCCTCGCCATGGTAAATACTCGTAAGTATATTCTAATGAAATCTTATTATCAGCAGGAAAATAAGTATTACAACTAAAACAAAATCCGTGCCCATCGTCCCACGTGGAGTACGCGTCGGAGGATGGACATGATGGACACGGAAGATGTGCTTCTATTAGGCGGCTGATGATTCACCTCTATATGAATGAAAATATACACAACTCCCCTTTTCGCGTTTACGAGGAGGCCACATAGGTAAAGGACGCCAACCATCGTAACTTGAAATCAAATTCGCTTTCTGAGGATTAGCGAGATAAATCCAAGCCTTACGATATTGAGGGTTCTCTTGTGTGGTATGGGTTCGGCTATGTAAGTGAGAGTAATAGTTCTTCCTTAACCAGGAGACTGTATTCACTTCAAAGCGGTTATACCATACCGTATTCTCCATCAGTTTGTCAAGAATAAAAAGAGCATCTGAACGAATTTTGAACAGATCGCCTTTGATGGGAGCTGGATTAGCTCCATTCTGATCCATCCACACAGGTTTGATTTGTTTGTGAAATGCAGGAAAAGCCAAGACTTTATTAGTCGGCTCATGTATCCATGCTTCCACATTAGCTCGTGTTGTTCCTCTACCTGCGTGTTCCTGTACATAGTATTCGATCTTGCTATGCTCAGGTCTATGTAACATCATCTCATCATAAATTAAGACAAGATGAAACTCTCTTGCTTCCACTTCAGGAGCATCAGGTGTGTGATACACATCACTCCCTGGCAGTTTGTAGTTAACGCTCAATTTATTGAGCATTCTTTTTGCTTTGTAGACGCTATACTGCTCCCTGATATTTGAAAGCAAGTTCTTCATCTAACTCTCCGTAAATTGTCTAAGTAAATAGACAAGGATCAGACGCGGCACGTCTCCGTCGATATCCCTGCTTGCGTAACGTCTTACAACCGTTACGCGCTATCTGACTATGCTGAGGTGGGAATCAGATAGCAACCTTGGCCACAGCGCCGGATTTCTTATTAACCCAGCGGTCCAAGCGGTACTGCGATAACAGCAACGCCGCGGCCTTCGGTTCTGTTTTGCATAGTAGCAAGAACGCCTCGGACGAGTATTTCTCGAACTCATCCAACCCCTCTTTGAAGCCGACCATCTGCGTGAACAGAGGATTGTTTTTCAAATCCTCAGCCAACTGCACTGGGTCAGCAACGAGATTGCTGCCGTCATCGATGGTGGCCTTGATCAGCTTCGGCTTGAACACCTTCTCGACGGCTTCACGCTCCGTAGCCAACAGCACCATGCGGTTAGGTTGTGCCGGAGGATCGACCTTGGACGGTGCTTTGCCGCCCTTGTCGTCCTTCACTTCCAAGAACGTACCCTTAGACACAGCATTAGCGTATCTTACTGTGTCTTCCCACAGGGCTTTTTTCACCCTGGCAGGCTTGGCTTTAGCGTTGCTCAAAGCCTTTCCGCTGATGCCATCTTCCCAACCTTCTGGACGATAACCACAATTGTGATCGTAGAATTCGCCCAGGTTTTTGGCTGACTCACAACGTCTGCCTGGTGGCAAGATGTAAGGACGATCATCGTCGCTCTTCGCATCAGCCTTTATGATGGCAGCCGCTATTGCTGTATCTGGTTTCTTGCCATCAGGTTCGTTGGGCTTGGCTGTAATGATTGGAGCTGTTCGTGTGCCCCTTGCCAAACTCCCTGTGATCTTCTTTAGAACAGTAGACTGACCGGCAGGGTTGTAAGATAATGCGCTGGAAACTTCCCCCCAGTCAAATCGTTTATGAAGATCACCTTTAACCATGTTCACAGTCTGTCCATTGCCGAAAATGAACAGTATTTCACATCGAGCGCCTGGGAGAGGACAGATGCTTTTCAGCATTTCGTTCTGATTGAACGAGTCGCTCAGGTACTCAACGATCTTAGCCTGGTTTTCGTCGTAGTCCTTGGCTAAGCGAGTGATCTTGGGTAGTAGGTATTGTTGGCTGACATACCACTCATCCGGATGGGATGACTCCATCTCGCCGAAGCCAGCGAAGTTACCTTCGATCAGGATCGCACACAGTGGAGTTGTGTTGTCCAACTGCATGATTAAGAATGGTAATCGGTCTTCTTCGGCGCAACCTTTGCCGAATGCCAAGAAGAATGGCGCAGTAGTTTCTGCCATTGTATCTTTGATATTCTGCAGAGACTGTTCTTCGCCGCCGTCCATGTGAATGGCGTTTATCCCCTCGGCATTCACATCAATATAGACGATGTATTCGCCATATTCAGTAGCAACAAGTTCGAGGTACTTGTCGTCGATCGTCTTTCCCTCGATTCGTTGTACTATGGCCGCTTCATGGCCCATTTGCCTGTCCTCATGCGTAAGGTTACGATTACTGGTGTGCACCTATCACCAAGCTGGGATGAGTAGGCTAGCGCATATGGCCCTGGATCAGGGAACTTAAGCGCAGTATGTGTTCCTATCCGCTCACGGATCACCTCCTTTAATCTGAGTTGAATGTTACGTGGACTAAACTGAAAGCCTAGTCCAGGTGATTTGCGTAGCTTATGAAGCATAGCTAAACGTTGTTCACTGCATATCTCTCCTTCGAGATACTTGGTGTCAATAACATTTAGAGCTGCATCAGCTACTTTTTCCCATACGTATTCTTCTGCCCGGACATCCATTCTTGGAACGTCCTTCCAAAAGTATGCTCGCCATAAGCGAGTAGTGATCCACTTGTCTTGAACAAATACCAGTAATGCAGATAAGGCAACTAGTCCAACGACTAGAATGCCCGTCTCAATCATGAGTTCCTCCTATGTTGAAGTCGACCCGGATGGACTCGAACCACCGTTGCACGATTATCGGTCGTGTGCCTAACCACTCGGCCACAGGTCGTAGTTTGTACTACATATTACCGGCGAGTTCTGTGTCTGTGTGTCTTCTCGTACCGAACCAACTGCAGGACTAGTCTCGACCCCGAAACAAATACCGAGGCTATATGAACAGTTGGAATGTAGAGTGGTGCCCACAACAGGACTCGAACCTGCACGCCCGAAGGCACCAGATTTTAAGTCTGGCTCGTCTACCATTCCGCCATGTGGGCTATTCAATAGGTGGACTCTAGGTTCGAGAAGAGGACAAGCCTAGAGTTGTCTCTCCGTATGCCGGTCTAGACACAGGCAGAGTTCCTAGAGTCCGCTTATTAAATAGAAAACCGGCGGGACGCAATCACTCATCCCGCCGGCCCAGAGATGGGCTAACATCTCTGGTAACATGCACGCAGTCCTGGGCCAGGGGGTTAGGCTGCGCGCATGTATTCGTTTAACTTAATCATCAACAGTAACGGCTCTTCCGTAGGAGTGTGATAATGACCAAGTTGGCAGCATTTCATACAAGTCCAATAAGACTTCTCGCTACCATAATAGGGTTGAACAGTTTTCGGTGTGAAACAAACACGACAAATCTTAACAGCCATTAGAATTCTCCTTTCAGAGCCTTTTCGTAGTCGACTTCCTCCTGCCACGACACTAAGTTCAGACCTAATGCTTCCAACGCCCGCTCAGTGGTGTACCAGTTATTGGACATCTTTGCTGTCTTAGCAAAGTGATCCAATCTAACGAAGAACACACGATGTCCACTAAAGAACATCCATATCCTCTCACGATATGGCATATCTACTATTTTAATCTTTTGGAAACTATCAGCACCTTGGAAACGTTGACCTGCCCATTCGTAATAAGGCTTACCACCATATGTAACAATCTGTTCTTTACGTCTGGTCTCATTACGAGCCATGTGTTCGTTGAATGTTTTGGGGATTGTATCAACAGTACCATCATATCCCCAATCTGTTGTTCTCAATGTCCTTTGTTCAACGTCATCACTCTTCAACAGCTTGCGCGTCATACGCGCAGAGTGACCGATGGATTTACCGGATGGACGCACCATAGATGAGGAATAACTCCTCATCTGTGATGCCTTCGAGCCTTTGCTACGGCCGTATCGTTTCTTACTCACTAATTATATCCCAGCACAGCAACATATTTAACATCAGGATTGAAGATACCCGAAGGAAATGGAACATAACTATATACGCACCAGCCCCTGCTGTAGTATTCTATAACAGGAGCATTGTAATAATTATAAAATCTCTTGTTCATGTTGCCCTCTTGATGTTTGATGGACGTGGTTGAGCCCAATCATACGGTGGAACTTCACCCGCCGTATTGATACACATCACAGTGCATTCTCCGACCAAGGTATCAACGTCGTAGATCAGATGGCATACACTGATCACTTCACCATGGGGTTTCACGATCACCGGATACGTTGCCTTTAGCACGTCGTTTCCTCGCTATTGCACGAATGGCAGCTTGGCGCTCTGCATCTGGAGTATCAGGATGATCAATCAGAGCTTGTATCTTACGCTCTGCTAATTCGGTAGAGCGTACAAGTCTTGCTTCTTTCAAGGGGTCACGTAACACCGATTTGATGTAACGTTCCCATTCGCCAGTGTCTGGCTTAGCCTGTGCCATGTGCTCATCTTTGGGAGCAGGCACATAGCGTGGCAATTCACCATATTTGCGAGTATTAACCTCGCCAACGATACAACAGTAATCACGTTCGTTTAAAACTGCGTATGCTTTGCGTCGTGGTTTGAGTGTGACCATGATGTACTCCGTCATGTTTGCACCTATCACATTATTCGTTCACAGGAGTGACGAAAGCACAGGTATTGAAACGATGGTGCTGACCATTAGAGATTTCTTCAGCTACACCATCGTAATTCTCTCCATGGCTTATTAGTTTGTACTTCGTGTTCCGCCACTCGAAGTACGCGCCTTCTTCAAGCGTGAATAATTCAACTTTCTTTGCCAAGTTGCACCTCCATCAAAGCCCCCCAGCCCCGATGGACACTAAGCTACGCCCGGTCCACCATTCTTTTTCATTTCCTCAATGCCTTCACATAATAAAGTAAACATATCGTTGTAGTCTTCGGGTTCCGGCGCTCCATAATAATATTCAGAAGCGACGTTAAGTTGTCCTAGACTAATTCCTTTGAACGCTTCTAGAACAACCAAATTAACTACAGATTTCGCAGCCACCATTTGTTGTGGAGTAATCCTGCCTCCACGTCCACGTTTCGCTATCCAACGTTCATAAAAAGACATGTTATTCTCCTATAATCTACACATGAACTATTTCACGTGTATTCCATAAGAGAAACGCACAGCCCCACCCAATTGCCGTAGGCGTGAGGCTGTGCTAGCCGCATATGCTGTACTACTCTGCGGCCTGTGCGCTCGCCGTCTCCGCCTTGTCTTTCAACTCGGCGTATTCGGCTGGCGTGTGAGTGGAGATAGGCTCTAATGTTAGGCGATACTTGATGTGTGGAGCATCGCTCTCGCCGACGATATACTCGATCGTCGTCATATTGATCGCGGCATCGTGTTCGTCTTTGGTAATCAACGTACCGTAACCGTTGATGCTTTCGCGGTATTGGTCAGACTCTGCGCCTGTGTCCGCGTTAGGATGTTTGATACCCATACTTCACCTCCGTGGTAGTTTGGTCACAATGACCTAATGAACTATTTGATGTAGAGATTATAGTATGCACCAACGCTACCGCCAGTGCCTTTACCATTAACGAAATCAACAAACTTCTCGAACGAACAATGTGTATATGCAGTATCGTTCCCACTAAGGAATGATACAATAAGAACGTTAACCTCTAGATCATACGAGATAGCCTCAATGAATGATGAGGACACAGGGATATAGATTTGGCCATCGTCATTAGCCATCGCTCTGATCTCGTCTTCGTTCATAACCATATCCTCCTTTCCATTATACCTATTATCCCATACCACACTACCTTAGTCAAGTTTCTGCATGTCTATATGGAATAGTTTGGGAGAATAATGTTTCTCAACATTTGGATTTACAGGAAAAAGTTTTAAACTCTTAAATTGTTAAAACTCTATTGTTTACATTATATCGTGTGACCAACCAGTCCATGGTGATTTACCTATCATAATGCATAGAATGGCTGACGTCTGCGATAGAAGCCCGCTGATGCGTTTATTTGTATGTTGGCTACCCTAGTAGCTCTCAATAAAATAACGCACCACGGACCTTCCTACACGCGTTATATGTGATTGTATACAACGCAAGACAAAAAGAAACCCGCCGTCTAAGGCGGGTGAGTTTAGTTAAATGATTTAGAGTTATTCGTACTGTGCTCGATATTCGTTCATATCTTTCACTCGCCAATATTGACGATAATACTGGTCTACATTGTCGAGTGTAGTAGGCATGGGATAGTTTGGTTCACATTCCCCTTTCATGTAACTGATACAATGCACTGAATGCAGACAGTGCAGACTTTCAGAATAGCAATGATACATGCGTCACCTATTGAGTTGATACAAGAATGCCCCGCGCGTGCGCGAGGCGTTGTGTTGCGGTGTGCGTCGTGATAGGTCACGCCACCTTGGCCTTGACCAATCCTTCGCGGTACTTGGTGACGCGCTCGACGTTGGCGGGTGCATTCACATGTGGCGCGAGTGCATCGTAGACCCAGCGCATGGTATCAAGCGCAGCGTCGTCGTCCTTAGCGCGGGACATGAGCGAAGCGTATCGCTCTTGTGCCTCGATTGGATTGGCACCTTGGGCGTATGCACGGAACTCGTTAAGACGCTTCTCTGCATCCGTGATGTTAGTCACCTTAAACACACTGTCCGCTGTCTGTCCTGCGGGTGGCTTGCTTGTTGTTTTGCTCACGCCCTTGCTCGACGCAACGAGAGTGTCGAGCGTGATTTGATTGTGAGGAGCGACACGTTTTGCCTTATCCACCTTCCAGGATAACATCTGCCCGATTGAGAACGACTTGATTGAGTTCAAGTCGTATTCATCTACAGTCCCCGCCTTGTCAGGACGACGTGAAACAAGAGACAGAGACTTAGTGCTACGAACGATCAAGCCTTGTTCGTCTGTCGTCCACGTCATTCGCACGCGTGGTAAAGCACTAATAGCGTGCTCTTGAAGAATGATGTGACCAGCCTTGCGCATTGCGTCGGTTAGTGTGTTTAGTGTCCGACGGCAGTCGCCTTTAGCTGCCTCAAGGCGAGGCTTGCCGATGCTATTGCCTTGCTTGTCAGTCTTCCACTCTTGCGGTGCGTCGATCGTGTTGCCCTCAACCTTCTCGATTGCAAGCAGTGTGTCACGTGCTGTAACGCCTTCTGGCAACGCCTCAGCCATAGTCCGGTAGTAGGACGTGGTGTGTGAAACAATCTCGCCTTTAGCGTTCTTACGCTTAGTCTTGATCACGTCATACACATTGGGTGTGTTCGAAGTCTTGACGAACGCATCGTCATGCTTGCTCTTGGGCCACGGCAGCAATGCGCGTTGATCGTGTGATAGGTACGCTTGCATGTACTTGTAACAACGCACTGATTTGTAGTCCTCTTCACGCTTGTGCTCGATCGCATCATGCGTGAATGCATTGAACTCCTCGTGTCCTGCCAATGCCTCGGCACATTCAGTTGCAGCGGCGATTAGCCGATTAGTCTGCGCTTCTTCTTCGTCCAATCTGTCGGACTGTACTTTGTCGTTGGTCTGAACGTTGGCCTGCGAGAGAGCAGAGGACATACGTGCTTGTGCGTCCTTAGATAGATCGCTCTCCGGCACAGTCACAAGCGCAGTCGTATCCTTGCCCTTGCTCTTAGACTTATTCAAAGCAACCATGACTAACTCCTCTTGTTCTGCTCATGATTGAGCATTGTAATCATTATCTCATGTCAAACCATAGGAGTCAAGTAGGACTAGGCCTATTATGATTGTATTCATAACAATAAGTTATAAATCCTAAATAATAATTTATTTATTCATTTCAATAACTTAGCACTAATTGCTGATGTAGTTGTAGTCGAGTTGTATTATTCAACCATCTACTAGTTGGTTGAGTTATGAATAGACACATAAGTAATTGATATCATTCACATTGTGCATTGCACTACATCAATTGGTTGTTGAAGGATACAACCTGCTACTCACGCAGCAGTAGTAAATATAATCCTATTATCTATTTAGGTTATGCGGATGTAGTTTCATAAACTCATCCATCATAATATCAGAGCGCACTAAACTAATTAAGTACTGTTGTTCGTCCTCATCTAAATACAAATCATTATTATTGATTAGTGTATTAAATAGTATTTGTTTATCCATATTATAAATCATCCATGTGGTATTTAGACATATTAATCATAAACATTAATCGTCTTAAGTATTTCAATCGTTTAATAATGTATCGTATTCTATTTCGTCTATTCATATTATATTATTCCATTCGTTGAGTAATACTATCAATATATAATGCTAATGGTGTGTGATTATCAATCCATATCCAATCATCATCAATATTAGAATAAGCATTATCTCGTATATTAATTAGAGCATCATATAGTTCTTGTTTAGACACCAAATCAAAACTATTCATATTGTCCTTATAATAGATGTTAGAGTTATAGTATTGTTATTATATTATAGAATATATAAGAGTATATTAGAATATACTAGAACATAGTATTGTAAGAACAATACTAGAATTATAAGAGTATTATAGTAATACTCTCAGAGTATATTATAATACCATATCGTATGATCATATATAATAATAGTAAGAGTCATTATATTATAAGATATAATACAATAAAATTAATGGGTCCCATCTATCGTCGATCGCTCGCGCGACCCTCCAAGGGGGTCGGGGGTGCGCGAGGCGCGCAACGAATTACACCCTAAAAATATCTCAGAATTTTTTATTGAGATCATATTGTTACGTATACTAGAGCTAATATGACTATTGTTATTGCTGTACAATATTCAAACATTAGAATCATCTTCTGGTCTAGTAGCAAAGTGTCTAGCTACCTCTTCCGCCTTCTCATCATCTTCAATAGCATTAATCTTCATAATCATATATATCTTCCATGTTTGAAAATCAAATGCTTTGTTTAGATATCTTCTACTTAAAAATTGTATATCGGTTAAAATACTCATGAGTTATCTTTCTGATCACCCTTGTGATCTGTTCTATATAAATATAATAAATGTTGTCTTGCTCTAGATAAATTATAAAAATCTATAGACATTCCGGTAGGAGTGGAGCAGTAATACATAGAAACGTGGGAAACGTGCCTAGGAAGCTCGTACGTAAGCTTTTTAGTACCTAGAGCTAGGGTAGTACCTTCCCATGAAAAACGTTCTGTAGAAGGCTTAGAAACGCTATTTCTCATCTGTATAGTATACACTCGCTAATACCACATCTCGAACGAAAGAACTTATAGATTTCTTTGATTTATTAGCTAGTTCTTGTATTTTAGTAAAATGCTCCTCGGTGACTCTAAAGGATATTTGCTCTGTCTTAATTAAAAAACTTTTCATTTATTTTCGTTTTCTTTAAAATAGTTCTTGACATGTATTTTTAATTGTGTTATAATACGCATATGGTTAATATATTCCCTATTTCTAATCGTCAACTACACGAAGGTTATTTAATGCTAGATCACCGAGCTTCTCCAGGCTTCACTGAAGAAGAGGCTCGTAAGCTTGGATACGGCAAATCAGCTGTTGGTGAAGGACAATTGTTCGAAACCAAGACAAATCACTGCTCACACTGTGGTACAGTAGTAATCATTAATCTGGATCGTACCAGAGACAGAGCACATTGTCAAGCATGTAATAAATATATTTGTGATAATTGCGGAATAGTGATGAAACAACCAGACTATGTACATAAAACTTATATTCAACAACAAGAAGAAGGGTTAACTCTTCTGTCTAACCTAGGAAACTCTACTTAATGGCCAAACGAAACTTTAACACATTCGGTGTTACGTTCCCAGCTACTGCCTTAGCTACCGCTGCAACAACCAGTGGCTATATGGCTATGGTTGGTTCGTCTACTACACAAGTCACAGATATCAACGAAATCTTGATTACTGGTACTGCATCTTCGTCTACTATTGGTGCATTTGCTTTTATTCCAATCTCTACTGCTCAGACTGGTGGTGCATCTGCTCTAGTTGCTCCTAATTCAGATGGACCTATGCAGTCGAATGCTACTCCTGTTATTAATACTACGTTCATCGCTGCTGTTACTACACAGCCTCAAGCATCTAATGGTATTACAGCACCTAAGATCAACGTTGGTTTAAACACCTTCGGTGGAATCTTACGTTGGAATGCAGCTCCTACTCAACAGATGACTCTGATTGGTAATGCTATCTTTGCTGCTGGTACCCCTGTTACCTTCGGTCAGGCTATGCTCCTGAACATGTCTGCTGGTACTGGCGCATCTACAACTGCTAACGTGCATATTATCTACGAACCCTTTTAATGGCTGCTACTTTCTCCGATTCATATCAACTCGCTCAAGACCCTGCTTTCCAAGGTAGGGTTGGAGCAGGTCTGTTTACCTATTGTCAAGTAGTAGGCACAGAAGGTTGGGCAGTAGCGTTTCATCGTGAACGTGCTACGTTTG
>Ga0137410_10000131_pt1 | contig 51895 bp, 42 predicted proteins | sample CZODoug1_16funga_FD_108878 | JGI IMG/M metagenome (GOLD analysis project Ga0137410, IMG submission 108878) | Vadose zone soil fungal communities from Angelo Coast Range Reserve, California, USA - CZODoug1_16fungal (Illumina Assembly) | ecosystem: Environmental > Terrestrial > Soil > Vadose zone... | reverse complement strand
TGAGAGGTACAAAGATTCTATGCCCCGCGCCGAGTGGAAGTCAACGGATGATGGACGACAATCTCTCGCCGACGACGGGAATTTGGTTGGTGCCGGCGCGCAGCGGCGGTATAATGCGCTTGTCGCTCAGGTGAGGCCGCCACCGTGGTGCACATGGAACTCTCGCGAATCATCATCAGCGAGACCAACGACGAGCAGGTCATCGTCCTCAAGGAAGTCGGCGGCGGGCGCGCCTTCCCCATCGTGATCGGCATCTGGGAGGCCGTCGCGATCGACCGCAACATCAAGGGCAAGAAGACGCCGCGGCCGATGACCCACGACCTGATCGAAAACGTCATCGCCGGGCTCGACTGCTCGCTCGACCGCATCATCGTCACCGAACTCAAGGAGCGCACCTTCTACGCCCGCCTCGTGCTGCGGCAGAACGGCAAGACCGTCGAGATCGACTCGCGACCGAGCGACGCCATCGCGCTGGCGGTGCAGATGAAGGCCCCGATCTACGTCAACGAATCCGTGCTCGAAGAGGTCACGCCCAACGGAGGGATGGGCGGCCTCGGCGGGTATGGCGGAAGCATGGACGCTGGCCCTGAGGACGAGGGGGAACAGACCGACGACAAGGAGTAGCCGCGGCTTGGAGGGAGGCGGCGCTACTTCTTCTCGGAGAGGACCACGCCCACCGTGCCGTTGTAGTACAGGATGATGTCGTTGATGCCGTCGCCGTTCACATCCATCAGCTGCAGTCCCTTCGGATGGCGGTCGATCTTGATCGCATAGTGCGGCGTCTTGTCGAAATCGATCACCGGCCCCCGCCCGTAATCCTTCAGCCGCCCCGGATGGATCAGCAGCTCGCTGGTTTTCGGATCGACGACGATCAGGTCGGGCCGGCCGTCGCCGGTCAGGTCTCCGCGGACGAACACGAGGGGCACCGCGCCGGCGCCCGTCTTTTCCAGGTCGTTCTTCCGGACGAGGATCTGCTTCTCGAAGACCGGGTCCGGCATGAAGTTGTTCTTCTCCGGGTCGAACTGGAACACCTCATAGCTGATCCCCACGTCGCCGAGGATCAGGCTGTTCGCCGCCTGCTTGAGCAGGTCCGTGCGGAGCCGCGAGGTGATCACGTCCAGCTTGCCGTCCCCGTTCATGTCGATGAATTCGGGATCGATCGAGACGCCGTCGATCTTGATCCGCCGGTCCGCGTTGAAGTTGCCCTTGCCGGTTCCGAGATGCAGATAGATGCTCGTCTTGATGCTGTCGAAGAGCCCGAGCTGCCCCTCGACTTTCGTCACGACCAGGTCCGCGAGGCCGTCGCCGTTGATGTCGATGAACTTGATGATCGCGAAATTGACGCTGTCCTTCTTGACCTCGTCGCGCAGCGTGGGGATGTCATAGCTGACCATGTAGGGGCGCATGGAGGAGAAGACCCCTCGCTCCTTCTGGAGGAAGTAGGTCATCGTGCTGCGGCGGATCAGGACCAGGTCGGAGAGACCGTCGCCGTTGATGTCGACGACCTCGAGCCTCGGCAGCTCGGTGACGGAGCGGAACTGGGAAGGGGAGATTTCGGGCGAGTCGGCGTAGGCGGCCGCCGCGACCGCGCGCGTGCCGCCGGCGGCCAGGTCGGATTCCAGCACCGAAACCTTGCCGAAGATCCCCGGCGCCGTCTGGAAATAGACGCGGTATCCGTCCGGCAGCGGCACGACGATGTCGTCGAGCCCGTCGCCCGACAGGTCCATCTTCCACTGCCAGAGCGGGATCTGCGTCAGGCTGGGGGCGCGGAAGAAGGTGCGCACGTGGATCAGCTTGACCGGCTTCTCGGACGGCTTCTTCGCGGCAGCATCCCAGGGATAGACGTAGACCCCGTCCTCCGCCAGGTAGCCGATCTCGGTTCCGCCGCCCGGAAGGAAGTCTCCGAGGACGAGCGCGCAGGCCTGGTCGCTCAGGGGCCACATGGCGTCGGGCGCCTCCGAGTAGCCGCCGGCGCGCTGGTAGTGGATGCTGAGCCAGCGCTCGGGCGCGCCGTGGTCGGTGTTGATGGTGACGTTCAGGATGTCGAGCTTGCCGTCGCCGTCGAAGTCGTAGTTCAACGTCGACTCGCGACGTCCGTAGAGGGCGATGTACTTGAGATGGAATTCGATGACGGGTTCGCGCTCGTCCGCCCGGAGGAGCGCGGGAGCCGCCAGGAGCGACAGTAGGAACACGGCTCGCAGCGCCACGGGCGGCATCATAGGAGTATTACGATCCTGACTCAAGAAAGTCGATCTGTTATACTTTCCGCCGCCTCCTATGACGCCCGACAGAACTCTCCCCTTCGCCGGCACCGACGAGGAGCTTGAGCAGTACCTCCAGGAATTCGCCGGCCGGTCGGGCGCCTGGGCGCTGAAGGATCCCCGTCGTGGCGGCTGGCAGCTGCTGAGCGGCGCCTTCCTTTCCTTCAACCCCAATACCGTCCCCCTGAAGCTCCGGATTTCTCGCAGCAGCTCCGGCCTGCTTCTCAAGTCGCAGCGCCGGACGCTTCCGTGGACCCGGGCCAAGCTGGACCGCATCGCCGGGCACCGCCTGGGACAGCTGGCCGACTACCTGACCGCGCGGGTGCGGGGCTCCGGGCCGGAGAAGTTCAACGGCCTTCCCCTTCGGGAGCCGTACGCGCCCTTCGGCTCCGGCGTCGCGGCCCTCACCTCCTCTTTCACATGGACCGTCCTCACGACCCTCGCCGCGCTGGCCGCGGCCTTCGGAATCATGACCGTGGTCTCGATCCCGCTCATGAGCCTGTCGATCGGGAACATCCTCGAGCACTCGACGGCTCTCCTGAAGGCGGGAGCCATTCCCCTTCCGAATCCCGATGAGGTGAAATCGATGGGGCCCGTCGGGCCGGCTCTCGTGTTCGCGTTTCCGATCGCGTTCTTCGTCGGCCTCGTCCATTCGGCCGCGCTCGCCTTCGGCGATCTGGGACCGCGTGCGGCCCGGCTGCCCCAGGCCTCCGGCCTCTTCATCGCGATCCTGGTGACCGTCGCCTTCTTTCCCTACTTCTGGTTCCGGGCCCTTCTCTTCGGTCTCGTCGTCCCCGCGGGAATCCACCTGGGCTCGACCCTGATCTGGGCCCGGCGCCGGGAGCGGCTCCGCGAGGGCCCCCGTCCCGCCAAAGCCCTCGTCATCATCGCCGTCGCGCTGGCCGCCTCGCTCGGCGGCGCGGCCATGCCCCGCCCCGCGGAATGGAAGGAGTCTCTCCTGCGGATCGCCCTCTTCCGCGATGCCTTCCTGCTCGGAAACTCCCCCGGGAAGGCCGTCGCGAACGCCTACTACCGGAACACGCTCTATACCGCCGAGCCCTTGAAGGAGTTCTATTCCACCGACCCCGCGCGCGCGCGCAAGGCCCAGCCGATCGCCCTCGTCACGGACCGGACCCTGGAGCCTCTCCTCCGCGCGCTCCACTTCACGCTCGCCACAGAGCCTCCCGTCGACGTGGCCGTCGGCGGCCGCGTCTCGGCCGGCATCGCTTCCAGGGATCTCCCGGCTCATCCGGATCTCGGCACTCTCAAGACGGCCCTCGACGAAGTCAGCCGCTCCTCCTTCCGGGGCGAGCGGCTCCGCGAGCTCTGCGCGCTCGGCTGGCATGCGGTCTATTATGCCGGACCGGTCGCGATGCTGCTTCTGGCCATGGGAGCCCTGAGTCCGCTCGTCTCGATCGCCTTCCGCAAGCTGAAGCCGCAGATGGCGGTCTTCGCCCTGAGCGCCTGCGCCATCGTCACGTCCCTCTCGCTCGTCCTGCTGGCGGAGCGGAAGCCCGCGTTCGAGGATGCCGATCTCGCGGCGGCCCTGGTCGATCCGTCGGCCGGCATCCGGCACGAGGCCGCCTGGCGGGCGGCGCAGCTGGAATCGACCGCGCCCCTCGCCGACGCGCTCCTGAAGGCGTCCGACGACGCCGACGTCTGCGTCCGCCTCTGGGCCGTCGCGGCGCTGGGCCGCTCCGGCGACCCGCGCTCTTTTCACCGTCTGGCGAAGGCTCTGGAGGATCCCGAGCTCTACGTCCGCTATCGCGCGGCCGAAGGCCTCGGCTCCTTCAAGGACCCGCGAGCCGTTCCCCTGCTGGTCGGGATGATGCGCCGTCGCACCTGGTACGAAGGCGCCTATGCGCTCGACGCCCTGCGGCGCATCCAGCCGGGAGTCCATTGATGGATCCGCTCTCCCCCTGGCTCTACGGGCGTCGCAACGTGCGGAAGATCCTGCCGGCGGCGATCATCCTCACGTTCATCGTCATGCTCGTCATCGTCATCCTCTCCACGCTCGGCGGCCTGCGCGACTCGATGCTCGTCTATACCGGCGAGTTCGATGAGTGGACGCTCGTCTTCCCGAAGAAGGACACCCGGCTGCCCAAGGCGCTGCTCGCCGGGATCGGCGCCCATCCCGCCGTCGAGCGCATGATCGACTCGAGAAACTGCTTCGTGCGGGTCAAGTCGCTGATCGGCCCCATGCCCTTCAACCTCCGCGCCGGCAAGCTCGAGGAGAACGAGTACCTCCTCCGCCGGGTGCACGCGCGCATCGGGGAGGGGAGGATGCCCGCCCCCGGGACCAACGAGGTCGCTATCCACGAGAACATCATGAAGGCCAACGGATGGCCGCTGGGGCGGGAGTTCGGCGTCGACGTCGACGAGGAAGACTGGATGCTGGGCCGGTTCAAGATCGTCGGGATCCTGAAGGGTCCCGTCCCCGTCGGCATCTGCTCGTTCGAATACCTGAACAGCCCGCTGCAATATGCCTTCTCCGCCAAGCTGTGGGAGCGCGAGATCGTCGTCGCGAAGCCCGGCCGCACGGCGGAGCTCAACGCCTTCCTGCGCACCCTCAAGGAGATCAAGGTCTACGACAAGGCCCGCGCGGTGGACGACGTCACCCAGGGCTTCGACCGCATCATCCTCGTGTTCCGCTTCATCTCGATCACGCTGATCGTGGTCGTGGCCCTGGTGGTGGGCCTGATCAACAACATCTTCTACGCGCAGCGGATGGACGAATTCGCCGTGCTGCTGGCGATCGGCCACACGCAGCGGCGGCTGTTCCGGATGGTCTCGGGCGAGACGGCGAGCCTGATGGCGCTGTCGTGGGCGCTCGGGGTGGTGCTGGGCTTCGGCCTCTTCTGGGCGTTCCGGGAGGTCGTGATGATGCCGCGCGGCATCCCGCTCCCCTGGTGGCAGCCGGGTCCCCTCCTCGTCTCCCTGACGCTCCCGCTCGTGGCCCACGCGTTCGCCGCGACCACCGTCATCGGCCGCCTCCGCAAGCTCGATCCCGTCACGATCATCGAAAGGCGCGGATGATGCTGAGCGGACGGGACCTCCTCCTGGTGTACCGGGACGCCGCCAATGAAGTGCGCGCCGTGGACGGGGTCACGCTCGACGTTCGGGAGGGCGAGTTCATCGGCCTGCTCGGGCCGAGCGGGTCGGGCAAGAGCTCGCTGCTCTATATCCTCGCCGGGCTGAAGCCGGCGACGTCCGGCGACGCCTCGTTCGCGGGCACGTCCTACGCCTCGCTCACCCGGGACGCGCTCGCGGAGTTCCGCCGCGCCCGCTTCGGCTTCGTCTTCCAGAACCACTTCCTGATCAACCACCTGACCGCGATGGAAAACGTCCGCACCGCAGGGGCGCCGGACAACGGGACGCTGCTCGACGAGCTGAAGGTCGGCCACTGCCGCGACAAGTTCCCGTGGCAGATGTCCGCCGGCGAGAAGCAGCGTGTCGCCATCGCGCGCGCCGTCGTCCACCGCCCGAAGGTCGTCTTCGCGGACGAACCGACGGCGTCCCTGGACCGTCCCAATGCGGATCTGGTCGTGGACTGCCTGCGCCGGACCGCGCAAGGCGGGACGCTGTTCGTCGTGACCCACGACGAATCAATCCTGAAGGGCGCGACGCGGGTGCTCCGGATGAACGCCGGCCGGCTGGCCTGAGCCGTCTCTTTCGTCGTGCGATCTCCGGGTCCGTCGTATATCCTCAACACGGCGGATCGCAGGGACCGGGGCTCCATGGGACAAGAGATCGTCTATTGCTATCACTGTCAGAACCGCCTCTTGGGGTCCGACTTTGAAAAGGGCCTGGCCTTCCGTGTCGGAGCCCAGGTATCCTGCCCCGACTGCGTGCGCGGGCTGTTCGCCGATCTCCCGCCGGCGCAGGTGGACGCGGAGATCGCGCGGCTGAAAGCGACCGCCGTCGGAAAGCGGCCGGGGACGTCGTCGCGCTTCCCCTCCGTTCGACCGCCGACTCCCGACAGCACCGCGAAGCTCAAGGCGATCACGCTCGCGCAGGAGCCGCCTCCGCGTTCGAAGCTGCCGCTGGCACTCGGGGCCGCGGTCGTGGCCGTCGTCGTGGTGATCGTCGCGCTGGTCTCGAGCGGCTCCGGTCGTCCGCCGGCGCGCCCCGACGAGCCGGCGCCGTCGCCTTCCCCGTCCCTCGTTCCGGTTGCGAAAGCCGGGCTCCCGGTGGGCGCGTTTACGGAGGTCGATCGCCTCCTGGCGATGCGCATCGAGAGCGACGACTTCTCCCTCGCAGCGCGGGAGCTGGACACGGCCCGGTCCCGGCGGACGGAATCCGCGTGGTCGGCGGGGATCGATGAACGCCGCGCGCGGCTCGAGGCGAAGGCGCGCGACGCGATGCCGAGGTTCATCGAGCCCGCCCTGGCGGCGCTTCGTGAGGGGCGCCGCGACGAAGTCGAACGGCTGCGCGGGTTCATCGGGACTTTCCCGGCGCTGAACGCCGAATTCGAGCGCCGTCTCGCCACCGTTCCGCCGCCCTCCTCTCCGGCGCCGAAACCCAAGCCCGCGCCCGCGCCGAAACCGGCCCCGAAGCCCCCGCCCAAGCCCGCATTCGAAACCGCGACGTATCGGGCTTATTGGGACCAGGCCATGGCCTTGCGCGACCCGGTCGCTGCGAGGTCGGCGATCGAGGACGCGATCAAAGGGCTCAAGTCCCCCACGTGCAGAGAAGAGGCGGCGCAGGACCTGGAGATTCTCAAGCTGGCGGCGCCCGTGCGCCCCGAGGCCCTGGCTGCCCTGTCCCGCTTCCCGAAGGACCAGAAGGTGAGGCTCGATTTTCGGGACGACCTCTCCCTCGTCGGCTCCTTCGAAGGGACGATCGCCTCCGCCGACCCGGTGCGGATCCGGCTCGTCACGGAATCGGGGACGCTGGACCTGCCGGTATCGGAGCTGTCCGACGACACGATCGCGCGCCTTTATGTCGAGCGCCCCGGGCACGGCGCGACCGACGCCCGCGCGGCGGCGGCGTGGTGCGCGCTCCGCTGCGGAGGAGACGCCGCCGCCCCGTTGGATCCCGCGCTGCCGGCCAAGTACCTGGAGATCGCCGTCAAAGCTCCGACGGCCGATCCCGACGCGGCGGACCGGCGCGAGTTCTGGATCGGGTTCTCGGAAGCGGTCATGAACCGCTCGCGCGCCTCCGGCCTGGACAAGCTGTCCAGACTCCCGTCACCCCGCTTCAAGGCCTTCGTCGATCTCCTGATGGACGGCGCCCGGGACACGTTCTTCACGGGCGCGGACCTCGCAGCGTCGGGATCCTTCGCGTCCACGGAGCGGGAGAAAATCGGGACGGTCTGGCTGTCGACCGCGGACACCCCGGGGCATTCCTTTCTCGAGGCGGAGTACTATGCCCTTCCGGAGCAGACCTATCGCGCGTGGGCGCTGGTCGGCGGCTGCTGCCTGGAGGTGTTCTCGTTCTCGATGCAGGCGACCGGGCTCCACGGCATCGATCCGAAGACGAAGCTGGAAGCGTCCTATGAGCCGGGCGATGCCGCGGGGATGGCGGTGAAACTCCCGTACCTGCCGCTGAAGAAGATCCATTCGCAGCACCTCGGACCCAAGGAGCCGGACCGCTGGGAGTGGATCTCCCTGCCGCTCCCCAAGGCCGACGCCGCGGGACCGAGGAAGATCCGCGTGCTCACCGACCAGAAGGGGTTTTCGGTGCAGCACCTCGTGGTCAGCGCGACGCGGCGGGCGCCTCCTTCGACGGCGGAGCTGAAGGAGCTCCTGAAGGAGCGGCCGGCCGGCCCGCGCTTCAAGGTCGCGCCCGGTCCCGTCGCCGGCAAGCCGACCCGTACCGCCTATCTCGGCGGCCCCGGCGGCGGCGACTTCGAGGATAATGCGCCGGCAGGCGCCGTCCTCGTCGGCCTCCGATACAGCCCGAAGGGATCCCGCGGGAATCTGAAGTTCGTTCAGGCGATCTTCCGGCTGGACGAGAAGACGACGTCCGGCGGCGGACATGGAGGGGGCGATCCGTCGATGCCGGAGCTCGTCGCCCGTCCGGGCTACGCGATCGGACAGATCGTGGTTCACGCCACGGATCGGATCGACGGCTTCAAGATCGTCTTCATGCGGCACGCCGGCGGCCGGCTCCTGACGGGAGACCTCTACGAAAGTCCGTGGGTGGGCGTCCCTCCGAAGGGCGAGACGAAAACGCTGGGGGACGGGTCGCCGGTCGGCGGCATCTTCGGGCACGCGGGCTCCGAGATCGACGGGATAGGGCTGATCCTGCTGAAGTGACGCTCAGGGCGTCCGACGGACCAGGACGACGTCGCGGTCGCTGTCGCCGTACTTCCACGTCCCCAGGATTTCGACGATTCCGGGCAGCTCGGCCATCTTCAGGCGCTGGATGAACACATACTCGGCGGCCAGGGCTTCCTTGGAATCCCGCGGCAGCGAATGGGGCCAGTAGAAGTCGAGGGAATACCCGGTGATCGGGGGATGGATCGCCTGCCGGGTCCCGGCCGGAATGCGCGGCGCCATCGTGGCGACGAAGGGCCGGGTGCGGTTGAACTCGGCTTCGAAGCGGTCGCCCAGGCCGCAGCGCACGGCGACGACCAGCAGACCCACGGCGGCGGCCGATGCCAGCAGCTCCGCCGGACCCCGGCGGGTCGACCACACCATGGCCGCCCCGACAATCGCGATCAGGGAGCCGAACCCGACGACCCAGGCGCGCTGACGGCCGATTGCCGCGACGATCTCTGCGCCGCGCGCGCCGCCGATCGAGGGGGGAAAGAACGCGCCGACCTCGCAGGCGAGGCCGGCAAGGGCCAGGGCGCCACCGATCACGACGAAGATCGCCCGCGATCCCTGGTTGCGCTCCGCCCATCGATCGGCCGCCAGCGCGATCATGGCGGCGAAGGCCGGCTGGATCGTGACCAGGTAATAGAAGCGCTTGTTCGAGGCGATCTCGAAGAGCAGGAACCCGAAGAGGGACCAGCTCCCCAGCAGGCGGCGGGCGGAACCCGAAGCGGGATCGCGGAACCACCCGGGGAGCGTGGCCAGCAGGGGGAGCAGCGGGACGACGGCCACGAGCTGCCGCAGGGGATAGTAGGACCAGGGCTTATAGTGCGCGACGCCGATGCCCTTCGCCTTGCCCATGGGCATCCGGAAGTTCTCGCTCAGGATCGAGGTCTCCAGGAACTCGCCCTTCCCCTCGAGCAGGCCGGGAACATACCAGAGCGCGGAAACCGCGGCGGCCAGGAGGACCACTCCGATGGCCGGCGCCCAGGCCTTGCTAATGCTCCAGAAGCGGCCCCGGGTCTGGAGCAGAAGGTCGCCGCCGCAGACGGCAATCGGGAGCGCCAGCCCCAGAGGGCCCTTCGTGAGCGCGGCCAGTCCGAAGGCCAGTCCGCAGAGCCCGGTCGCCCGCTCCGGCGAAAGCTTCCCCACTCGTTTTGCGTAGTAGGCCGCGAAGCCGACGGTCAGAAAGAACGTGAGCATCATATCCACCATCGCGTCGCGGGCGGCCGCGAGGAAGATGATGTTCGACGCCAGCGCCGCCACGGACAGCCAGGCCGCCCGCGATGAGCCGAAAAGACGGACGAACCAGGCGGTCACCCCCAGCGTGCCCAGGGACGCCAGGATCGAGACCCCGCGCAGCGTCCACTCGTTCACCCCGAAGATCGAGCCGAGGAGCGCACAGGAGGCGTAGAAGGTCGGCGGCTTCTCGACCAGGTAGCCGTCCGGCGTCCGCGGCAGCAGCCAGTTCCCGCTCAGCATGTCCCGGACGATCATGCCGGTCCGGGTCTCGTCGGTCACGCTGAGCTCGACGCGGCCGAGGTTCCAGAGATACAGCAGGCCGACGAGGCCGATCAGCCAGAGGACGGGACGCGATCGGATCGCGGCGGCGAAGGCGAGTGCCATCGATGGTGACCTTACGGCCCATGATATGAAACCGGGATGAAAGGTCGATGAGGAATCGCTCAGAGCCTGAAGGCGAAGGCTCCCGGCGGCAACCCCAGTCGGCCGGGCGATCAGGCCGGGAAAGGATCAGTGCTGGACCGGATAGGGATCCAGCCAGCCCGCGTACTTCGGGTTGCGCCCCTGGACCACCTCGAAGAACTTCTCCTGGAGCTTCTTCGTCAGGGGGCCCGGCTCGCCCTTGCCGATGCTGCGGCCGTCCACCTCGCGGATCGGCGTCACTTCCGCCGCCGTCCCGGTGAAGAAGGCCTCGTCGGCGATATAGAGCTCATCGCGGCTGAAGCGCTGCTCCTCGATCGGGATGTTGTGCTCGCGCGCGAGCGTCATGATCGTATCGCGCGTGATGCCGGGCAGCACGCAGGTCAGCGGCGCCGTCTTGATCTTGCCGTCGCGGATGAGGAAAAGATTCTCGCCGGAGCCTTCCGCGCAGTAGCCCTCGGTGTCGAGCATGATCGCCTCGTCGAAGCCCAGGGACTTCGCCTCGCGCTTGGCCAGGATGCCCGTCGCGTAATGGCCGGTCAGCTTGCCCCGGGTCATCACGGTGTTGGGCTGCCAGCGCGTGTAGGACGAGATCTTCGCGCGGATGCCTTTCTTGAGCGCGTCCTCGCCGAGGTACGCACCCCACTTCCACGTCGCGATGAAGACGCGCACGGGGTTGTCGGCGGGATGCACGCCCATCACGCCTTGGCCGATGTAGGCCACCGGCCGGATATAGCCCGCCTTGAGGCCGTTGGCGCCGAGGGTTTCCTTGGCGCCCTTGCAGAGGTCGTCGATCGAGTAGGGACACTGCATCATGCCGATGTGGCACGAATCCAGGAGCCGCCGCATGTGATCCTTCAGGCGGAACACCGCCGAGCGGCCGTCGGAGAGCTCATACGCGCGGATGCCTTCGAACGCGCCCAGGCCGTAGTGGAGGGTGTGGGTCAGGACGTGGACCTGGGCGGCGTCCCAATCCACCAGCTTCCCGTCCATCCAGATCGACTTCAGCTTGTCCACCACGGCGGTATCTCCAAAGACAAAAAAAGGGCCCCCCCTGAATCATCGACCGATGAGCTTCAGGAAGGCCCCTTCGTCCACGATCTTTATACCAAGTTTGGTTGCCTTGTCAAGTTTGGACCCCGCGCCGGGGCCCGCGACGACGAGCGTCACGGTCTTCGAGACCGAATCCGCCGTCTTCCCGCCGTGCGCGAGCGTCAGCGCCTTGGCCTCGTCACGCGTCATCTGGTCGAGGCCGCCGGTGAAGACGATGACCTGGCCCGCCAGCTGGTCGCCCTTCTTCTTGGGCGCCTTGAACTCGATTCCCGCCGCGAGCAGCTGGTCGATGAGCTTCAGGTTCCGGGCGTCCTGGAAGAACTTGAAGATCGAAGCGGCGACGGCCGGACCGATGTCGCGGACCTCCTCGAGCTGCTCGAGGGTGGCCTTCCGGATCGGCTCGATCCCGCCGAAATGCTCCGCGAGCACGGCGGCGGTCGATTCCCCGACGTGCTTGATGCCGAGGGCGTTCAGGAAACGCGGGAGCGTGGCCCTCTTCGAGCCCGCGACCGCGTCGAGCAGATTCTGCGCGAGCTTCTCGCCCATGCGTTCCAGCGTGAGGAGCTTCTTCGTCTCGAGCGAGTAGAGGTCGGCGACCGTCTTGAGCATCCCCTTGTCCACGAGCTGCTCGATCCACTCCGGCCCGAAGCCCTCGATGTTCATCGCCTGGCGCGAGCAGAAGTGGTCCACCGCCTTCTTGAACTGCGCGGGACAGGCGAAACTGTTGTTGCAGAGGACGTCGGTCTCGGTGCGCTCGACCGCCGCGCTGCAGACCGGGCACTTCTCCGGGATGGGCGGCTTCTTCGCCCCCGCGGGCCGCTTCGAGTCGATGACCTTGACCACGTACGGGATGACGTCGCCGGCCCGGGTCACGAGCACGGTGTCGCCGATGCGGACGTCGAGCCGGTCCAGCTGCGCGGCGTTGTGCAGCGACGCGTTCGACACCGTGACGCCGCTGATGAACACGGGCTTCAGCTTGGCGACGGGCGTGATCTTCCCGCTGCGGCCGACGTTCCACTCGATGTTCTGGACCTCGGTGGTCTCCTCGCGCGCCGGGAACTTGTAGGCGATCGCCCAGCGCGGGCTCTTGGTGCGCGAACCCAGCTGGCCGCGCAGGGAAAGGTCGTTGACTTTGATGACGATGCCGTCGATCTCGTGATCGAGGGAGTCGCGGGCGGCGGCGGTCCTGTCCCAGACGGCCTGGATCTCGTCGACCGATTTGCACACCTTGTACTCCGGGATCTCGAACTTCAGCGATTGGAGCCAGGCCAGGACTTCGTCGTGCGTCGCGAACTTCCTGCCCTGGATCGTGCCCAGGGCGTAGGCGACGAAGCGCAGCGGCCGGGTCTTCGTGATCGACGCGTCCTTCTGCTTGAGCGAGCCGGCCACCAGGTTGCGCGCGTTCACGAAGGGCTCCTCGCCCTTCTCCTCGAGCCTGCGGTTGACCTCCTTGAAGTCGTCGAGGTTGAGATAGGACTCGCCGCGGACCTCGACCCGCTCCGGCGCGTCCGGCAGCTGCAGCGGAAGCTTCCGGATCGTCCGGACGGTATGCGTCACGTTCTCGCCGATCCGGCCGTCCCCCCGCGTCGCCGCCAGCGTCAGCTTTCCTTTCTCATACACGAGATCCAGCGAATCGCCGTCGATCTTCGGCTCGACGGTGAAGCTCCAGTCGACCGTCTCGCGCCCGAGCTCGCGCTCCATGGACGCGATCCAGGCGGAGATCTCCTCTTTCGAGTAGGCCTTCTCGAGCGAGAGCATCGGGATCTGGTGCTCCGCCTTCTCGAACTTGTCGACCGCGTGGCCGCCGACGACCTGCGTCGGAGAGTCGGGCGTGATCCAGTCGGGATGCTCCTTCTCGACCGCCTCGAGCTCGAGGTAGAGCCGGTCGTACTCCGCGTCGGAAATCTCCGGCTTGGCCTGGTCGTAGTAGAGCCTGTTGTGATGGTGGATCTGCTCCTTCAGCTGCTCGTAGTGCTTCTTCGTGCTCACGGGCCGTAGACCTTCCTTCGGGTGGACTCGACCACGCGCGCGTCGGCGGGCATTCCGGCGACGCCGCTCTCGAACAGGCTGCGACGGACGAAGATGGCGGGCGGGTTGTCGGGAAGGACGCGGCGCGAGACCAGGACGAGGAGATCCCGCTCGGGGCGCGCGAGGCCGCTGGCGCGGGCCATCCGGTAGAAGAGGCGGCGGCCGATCATCCGCTCGCGTCCGGACAGGAACGCGTAGACCAGTGCGGCGAGGAGGCCGACGCCCAGGAGGGTGGCCAGCGCGAGCGCCCACGCGCTCTGCGACTCCGGGTATTCCCGGAAGCCGCGGCTCACCTGTTCGAGCGCCTCGTTCTGCAGCAGCGGGAGCAGGATCACGGGGTGGACGCCCCTTTCTCCGCGAGCCGGGTGAGCACCTCGCCGATCTTCGCACGCACGATCGGACTCCGCTCGCCCTCGAGGTGCGCGAGCAGCAGATCCGTCGCCCCCGGAAAGCGGACCTCGCCGATCGCCCACACCGCCGAGAGCCGCATGGCCTCCTCGTTCTGGGCCAGCATCGAGTGCAGGGACGCGCGCCCCTCGTCGGAGCCGAGGTTCCACAGCGCCTTGGCGACATTCGCGCGCACGCGGTTGTCGGGGTCGCGCAGATACGGCCGGAGCAGGGGGATGCAGTTGATGTCGCCGCCGTCCTCGAAGGCCTCGACGGCGTTCGCGCGGACGCGGCGGTCGGGGTCGCCCAGGGCGGCGACGAGCAGCTTCATCCCCTCCGTGCTGCCGGCAAGCTGGACGATCTTGATCGCCGTGGCGCGCACGCGGCGGTCCGGGTCGTTCAGCAGCGCCATCAGGTTCTGCCGGAGATCCGTTTCCGCGTCGACATAGTCGATGACGCGGAGCGCCCGGAGGCGGCGCTCGGGATCCAGCGCCCGGATCTCGTCGGTGAGCCGCTCGAGGATGCGGCCGTCGATCTTCGCCAGGGCGCGGGCCGCGGCCTCGCGGGTCTCGGGATCCAGCCGGTCGAAGGAGTGCAGGTACTTGTCGAAGCTCGCGCTGGCCACTTCGCGCATGGCCATGCGGCGGACCTCCTCGGAGGGCACGTTGAGGAGCGGCATCAGGAGGCGCGCCTTGTTGGGCGGATTGATGCCGATGATCATCCTGGCGGCGGCGAGCCGGACCTCGTCCGACGGGTCCTCGATCCCCTCCTCCGCCGCCTTCTGGAGCTCCGGGGCGCCCAGCGTCTGCAGGGTCGCGAGGACGCGGGCGCGCACCTCGGCGTGGGGGGAACCTCGGAAGAACAGGATCAGCCGGTTCCGCCGCGCCGGATCGACTCCCGACCGCGCGATGAAGTCCATGATCTTCGAGGCGCTGAGCGCGTCGAGGTCGGGCAGCGCCTCGACCGTATGCCACCAGGGGAGCTCCTTCGTCCGCTGGGCCAGCGCGTCGAAGCGCTCCGCGGGAAGGCGCGAGAAGACGGTGGCCAGCAGGCCCGGGAAGCCGGGATCCCGCCGCAGCTTCAGCGCGTCGGCCGCCGCCTCCTGCAATTTGACGCGCGGGTCCTGGGACAGCCGCAGGATCAGCTCGACCGCGGGCTCGGTCATCGCCGTGGACAGGGCGTGGATGAACGCGGCGTAGGTCGAGGGGTTGCCCTTCAGGAGGACGAGGTCCGTCACCAGCGGGAACCCCGCCTCGCCGGACTCGATCACCAGGTCGATGAACACGCCCTTCGCGTGAAGCGGAAAGGCCCGCAGCAGCGGCCCCAGCGACTCCATCATCACGCCCCGGTGGCCCTCGACGTAGCGGCGGCTCTCCACGTCGCCGTGCATGCGCGCGGCCACAAGGTGGTAATAGTACCGGTTCGCCATCGCCTCCAGGGCGTCGGCCACGCTTTCGCGGACCACCGGGGAGACGTCGGTGAGCCCCCGGACCAGCACCGACGCGGCCTCGCGGGGCAGCAGCGCGGCCAGCATCTGGTAGGCGGCGCGGCGCGACCATTCCTTGGGCGAGTGCAGCTCCTCCCGCGCGGCTTCCGTGAAGAGCGTCGCGCGCGCGCCGATCTTCGTTTTCACCTCGGGGGTGAGGTCGGCATAGTGCTGGACCACGAGATCCGGGCGGTTGATGCCCTTGGGGTCGGCGAGGGCCTCGAACGCCGCGGATTGCAGCTCGGGATACGGCTCGCGGAGCGCCGCCTCGACGTACGGGAGACGATGCTCCAGCGGCAGATCCGCCAGCAGGGAAAAAGTGTCCGCGACGCCCATGGACCGGGATTTTACCCCGGGGGCAGCGCCGCGACCAGCGCTTTGAACCGCTGCCCGCGCTCCGTGAAATTCCGGAACATGTCCCAGCTGGCGCAGGCGGGCGAAAGAAGGACGGTTTCCCCCGGCCGCGCCGGGAAGCGGACCGCATCGTCGATCGTTCCGACGCGGACGATCTCCGGCACCCGCGCCGACGCGCGGAGGGCGGCCTCGATCGCGGGGGCCGTCTGCCCCATCAGCACCGCGGCACGCACGGGCTTCTCCGCCACCGCTCGCGCGAAGGCCTCCCAGGGGGTCTTCTTGTCGAAGCCGCCGAGGATGAGCACGAAGGGCCCCGGCAGCGTGTCGAGCGCGGCGATCGTCGCCTCCGCGTCCGTCGCCTTCGAGTCGTTGTAGTACTTCACTCCCCCTTTCTCCGCGACGAACTCGAGGCGGTGCTCGACGCCGGGGAAGGAATTGAAGACGTCCATGCAGGCGGCGCGCCACTGCTCCGCGCTCCATCCTCCGACCGCCGCCGGCGCGGTGAGGAGCGACGCAGCCGCCATATTGGCCAGATTGAACCAGCCGGGAATCCTGCGGCGGGAGACGTCGATCGCGGCGTCGACGTGCTCGAGGGTCTCGTTCCGCGCCAGGACGCCGTCGGGCGGCGCCTCCCGCAGGCTGAAATAGAAGGAGCGGGAGGGCGACGCGGACGCGAAGCCGCGCGCGACGGGATCGTCCCAGTTGAGGATCTTCACATCGCCGGGCGGATGGGCGACGATCTGCCGCTTCGCCGCAATATAGTTTTCCATCGTCCCGTGGCGATCGAGGTGGTTGGGCGAAAGGTTGAGCACCGCGCCGACGTGCGGGCTGCGGCCGAGGGTTCCGAGGTTCTCGAGCTGGAAGCTGGAGAGCTCCAGCACCACGAGATCCTCGGGGCGGACCTCCGGCAGCGCGTCCAGCAGGGACACGCCGATGTTGCCGCCGACCCAGACGCGCTGCGGATGCTTTTTCAGAATCTCGCCCACCAGGGTCGTCGTCGTCGTCTTTCCGTTCGATCCCGTCACGCCCACGATCCTCCCCGCACAGCAGAGCTTGAAGAAGAGGTTCATCTCCGTGTCGAGCGCGCGGGCGAGCTTCAACATCGGATGGGTTTCCGGGACGGCGGGGTTGACGACGACCAGGTCGGCGTCGCGGAAATCCCGCTCGTCATGGCCGCCGAGGCGCAGGGTGACGGGGAGCGGGCGCAGTTGCTCGACGGATTCGCGGAGCTCGGTCTCGGACTTGGCGTCGGTGACGGTGACCCTGGCGCCCTGGCTCACGAGGAAGCGGGCGACGCCGAGGCCGCCGCCGAAGAGACCGAGGCCGAGCACGGTGACGCGTTTCCCGGCGAGTTCGGGCACGTCGCGGATCAGCGGCAGCGTCATTGCTTCGGGGCGGGGTCCTGCTCGAGGGACTTCTTGCGGAGCTCGTCGGCGCGTTGGAGGACGGCATCGACCTCCTTGAGGGACACCGGGGCGGGCTCCATCGTGTACGAGACGGCCATCCGGTCGCGGATCGTGAAGGGGATGACGACGTCGGTGATAAAGTCGACGGGGATGATCTGCCACCAAGGCGGGTTCAGGGGGACTTCCTGTCGGATCAGCGTATATCCGCGCAGCTCGAGGATGAGGATGCGGGTGCCGTACCAGGTGTAGGTCACCTCGCAGGGGGTCGTGCCGACCTTCTCGCCGTCGAGATAGACGGCGGCTCCGGGGGGGTCGGAGTGGATGGCGAGGAGGCGCTCCACGCAGCCCGCCTGGCTGAGTCCGGCCAGCAGCAGCGCCAGCAGCAGGATCCGTCGCATTTCGCCAATCCTAGCAAAAGCACCACAAAAGTGACCGTCACTTTTGTGGTGTTTGTTGACGGCGCCGCGGGCGGGGGTGATAATTCGCATCCATGAAGTGCCTGCTCCTCGGCGCCGGCTACGCGACCCGGCTGTACCCCCTGACCAAGGACCGGCCCAAGCCGCTGCTCCCGGTGGCGGGCATCCCGATCCTCCAGCGGATCTGCGAGGAGCTCTTCAAGGTCAAAAGCCTCGACCAGATCTTCGTCGTCACCAACCACCGCTTCGCCGGCCATTACTACAACTGGCTCCGCGACTACCAGAACCACCGGGCCCTGCCCGTCCCCATCGACATCTGGGACGACCTGACCAATACCCCCGACGACCGCCTGGGCGCGATCGGCGACATCAGCTTCGTGATCCAGAACGCCAAGGTCGACGACGACCTGATGGTCATTGCGGGCGACAACCTCATCGAGTTCTCGCTGCAGGCCTTCGTGGAGGCGGCCCAGCCCAAAGGTTCCGCCGTTTGCCTGAAGGACCTCAAGTCGAAGAAGCGGGCGGCGAACTACGGGATGGTCGAGGTCGACAAGCAGGGGCGCATCATCGATTTCGAGGAGAAGCCCCCCAAGCCGCGGTCGACCCTGATCTCGATCGGGGTTTACTATTTCAGCAAGGCTCACCTGCCCCTCTTCCGTCAATATCTGGAGGAGGGGCACAGCAAGGACGCCCCCGGCTTCTACCTGCAGTGGTTCCACAAGCAGGTCGAGGTTTACGGTCACGTGGTCGAGGGCGAATGGTACGATATCGGCGACATCGACTCGTACAACGCGGCGAACGAGATGATCATGAAAGGCAAGACGACATGAGCACGGCCGGCCGGGGATTCCTGACCCTGATCGCCGCGGCCGCGGCCGTGTCGCTGGCCGGCTGCTGGTACGACCGCCCCAATCCGTGGAACACGGAGAGTGACGTCGACGCGCTGCGCTACAAGACCGAGCACGACTGGATGCTGGAGATGCGGGAACCCTACCAGGCTCCCCAGGCGAAGGGCTCCGCACTGGCGATCCCCGATCTGGAGGGTTGGCGCGACAGCGTGCTGCTGCACGCCGACGCCACCGTGCTGACGTACATGCGGGACCAGTCGGTGCGGAAGATCGCCGCGCTCGAGACGCGCGCGTATTCGCAGGCGCCGATGGACGAGAACAGCAAGGTCCAGGTCTATGGTCTGGCCTGGGCTGCCCGCGTCGAGAAGATCCGCCTCCGGATGATCGAGGAGCGGATCGGCTCCGTCAACCAGCAATGACCCGTCAGCGATAGACGAGGTCGATCACCGCGACCTCGGGCCTCGCCAGGAAGCGGACGTGCGGCGCCCCTCCCCCGCCCGATCCGATCCCGCGGTTCACGTACATGGGGATCCCGTCGACCATGTAGAGACCGCTCTCATACTGCTTGTGGAACTTCGAGAGCGTGATGACCGCGCTCCAGAACGGCAGGCAGACCTGGCCGCCGTGGGTGTGCCCGCAGAGGAAGAGATCCACCCGCTGGCCGGGCGCGCGGGCGCGCAGCTGGTCGAGGCCGTCCGGCATATGGTGCAGGAAGATCGTGGGGACGCCGTCGTCCTTCGCCGGAAGGAGTTCCTTCAGCGGCCGGCTGGGTTCGACCCCCTGGCCGACGAGACGCAGCCGGCGACCGTCGCGCTCCAGCACCATCGAGTCGTCCACCAGGAACGTCGCCCTGGAGCGCCGGAACAGGTCGGCGCACACGAACTTGGTGTCCCAGTTGCCCTCGATGCCGACGACGCCGAACGGGGCCTCCAGCGCGCCGAGGACCTCCCGCAGCGCGACCGCCCCCTCGCGGACGTTCATATAGTCCCCGGTGAGGAGGATGAGCTGCGGCTTCGCCTCCCGGATCTGCTCGATCATCCGGTGCTCCCGTCTCCCGATCCGCTCGAGGTGCAGGTCGGACAGGTGGACGATGCGGAAGCGGTCGAAGCCCAGCACCGGCTCGGCGACCTTGATCTCCGTGCGGGTGGTCTGGACCCAGTCCGCCTCGATGAACGCCCCGTAGGCGAAGCAGAGGGCGAAGAGGGTGGCGAAGGCGGCGGCAGGCAGGATCATCCAGCGGCGCTCGACAAGGAGCTTCTTATCCCGGGGAATGAGGTTCCAGCGCTTGGCGAGGCGGCAGGAGATCCAGGACGCGATGACGAGCAGGGCGAGCAGCGGGAGCGCGAAGATGAGCGTCAGGAGGATGACGGCATCGACCGGAAGCGCGTGTGCCATCCCGACGCTGCCTGCCCCGGGAGCCGCCCCGGAAGCCGGCGCTCCTTACTGCTGGGGAGCCGGAGCTGGAGCCGCCTCTTTGCCTTCCAGCGCCTTCTGGGTGCGCTCGACGCCCTTCAGCGCCTCCACGTTATCCTGGTCGTTGGTCAGCGCACCCTTGTAGTGGTTCAGGGCCGACTCCATGTCGCCGCGCGCTTCGTACAACTTTGCCAGCGTCAGGTGGATCTCGAGGCGGAGCGACGTGGTCCAGATCCCGGCCAGGGCGTTCTCATAGTGGCGGATGGCCACGGCGGGCTTCTTGTTGGCGAGGGCTTCCTTGGCCATGCCGACGTCGGCGAGGGCGTCCTCGGTGTAGACCGCGGACTCCAGGATCTCGATGCGGTTGACTTCCATCCAGGCCTTGCCCTCGTACCGGCTCATCACCATCGCGCTGATGCGGACCAGCGAGAAGCGGCTGGCCGCAAGCAGATCCGGAATGTTGGCGCTGTCCTTGCGGATGAACAGGAGGGGATAGCTCGCGGCCCGGTCGTCCGACTGCCAGAGCTTGGCGTCGGCCGGCCATACGGAGAACGCGACGTAGCTCTCGGAGTCGAAGGTCGTGAGGAACGCCACGAAGGCCTTCTCGCCGACCCGATTGAGGACGGCGTCGAAGCGGATCCAGCTGTACATGTACGCCTGCGGCGTGGCGATCACCTGCTTGACGTCAACCTCGGCGAAGGGGCCGGGGACGTTCCTGCGGAAGTCGCGTTCGCTCTGATCGACGATCCTCTCCAGGTCCCCATGCCAGTACGTGCAGGCATTGAGGGATGCAACGCCCGCCAGCAGGCCGGCGACGAGGAACTTCCGGAGAACCGCGTCGGTCATAGCGCCTCCGAACCGATTTTTAGAATTGAGGACAGTTAACTCTAGCACACAGAAGAGGGGTGTCAACCAAAAAGAACCCGAACGCATTCCCACAAACAAGACGGGCTTGTTTGTGGAAGTCCAACCCCTTCGGTCCTGGGACGTTAAAGGGGTGTGAAACGAACCCGGGACCAGGGCGTCGCCCTTCTTCTCGCGCTGCTCGTCCTCGTCATCCTGGTGATCGTCATCCTCCAGATGACGGCCAGCTCCCTGCACAGCCGCACGGTGGCCGAGAACCACCTTTCCGACCTCCAGAACGCGTACGGCGCCCGCGCCGGCTATGCCCGGGCCCTCCTCTTCCTGCAGGCCGACTCCGAGGATGCGCCCGACGTGGACACGCTCCAGGAGCGCTGGGCCGCTCCCATCGACTTCGAGCTCGGGAAGGGCCGCGTCAAGGTGACGATCGTCGATACCGAGCGGCTCGTCAACCTTTCCCAGCTGGTCAACGACAAGGGCGAGCAGGTTCCCGTCGTGTGCGCCCAGCTCAAGCGCCTGGTCAAGCTGCTGGGATACGCCTCCGACATCGCCGACCGGATCATCGACTACGTGGACGCGGACACGAAGGGCGAGTTCGAAGCGCGCGCCCGGAACGAGCGGCTCTACAACCTGGAGGAGCTGCTCCGGATCGACGGGATCACGCCCGACATCGTCTACGGCGGCGTCGTCGACGGCCAGCCGAAGAAAGGGCTGCGGGATTTCGTGACGATCTGGCCGCGGATGAGTCCGGACGGGGCGGTGCCGGCCGGGGCGGTGAACATCAACACGGCGCCGACCGAAATCCTGCAGTCGATGTCGGACGAGCTGCTGCCCGGGCTGGCCGACGCGATCGTGGCCTTCCGGACGCAGCCGGGGAACGACGGCAAGCCGCAGACCTTCCAGAAGGTCGAGGACCTGAAGCGGGTGCAGGGCATGAGCGACGGGATTTTCAATTCGATCAGCGCCCAGGCGACGGTGAAGTCCACGACCTTCGAGATCCGGGTACGGGGCACGATGGGCAAGGTGGAGAAGGCCTGGGTCTATGTCGTGCAGCGGAAGCCCGGCGCGGCGGCCGGCGGAGCGACTCCTCCCGCGGGCACGCCCCCGACGGGAGCCCCCCCGGCCGGCGGCACCGGCGCTGCCGGCGGCGCCGCTACTCCCGCCCCCGTCCTGATCGGCTCCCAGGCGCTCAACGACATCGCCACCCTCAAGCCGCCGGAAGCCCAGAAGTAAACCTGCGGGCTTTAAATAGAGATAGGTAGACCCTCACGGGTTGTCCCTCTCACACCACCGTACGTACGGGTCCGTATACGGCGGTTCGGTTGGTTAAGCAGGACGGGCGTTGAGTCTCAACTGATCCGTCTTTGCCGGGGTTTCGGAGTCGCACGCCGCCATTGGAGGTTCGGCTCCCTTCCTTCCGCTGCGAAGGGCATCACCCTTCGCGTTCGGTGGGAAGGCCAGCTCCCGCTGGGTTTTCGGCCGCTCTCCGTCCATGAGGTGTGCGCCCTACTCCCCTCTCCATTCAACCCCTTGCGGGGACCGTTTGGGCCTTCGGGCTCTCGCCCTACTACGCCCGCTCATGACTCCTCTTCCGCGATCAGAGCGTCTTGCGACGTTCTCAGTCCCGGTTCCGGGACACGGTTGAGGTCTCTCGAGGTAAGTTCAACGACCTTCCGCGCACAGCCGCCGGATTTACGCTTCGCGTCCTTGATAGATGTGGCCTTCGCGGTTCTTTGCCCGCTCGGCCGACGCTCGCACCTTTGCTCCGCGCTTCTTTCAGACGTCGCCTCGCGGGGACGCCCTTGCGCTTTGCTACCCTTCGCCTCCATCAGGCTGGGAGGGGACTTTCACCTCCAACTCGTCGAACATGCTCGGCACACAATGAAAAGGGCCCGGGTTTCGCCCGGGCCCCGTATTCGTCTTCAGAATGAAGACTCGTTAAGGCATTGAAACCTTAGAACGGCATGATCGCTTCGAAACCGAGCGTGTTGTCGCCACGAGCCGGATTTCCGTCGCGGTTGAAAGAGTGCTGGTTGCTGTCGTCGTGACGGAACTCGACCCGGAAGATCAGCTGGCTGGCGATCTTGAACTCCTGCGTCAGCGTGAATTCGATCACGCGGGCGCCATCGCCGGAATCACCGACCCCAGCGACAGGATTCAAGCCCGGATTGAGGCCCTTGCCGTCGCTCAGATACTCGAAGCGCAGCGCGGACGCCATCATGTCGGACCACTGATACTTGGTGTAGATCGCGATGCCCGACTTGGGGAAGCGCTGGCTGGCGCCGGTGGGTCCAACCTGCGCCGAGGCGCTGTCGTAGTTCAGGGCGAACGTCATCTTGTCCATCGTGTACGCGACGACGATGTCGAAGATGTAGAACTTGTCGTTCGTGCTGACGGTGTCCTCGGTGCCGGTGATCAGGGTCAGGGTCGCCAAGAGGTCCTTGACGGGCTTCGCGCCGAACTGGAGCTCGACCGCCTTGCCGTGGTTGGTGTCGGCGTAGGTGCCGTCGCCCAAGATCGCGTTCGGGCCGTTGTTGAAGCCCAGGACCGCCCACAACATCTCGTTGAAGTTGTAGGTCATGCGGATGCCGGTGTTCGTGAAGTTCTCCGCCTGCCCGAACAGAAGGCTGCGCGAGTAGTTCATGTCGTCCTTGCTCTCGATGACCTCGTAGCCCACCAGCGTGGCCATCTTGCCGACGCGGATGTCGAGGCCGGAACCGAGGGGAGCCAGGATCTGAACCCAGCCTTCCTGAAGGCTGACGTTGGAGCCGTCGTACACGAACGGGTCGTGTCCGGCCGCCAGCTCCAGGTGATAGCCCACGATCATCTTGTCGTCGGCCAGCCGCTCGAGGTTGAGCTGCACGGCGTGCAGGTAAAAGCTGTTCTCCTTGTTGTCAAACACCCGAACCGGGTTGCTGGCGTTCGCCGTGTGGTTCCCGGCGCTCAGGTGGTTGAAACTGAACATGTAGCCCGTGTCGACGAAGCCCGACAGCTTGGTGCCTTTGAGGGCCGTCATGACGGGGCTGTCGCCGTCCGGCGACATGCTGTCCTGACCGACCTTCGCGGCGCCCGCAACTTCCTTCGACTCGTACATCACGCGATCGGCCTTCAGGCCGTCTACTTCCTTGCGGAGCGACTCCAACTCTTTGCGGAGCTGCTCCGTCGACTCCTGCGCGACCAGCGGAGCCGCCATCATGGCAAGCACCGCGGCCACCGTAGCAAATCGAACCATGATCTCTCCTTTCAACGAAAACCCGATCCCTACTTCGAAAGCGACCGCTGACTCCCTACCCGGCTTCCGGTAAAGCAAGGAGGATGCCAGCACTCCCTCCCGAAACAATAAACAAGCCCTATCCGCTTGCTTATGAACTAGTTATGCGAACCGCTCTCTCCACCGAACCGTCCCCCTCTATCTCCAAGATCCCTACCTGGCGGTATGATTTCTGCGCTATTAATACCAAAGAGTACTTTGGCACGTCAAGACAAAATCCTTACACATCCAATGCCATTCCTTCACGTGCGCCGATCACCTTGAATTTGCCTTTCATCTTGCGCCCCCGGGCGCGGGCCTGGCGCTCGATCTTCTCCAGCTCCTTATCGTCATGAGTCGGCTCGTGATGGAACAGAATCAGCTTTTTGACCGCACTTTCCTGGGAAAGCTCCAGGACGTGGGAGATGGAGCTGTGGCCCCAGCCGCGCTTGGTCTCGTATTCCTGGTCGGTGTACTGGGAGTCGGCGATCAGCATGTCCGCCCCGCGGCAGAAATCCACCACCCGCTGGTTGCACTCCTTGATGAACTCGGAGCGCCGGTGGATGCCCGTATCCAGGGGGCGGGCCCGCTCGGCCAGCACGTCATAGTAGGGCTCGTTGTCCCCCGTATAGATGACCGACTTGCCCTTCTGCTTGAACTTGAACGCGAGCACCCGGATCGGGTGGTTCATCGACTTGGTGGAGACCTCCAGGTCCCCGATGTTGAACGTTTCCTCCCCCAGCTCGGTGAACTTCACCCGCGCCGCGAGCTCCACGCCCCGCACCGGGAAGTAGCTGTACTGCATCTGGAACATCAGCGCTTCTTCCAGCGACTTCTCCAGCGCCCGCGGTCCATAGATGAACAGTTCGTTGCCCGGAATATAGATGGGCGTGAAGAAGGGGAAGCCCTGGATGTGGTCCCAGTGGGTGTGCGTGATCAGCAGGTGCACCCGCACCGGCTTCTTCGCCGCCATGAGCTGGAGGCCCAGCTCGCGGATCCCCGTCCCGGCGTCCAGGACGACGACCTCCTGGCCGCCCAGCACCTGGATGCAGGAGGTGTTTCCGCCGTATTTGGCGGTCCCCACCCCGGGGCAGGGGATGGACCCCCGGACACCCCAGAACTTTACTTTCATTCGAGGACGGAGAATACTTCACCGGAAGAAGTGCTGTCAAGAACCGATGGAACCCTTATGGCGGGAACAATCCCTGGAACTCAGCGCCCGAAACCCCTATATATGTCGGCCATGAAGCTGCCCGACACCGCCGTCATCCTCGCCGCCGCGGGAGAGGGCAAGCGCCTGGGCTCGCGCCTCCCCAAGGCCCTCGTCCCCCTGCACGGCGTCCCCCTGTTCCTCCACTCGCTGCGCACCTTCGCCGCCCTCCGCTTCGTCCGGGAGATCGCCGTCGTCCTCCCTCCCGACTGGGTCGACCGCATCCGCAAACAGCTGGGACGCCGCCTCGAGACCCTTAAAGTCACCACCCTTGTCCCGGGCGGCGCCCGGCGGCAGGACTCCGTCCGCATCGGTCTCGACGCCACCCAGTCCCCCGTGGTCCTCGTCCATGACGCCGCCCGGCCCATGATCACCCGGACCGCCATCGCCGAAGTCGCCCTCGCCGCCTCCCGCCATGGCGCCGCCGTCCTCGCCCATTCCGCCGTCGATACGATCAAGATCGCCGACTCCAGGGGCCGCGTCGTCTCCACCCCCGACCGTGCCCAGGTCTGGCACGCCCAGACGCCCCAGGGCATCCGCCGGGACGTCTTCGTGAATGCTTACAAGGTGAACGGTCGGCGAGACGCCACCGACGACGTCCAGCTGGTCGAACGCGCGGGCGGCAAAGTCGTGATCGTTGCCGGCCCTCCCACGAACTTCAAGGTGACGACCCCCGAGGACCTGGCCCGGGCGGGCGCCCTCCTTGACAGGCCTTAGAGCCTGCATATACTGTTCACGGAGTGAGCAGTCGAGGGGGGAGAGGGGCATCTCTGACCGGTTCCATCCCCCTTCGCGCGCGTTCCGATCATCAGGAGAGGGGAGAGACGATGAAGCGAATCTCGTTCGCCGGCATCCCGGGCACCCTGCTGTTCCTGCTGACCCTGGCGCGGGCCGCGATCGCCGCCCAGGAGAAGCCGGTGGTCTCCGGGAAGGACATGACCGAGACCGTGAAGATCACGCTGACGGGCGAGGTCGATCTCGACTACGTCTGGCGCCGGAACGAGATCACCGCCTTCACGGGCGGGGTCGGGGCGAATGTCCCGGGCGACTCCTCCTCGGAAAACACCTTCGAAGGGTTCGTTGCGATGCGGCTGAACGTCGACCTTTCGGACAAGGTCTCGGCCCTTCTGGAGTTCGGCACCAAGCGGGCGGACGCCGGCAAGCTCGCCGTGTTCGCCGCGCCGTCGGGGACCGGATCGACGGCCCTCAGCCTGCAGCTCCGGGAGGCCAATATCTCCGTCGCGGAGATGTTCATGCCGGAGCTCCGGATGCAGATCGGGATCTCCACCTGGAATTTCGACCTTCGCGGAAAGGGGCAGTCGATGGCCTTCGACCCCCGCCATTCCCAGCGCTTCGACCGAAACGTCAACCCGGGGCCCGACAGCGGCGTCACGCTGAACGCCCGCGCCGGCGACTACCAGGAGCTGGAGCCGGTCGGCGTCTGGCTGCGCTACGGCCGGGAGAAGCTGGTGCTGGACCTCATCGTCCTTCCCGCGGTGATCGAGGGCGGCAGCCCGCACGGCGACGAGGCGTTCTACGCGCTGGACCTGCTCTATAAGATCGACGACAAGGAAAGCCGCTTCGGCTTCATCGCGTCGGTCACGACCGACCCGGGCGGTAGCAGCGTCATCTTCACCTACGGCGGCGGCGCCGACTGGAGGGGCACGGCGAACCTCGACGTCTACGGCGAAGTCTACTTCCAGAACGGACGGAACAACGACGGCATCACGCCGACGGTCGACATCGGCGCCTTCGCGTATCAGGTCGGCGCGGAATACAGGATCCCGGGAGACGCGATGGGATGGGTCGGCGTGAACCTCACGTACTTTTCGGGCGACTCGCAGGCGAACGGCAAGTCGTCCTCCTTCACCGCGTACGAGAACATCCACGATCTGCTCATCCTCGAGGATATGTACCTGGGTTTCGACTGGGACACGAACTACCGGGCGATCAAGATCGCCGGCGGCTTGTCCGCCAACGTCGGCGGGAAGGCCAATCTCCGCCTTTCCGCCATGATCGGCCTCTGTCAGACGGCGCGGAACGTGCAGTTCGCCGCCCTTCCCGTCCCCGAGTCCACGCGGAAGCTCGGCAACGAGGTCGACGTCAAGGCCGAGTGGGATCTCACGAAGCAGCTGACGTTGAACGCCGGCATCGGCTTCCTGTTCGGTTCCGAGGTCCTGGAGAATTCGATGGGCGGCAAGGGCGCGCCGGACGCCTCCCAGCAGGCGCTGCTGTTCACCCTGGGGACGGATCTCCGGTTCTAGTCCGGCAGGTCTTCATGCGGCTTCAAGCCGGGGCCCTTCTTCTGTGGATCGCCGGCTCCGCCGCGGCCCAGGACGATTCCGCCGCCGGCCAGGTCCATATCAGCGTCTCGGGCCGCGCGGATCTGACCTACGCCGCCCGCGACCGTCGCCTCAACGAGTCCGCCCTCTGGATCCCCGGCGGGCTTCCCCCCGGCAGCCCCATCCGGGCGACGGATACGCTGGTCCTCCCCGACGTGGCCGTCCGCTTCGACATCGACAGCCCCATCGGCGCCGCGGCCGTCGAATTCGGCAATCTCCCGCTGCATTTCACGGATGCCGACCCGCGCTTCCAGCAGGACCGCCTCGGGGGCGCGTCGGCGGTCGAGCTCACGCTGCTCCAAGCCTGGGTGGAATTCCTGGAGGTCCTGCGCTTCGGCCTGCAGGACTTCGTCTGGGATCCGACGGGCCACGGAAACCCGCTCTTTCTGGCCCCGTCGCGGTCGGAGTCTCCTTGGGGGGAACTGCCGGACTCGACCGTGCCGCCCTTCCCCGGCTTTGGCACCAACACGGTCCCCCAGACCCGGCGCGATCAGCAGCGGCCGGTCGGATTGACGGCGAGATGGGGCGACACCACTTTCTTCGCCTTGCTCGCGCTGGAAGGGGGAAATCGCAACTCGGACCAGTCTCTCGCCGGGGGCTTCTATGATACGTCGATCGGAGACTTCCGAGTCGGCGCGCTGCTCTGCGTCCTGGCCGGAAACTCGTGGCCGCGCGACGGGGACAAGATCGTCGGCACGGCGGGGCTGACGGTCACGTATGCCGCGGACAGCCTCTTCGCGAGCGCCGAGGCCTATCTTCAGAGAGGCGACGCGGGTTCGTACCCCGGGACCCCCGGCCTCCGGGCCGAAGGGAACGCCGTCCGCGTCCAGGCCGGATTCGGCGACACCGTCCGGCTTCAGCTGACGGCGACCCGCGTGAGCGGCGACCGCCGCGGCGACGACCGCAAGGAAGGGCGCTTCCTATCCTACGAGGACAATGACGCGACCCTGATCGTCGAGGGCAACGACTTCGGGCTGGACGTCGACTCCAACTATATGACGCTGCAGTTTTCGGCCGCGGTCCCCTTCCAGGCGGGCGGCATGCGGATCGAGCCTCGCGTCCAAGTGGCCGCCTTCCGCTTCCTCGAGGCCGTCCCCCTGCCCCCCGACCCGCCGCCCGGCATCGGCGGCCGCAGCCGCGCGCTCGGCACCGAGGTGGATGCCGGCGTCGACGTGGCCTACACGGCGCAGCTGGCCTTTACGCTCGCGGGCGCATGGCTCTTCAACGCCCGAGCCCTGGAGAACTTCACCGTCGACCGGGACGACCGCGCCTGGCTGCTGACCCTCGGCGCCCGGCTGCGATTTTGATTTAAAATGCAATGGGCCGTCTTTCGACGGCCCATAGATAGGAGAGGGGTTAATGGGTTGCATAGCTTTCTTCGACCGCGGTTCCGGGCGACTTGAAGAAAAACAGCCCGGAAGAAAAAAAACGGCGTGATCCTGCGCTAGAAACGCAAGTCGGCGCCGAAGACGATCGTGATGGCGTGGTTCTCGCCGCTCAGCTTCCGGAGCAGGTCCGAATCCCCCAGCCACCCGCCCTTCAGCGACAGGACGAACGACTCGTTGTAGCTCCACGCGAACAACAGATCCGTCTCGGTGCCCCACCCGCGCGCATTCCCGGCCGCGGCCGACCCGATCGGCGCCACCGCGGAGAAATGGCCCACGTCGAGCTGGATCCTCAGGGGCCGGCCGGAGACATCGAAGGGGCCGACGCCGACCGCCCCGCGGAACTGGGTGACGTTGGTGTCGACATCCAGCCCGAATTCGCTCGATTCCAGGATGACGAAGCGGTTGACGTTCTCATAGGACTGGAAGGCCTGGTCGTGGTCGTCGCCCGCGTGACGGTCCCCGCTGCGCCGGGAGACGGCGGTCTCGAGCCACAGCTTCCGGCAGTCGCAGGCCATCCAGCGGGCGCCGGCGTTGAACGCGTACGCCTCCTTCTGGACCGCCCCTGGCGCGTGAACGAGCGTGCCCCACTGTCCGTAGACCTCGAAGAACAGCTCGAGGTCCTTCGCGTCGCCGAAGTATCCGTCGAGCCCCGCCCCGAACGTCTCGATGCTGCCGCGCCGGTCGCCGCCGCCGGTCACCAGCGTCGCCAGAATCCAGGCCGACCACTGTTCGGCGAGTAAACTGTTGGCGACGACCCCGTAGACCGCTTCGTCCTGCGACGATCCGCCGCGCTCCTGGTAGATCATCCAGAACGCCTGCAGCGTGGCGATCTCGAACGGCGAGTAGAAGAGGCGGATGCCCGTGGCCTGGCCGATGTCGCGGTCGACGCTGTTGCCGACGAAGCCGCCCGCCGCCTGGAAGCCGCCCGAGAAGGATTCCGACTCGCCCAGGTCCATGAAGAAGGGCTCGTCCTGCGGGCGGTTCCGGAACGTGACGTTCTGGATCCCGATGCGCACGTTCAACTCGGGGGTGAGGAACTGCCCCAGCTCGATATAGCCCTGCTTGAACTCCACCGAGGAGTCGGGCGGGCTGGCGCTGAACGGTCGATTGATGCCGTCCTCGAAGCTGCGGTTTTCGAGCTCGATCACGCCGCTGACGAAGTCCTTCACCTCGATGTCGGTGCGCAGGCTGATGCGGCCCGACCACTGGGTGCTGGAGCCCGTCGTGCCGGGCGCGAGGCTGTTGAGCAGCGCCCCGGCGTCTTCGATCGCGGGGGCCCGGTACAGGTAGTGCAGGTCCAAGTGCCCCGAGAGCTGCATGCGGACGGCGCTCCCCCGGTCCGTCCCGGTGGTCACCGGCGGCTCCGGAGCGGCCTGGGCCGCAAGCAGCAGCGCCAGCGGAAGCGCGAGCGACATCCGGCCACGTTAGAAGAATCGCCGGGGGGACGCCAGAAAAAAGTCCGGCGTCACTTCCCGGGGACGGGTGGCGGCGGAGGACGATAGCCGCGGCCGATGTAGAGCTGGAATTTCAGCGGCGGCGAGGGATACAGGGTCGAACGGCCGACGGGGACCAGGATCTCTCCGGCGGGCTGGACCGTGTCGAAACCCCGCTGCAGCTCGTCGAGATTCTCCTTCGCCCGGATCTCGCCCTCGACGACGACGACCGCGTCCCTCCCCTGGAGCTGGCGGGGATCCGACCAGTAGGCGTACTGCAGGGCCTTCTCGCCGATCAGGTTGGCCCCGTGAACGTCATAAGGGAGCCGCAGCTGGTAGGCCAGCTGGCTGGTGCACGTGTACTTCCGTCCCAGCCCGAGAAAGAACGCGGACTCCGGGAGCTGCGTCCGTGTCGATCGCGCAGCCTCGGCGACCTCCTTCCACCCGTAAGGGCCCTGCAACGGCGAGAAGTACGGCAGGAACCAGGCCAGGTGGGCGGCGCCACCCAGGAGGATGACCCCGGAAACGGCCACCAGGGCGCTTCGTTTCCCGGCGTAGAAGCGCGCGATCTTCCCGTCGCCCTCGCCGATCATGCCGGCCATCGCCACGAAGACCCCCATATAGGAGGCCAGGGGCCAGAGCAGATGCGGCGGGCGCAGGCAGCTGACCACCGCAAAAAGCAGGAACATCGGAACAAAGCAGGCGCGCAGGAAGATCTCCTCGGGACGCGTCGATCGAAACAGCCGCCAGAGCGCGACACCCGCGAGCGGCGCCGTCAGGGCGAACGGCGCGAGCGCCTGGGCGCGAAGGTAGGCGCCCAGCGAGAATCCCCCCCGGGACTCCTTCATCCGGCCCTGGCTCTGGAAGAGGAAAGATGCCCATTCATGCTTCCAGTTCCAGTAGACGACCGGCGAGAAGACGACGAGGGCGACGATCCCGGCCAGGTACGGCCAGGGCGTGAGCAGCTGACGCCGATGGCTCCTGGAGAGCAGGAGATAGCCGAAGACCGAGGGGACCAGGAGGATGGCGGTGTACTTGGACAGCATCGCGGCTCCGAGCGCCGCGCCGGCGGCGATCCAGCGACGGGGATCCGCCCCGGAGATGGCGTCCCACACGAGCGACATCGTCAGCGTCCAGAAGAAAAGCAGCGGAGAGTCCGGAAATCCGGACTCCGAGACGAGGAGCGGGACCGGAGCCAGGGTGAAGAGGATCACCGTCCAGGTCGCGGCCGTGTCCCCATAGAACCGCCTCGCCAGCCGGGCGAGGACGACCGACGTGCCGAGCGAGAACAGGAGGGGCACGACGCGGACGCCGAGGGGGGTGTCCCCGAGGACCAGCCTTCCGGCGGCGATGGCCCAGGCGATCATCGGGGGATGATCGTAGTAGCCCAGGTCCGGATGGCGGGCAAAGTTCCAGTGGTAGGCTTCTTCGGGGAGCAGGGGGACGACGGCCGCCAGCGCGATCCTCAGGGGGAGGAACGCCAGCAGCCAGAGCACCCACGCCGGCACCCTTCCGGACGGCAGGTCGCCGGGTCCGGGCCGCTGCGGACGGCCGAAGTCGGATGCTGGAAGCATAACGTGGTTGGGGGCCCAGTATATCGGGACCCCCGATCGCCACCCCAGCGAAATTCACCCGCTTCAGGCCGTCCCGCGGCCGCGGCTCGGGGATAGTCCTCCGCCGGCTCCCTGTTTCCCAAGAGCCTCTCTGTCCCTGAGGCCGGCGGAGGCCCCCGAGTCCCCCTTTCGGGGACGTCCACATCCAGGATCCGAAGATCCCGCCACGTCGCGGCCCGAAGGCCCGAGTGCTGGCCCAACAATAGGGTCGTGGCCCGATCGACAGCGTCCGCGTCTGTACCGGCAGAGCGGCGCGACACCGATCCGGCAGGAGGATATATCGGCGGCGGCCCGCCGATACTTTACTCCGCTATCAAAAACAGCCTGGTTTGTTCAGCGGAGGAGGGAGCGAAGCCGGCGGATCGCCTCGCGAGGAGTGGAGGCGACGTGGAAAAGCCGGCCCCCGTAGAGGAAGCCGTCGCGCTCCGCCCGGCGGTCCCAGTCCAGCAGACCCCGGAAGAAGCCGCGGGTATTCACGACCACGACCGGCAGCCCGATCAGGCCGGTCTGGCGGAGCGTCAGCAAATCACCGAGCTCGTCGAGCGTCCCGTATCCGCCCGGGAAGATGACCGCCGCCGACGCCCCGCGGAACAGCGCCGCCTTGCGCAGCGCGAACGTGGTGTAGGCCTTCATCGAATGCAGGCCCCGGTGCCGCACGGACCAGAACTTTTGCAGGATCACGCCTTCCACGCGGCCGCCCGCCTCGAGCGCGCCGTCCGACGCGGCGCCCATGATGCAGGCGCCGTTGCCGCCGCCGGTCCGAAGCACCCAGCCTTCCTTCGCCAGCAGCCGCCCGAACTCGCGCGCGACGCGGATATAGTCGACGTCGCCCAGCTCGGCCGATCCCCCCGCCAGCATGATGGTCCGCTTCATCGGCAGGATTCTAACTTCTCCCGGCAATTCGCGGACTTTCTTTGCGAAGGATCTCGACGGCGAGTAGAATGGTGCCGATGGCAACCCGCAGCATCCCGCTGGTCACCGACGAACAGCTGATCGAGCTCCTCAAAAAAGGCGACCGCAAGGCCGGCGACACCCTGGTGATGCGCCACAACCGCCTGGTCGCCCGCGCCGTCTACGAAGTGGTCCGCGACCTCGCCGCGGTCGAGGACCTCATCCAGGAAATCTTCATGAAGGCCTTCCGCAAGGCCCACCTTTACAATCCCGAGCAGGGCAAGTTCACGGTCTGGCTGACGACCGTCGCCCGCCACGAGGCCATCAACCACCTGCGGCGCATGAAGCGCTCGCGGCATGTGTCCCTCGACGACACCGCGCCCGAGGGCGGCTTCTCGCCGATCGAGCGCCCCAGCCAGCAGGTCTCGAAGAAGGAGACCTGGGGCCGCGTCATCGACGCCATCCACAAGCTCCCGGAGCCGGCCCGCACGATCCTGATCAAACGAATCCTCGAGTCCAAGCCTTTCGACCACATCGCCAAGATGCTCAAGCAGCCCGTCGACACCGTCAAGACGATCTACTACCGGAACACCGAGTCCCTCCGCAAGAAGCTGGGCATCCCCGGACTTTAGGCTGCCGGTGCACCAGCTGACGAGCGCCTTCGGCCTCTTCGCCCTGCTGGGAATCTGCTGGGCCGCGTCGAACAACCGCAAAGCCATCCCCTGGCGCGTCGTCGGCTGGGGCACGGGCCTCCAGCTCCTCTTCGCCGTCCTCATCCTCAAGACCCGGCCGGGATACTGGATCTTCGATCATCTCAGCAAGGGCTTCGAACGGCTCGTCGCGTTCTCGGACGACGGCGCCCGCTTCGTCTGGGGCTGGCTCTACAAGAAGGACGGCCCGCCCGCCTTCCTCATCGACATCCTCATGACCATCGTCTTCTTCGCCGCCCTCATGTCGCTGCTGTACCACTTCGGCGTGATGCAATGGGTGATCGCCGGGATCGCGAAGCTGATGCGCAAGACGATGGGGACCAGCGGCTCGGAAACCCTCAGCGCGGCCGCCAATATCTTCGTCGGTCAGACCGAGGCGCCCCTGGTGGTGAAGCCGTTTGTCGAGACGATGACCATGTCGGAACTCCACGCGGTCATGGTCGGCGGCTTCGCGACGATCGCCGGCGGGGTCCTCGCCGCCTACGTCAGCTTCGGCATCGACGCCGGCCACCTCGTCGCCGCGAGCTTCATGTCGGCCCCGGCCTCGCTCGTCGCGGCCAAGATGTTCTACCCGGAGACGCAGCCCTCGGTGACCGCCGGAGAGCTCAAGATCCGGCTGGAGCGGACTTCCGCCAACGCGTTCGACGCCGTCTGCACCGGCGCCTCCGACGGCATGAAACTCGTCCTCAACGTCATCGCGATGCTGTGCGCGTTCGTGTCGATCATCGCGCTCATCAACTGGGCGATCGAGGCGGTCGTTCCCGGAGTCACGCTGCAGCGGGTGTTCGGCTGGATCCTGGCCCCCGTCGCCTGGCTCATGGGCGTCCCCTGGAACGACGCGGGGAAGATCGGCGGCCTGCTCGGGACCCGGATGATCCTCACGGAGTTCGTCGGCTATCTCCAGCTGATGAAGACCGACTGTTCCGCGCGCGCCTACGTGATCGCGACCTACGCCTTCTGCGGCTTCGCGAATTTCCCGTCGATTGCCGTGCAGATCGGCGGCATCTCGACCATCGCCCCGTCGCGCCGCGCGGATCTCGCGCGGCTCGGGATGCGGGCGATGCTGGCCGGCACGATGGCATCCTTCTTCACCGCGGCGATCGCGGGCGCGCTGCTCACGGACGAGGACATGGAGCGCGATTTCCGGAAGAACAAGGCGCGGGTGGCGGCGTCGTCGTCGCAGAAGATCGAGCAGTACGACGCGTTTCTGAAGAAGTATCCGGAATCCCGCTTCGCGGAGGAAATCCGCAAGCTCCGCTCGGAAGCGCAATAAACCGACCGGGTTGATTGATTGCGGCAGGGGGCTACTTCGCGGTTTTCCCCGCTTCGCGCTTCTCCTTGCGCTCCTGCTTCGTCGCGGGATCGTCCGGGGAGCCGTCGCCCGCCGAGCCCGCCGTCTTGATGAGGAGGCGGAAGCCGTCGGCTCCCATCACCCGGGCGAAGTCCGAGATCACCGTGTAGCCGAACGGATCGAGCACCGCGCCCTGCCACTTCTCGCCGTTGCCCGCGCCGCAGTAATAGCCGGCGATCTGCGAGCCCTGGCGGGTGTAGAAACGCACCAGCCACTGGATCTTGCGGACGTCCTTCACCGTGTTCTTCAGGCGGATCCGCACGCCGTAGTTGTTGTCGGCGTCGTCGCGCAGGATGCGATCGACCACGATCGAGTCGTCGCCGTAGGTGGCGCCGTCCTCGGTCGAAATCGGCAGCCATTCGATCGTCTTCGCGATGCCCCGGGTCCGGTCGGTGCCGAGCTCGGACGTCGGGTTGTTCAGCAGGGCGGGATCGATGTTGACCGTGGTGCCCTCGTTCCCGGCCTCCTCCGGCCATTCCGAATCGGGACGGATGGAATCGCCGCAGCCCGCGACGAACAGCAGCGCCAGAAATGCGTACCGCATGCGATTCTCCTTTGGTTCGCCCCGTGCCCCTATTGTCCGCGAAGGCCGGCCGTGGCCGCCTTGAACCGGGCCGTCCGGACCGGATCGGTCGCCGCCACGGCTCCCTGGGTCTTGATGACGTCGTCGATGGCCTGGATGCGCCCATCGAGCTCGGGGTGCGTCGACCACGCCCCGCGCTCCTTCTTGGGCAGCCGCGCGATGAAGTCCTTCAGCGCGTGCGGATTGTAGCGCACGCCGGGACGGCAGAGCACCTTCACCCCCAGCGCGTCCGCCGCCAGCTCCGACTCGCGGCCGTATCCGTTGACGATCAGCTCCTTCGTGAAGCCGTCCAGCACCGAGCCGAAGCCCTTGGTCAGCGTCGCCAGATTGTCCGCCTGGGACGATTTGCCCATGATCGACAGGCCCAGCGAGGCAAGGTGGCTGCCCGTGCCCAGGATGTCCATGACTCCCGCCTGGTCGGCGGCCTTATTGGCGTGCTCCTCGGGATGCCGGAGGTTGACGTGGCCGATCTCGTGCGACAGCACGCCCGCCAGCTCGTCCTCGTTCTCCATCTGCTTCAGCGCGCCGGTGGTGACGAAGACAAAGCCGCCGGGAGCGGCGAAGGCGTTGATGTCGGGCGAATTGACGACGCCGAAGTGGTAGCCCTTGAACGTCTCGGGACGGTCCGATTCCAGGGCGACCGAGAGCCCCACCATGGCGACGTATTCCTCGAGGTTCGCGTCCTTGTCGTAAAGGCCGACGTACGCGCCCTTGCTGTCGAACATCGCGTTGGCCGCGACGCCGCGCCCGACATAGTACTCCTGACTCTCCGTCAGCTTCGCATGGCCGCAACCCACCGCGGCGGCGAGGGAGGCGAGCAGGACCGGGATCAGAGCTTTCTGCATATCCTTCAGTTACTTGACGGAGGAATACTCCGCGAGCTTGCCGGCTTTGCGGAACTCGTCCATCTTCCGCGAGAGGGTCGCGCGCTGGGTGGTCCAGGCCTGCCGGATCTCCCAGGCGTCGACGTTCTCGAAAGCCTTCGCCATTTCCGGGCCCTTTTCCTTCTTATAGCTGGCCTCGGTCTCGGGGTCGAAGCGGCCCGCCTCGTAGCCCTGAGCCTTCATCTGGCCCATTTCCTTCTCGTTCGAGGGCCCCTTCACGTACTTGTCGGAGACGATAAGGGCCGACTTCGCGATGTAGGCTTCCGTGCCGTCGCTCCGCTTGACCTTCGCGAAGTTCCCCTCGTAGGCCTGGACGCTGACTTCCTCGCCCAGTTTGGCCTCCGCGATGAAGCCGCGGGTGGTGCTCGGAACACGGTTGAAGGAGGCGGTCTGGACGTTGACCTTCTTGGCGCCCAGGGAGTTGTCCTCGTCCTGCGCCGGCGCCGCCGGAAGCAGCGAGAGCAGGAAAGCCAGAGCGGGGACCGTGAAGACCATTCCCTGTTCTCCCTAGACCCCCGGATTCTAGGGGGTGCCGAAGCTTGCTGTCAACAATTGGACGTCAGTCGGGATAGGCCTTGAGCCGGCGCTCGGCCAGATCATGCTCGAAGATGCCGCGGGCGCCCGCGGCGACGCAGGCGCGCCAGGCCTCCCGGGCTCCTGCCTTGTTCCCGCCGGCCAGCCGCCGCTCCGCGATGTAGAGCCAGGCCTCGCAGCGCGCCTGGGCGGGTCGGCAGACCGCGCCCTCCGCCGCCTTCAGGAGCTCGGCCTCCGGGAGGGAGCCCCCGAGATAGAGCGGCAGCCCGAGCAGGTGATTCTTCCGGGGCTCGCGGCCGAGTTCCTTCAGCTCCCCGGGCCAGGCCTGAATCGCCTCCTCGGCGGCCGCGGGACGGCCCGCCCGGGTTTCGCCCAGCCAGACCAGCGCCAGCGTTACCGCGCGCAGCTCAAGATCGCTGCTCAAACCCTGGTTGGCCTTCAGCGACGCCCGGAACTCGACGAGCGCCTCGGCGTCGCGTCCCAGCAACAGAAGGGAACAGCCCTTCGCCAGCGGTATCGAGGGATCGGACGGCTTCGACTGGAGAGCCGCCGCATAGCCGTCGAGCGCCGTCGTCGCATCGCCCTTTGCGAGCACAATGGAGGCCTGCAGGATCCGGGCCTTCGCCATCTGCCCGTCCTCCCGGAGCGCCGCGACGCAGTCGTCGAGCGCTCCGTTCAGGTCCCCCTTGCGGTGGCGCGCCAGGGCGCGGTCGTAGAAATACTCCCCCCGCTCCTGCGTCTGGAGGAGGATCGTCGCCTCCGTGACCGCGTCGTCGAAATCTTCGAGCAGCAGCGCGCAGCCCAGCAGCTTCTGATGGACCGTCGTCAGCGCGGCCCCGGGCGTCCGCCGTTCCACGACCTCCACGACGCGGCGGAAGTGCCGTCGCGACGCCTTATACTCCTCCTTCTCCCAGAGGCAGATCCCCAGGCCGAACGACGCGTTGAACTCGTCCGGGTCGAGCGCGAGGCATTTCTCCAGCTCGGGGATCGCGCCGTCGAAGTCCCGGACCTTGATCTTCTCCTGCCCCGCCTTGAGGCGGACCTGCGACTCCTGCGGCGCGAGCAGGACCAGCAGGATCAGCAGCCTCATTTGTGCTCCATCTGGTACGAGCCGTCCCAGTCGGCGGGCGGCGGCTCGCTCATATAGCGCTCGCAGAGGCTGACGTAGACCTCCGACGGCCGGTCGCCCTTCTGGTTCAGCGAGAGGAACATCTCCCAGGCCTTGCTGAAGCGGCGCGCGCGGAATTCGGCGAAGGCCTCCTCGAACTTCTTCGCCCGCTCAAGGCGGTCCGGGGGCGCCTCGCCCTTGAGGCCGATCAGCTCGAAGATCCGCACCGGCACCTTCTTGCCCTTCACCTTGATGAGCGCCAGCTCGCGCACGTCGATCCTGTCCCCCGCCGGAACCCGCGTGGCCTCGCTCACGATGATCTCCGTCCCGAACTCCTTGTTGACGCCTTCCAGCCGCGACGCGAGGTTCACCTCGTCGCCGATCACCGTATAGCCGACCTGGTGCTTCGCGCCCATGTTGCCGACGGTGGCCATCCCCGTATTGAGGCCGATGCGCGCGCGCATCTCGGGCAGCCCGCGCTCCTTCATCTTGACGGCCATTTGCCGCAGCCGCTTCTGCGCGGCGATCGCGGTCATGCAGGCCCGCAGCGGGTGGTCCTCCTGCGCAATCGGGTCGTTCCAGAACGCCATGATGGCGTCGCCCATGTACTTGTCGATGGTGCCCTCGGTGCGGAAGATCTCCTCCGCGGCCTCATTGTGGTACTCGCTGATGAGCGCGACGAGTTCCAGCGGGTCGAGCAGTTCGGACATCGACGTGAACCCGGCGAAATCCATGAAGAACATCGTGAGCGCCTTGCGTTCGCCCTTGAGGCTGAGCGCGTCGGGGTTGGCGAGGATCTTCTCGACGACCTTGGGCGAGACGTAGCTCTGGAAGTCGCGCTTGATGCGCAGCCGCTGGCGGCCTTCGTAGAGAAAGTTCACGGCGCTGGCCGCCGCATACGAAAAGACGATCGCCACCAAGGGTGTAACGAGATCGACGATCCAATGGTTCGCGAAGATCGCCACGCTGGCGCCGGTATAGGCGAGCAGCAGGCCGATCGACGCCGCCCCTCCCACGGCCGCCGAGGAGTAGCGCGTCAGGAGGGCGGTGGCCAGCGCGAGAGCGACGGTGATCAGGAGCGATTCCGCGAGCGGCGCTTCGCGGAGGTATTCCCGCTCGAGGATGTTGCGGATCGCCGTCGCGTGCATCTCCATGCCCGCGACCTCCCCCACCGGCGAGGCCTTGAAATCGAACAGGGCGGCCGCCGTCGTCCCGATGATCATGATCCGGTCCTTCACCCGCGCGGGATCGAACGTGGTGACCTTCTTCTCGTCCTCGATCGACCAGAGCCCGCCGATCACTGCCGACGCGGGCGTGGCGGTGAACGTCGGGTAGAAGCGGAGCCCGATCGAGGCGTCCCGCTCCACCGGCACCGACACGCGGCCGACCGTGAGGACGCGGTTGCGGATCTGCACGGACTTCACCTTCTCCCGGGCCATGAGGCCCGCGAGGGCGAACGACGGATAGCACCGGCCCCTGAAGCGGACCAGGAGGCCGTACTTCCGGATGATGCCGTCCACATCCCGCGGCGTGGAGACGTCGCTGACGCCGGTCACGGCCTCGGCGATCGCCGGCTGCGGGAGCTGGACGGACGCGTAAGGCGCCGGGATCTCGACGCTGCCGTCGGCGTCGACGCCGATCTCATACTTCTTGAGCAGAGCCTCCAGGTCTTTGCGCTTGTCGGCGGAATCGATGGACCGGTTGCTGAACGGGGTGGCGAGAAAGGACGGAGGGCCTTTGCGGATGTCCTCCGCCCAGTTCCCTTCGGTCGCGAACTGGTCCTTGTCGAGGTGCGTGAACAGGTCGAAGAGGATCGCGCGCGCCTGCCCCATCGCACAGGCCCGGAACATGAACCCGAAGACCTCGCGCGGCCAGGGCCACGACTTCTTGCTCTCGTCCTCCATCCACTTGAGGCTTTCGTCGGTGATGGCGACGATCCCGATCTCCGGGTGGTCGAATTGCGCGGGGTCCCCCTTAGCGGGCTTGGTCCAGCGCATCCGCATGTCCCGGGTTTTCAGCTCGAGGAGGTGGAACGCTCCGAAGAGCTCCAGGAGCAGGACGACGGCCGCGACGCCCGCCCCCGTCAGCAGGGCCTGGACGGAGCGGGGTTGTTCTTTGCGCGCGGCCATCGAGTCGGATTATAGGGCAGTTCGTCGCAAACCGTCCCGGACACTTTGCGGCATTACTTGAACTTGACGCAGATGGCGGTGAGATCGTCTTCCTGCGTGACGCCCGCCGCGAAGCGCTCGAATTCGTAGAAAATCGTCCCCAGGACGAACGACGGCGGCTTCTGGCACTCCGTCTGCAGGATCGGCTCCATGCGGCCGATGCCGAACTCCTCGCCCGCCGGGTTCTTCCCCTCCTCGATGCCGTCCGTGTAGAGCAGGAGCACGTCCCCCGACTGCACGTCGATCGTCTCCCCCGCGAGCTGCGCGTCGAAGATGTGCGGCTGCGCCATGCCGATCATGAGGCCGCCGCTCTCGAACTTCCGCACCACCTGCTTCGCGGGCTGGTAGATCATCGGCGGATTGTGGCCCGCGCGCACCGACGTCAGCGTCATCGCGGCCGGGTCGAACACGATCACCGAGACGGTGACGAAGCTCGACCGGTCCATGTCCTTCACGATGTCGGCGTTGGTCTTCTTCACCGCCGCGACCGGGTCGGCCATCTCCGAGAGGCGGATGGACAGGACCTTCTTGGTCATGCCCATCAGGATCCCCGCTTCGATGCCGTGGCCGGAGACGTCGCCGATCACGAAGGCCATGCGGCCCTCGCTGAGCTCGACGAAGTCGAAGAGGTCGCCCGAGAGCTCGTCGGCCGGGCGGTATGTGTAGGCGATCTCGCAGCCGGTCATGATCGGCGCCTTGGTCGGCAGCAGCTTGCGCTGGCGCGACGCGGCGATCTTCACGCCCTTCTCGAGGTTCGTCGCCCACTGGGCCTTCTCCTCGAGCTTGGTCACCTGCGACTTCAGCTGCGCGACGTGGCCCGCCGACGCGTTCAGCTTCATCGTGTTCGAGTCGCGCACCTTGGCCTCGAGCTCGGCCCGCTGCTTGTAGCGCGGGTTCGACGGCAGGTAGTCCTTGCACTCGTAGTTCATGTGGCGCCAGACGCGCTCGACCGCAGCCTGCGTCACCGAGACGCGCGAGGCCATGCGGACGTCCTCGCACATCACGGCGCAGAAGGGGCAGACCCAGCAGTATTCCCGGTCGACGAACTGCCAGAGCTGGTTGGTCCCCAGTTCGCGGCGGAGCTGCTGCAGCTCCGTTTCCAGCTTCGCCGCGGCCGACTCGAGCTCCGAAGGTTTTCCCGGCAGCTTCGACGCGGACAGGAGGATCGGGATCTTGCTGCCCGTCCCGAGCAGCTTGAAGAAGCCCCGCAGCGAGTCGGGCGGATTGATCAACGCCAGCGCGTGGTTCTGGTTGCGCAGGCCCTGGGCCGTGTACTGCAGCGCCCGCGCGAGCGACATCGTCATCCCCGACAGCGCGCTTGCGTCGATCGCCATGCTTCGGACCTTCAGGAACACCTGCTTCTGCAGCACCGTCAGGAGGTCGTCGGTGAAGCGGCCGCGAAGGGTCACGAGGACGAACGCCCCGCGCTCGTCGGTCGTGACTTCGTACTCGTTGGTGCGGACGACGGTTTCGTGCGACGGCGTCGGAGGCGGCATCGGCATAAGGTCTGAGTGAGTGTACCTTTCAGCGGAAGCGGACGCAAACCGCGGTCATGTCCTGATCGCGATCGCTGCCGGCGACGAACTGTTCGGCGTCCAGGACGGCGGCCCCGAGGACGAACTCCGCCGGGGAGCCGGCGTTCATGTTGAGGATGGAGGCGATGCGGTCCGCCCCGAACATCTCGCCGCTGCGGTCCCGGAGCTCCTCCAGGCCGTCGGTGTGCAGCAGGAGGAGATCCCCCGCGTTCAGCGCGAAGCTCTGGACCTCGATCTCCTCCTCGAAGGTCGCGGTCGGCACCAGCCCCAGCAGGGGCCCGGGCAGCGCCAGTCGCTCGACCACCGGAGGGCTGCCCCCGCGGAGCAGGAACGGCGCCGCGTGGCCCGCCCGCGCGATCTTCATCTCGCGCCGCGGGCCGTCGATCACCGCGACCGTCGCGGTCACATAGCACTCGCGGTCCAGGTCGTCGCAGAAGTCGTCGTTCGCCAGGCCGATCGCGCGGACGATGTCCCCGGTCTCCGCCAGCCGGATGCGCAGCACCTTGCGCGCCATGCCCATGAGCACCCCCGGGTCCACGCCGCCCGGGGAGATGTCGCCCACGACCACCGCCATGCGCCCCCCGGGAAGCCGGATGAAATCGAAAAAGTCGCCGCTCAGCTCCTCCACGGGGGAATAATAGACGCCGATCTCGCAGCCGTCGAGCTTCGGCGGGTCCGGAAGCAGCAGGTGGCGGCGGCGGGCGTCGAGCCCCTCCGCCAGATGCAGAGCAGCCGCCTTGCGCCGCGCCGACGTGTCCCTCGCCCCGGCCTTCCGCTGCATCTCCGCCGGCACCTGGCCGCTCGACAGCACCCGCTCGAGGACCTCGAACGGCCACCCGTCCGTCTTCCCGTCCGCGTACGTGCTGCACTCCTCGTCCAGGTGCGTCGCCACGCCGTCGACCACCCGCTGGGTGACGGAGCCGCGCGCGATGAAATGGATGCCCGGGCGCAGCGTGACGCAGAAGGGGCAGAGCCAGCGGCCCTCCGCGTCGGCCAGCTGCCAGCAGGGATTGGTCTCGAGCATGGTGCGGACGAGGTGGCCGCGGTCGTGCGCGCGCCGGACGCGGTCCTCCACCTCCCCGGGATTGCCGTCCAGGTCGCGGTCGGAGACGGCCACGGTGACCTTGCGCTCCCGGTCCACGAGCTTGAGCAGGGCGCGGATCTTGTCCGGCGGCCGGACGAGCACCATATGGCCGTGTCCGGATTCGAGCCCCGACGCGTACTCGCTGAAGGCGCGGACCAGGGGGAGCGAGACGGCGTCGAGCTTCGACAGGTCGACCGCGATGAAGTCGGGCTTCTGGAGAAACTCCGCCAGGGAGGCCAGGAGGGTGTCGCTGTGGCGGCCGACGGGGGCCAGGATCGTGAACATCCCGCGCTTGCGGACGTAGAGGGTGAAATCCCGGTCGCGGGAATGGACGCGGGTATGCCGCGTCGATCCCGACTTCTCCGCCATTGACCCTCTCCTGTCCAGCTGCTGTGCAAATTCTACACCATCCGGCGGGACACGGCGGACGCCGAACGGCGCGAAGGCGGATTTATCCAATATTTTATGCCGGACCGCCGATTTTCATGTACAACCTTTCCGCGGGGGGCTTGAGTGGACTACCGTTGGGACGACGCGGCTGCAGCCGGACTCCAGGATGACCTGGACCGCCTTGTCTACCTCTCCAAGCTCGTCGGCTCGGATCCCGGCCTCGCCCAGGCCGGCGGCGGCAACACGTCCTTCAAGGGATCCGAGAAGGATTACGCCGGCCGCGAGATCGAGACCCTCTGGGTGAAGTCCACCGGCGCGGATCTGCGGGACATCGACCGCCGCGGCTTCACCGCGCTCCGCCTCGCCGAGCTCCGTCTCTTGCGTCACCGCCAGTCCATGGCCGACGAGGAGATGATGGCGTTCATGGCCTCCTGCATGATCGACGTGCGGCACCCTCTCCCGTCCATTGAGACCCTGATCCACGTCATCCCCCCCGCCCGCTGGATCGTGCACACGCACGACATTGCGGTGCCGGCGCTGACGGACACGCCGAAGAAGGACGCCTTCGTCCGCGAGGCGCTGGGCGAGGAGATCGTCTACGTCGGATACACCCGCTCGGGCTTTCCGCTGGCGAAGGCGATCATGGCGCTCGCGGACCTCGACAAGGTCCGGGGTCTGGTGGTGGGCAAGCACGGGCTGGTCGCCTGGGGCGACACCGCGAAGGAGTGCTACGACAACCTGCACCGCCTGATCTCGAAGGCCGAGTCGTATCTCCGGAAGAAGCGGGCGGCCAAGGACCCCATGGCGAAGCGGCGCCATCCCGCGGCCGAGGCCGGCGCGCGCGACGCCGCCGCCCGGACGCTCCTGCCCGTGCTCCGCGGGATGCTCTCCCACCAGCGGAAGAACATCCTCCACCTCGACGACTCGTACGAGGCCCTGCGCTACGTCGACTCCGAGATGGCCAAGCAGATCCACCGCCGCGGCATGGCGACGCCGGAGCACATCCTGCGCTGCGGCCGGCAGCCCATGTACGTCGACGAGGAGATTGCCGCCCTCCCCCCCGCGGAGGCCGCCGCCGTCCTGCGCAAGGCGGTCGACACCTTCGAGAACGACTACCGCGCCTCCTTCGCCAAGCACGGAAAGGGGACGGAGATGCTGGGCCCCGGGCCGCGCATCGTCCTGCTCCCGGGAATCGGCATCGTCGCCGCCGGCCGGGACAAGCGCACGGCGGCCATCGCGGCCGAGTGCTACCGCGAGGTCATCCGGGTGATGGAGATCGTCGAGTCCTACGACCAGTTCCGCTTCCTCGAGGAGGCGGGCGCGTTCGAGTTCGAATACTGGCCCCTGGAGCTCGCGCGGCTGAGACAGGGGGAGCCCGAGCTCGCCCGCCGCGTCGCCGTCATCACGGGAGGGGCCAGCGGCATGGGCCGCGCGATCGCCGAACGCTTCGCCCACGAGGGCTGCCATGTCGTCCTCACCGACCTCGACGGCGACGGCGCGCGCCGCGCGGCCGAGGGGATCGCGCAGAAAGTCGGCGACCCGCACCGCGCCCTGGGTCTCCGCGCCGATGCGACGAGCGAGACCGAGACCGCCGCCGCCTTCGCCCAGGCCGTGCGCGTCTTCGGCGGCGTCGACATCCTCGTCTGCAACGCGGGCATCGTCCAGACGGCGCCGATCGAGAAGACCAGCCAGGAGTCCTGGGACCGGCACTTCGACGTCAACGTGAAGGGCTACTTCCTCGCCGCGCGCGAGGCCGTCGGCATCATGAAATCGCAGGGCTGGGGTTCGATCATCTTCAACGCGTCGAAGGCCGCCTTTGCGGCGACCTCCGAGAACGCCGCGTATGCCACGTCCAAGGCCGCGGTGGCCGCCCTCGCGCGCAACCTCGCCCTGGAACTCGCACCCGCGGCGATCCGCGTCAATTACTTCAACGCCGATTTCGTCGACACCCCGATGCTGAGGAAGATGATCCAGGACCGCGCGGCGGCGAAGGGGATCACGACCGATCAGCAGGTCGAGGAGTACCGCAAGCGCAACCTGCTGAACGTGGGCCCGATCCCGCCCGAGGCGGTCGCGGAAGCCGCCCTCTTTCTCGCCTCCGACCGCTCCCGCTACACGACCGGCAGCGTCATCACGGTTGACGGCGGCCTGCGCGATGCGATGCCGCGTTGAGGAAGGCATCAAGCATCAGGCATAAGGCATCCGAAAGAGCAAGCCGGGCGACCGCCCGGAAGAAACCAGGGAGAGAGAGAGTCAGATGCCCAGGTCGTCGGGCCAGACGGAGCCGCCGCAGCCGACGCAGATCAGGTAGGTTTTCGCGCCCCTCATGACCCGGAAGTCCTTCCCCGAACGGGAGCATTTCGGGCACACGATGCCTTCCCCGGTCACCTTCCCCACCAGCTTTTCGGCGCGCTCGTTGTAGTCGTCCACCTGCTGCTGCTTGAAGGCTTTCGCGGCTTCCTCGCGCTGCTTCAGCTCGGCGATGCGCCGTTCCTTCAGGGCCCAGTCGACCTGGCCCAGCAGCCGCGGGACGGTCGGCATCCGCTCCTGGCAGATCGGAAGGAAGAATTTGAGGTCGTTCTGCACCCACGGGTGCGCGTCCTTCACCCAGGCGGCGTCCTCCCGGCACCAGCGCTCCCAGTCCGCCAGCTTCACGGAGTAGACGATGCCCCATCGGGCCAGCACCACGCGGACGGACTCCTCCGGCGGATGCTTGTTGACGGTGACGAGGTGCGCCTCGTCCAGGTAGGCCTTGCCCCAGTAGCCGCTGGTCGTCTCCGCTTCGACCCACATCTGAAAGTAGGCGCGCGCGAAGCGGGGCCGGTCCTTCCAGGGCGCGTAGCAGTCGAAGTGGAGGATCGCGTCGCAGTACTGCCAGAGCGGATCCTCCTTCGGGAGGAAGACGCCGGACGTGGCGAACTCGGGCTTGGTCCGGTCGAGCCCCTGGTCGCAGAGCCGGCACTTCTGCCCCTGAAAGCGGAGCGCGCACATGCGCCCATTCTAGTGCTAAATGCTTAATGCCGGCTGCCGAATGCGGTATAAGGGGGCCTCTCATGCTGACGCCCCTCCTCGCCTCCGCCGATGCATGGCGCCAGGTGTACGAACCCCACGGCTGGCACTGGCTGGCCTCGGCGCTCGTCGCGGGACTCCCGGTCGTCGCCCTGCTGCTGGCCCTCACGGCGCTCAAACAGTCGGCCCCGCGCGCGGCGGCCATCGGCGCCGTCAGCGCCATCCTGGTCGCGACCCTCTTCGTCGGCATGCCCTGGGGGATGGCGATCCTGTCCTTCCTGCTCGGCGCGGCGAACGGGCTCCTGCCGATCGGCTGGATCGTGTTCTCGGCGATGTTCCTTTACCAGATCGCCGTCGACACCGGCAAGTTCGAGATCATGAAGGCGTCGATCGCGCGGCTGACCGCCGACCGCCGCCTCCAGGCGCTGATGATCGCGTTCTCGTTCGGCGCCATCATGGAAGGCGCCGCCGGCTTCGGCACCCGCGTCGCGATCTCCGCCGCCCTGCTCGTCGGCCTCGGCTTCCGTCCCTTCCCCGCCGCCGTCCTCTGCCTCATCGCCAATACCGCGCCCGTCGCCTGGGGCTCGATCGGCACGCCTATCCGCGTGCTCGCCCAGGTGAGCGGCCTGCGGCTCAACGACCTGAGCGCGATGAACGGGCGCATCCTGCCGTTCATGTCCGTCCTCGTGCCCTTGTGGCTCGTCCGTGCCATGGTGCCGTGGAAGGAGACGTTCCAGGTGCTCCCGGCGATCCTCGTCAGCGGCCTCTCGTTCGCGATCACCCAGTTCGTCTGGTCCAACTGGATCGACGTCGGCCTGGTCGACATCATCGCGGGCGCCGTCTCGCTGATCGGAACCGCCGTCTTCCTCAAGTTCTGGAAGCCGGCGATTCCGTGGCGGTATCCGGAGGAAAAGGAGGCGGCCGAGAGCGTCTCCCACGCTCCGGGGGAGGTCTTCAAGGCGTGGCTCCCCTTCATCATCCTGTTCGTCTTCGTCGTCGGCTGGGGCGTGATGCGCACCCGGGAGAGCATCGCGATCGACAAGCAGCCGTGGGCGAACATCAAGATCCCCATCGCCGGGCTCGACAAGCAGGTCGTCCGGGTCCCGCCGGTGGAGCCGGAGCCGAAGGCCGAGTCCGCCGTCTACGAGCTGAAGTGGTTCTCGGCGACCGGCACCGGCGTCCTCTTCGCCTGCGTCGTGACGGCGCTGTTCCTCGGACATTCGCCGCGCGACTTCGGGCGCAGCTTCCTCTCGACCTGCCGCCGCATGCTGATGCCGTTGCTGGCGATCGTCCCGATGCTCGGGCTGGCCTATATCACGCGCTACAGCGGGACCGACGCCATCCTCGGCCTCGCCTTCACGCGAACCGGCGCCCTATACCCGTTCTTCGGAACCTTCCTCGGCTGGCTGGGCGTCGCGTTGACGGGCAGTGATACCGCCTCGAACGCGCTCTTCGGCAGCCTGCAGCGCATCACGTCGGAGCAGCTCAAGATCGATCCCGTGCTGATGTGCTCGGCGAACTCCGCCGGCGGCGTCATGGGCAAGATGGTCGACGCGCAGTCGATCGTCGTCGCCGCCACCGCCGCGAACCTCAACGGCCAGGAAGGCGCAATCCTCCTGAAGGTGCTCTGGCATTCGATCGCGATGACGGCCATCGTCGGCGTCATCGTGCTCGTCTATGCCTATCTGGTCCCGACCCTGGTTCCCCATGGCGTGAAGCTCTTCGGAGGAGGATGATATGGCCCGCAGCGTCGGCTTCATCGGTCTCGGCATCATGGGGCTCTCGATGGCCAAGCGCCTCGTCGAGGCCGGCCACACGGTCACCGTCTATAACCGCACTCCCGCCAAGGCCGCCCCGCTCCTCGCCCTCGGGGCGAAGCAGGCCGCCACGCCGCGCGATGCCGCCCTAGGCAACGAGATCGTCATCTCGATCGTCACCGATTCGCCCGACGTCGAGGAGGTGCTGCTCGGCAGGAACGGCGCGGTGCATGCGGCGGAGAAGAACGCGCTCTTCATCGACATGACCACGATCGCCCCCGAGACCGCGCGCAAGGCCGGGAAAGCCCTCGAGGGAAAAGGCGTCGCCTTCCTCGACGCTCCGGTCACCGGCGGCGACGTCGGCGCGCGCGAAGGCACGCTGTCGATCCTCGTCGGCGGCGCGGCGGCGGATCTGGAACGGGCGCGCGAAGTCTTCAACGTCCTGGGCAAACGGATCACGCACTTCGGCCCCATCGGTGCGGGTCAGACCGCGAAGGCCTGCAACCAGATCCTCTGCGCGATGAACATGACGGGCATCGTCGAGGCCCTGCACCTCGCGCGGCTGAGCGGCCTCGACCCGGCCCTCGTCGTCGAGGCCCTGGGCGCCGGGGCCGGGGGCTCCTGGGCCCTGGAGAAACTCGGCTCGCGCATCGCAAAGGGCGACTTCAACCCCGGCTTCTACGTCGACCTGATCCAGAAAGACCTGCGGATCGTCCAGGATACGGCCAGGCCCCTCGGTCTGCCGCTCGAGGGGACCGCGCTGGCACAGAAGCTGTTCGCGGACAATCAAGAGCACGCCGAAGGCAGGCTGGGGACGCAGGCGATGTACAAGGCCCTCGAGCGGAAGGTGAAAACGAAGAAGACTACTTCCGCGTCTTCCGCCCGTAAGCCAGCTCGGCGCCGCCGCTGAGAATGTGATCGACGCCCGTGGTGAACGTCGCCTCGGCGGCGAGGAAGAGGCAGAGCTTCCCCGCTTCCTCGATCGTGCCCATGCGACCCATCAGCTGCGCCGCGTCGCCGTCGGCCTTGCACTTCACGGGGTCCGGCGCCTGGTCCACCGCCGACTGCCATAGCGGCGTCCAGATGTTGCCCGGCGACACCGAGTTGACGCGGACGTCGTTCGCGGCCTCGTCGATGGCCAGCGCCTTCGTGAGGGCGGTGACGGCGCCCTTCGTGGCGACATAAGGGGTCGCGTGGATCTGGCCCATCTGCCCCACCAGGCTCGAGATGTTGATGATGCTCCCCTTCGTCTTCCGCAGGTGCGGCAGCGCCCGCTTGCAGGCGGCGAAGACGCCGACCAGGTTCAGTTCGATCAAGTCGCGGAGCTCCTGGACGGAGAAGTCGTCGATCGGCCGGTGGCCGGGATGCGTCCCCGCATTGTTGATCAGGCAGTCGAGGCGGCCGAAGCGCTTCACCGTCTCGTCGACCAGGCGCTCGACCTGCTCCACCCGCGACATATCGCAGGTCTGATAGAACGCGGCCCCGGGATGGCGGAGATTGATCTTCGCCTCGAGGGAACGGCCCGGCTTCTCGGCGCGGGAGCAGAAGGCGACTTTCGCGCCGGCGTCGGCGAAGACGCGGACGCAGCCTTCTCCGATGCCGCGGCTTCCCCCGGTGACAAGGACGACTTTATCGGCGTAGGCCATACGGGACAGTATAAAATGACCGCGTGGATCGGCCTCTTCTTTCTTGCCGCTGCCTCGAGGGGGATCCGCCCTGCACGCAATTCGAGCGCACGTTCCTGGGGACCGACGACCTCTACGCCGAGGTCTCCGTCGACCACTGCACGACCTGCGGCCGCGACTGGCTCCATTACCTGCTGGAGTTCGAGTTCCATACGGGCTCGGGCCGCTGGTATCGGGGCCTGATCGGGCCCGAGATCGCGTTCTCGCACCGGAACGCGGCGTCGGTGTTCGGGCAGCTGCCGGAGTATTGGGCGGGCGGGAGCCGCTTCGAGGGCCGGGTGCACCTGCGCTCGGGTCCGCTCGACGTCAGCCCTTAGCGGTCACCAGCTCGCGCTGCAGCTTGCGGCGCAGCTCGGGGACTTCCTTCTCGATCACCGCCGCCATCGCGTCGCGTTCCGCCGCCGTGAGCTTCGGGAAGGACAGGATCCCGACCTTTTCCAGCGTCTGCTTCACGCGCGGATGGACCTTGTCCCAGAGCGCGCGCAGGTCGTCGACGCGATCCCGCACCAGCAGTTCACGCGCATAGAGGCGTTCGAAGACGCCGGTGAGGCCCGAGACGATCTGCTCGCCTTCGGACTTCACGAGGCTTTTGATGATGAACGAACCCGCGTAGGCGAGCAGCGCGGCCGACCCGAAGATCGTCGCGCTGATCCACCACTTCACGCCGGCCCAGATCGTGATCGCGCCCGCCAGCGCGGCGAAGAGGATGCCGACCACGAGCATCGCCCAGAGCTTGAGGCGGAACGACCGCAGCGAGCGGCCGGCCGCGTCGATCACCCGGGCGTGAACCAGGAGCCGCTGGCCGTGCTCCTCCAGCTGCGTGACGAGGTTGTCGGCGCGCCGCGCGGGGGCCCGCTCGATCTCCTTCACGAGGTCCTCGCGCGCCGTGACGAAATCCTGCGTCGGGAGCTTCGAGGGGACGGCGCCGTCGACGGGGATGAACGTCGTGAAGACATACGGCAGGTCCTTGCGCGGAATGACCTTGCCCAGGTTCCAGCACAGCGCCCCGTAGGCCCGGGCGAAGTCGCTCAGGCTCTCGAAGCGGTCCATCTTGTTGAGCACGATCAGGAGCTTGTGGTCCATGCCCCGCAGCGACTGCGTGAAGACCTGCAGGGTCTCGCCGGTCGTGCCGGGCTTCTCAGGGTCGAAGAAGACCAGGACCACGTCCGCCCGCTCCGCGAACCAACGGACCGCGCCGGCGAAGTCGAAGCCCCGCCCGGAGCCTTCCCCGGGCGAATCGATCATGCCCGGCGAGTCGATCAGCGTGACGTCCCGCAGGATCGGGATCGGACGGGTCTTGACCTTGAAGTGCGACAGGAACTGCGGTCCGAAGCTTTTCAGGCCGCCGTACGGAAGGGTCGGCGTCGACACCACCGCCTGTCCGTCGCGCTCCTCCTCGGCGCCCCCGAACGACATCACCGTGAACCCGTCGTCGGTCGGCGCGAGCCCCGTCTTCTGCACCGGCGCACGGAGCAGGTAGTTGATGAACGTCGACTTGCCGGAGGAATGGTTGCCGAGGAAGAGGACGGTGGGCGCTCCGCCGATCTCGCCCTCATCGGGACGCCGCTCGAAGGCGAACTTCTCCGCGAGCGGATCGACCGTCTCGCGGTAGACCCGGCGGACGGTCGCGGCGACGTCGTCGAGCAGCTGTTGCATGGCCCCCTATTGTGGGTCCTGGGGTCCCCGGCAGCAAGGAATTGCGCCGGACTACTTGGGCATGCTCGACAGCAGGAGGTGGCGGATGGGCGTGCCGTTCTTGTCCATGAAGCGCAGGCAGCCGCCCCAGTTCCCGGTCTCGTTCGCGACTTTGAGGATGATCACGTTCTGGCCCTTCTGCAGGGTGATGCCGTTGACGATCGTCGCGTCCGGCTCCAGCGAGCGCGGCTTCTCATGGGAGAAGATCATCTTCCCGTTGATGTACAGGCGGCCCGCGTCGTTGGTCCCGGCCAGCACCTTGACGTCGCGGATCTCCTCCTCGCAGGAGACGTAGGCGACCGCGTAGGCCAGGACGTCGTCGGTCTTCTCCGCCGCGAAGATCTTCCGGAAGTCGATGAAGTACTCCGGCATGTTGTACTTCGTCCAGGCGTACTGCTTGCCCTTGTACATGACGTTCTCGCCGGGCTTCGGCTTCATCGTCGCCTCGTCGGGCAGGCGGGTCGCGGCGACTTCGGCGCCGGACGAGCGTTCCTTCTCCGACGGCAGCGGCGCCAGGAGGAGCCAGTAGCGGATGAAGCCGTCGTTGTCCATGCGGGACGGATCGCGGGACGGAGGCCCGGGCGGCACCTTGGCCGCCGGGGGGGCGACCGGAGCCGGCGGTGGGAACGGAACCTTCTTCTCCGGAGCGGGGGCGGGCACAGGAGGAGGGGGAGGGGCCGGGGCCACGGGCGCGGGCTTCGGCGCTTCCTTGGGCTTCTCCACGACCACCGGGGCGGGAGCCGGCGCGGGCTTCGGAGCCTCCTTGGGCTTCTCGACGGGCTTCACGGGCGCCGGAGCGATGTCGGCCAGGTCCTGGGGCTTGACCGCGACGCTCTTGGG